>ULUG01082727.1_pt1 | contig 168231 bp, 138 predicted proteins | sample 1958331 | NCBI WGS metagenome assembly ULUG01 (sample SAMEA4835755, study PRJEB28245) | human gut metagenome | biome: gut microbiome; material: fecal sample | place: Denmark | collected 2008
AGCCCACGCTATAGCGTGAGAACCACTATGCCATCTCTTGTGCCAAGTCCGAAATTTCCTACGTTTCCAACTTACAAGATAAGCATACCGCTTCTTCTTTTTCTCGTATTTTTCGGAGAGAGTTACCTCAATCCGATTGCAAAAGTAGGGGATTTTTCCGATAATCCCCTATCTTATAGTGCTTTTATTTGCTTTTGAGATGAATTTTAGAGAACATCCTATATTTTAGCCTTTTATCCTGTCTTGTAGAAACAATCCCCAAATCGTTTCTCCATTCATTCGCTTTCTGCCTGAACCGACGGACAAGAAAATGCAACGGAACAGGTAATGACGGCTATCAAAAGGCGAAAAAAGCCCGAAGAAACAAAATCGCACTTCTTCGGGCAGACTTGGATTGTGTAACCGCACGGGCATAGTGACACGCAACTGCACTCGCTAACACTTACACAATAGCCTGCTGCCCTGCTTCGCAAGGATGTCGTCCACCAGTTTCGTGAAACGGCTGAACTTCGCCGCCATTTCATCAAACGCCTCTTTCTGAATAATCAAAATGTCCATAGTCGATACTGTTTTTAATGTCGTTAATACTCGGTTTTTGCCTGCAAAGTAAAAGGGTATCGGGCATCAAGCAAGGGATTGGCAGTTTCGTGGAAGCATTTGGCGTCCATGTGGCAGTTGTGCTCCTTTATATTAAACAGGACCAGATGCTTTCAAATGGGCAGGCTATACGTCTGTTTGATTTCTTCCATCACAAAAATGCTTTGCAGAATGCCGATGCATTCTTCCGCATTCAGCATCTCGACAATGAAGTTCTTGTAATGCTCCATGCTCTGCGCATATATTTTCAGCATGAAGTCATATTCACCGGAAATATTGTAGCATTCGGTGATGTCCTCTATCTGCGATACGGTTTCAATGAACCTGTTGCGGTTCTCCCGGCTGTGCTGCGTCAGTCTGACGTTGCAGAACACGATAAAACCCTTGTTCAATTTTGAGTTGGAAAGGATAGCCGCATACTTCCTTATATATCCTTCCTTTTCCAGACGTTTGATACGTTCGGTTACCGGCGTGGCTGACAGGTTCACCAGCCGTGCCAGTTCTTTGACTGGACGGTTGGAGTTTTCTTGTAGCAGTTTTAGCAGTTTTATGTCTATGGCATCAAGCGTTTCCATTGAAAAAAACTATTTGGAGGTTGTTTTGAATGCGAAATTAGTAATAATGTTCAATAAATCACCGCAAAATAGTTTTTTTTACCAAATATTATCTTAATACCTTTATTTTACACTGTGTGTGTTACCTTTGTGCAAGAAGTTTCACTGTTACATACTATATGAATATGGAGAAATATAAGTTAGGGACAGTTTGCATCCAGTCTGGGTGGCATCCTGCAAATGGAGAACCCAGAGTATTGCCCATTTATCAAAGTACGACGTTCAAATATGAATCTACTGAACAAATGGCGCGCCTGTTTGATTTGCAGGAAAACGGCTTCTATTACAGCCGCCTGCAAAACCCGACCAACGAATATGTAGCCGCCAAGATAGCCGAACTGGAAGGGGGCATTGCCGCCATGCTGACATCCAGTGGGCAGGCCGCCGTGTTTTATTCCGTCATGACCCTCTGTTCGGCGGGAGACCATATTGTCAGTTCTTCTTCTTTATACGGAGGAACCTACAACCTGTTCGCGCAGACATTGAAGAAAATGGGCATTGAAGTTACTTTTATAGACCAGCATGCAGACGAAAACGACATAGCCCGCAGTTTCAGGCCGAACACCAAACTGCTGTTTGGCGAAACGCTCTCCAACCCGTTGCTGAATGTGCTCGACATCGAGAAGTTCGCAAGGATAGCCAAAAGGCAAGGCGTTCCTTTCATCGTGGACAACACATTTGCCACGCCCGTCCATTGCCGCCCTTTTGAATGGGGTGCGGATATTGTGGTTCATTCCACCACCAAATACATGGACGGTCATGCCGTATGTTTGGGTGGTGCTATAGTGGATAGCGGCAACTTTGATTGGAATGCCTGTCCGGACAAATACCCGGGAATCACCCGTCCGGACGAATCCTACCACGGTTTGGTGTTTTCCGAGCAGTATGGAAAGAAAGCCTATATCGCTAAAACGACCATGCAATTGATGCGAGATTTGGGTGCTTCCCAGACGCCGATGAACGCTTTTCTGCTGAATCTTGGGTTGGAAACTCTGCACCTACGGATGCCGCGCCATTGTGAGAATGCGCTGAAAGTGGCTCAATTCCTGCAAACATGCCCGCAAGTGGCGTGGGTGGATTTTCCGCAACTGCCCGACAATCCCAATTATTCTCTTTATCAAAAATATATGCCTGACGGCACATGTGGCGTGTTGTCCTTCGGACTCAAGGGGAATAAGGAAGAAACTATACGGTTTATGGACCGGCTCCGGCTGATAGCTATCGTCACGCATGTGTCAGATGCCCGCAGTTCCATCCTGCACCCGGCGAGCCACACCCATCGGCAACTCTCGGAAGAACAGCTGCGTGAAGCCGGAGTAAGGCCGGATCTGATGCGCTTGTCCGTAGGGTTGGAAGATGTTTCGGATATCATCGATGACATTAAACAAGCATTGGAATCAATTAAAAAATGAACAAAAGTTATGGAAAAAAACATTCCCTACAATGAAGATGGCTATATGATACGCCCAATGAAAGAAAGCGACAACAACCAGATTGCGTCGTTGGTGAGATGCGTAGTGGATGAATTCGGAGCGTCGCGCACCAACAGCGTGTATGACGATCCAGCCACCGACCATGTATATAATATGTTTCAAGGGAAAAACGCCGAATATTGGGTAATAGAGCACGAAGGCAAAGTAGTGGGAGGATGCGGTTTCTATCCTACGGAAGGATTGCCGGACGGTTGTGCCGAAATAGTAAAGTTTTATCTGCTGCCGGTGGCATGTGGCAGGCATTTGGGCGCGCGGATTTTTGATATGGTCGCCGAGCGTGCAAAGAATGCCGGCTATACCAGCCTTTACTTGGAAACCGTTCCGCTGTTTGCCAAGGCGGTCGCTATGTATCAGGAACGTGGCTTCCACTTCCTTCCGGTAGCCATCGGAAATACAGGACACTCGGCTCCCAGCATCTTTATGAGCAAATCTTTGTGAGAATAATCTGTTTGTAAATAAAAAGGATATGGAAATAAAACAACGGGATGAAGCCTATCAAAGTTCCTACCGACCTGCTTTCTGAACCGTTCAACAACAAGGCTTTATGCATGAACGGGCTATCAGTCGTGGATTCCTGCTATTACGACAGGACCACGACCGGCTCCATGTATCTGGAAGAACATGTTATCTTTTATGTACTGAAGGGGATGGCCACGCTGCATTATGGCAAACAGGCATATACGGTCGGGCAGGATGAATTCATCCTGTTGAAGCGTGCCACTATGTATCCATTCATTAAAGAAGGCGTCGCACAGGGCTGCACATCCACTTTTCACGGTATTCTTTTCTGCCTGAAAGATGAATTGTTGGCCGACTTCATAAGAATGGCTCGTATTCATCCGAAAGCATCAGTGTCTTATGAGCCAGTAACGAAGAAAGCTACCGGACGTTTGAAAGCGTTTACCCAATCATTGATTCCATATTTTGAAGAAGAGGGAAACATAGACAACGAACTGTTGAGGCTGAAAGTTATGGAACTTCTTTACGACGTGATGTACACCGATGCCGGGATGTGGCAACAAATCATGGCATTAGGTTGTCCGTCGCGCAGGGACATCGCCAAGGTAATCGAGGACAATTTTAGGAATCCCGTATCCGTTCCGGAATTGGCCTATCTTTCCGGCAGAAGCCTTTCGAGTTTTAAGCGGGAGTTCCAGTCGCTTTACCACATACCGCCCACCCTCTGGATACGGAAACGACGGCTTGAATATGCTTTGCATTTGCTTAAAACGACCAACTTATCTGTGGCCGATGTATGTTATACTGCCGGCTTTGAAAACCCGACCCATTTCACTCGCCTGTTCAAGGGGGAGTTCGGCATGCCTCCGTCACAGGTGTAACATCATCCCGCCAACGACTGATTGAGCTATACGGAAAGGTCTTTTTGGACCATACGGAAAGGCGAGCCGCACATCTGCTACCTATCTTTGCATTATTCATTCGATAACGCATTAAAGATAACGGCCTATGGATATGTTTCAAGTATATGAACCGTTTGACATACGGATAGTCAAAGGTGTAGGGTGCTATGTGTTCGATGACAAAGGGACACGTTACCTCGATTTATACGGTGGGCACGCTGTCATTCAGATAGGCCATTCCAATCCGTATTATAATCAAAAGGTAATTGAACAACTCCATCGGTTAGCTTTCTATTCTAATTCGGTCGTCAACGAAGAACAGCGTAAGTTTATCAAGAAACTGGAAGCGCAATGCGGCTATCCGGACTATTCCGTCTTTCTTGTCAATTCGGGTGCAGAAGCTGTGGAGAACGCACTGAAGTTGGCTTCGTTTCATACCGGACGAAAACGGGTACTGGCTTTTCGAAAGGCATTTCACGGCAGGACGGCTGCAGCGGTATAGGTTAGCGACTTTCCGGCTTTCAAAGCACCGATAAGCCAATCGGATAACGTGACATTTGTTCCGTTGAACGACCGGGAAGCCGTGCTGGAGGAACTGGCGAAGGAAGAATATGCCGCCGTTATCTTCGAAGGCATCCAGGGCCTGGGCGGGATAAATGTGCCGGATGACGGTTTCCTGTGTTGGCTTCGGGAGGAATGTACCTGTAGGGGAACCATCCTTGTGGCAGACGAAATACAGTCGGGTTACGGCAGGAGCGGCCGATTCTTCGCTCACCAATACGCAAATATCAAGGCGGATATTATAGCAGTAGCAAAAGGCATTGCCAACGGATTCCCTATGGCTGCCATCCTTGTGCATCCGATGTTCAAAGCTGTGAAGGGACAGCTGGGGACGACTTTTGGCGGGAATCACTTGGCTTGTGCAGCCGCCTCGGCAGTTCTTGACGTCATGCAGGATGAGCATCTGGTGGAAAATGCGGAAAAAGTAGGCACTTACCTGATTCATGCGTTGAAGGCAATGCCCGGCATCAAGGAAGTGCGTGGGCGCGGACTGATGATAGGATTGGAGTTCGACTTCCCTGTCAAGCAACTGCGGGAAAGCCTGCTATACGACTATCACATCTTCACCGGCATTTCCGGGACGAACGTCATCCGGCTTTTGCCTCCGCTTACGCTCTCCACGGAACAGGCGGATGATTTCATAGGCGTATTAAAAAAAGCAATGGAACAAATTAAAACAAGCATACAACAATGAAGAAGCACAATTTTTACGCAGGCCCGGCAGTATTGCCGGTGCCGGCAGTTGAGAATACAGCAAAGGCCGTACTTGATTTCAACGGTATCGGCATGTCGCTCATGGAGATAAGCCACCGTTCCAAAGAATTCCAGTCGGTTATGGATGAAGCTCAGGCTCTTTTCAAAGAATTGCTGAATGTACCGAAGGGCTATTCCGTCCTTTTTATGGGTGGAGGGGCAAGTACGCAATTCGCGCTTATTCCACTTAATCTGCTTGAAAGGAAAGCTGTCTACCTCGATACAGGCATTTGGGCAAGCAAAGCCATTGCTGAAGCGGAAGTATTCGGAGAGGTTGAAGTTATTGCTTCGTCAAAAGATGCGAAATACAGCTTTATCCCGAAGGAGTATTCCATTCCTGAAGATGCTGACTATTTCCACATCACGACTAACAACACCATCTACGGCACCCAGTTGCACCACGACATAGATTCTCCCGTACCATTGGTGGCAGACATGTCGTCCGACATTTTTTCACGGGTGATAGATGTTTCTAAGTATGGCCTGATTTACGGAGGGGCACAGAAGAACCTGTCGCAGGCTGGCGTGACGTTTGTATTAGTCAAAGACGAACTGCTTGGGAAAGTATCACGTCGTATTCCGAAAATCTTTGACTATCGCAACCACATCGACAAAGGTTCGATGTATAACACTCCTCCGGTTCTGCCCATTTACACAGCCCTTGAAACCATGCGTTGGATAAAAGCCAACGGAGGTGTAGCTGAAATGGAACGCCGTAGCAAGCAGAAAGCCAATCTTCTTTATGATGAGATTGACCGTAATCCGCTGTTCAGGGGCACTGCGGTCAAGGAGGACCGTTCCTATATGAATGTTTGCTTTGTCATGGCAGACAGTTATGAGGACAAAGTCGATGAATTTCTTTCATTTACGCTCTCAAAAGGAATTGTCGGAGTGAAAGGACACCGTATGGCCGGAGGCTTCCGTGCTTCGCTTTACAATGCACTTCCGATAGAAAGTGTAATGGCGTTGGTCAATACAATGCAAGAGTTTGAACGGCTTGTGATTAAAAAATAATAATCTGGTAGAATAAATGAACAACAAAATTATGTTGTCTTTGCCTCATATGTGCGGCAAAGAACAGAATTTCATCGCCGAAGCCTTCAAATCCAATTGGATAGTTCCACTTGGCCCTTGCGTTGATGCTTTTGAAAAATTGCTGACTGAATATGTGGGTGAGAATCGAGAAGCAGTCGCCCTCAGTAGTGGAACTGCCGCTATTCATCTCGGGCTAATCCTACTTGGAATAAAATCAGGAGATGAGGTTCTATGTCAGGATTTCACTTTTGCAGCATCGGCAAATCCAGCTGTCTATCTTGGAGCTAAACCGGTGTTCATTGACAGCGAGAAAGGCACATGGAATATGTCGCCAGTGCTGCTGGAAGAAGCAATAAAAGACCGTATTAAGGTTACAGGTAAAAAGCCTAAAGCCATCATCCCAGTTGATCTTTACGGTATGCCGGCAAAAATGGATAAAATAATGGAAATTGCTCGTCACTATGAGATTCCAGTGCTTGAAGATTCAGCAGAGGCTCTCGGTTCAGAAATAAATGGTCGTAAATGCGGAACATTTGGCGACTTCGGAGTGTTTTCTTTCAATGGCAACAAAATGATAACCACATCCGGTGGTGGTGCCCTGATATGTAACTCTCATGAGGCAGCATTGCGCACCAAATACTATGCAACACAAGCTCGTGAAGCGGTTATTTATTATCTACATAAGAATATCGGTTACAACTATCGGTTAAGCAATGTTTGTGCAGCTATTGGATGTGGCCAAATGACTGTGCTTGAAGATAGAATAGCTCGCCGCCGTCAGATACATAAAATGTACTGTGACAGACTTAATAAGACTCTTGGAATTAAGGTATTCGACAATCCATCTTCAGAATATAATGCGAATTTCTGGCTTTCCTGTATCCTGATTGACCGTAATATCACGGGATATTCATGGGAGAAGGTCTATGAAGTTCTAAAATCCAACGATATAGAAACTCGTCCTCTTTGGAACCCGATGCATCAACAGCCCGTTTTTGCGGATGCACCATTCTATGGAAATGGCACATCTGACTGGCTTTTTGACAATGGCCTCTGCCTCCCGTCAGGCTCATCAATGACTGATGACGATGTGGAAAGAGTAATAAATATTATTGAAAACATCAAGTAAATCTCAAAATATGAAAAATGACAGATACGAACTGAACAAGAATCTTGCTCAGATGTTAAAGGGTGGTGTAATCATGGATGTGACAACTCCCGAACAAGCGAAAATTGCAGAACGTGCCGGTGCCGTTGCAGTCATGGCTCTTGAACGTATCCCTGCAGATATAAGGGCGGTCGGAGGAGTGTCAAGAATGAGCGACCCAAAGATGATTAAAGGAATACAGGATGCAGTGAGCATACCTGTAATGGCAAAAGTGCGTATAGGCCATTTTGCCGAAGCACAGATACTTGAAGCCATTGAGATTGATTATATTGACGAAAGCGAGGTTTTATCTCCTGCCGATGGTGTCTATCACATAGACAAAACCAAATTCAAAACCCCGTTTGTATGCGGTGCAAAAGACCTCGGCGAAGCCTTACGCCGAATAGCGGAAGGTGCATCCATGATACGTACCAAAGGGGAACCGGGAACAGGCGACGTTATTCAAGCAGTGACACACATGCGTAGCATGATGTCTGAAATACGTCGTATACAATCATTGCATGAGGATGAAATCTATAATGAGGCAAAAGAGCTTCAGGTCCCACTTGATTTACTCTGGTATGTTCATGAAAACGGTAAGCTCCCCGTTGTGAATTTCGCTGCCGGTGGCATCGCTACACCTGCGGATGCAGCACTGATGATGCAGCTTGGAGCAGAAGGAGTTTTTGTAGGTTCAGGAATATTCAAGTCCGGAAATCCTGAAAAACGTGCTTTGGCAATAGTCAAGGCTGTAACAAACTACAACGATCCGGCCATTCTTGCAGAGGTCTCAGCTGACCTTGGCGAGGCCATGGTCGGCATAAACGAGAATGAAATTAAACTATTGATGGCAGAGCGGGGCATATAACAGCTTTATGATTACAATAGGTATCTTAGCACTGCAAGGTGCTTTTCGTGAACATGAGGAAATGCTCGACAGAATCAATGTTGGTCATTTCCTCATACGGAAAGCCAATGATCTCAAGTCTCCGATGGATGGTCTTATCATACCCGGAGGAGAAAGTACTACTATAGGCAAATTACTTCTTGAACAGGGACTCTATGACACTTTAAGAGAAAAAATAATTGCCGGATTGCCTGTGTTTGGGACTTGCGCGGGAATGATACTCCTTGCCAATTCATTGAAAGACGATACAACCAAGCATCTTCAAGTTATGGATATTTGTGTGAAGCGCAATGCTTATGGAAGACAACTCGGCAGTTTCTTTTCTGTGGATAAATTTGGAGAATCAGATGTGCCAATGACATTCATTCGTGCTCCATTCATTGACAGTGTAGGAAATGGCGTTGAAATTCTTTCAGTAGTTAACGGGCATATAGTGGCTGCACGCCAGAAGAACATACTTGTGACATCATTCCACCCCGAATTGAACACGGATACAGTTGTTCATTCTTATTTCATTGACAAAATAGTTAAACCTTATGTGCATAAATAAGACAACAACAATATTCTATTCTCCTACAAAAACTTCAGAGAAAATAGCCAAGGCAATAGCAGAAGGTGTTTCATTTGGCCAATCAGATGTAATAGATCTGACGTTGGATAACTTTATGACTGAAATACCTGTAGAAGACTCCCTTACAATCATAGTCGCTCCAGTTTATTCAGGCAGGATAGCTCCTACTGCTCTTGAAAGAATCAAACGTGTGAAAGGGAAAAATGCTCCTGCTATTATTGTTGCCGTATATGGCAACCGTGATTATGATGATGCCATAGTAGAACTGTATGATACAGTGGTTGCCAATGGCTTCACGGTTTTGTCAGCCGGGGCTTTTATTGGCGAACATAGCTTTAGCCGCCAAGATATGCCGATAGCCAAAGGACGGCCTGATGCGTCTGATTTGCAAATGGCACGCAACTTTGGCGCAGACAGTCTGAAGAAACTGCGTGATGACAAGATTCCTGAGAAACTGAAGCTGAAAGGCAACCGTCCGTATCTTGTTCCGGCCGCATTGCCTCCGATGGCTCCGGTCTGTACTGATTGGTGTGTGAATGACGGCATGTGCATAACATTGTGTCCGACCAGTGCAATTCACTTTGACAGCGATGGAAATATTGCAACAGACGCGACAAAATGTACTCTTTGTTGTGCTTGTGTAAAAGGATGTCCGAACAATGCGAGGATTTTTGACACTCCATTCACGCAGCAGCTGCACGAGTCTTGTAAGGAAAGAAAAGAACCGGAATTATTTTTGTAAAAACAGATACTGTATTGTATGATGGAACAATTGGATTTGGATTGGTCCAATCTTCCTTTCGGTTATATGAAAACCGATTATAATGTAAGACTTCATTATAAGAGCGGAAGGTGGGGTGAGCTTGAAATATGTAGTGATGAGAATATATCACTCCACATAGCTGCAAGCTCGTTACATTATGGACAGCAAGCGTTTGAGGGATTGAAAGCATTTAGAGGAAAAGACGGGAAAATCAGGATTTTCCGTCTTGAAGCAAACGCGGCAAGATTGCAGGCAAGTTGCCGGGGTATTCTCATGCCGGAACTCCCGACGGAAAAATTTAAGGATGCAGTGGTTAACGTAGTCAAACTGAACGAAAGGTTCATTCCGCCCTATGGGAGTGGTGCGGCTCTCTATATCCGTCCGTTGCTGATAGGCACCAGTGCGCGTGTGGGCGTCAGCCCCTCAACGGAATATCTGTTTGTCGTGTTCGTCACACCTGTCGGCCCCTATTTCAAAGGCGGTTTTAGTGCTAATCCGTATGTTATTCTTCGACGTTATGATAGAGCTGCACCACTTGGCACAGGAATCTACAAGGTAGGAGGCAACTATGCGGCAAGTCTCCGTGCCAACAAGGAAGCGCACGACTTGGGATATTCATGTGAGTTTTATCTCGATGCCAAAGAAAAAAAGTATATCGACGAATGTGGCGCGGCCAATTTCTTCGGTATAAAGGATAATACTTACATTACACCGGATTCCACATCAATTCTTCCCTCTATAACCAATGACAGTCTGATGAGACTTGCCTCGGATATGGGCATGAAAGTTGAACGCCGTCCAATTCCCGAGGAGGAACTGGCAAGTTTTGAGGAAGCGGGCGCTTGTGGCACCGCAGCGGTGATCAGTCCGATTTTGCGGATTGATGATTTGGACAAAGGGACTTCTTACGTCATCGCAAAAGACGGCAAGCCGGGGAAATATAGCCGTAGATTGTATGAAAAACTTAGAGCCATTCAATACGGTGATGAACCAGACATATATGGTTGGGTAACAATCCTCGATTGAATTAAAATTATTATACAACTAACTGACAATATAAATCAGCCAATCTCAATGAAACTGTTACAAGAACAACTAAGTAAATATCAGGAACCTCAGAAGGCTAAAGCCGCAGGCATATATCCTTATTTCCGGGCTATATCCTCAGAACAAGACTCCGAAGTTATAATCAACGGGCGCAAAGTGCTTATGTTCGGCTCTAATTGCTATTCCGGACTCGTCAACGACCCTAGAATAAAAGAAGCTGCAATAGAGGCAACAAAAAAATACGGAACAGGTTGTGCAGGCTCTCCTTTTCTCAATGGCACGTTAGACCTTCATAAGCAGCTCGAGGCCCGGTTGGCTGAATATATCGGGAAAGAGGATGTAATGATTTATTCGACCGGTTTTGAAGCCAACCTCGGTGTAGTATCAATATTGACCGGCAGGGAAGATTACATTCTGTGGGACGAGCAGGACCATGCCTCAATAATTGAAGGTAAGCGGCTGTCATACTCTAAGCAGTTCAAATACCGTCATAATGACATGGCTTCACTTGAAGCTCAACTGCAAAAGTGTGACCCTCAGAGGGTAAAACTTATTGTAACCGACAGTGTGTTTTCGATGGAAGGCGATGTCGCTGATGTAAGGACCATAGTGGATCTTGCAAAGAAATACAATGCCAGCATCATGGTGGATGAGGCTCATGGTATTGGCGTATTCGGAGAAGGCGGCCGTGGTGTTTGTCATCACTACGGCGTAACACAAGATGTGGATTTGATAATGGGGACATTCTCAAAGTCGTTTGCATCGCTTGGTGGCTTCATTGCAACCGATAAGACTGTAACAAATTATCTTCGTCATCATTCTCGGTCTTATATTTTTACGGCAAGTATAACGCCGGCATCAACGGCTGCAGCACTTAAGGCAATCGACATAATGATAGACGAACCGGAGCGGCAAGAGCATCTATGGGAGATAACCCGTTTTGCTATAGACGGGTTCAGGAATATGGGCTGTGAGATAGGTAGAACATCCACACCGATAATACCTCTGTATGTCCGTGATAACAATAAAACTTTTGCTATAACACATGATTTGTTAGAAGAAGGAATATTTGTAAATCCCGTTGTTTCACCTGCGGTAGCGCCACATGATACACAGATTCGGTTTTCACTTATGGCTACTCATACAAAAGAACAACTAATGATAGCCTTGGATAAGATACAAAAAGTGTTCCGGGCTTATAATCTCATTCCGTAAATAATAATCAGAACTTTCATATACTGACACACAATGGAAAAAGACAACACTATATTTGACCTTATTGAACTGGAACATCAGAGACAAAAGAAAGGCATTGAACTTATAGCATCTGAAAATTTCGTAAGTGAGGAAGTCATGGCCGCTATAGGTACATGTCTTACGAATAAATACGCCGAAGGTTATCCCGGCCATCGTTATTATGGAGGCTGCGAAATCATTGATCAAGTTGAGCAACTTGCCATAGACCGCATCAAGAAACTGTTTGGGGCAGAATATGCCAATGTTCAGCCTCATTCCGGCGCACAGGCAAATATGGCAGTTTTTATGGCATGTATGAATCCGGGAGATACTTTTATGGGGTTCAATCTTTCACACGGCGGCCATTTGACGCACGGTAGTCCGGTTAATTTTTCCGGGCTGATGTATCATGCTGTCGGATACAACGTTGATAAAAATACCGGTCTGATTGATTATGACTGGATGGAGGCCGAAGCATGGAGGATAAAGCCTAAATTGATCATCGGAGGTGCAAGTGCATATTCCCGTGAATGGGATTATGCCCGAATGCGAGAAATTGCGGATAATGTCGGTGCTCTGCTTATGATTGATATGGCTCATCCTGCCGGGCTGATAGCTACGGGCTTGCTTGACAACCCTGTGAATTATGCCCACATCGTAACATCGACAACTCATAAGACTTTGCGTGGTCCACGTGGCGGTTTCATCCTTTTGGGGAAAGATTTTGAGAATCCTTGGGGTAAAAGAAATAATAAAGGGGCAATCCGCATGATGAGTTCCTTGCTTGACTCGGCGGTATTTCCCGGAATGCAAGGTGGCCCGCTTGAACATGTCATTGCAAGTAAGGCTGTAGCATTCCATGAAGCCTTGCAGCCCGAATTCAGAACATACCAGAAACAGGTAAGAAACAACGCCCGGGCGATGTCAAAAGTGTTTATCGAACTGGGATACGACGTTGTTTCGGGTGGTACTGACAACCACTGTTTCCTTATTGACCTACGTTCCAAATTTCCTGAGTTGACGGGAAGACAGGCAGAAAAAACACTTGCCGAAGCGGATATTACCGTAAATAAGAATATGGTTCCGTTTGATACTCGTTCTCCATTCCTGACCTCAGGAATACGTATTGGTACACCTGCGATAACTACCCGTGGAGCAGACGAAACGTTAATGAGAGAAATTGCTGAAATAATTGACCGTGTCTTGTCCGCTCCAGAAGATAAAAAAGCAATAGCTGATGTGCGTAATAAAATTAATTCAACAATGATGCAGTACCCCATATTTGCATGGTAGAGCCGTAAAATAGCCGAGATACAAGCATTGTCCGTGCGGTTGTTCACAGCCACTATTTCCGCCGCCATTGCGTTTTATCTCCACTATGCGGTCTTGGTCAGTTCCCTTATGTCCACGAAAGAGAGGGCGGTGAAGCTCGCAAACACGAACAGGTCACGGATGTATGCCAGCTTCGGGTCTGCGAACTCATGCGTCATCACCGCTTTCAACTCATCCTCCGTCAGAAACTCACGTTCCTTGACATTCGGGCTGATGTGGAACTGCGCAAACGGGTTTCTCGGTATCAGCCCGTTGAAGTGCGCACGCATCACCACGCCTTTCAGCCACATGCACTTCTCCCATATCGTGCCGTTGCGCAATCCCGCCTCCGTGGAGAGATAGACCGCAAACTCCTTGATGAAGTCGGGCGTAAGTTCTAACATATAGATGTCATTGCGTTTGTAGAACGACTTGATGAACGCCGCTACATGGTTTCTTGCCCGCACTCGTGATTGGTAGGTAGCCACAACCCTGTCCTTACCGACACGCTTTTTGAACACCTCGTTCTCACGGTCGAAGGCTTTAAGCAGCGTCTCATATTCGCCCCCTATGCCCTGATAGGCGTTGCGCACCATCTCTGCCGTGACATACGCTTCACGGTCGGATATGCGCTGGTAGTGCTTGATGATTTGCGCCTTGATGTTGTCAAGCGCAAGGTTCGTCTCCCTTGCCTCACGGCTCTTGCCCTTGACACGGTTGCCCTTTGCGTCCCAAAGTTCTTTTGAAATGCTCCGCTTGCAACTGAACTGCGCCACCGTCCCATTGATTGTAACCCGTCCCATGATGGGGACAATTCCGTTCTTTTCCTTGCTGCCGTTCGCATAGAACAGCACGCGAAATGTGCTCCTTGTCATACTCGTTCTTTTTGGTTGCAAAACTATAAATCAACGAGTTAAACCTTGACAGGCAAACCTACGCAGAACGCAGCAAATAAAACGGAGACTGTTAAATCTGCATTTCTGACGGGTAACGAATAGGAAACCGTTCTTCTGCTTCAATCCGCTTTGAAACAGTTTTCACCCCTCCGCCCAACTTTCGTGATTTTCTCCTAACTGCTTAGTTTACAGATTACATTTCGTTAATCTGCTGAATTTCGGAGGTTTTTCCATAGATTTTGTGTAAGTTTGCAATAAGTCAAATTTAGAATAGGCAGATAGATGAAGTATTTTTTAATAGCCGGCGAGGCTTCGGGCGACTTGCATGCGGCTCAACTCATAGGTGAGCTAAGGCGTCAAGATGCGACAGCCGAATTTTCCTTTTTCGGAGGCGATATGATGGCTCAGTCTGCATGTGTGGCGCCATTGATTCATTATAAGGACATGGCTTTCATGGGGTTTATAGAAGTCTTGAAGCATTTGTCGCAGATTCTTGGATTTCTTGAAAAGGCTAAACGCCACATTGATGAATGGCATCCCGATGCAGTGATTCTTGTCGATTATCCGTCTTTCAATCTTAAAGTCGCAAAATATGCCTATGAGAATAGGATTCCGGCCTTTTATTTCATTTCACCTAAGGTGTGGGCATGGAAAGAATACAGGGTAAAACAGATAAAGAAGTATATCTCCGAATTGTATTCAATCCTTCCGTTTGAGACCGAATTTTATGCCAGTCACGGATATGCCGTGGAATATGTCGGGAATCCCACCGTTAAGGAGATTGTGACGGCTGCAAAGCAGTTTGCTGATGATGCTTCGTTTAAAGCTGCCAATGGCCTTGATGGCGACAAGGAAATAATTGCGATAGTACCTGGGTCGCGCCATAAAGAGATACGCGACAATCTGCCTGAAATGGTTGCAGCTTGTAGTAAATTTGGTCAGTACCAAGCTGTAATAGCCGGCGCACCCAACATCGACGAGAACGAATATCGCAAGATACTGAATAATTGCGGCGACTATGGTCGTGGCATAAAAATATTGTTCGGCAAGTCGTGGGAGCTTGTGGCTCATTCTCGTGCGGCAGTAGTGACATCGGGAACGGCAACGCTTGAAACTGCCATCCTTGGTACTCCGCAGGTAGTGTGTTACAGGATGAACGGTAGCAAGCGTGTTTATAACTGGTATAAACGTCTGTTGAAAGTCAAGTATGTGTCGTTGCCCAACCTCATTGCCGATGCCCCGGTCGTTGTTGAGTTGCTACTTCATTACTGTAATCGTGAGTCGATAGGCAGCGAGCTTGGATTGCTGCTTGCGGATACGCCGCGACGCAAGGCAGTACTTGACGGGTATGCAAAAATGCGCGACCGTCTTGGAACTAATGATTGTGCGGCGACAGCTGCTTATAAATTGGTAAAAAAGCTTGAATCGAGTGCGAATAAATAACTTGTAAATCGTTGAGAAGAATGGGAAGAAATTATTTGGACAATCCATATAAGATTTTATTTGTATGCCTCGGGAATATTTGTCGTTCACCGGCTGCCCAGGGCATAATGGAAAGCATGATTGCCGAGCGCGGGCTGCAAGACAAGATAAAAGCAGACTCGGCCGGAACTTATGGCGGTCATGCCGGAAGCTTGCCCGATACTCGGATGAGGATACATGCCCGCCGCAGGGGATATGAGCTTACGCATCGCAGCCGTCAGGCGACATGGGAGGATTATGACGCATTCGACAAGATTGTGGTCATGGAGAAGAGCAACCGGTATGCCTTGGAACCATTGTTTGGCTGCGCAGGTGATGAAAAAATCGTGGAAATAGGCCGCTACATAAGGATGAATAAGCATTACGACCATGTACCCGACCCGTATTATGACGGCGATGAAGGATTTGAACTTGTACTCGACTTGCTTGAAGATGCGTGTGGCGCACTCCTCGACGAAATATGCCGGCAAATGGACGAGGCATGAATTGCGATAGTCTGACTCGTTGATAAACTATACCATAAATAACTATACAAATCAGTAAAAACATGAAAAAAAACCTTTTAATGACAATGGCTTCGGCTCTGTTTTGCATTTTGCCGGCGATGGCCGGAGAAGCTCCCATTTCGGTGAAGTGGGAGATGGGTGAAAACGGAGTGAAGCCAGGATATTATAGCTCCCGTTTTGTGATAACCAACATAAGTGATACTACACTTGGCGACGGATGGGGATTTTATTACAACACTTTCCCAAGGACTGTGGAACTTGCTCACGGATGCAAGGCAGAGATAAGCACGATTGTGCCTAATTACTACAGGATAACGCCGGGTAGCAAATACGAGCCTTTGCAGCCCGGTGATTCGTTGGTAGTGGAAATGATGACGAAAGGGGTTTACGGTTCGGCATCATTTAATCCCGACGGGGGGCATTTTGCGTTTGACGACATGATGGATAATCCAATGCCTGTGAAAATAACCGTTCCGGTTATGCAAAATCCTGCGCAATGGAGCGTTCCCGGCAAAGAGCATCCTGAGTATCCCGATGGCAACTATGTGTATAAGTTGAACGAATCGATAAATCCCGAAGTTGCCAAGTACAGCAGTTCGGTATATGACATATTCCCTACGCCAAAGTCGATAATTGAAGCTGATGGCGCATTGAAGCTTGATTCTACGTTGACAATCGTTGTGAAGAATGGCGTGACGGAAGCCGGTATGTATCTGGAAGAAAAATTGACGGCCAACGGCTTGCATGTTGACGCATCAGGTGGCATTCCTGTGGAACTTTCCTTGCTTGAACCTGATGGAAGGAATAAGGAATATTATGAGTTGACCGTGGAGCCTGCAAAAGTCTCAATTGCCGGGGCATCGCAAGATGGCGTGTTGAACGGAGTGAAAACATTGATAGCCGTAATTGAGGGCAGTTGGGCTTATACCAACAAGGAATTGCCTTGTGTTAAAATTGCCGATTATCCCGACTTGAATTATCGAGGATTCATGCTTGACATTGCAAGGAATTTTACCCGTTATGACAACATATTGCAGTTGATTGACATGCTTGCGTCCTATAAGATAAATTACATGCAATTCCATTTGACTGATGACGAAGCATGGCGAATCGAGATTCCGGGACTGCCCGAATTGACGCAAGTGGGGTCGCGCAAAGGATTGACACTTGATGAAAATGACTTTATGGTTCAAACTTACCGTGGCTCGGGAAATCCCAATGATACGACAACGACTGCCAACGGGTTTATAACTCGTGAACAATTTGTGGAGTTGCTGAAATATGCTGCAAGCAGGGGCGTGACGGTCATTCCCGAAGTGGAAAGCCCCGGACATGCGCGTGCGGCAATAGTGTCGATGAGGCACAGATATGCCAAGTATGCGGCATTGGGAGATACAGTAGAAGCCGAGAGATATAAATTGTGGGATGATGGCGACCGCTCGGAATACACTTCGGCACAAGGTTTTCACGACAATGTGATGAACATAGCAGGCGAAGGCACATACAGGTTCATGGAGAAGGTGATAGATGAGCTTGCATTGATGTACAAGGATGCCGGACTTGAAATGAAAATCATGCACATAGGTGGTGATGAAGTGGCCACAGGTGCATGGTTGAAGTCACCAATGGTGCAAGATCTCATGCAGCGTAACGGATACAAGACTACGCATGAGGCTCATGGATATTTTGTGGACAGGATTTCGGACATTATTGCTTCCAAAGGGATGAAGACTGTGGGATGGCAGGAAGTTGCCACCAACCGCGACAAGGCGTTTTCATCGAGGGTGGCTCCTCGATTTGCAGGCGTGAACGCATGGAGTACAGTGGGCAGCCGCGACATTGTGCCATACACTCTTGCCAACAATGGCTATCCTGTGATATTGAGCAATGTAAATAATTTTTATTTCGACATGGTATATAGCTATCATCAAAGCGAGCGCGGATTGAGCTGGGGTGGGATAACCAATGAATTTACATCTTGGGAAGCCCAGCCGTTCAACATATATCGCACTCGTCACACGTCCATTGACGGACAGCCTGTGAACCTTGCAAAGGCTGCCGACGGCAAACCCGGATTGAAGTTGCCACAGAACATAATAGGCGTGCAGGCACAGACATGGGCCGAGGCCGTGGACAGCTATGAAATGATACAGAATTATTATTTCCCTAAAGTGTTTGGGCTCGCCGAGCGTGGCTGGAACGCTTATCCTGCATGGGGAACCGATTACAAGGATTTGAGCAGGTATTACACCGAGCGTTCGCAATATAACCTTAAAATAGGGTTGAAGGAATTGCCTCGGCTTTTCAACAAAGGCGTAAGTTTCCACATAGGTCAGCCGGGCATAATCGTGAAGGATGGCAAGTTGATTGCCAATACGCAGTATCCCGGCGTGACGGTGCGCTATACGCTCGACGGCAGTGAGCCTACGAGGGATTCGGCCATGTGGACCGAGCCTGTGGATTGCGGTGATGCAAGTGTGATAAAGGCGCGTGCTTATTATCTTGGGAAAGAAAGTGTAACGACGTTCTTGTTTGTGAAATGACCATGAATTGATTTATTGCGTCGATACTGTAAAACCGCTATAGGCTTTGCAGGCAGCAATATTGATAAAAAACAGGAGCCATGCCGAGTGTGCGGTGGCTCCTGTTTCCTTCATTTCGCCAATTAGTGAATCAGATTGATGCTATTGATGTCACGATTTGTCCGTCAAACAGATTGACTATGCGTCCGGCGTATCCTGCATCATGCTGGCTGTGCGTTACCATCACTATTGTGGTTCCTTCTTTGTTGAGTTGAGAAAGCAGCTGCATCACTTCCTTGCCGTTTTTAGAGTCAAGGTTTCCTGTAGGCTCGTCGGCGAGTATTATTTTAGGATTGGATACCACGGCACGGGCTATGGCCACACGTTGCTGCTGTCCTCCCGACAGTTGTTGTGGATAGTGTCTTGCACGGAGGCTTATGCTCATGCGCGACAGGATTTCGGCGACTTTCTCTTTGCGTTCTTTTGACGACATGTGCATGTAGGTGAGCGGTAGTTCCACGTTTTCCTGTACGTTCAACTCATCTATCAGGTTGAAACTTTGGAAAATGAATCCTATGTTGCCACTGCGCATGTGCGTGCGTTCTTTTTCTTTCAAGTGTCCCACTTCCTCGTTGTTAAGGAAGTAACGTCCGCCAGAAGGGTTGTCGAGCAGTCCCATGATGTTGAGCAATGTGGATTTGCCGCAGCCTGAAGGTCCCATGATGGCTACAAATTCCTTCTCGGCAATTTCAAGGTTGATATTGTTCAGTGCAATTGTTTCCACCTCGGTAGTGCGGAATATCTTTGTGAGATTTTCTATTCGTATCATAGTTTTTGTTAGTATTTCCGGGTTATTTGAAATTATTCGGTCTTTATATTGTTTACAGGATTCTCGTTGACAGCTTTCAGGCTGATGAGCCAAACCGAGACAAGTGAAATCAATGCCGTCACAACAAAGGCAAGCACTCCCATCCACCATTGGAATTCACGCCCGTAGTTGACTATTTGGGAGATTTTGTCGACGCCGACCCATATGAGTGGTATGGCAATTATCGTTCCGGCGAGTATCGCAACAAATGAGAATCGCAGCATGCGTTTCATCTCATCGCCCGATGTCGCTCCGAACACTTTGCGTATGGCCATGTCGCGTTTGCGCTGTGAGATGAAGTATATGCTCATTGCCGTGAGTCCGAGAAGCGATATTATAAATGCAACGCAGGTGAAAATAATTAGTAATTTATTTATTTTCATGACGTTTTGGTAATATGACTTTATGAAATCGTCGTACCATGTGGAGTCAAACGGCATACCGTCAATCATATCCGAGAATATTTCATCAAGCTGGTGCTTGGCCTCGGCTCGGTTGGAATCGTCGACTTCGACACAGATGCTCCAGGGGTATTTTATGCTGTCGGAGGGTAGAATCTGCATTTTCAGCGGATGGATGTCGTTGTTAAGCAAAGAACGGATTTTGAAATCCTTGAATTGCCCGGCCACATCGAAACCCCAACTTGAGTTAGATATCCCAACGACGCGGTCAGTGTTCAGTCCGAGGTCTTTCAACATCTTCATTGTATTTTCGCTTATGAAGAAGGCGTTGGGTGATGTCAATTTGCGGTCTTCAGTGATTTGGATGTGGAAAATCTTCAGGAAGGCCGTGTCTACGGTGAATGTCTGGAAACTGAATTCTTCAGTTCCGTTTTTAGTTTGCAGGAACATCGTGTTGTTGTTTCCTCCGTCGGCAGGTGTACCCATGGTGTAAGACACATTTTTGACAAATGGCAGTTTCATGGCTTCCCCTTTGAAAAAGTCATTTGACTTATATCCGGTTGACGGGTAGATAAGCACATTGTCATATTCATAGCCCAACGGGGCGTTGAGGATGTCGTGGACACGAGTGTACAAGAATATGGAACAAGTCAGCAACGCGATTGTCAATCCGCTTTGTACCAAGTTGAGCCATCGCATGTAGGATGCTTTGGTCTTGCGGCGGAAAGTGCCTTTCACTACGTCGAGCGGATTGTAGCTCGACAGAATTGAGGCTGCCGGCATCCCGGCCATGAGTGAGAGTATTGTGATGAATGCGGCATAGCAGATGACTGTAATCCAGTTCAAGTCGCCAAGGATGTCGATTTTCGTCCCAAGCAGGTCGACGGCGACAGGTTCGGCAGCTTTGGCGAGGATGAACCCTATCACGAACGACACTATGGTGAGCATGAACGATTCGATGATCATGCGCCAGAATATCTCGCCGCGAGAGGAGCCGAGCAGCCGCCTTGTCGACATCTCCTTTGCCCGGTAGGATGTCTGGGCTATCGACATGCTTGCGTAGTTGAATACCGCCATGAGCAATATGATTATCCCGGAGGCAAGGAATATCAGCACTTGTGTGAAGTCATATTGATTGAGTCTTTGCCAGCTTTGGTATTTTGAGAAATAGAAGTCACGCATGGAGATGAATGTCACTACTTTGGACGAACCTCTTTCATATTTCCAGAAGAATTCTTTCAAGTAGGACAAGACATCATCTGACTTGTCATTGGGGTTCACTCCTTTGGTAAACTTGAAAAATAGTGTTGCCGATCCGGCGTTGGACATGCGGGTGTCTTCTATGTCGGCACTCCAATTCGGGTACTTCGCGTTTTCTTGAGGTATGAATGCTTCAATGTCGTCGGGGAAAATGGAGTTTTCAATATCTTCGACGATTCCGGTGACGATGTATGGCGTATTATTAAAACTTGGGGTTATTGTTTTGCCTATCACATCTTCTGTGCCAAATAACCTCAAGGCCGCCGAGCGTGTCAGCACTATATTGTTGTCGCTTAACAGTATCTCCGAAGGATTCCCTTTAAGTACCTTGAAACTGAAGAATTCGAAGAAATTTTTTTTGGCAAAGCAATATTTTATCGATACAAATGAATTTTCGTTGTTCCCCTGCGGAACACTCGGTATGGTATAAAAGTCGGCTATCGAGGTCCAATCTTCGATTTCAGGGTAACGGCTTTGCAGCCTTACGCCCACTTGGTAATGTGCCGAAACCGTCTGTTCGTCGGCCATGAGGTAAATGCGGTCGGCATCCTTGATGTTTTTATCTACGGTCAATTGCCTTGCCACCATGTCGGCGATAAGGATGACAAACATCAGCGAGATGGCCAGACCGCCGATATTTACAAGCGTAAAGAGCTTGTTTCGTCCGAGGTAAGTAAAATAGGTTTTAAATCTTTTCATGTTTATGTTATTTATATGTCTGTTTTATTCAAGAATCAGTATGTCATTGTCCTTAAAGCTCTCGTAACCCGAGGTTATGACCTTTTCTCCCGGTTCGAGACCCTCTTCCACTTCGTAGAATTGAGGATTCTGCCTGTTTATTTTGATTGCCCGTTTGTAGGCTTTGCGTCCATCCTTGTCAAGGACATATATCCACATGCCGCCTGTTGTCTGGAAGAAAGTGCCTTTGGGGACAAGTGTGCTGATGGTTGGCTCGCCCAGCTCAAGGTCGAGGTAGTAAGTTTGTCCGATTCTTATGTTGTCGGGTTTTTCATCACCCGAGAATACGAGGTCGGCGCGGAATCGGCCGTCACGCACTTCGGGATATACTTTGCGCACTTTCATGTAGAAAGAATTTCCTTGTCGGTCGAATTTAGCTTGCAAGCCTGTCGATACACGGTCGATGTAGTGTTCGTCGATAAACACTTCGGCCTTGAATCCCGACAGGTCGTTTATTTGGCCTATCATCTGGCCCACCGAAATGTTTTGCCCCAATTCGGCATCCAGCAGCCCGAGCTCGCCGTCGATGGTGGCCCTTACGTCAAGTTTCTCTTTGCGTTGGCGTATGAGCAATACGTTCTGTCGCATATTGCGCAAGTTTTCTTCCATCTGGATCATCTGTATTGTTCGGTATATTGAATCTTGGACGAGTCGTTCGGTGATTAGGTCATATTTTTTCATTGCCGCCTCATAGTCCTCCTTCGCTTGCAGGTATTCCTCGCGGCTTATGAGTTTTTCGGCATATAGCCGTTCATATTGGGAGAACGTGCGTTGCTTGCGCCGTGTGTCTATGTCGAGCTGGACTTTCTCGGTCTCGTTGTTTAACTTGTCTTGTTGCATTGTCACTTGCGTGTTACGCAACAGGTTCTGTTTTTCGGCAAGTTCCGACTCGGCATTCAAGATTTGCAAGTCGAGGTTGGAGTTGCTCAGTCTCAAGATGACATCTCCTTTCTTGACGTATGCTCCCTCTTCTACGACTTTTTCCTTGACGATTCCTCCTTCTTCAGGACTCAACTGTACGACTGATATGGGTTTTACTTGCCCGTTGAGCCTGATGTAATCGTTGAATTCACCTTTTGTCACCTCGGCAATCGTTATTGAATCGAGTTTTACGGTGGCCGAAGAATTTCGGTTCCCGAAAAATATCCATATCAATGCCGCCAATGTCGCCGTACCTGCGATGATATAGGTTATATGCTTTTTTTGCAACCCTTTTTTCTTTTCAATCTTTATATCCATGATTTTATTTTTTTTCTTGTTTTTGTATTCAATTTTCAGGGGCGATGATGTCGTGGCCTTTGTAATATTCTACAAGCCGGCATTTAAGCACATACGACAGCTTGCTTTGGAGCAGCGACACTTCGCTTTCGAGCAGGGTTGCCGCGCTCGTCTGCACGTCGAGCGAAGTCATCAGTCCCTCCTCATATTTGCGGCGTGTCACATGGTAGGCAATGGAGTCGGCCTCTACTTTCTTTTCCATTTTCATACATTCCTTTAAGAAGCCGTTCTTGTCGAGGACGGCTTGAGCCACGAGCTTCTGCAGTTCTTCCTTTTGAGCTTCATATTGTTCCATGGCGATGCGGTGGCTGTTGCGGGCTTTGCGTATGCCGGTTATTCCCGACATGCCGTTGAATATTGGGATGCTTATGCTCACGCCAACATACTGGCCGAAATTGTTTTTCATCTGATCCCAAAAACCGGCATAGCTGTTGTTGCGCAATTCCTTGAAATAAGAAGTATTTATGCCGCCGTTCAATGAGATGGAAGGTAATACATCGGCCCATGATATTTTTGCATCGAGGTTTGCTATTTCCATGTTGAATTCCGACTGCCGCAGGGTGGGGTTGGTGTTCATCGTGGCTTCAAATATGTCGGCAAGAGAGTCATCGGTGAGTACTGCTATGTTCAAGACCGAGTTTTCGAGCAACAGAGTGTCGAGCAGCAAGGTGTCGCTAAGCGGATAGTTCATTTTTTGTTTGAGCGTCAGCATGGCTGTCTTGAAAAGATTTGTCTGTGTCGTCAGGTTGTATTCGTCGGTTGCTGCTTGTGCTTCCATTTGCGACACGTCGGCCAGACCTTTCAGCCCGAGTTGTTCTTGCCTGCGAGTCTTGTATAACAAAGAATCGCTTTCGATGACTTTTTTCCGGGCCAGTTTTACCGTTCCATAATAGTATAAGGCATCAATGTAGGCTTGGAAAGTTTCGAGAGCTGTGTTGTCGCGGGCTTCTTCAAGGGCGGCTTTCCCGAGGAGCACCGAGACTTTCGAGCGACGTAGCGTGTTGACAAGACTACCGCCGTTGAAAATAGGCAGTGAGGCCTGTAACGAATATGAATTGTTAAATGTGGAGATGTTGTTGTAGGTGTTGGTTTCGGGATCGACCGAACGTCCCCAATTGTATTGAAGGCCTGTGCCTCCGCTGATGCCTGGGAGGAAATTGCCTATGGCCCGGATACGGTCAAGGCCGTAATTGTCTGATTCAAGTTCGCGTTGTCTTACTGTTCGGTTATGCTCGACGGCATATCGCATGCACATGTCTACATCCCACGATTGTTGCGCCGGGGCATTCTGTGACAACGCAAGCGTCGACAGTAGAACTGGAAGAATCTTTAAAAATATTTTATTCATTTTGATTGGTATTTCTGCTTTTATATATCCAAATATCAAGCCAAAATTTTAAAATGCTTGATAATAGGGTTTTGTGAAATGCGGTGTACGCGAATCTGTAAAAAAATCATACATGTGGTGTAAAATTTTTGTACAACGAGAATTTTAAGAATGTAAAAAACTACGGGGATGTCGTTGCCAATCCGGCTAAAGCTTTTTGAGGTAGTGGCGGTTATGTTTTGGCAATATAAAAAAGGTAACTTATATTTGTCGGGAAGAAATTATCAGTCGGACATGGCAAAACAAGGAACATTGTTGGTAATAGACGATAATCGTGGCATATTGACGTCGCTCAGGTATCTCATGGGCGATTATTTTGCCAAGGTGATTGCCACGTCTGTACCCGGGACAGTGCCATCGTTGTTGAGGCAGGAGGATGTGAATGTCGTTTTGCTCGACATGAATTTTTCTCCGGGTATTAACAATGGCAATGAAGGATTGTTCTGGTTGCGCGAGATAAAAAAACTGAAGCCCGATGTGGCCATAGTCCTGTTCACAGCCTATGCCGATATTGCACTTGCCGTCGCCGGGATAAAGGAGGGTGCATATGATTTTGTGGAAAAGCCTTGGGACAATGCCAAGTTGGTTAAAACATTGCTTGACGCATATAAATCGACCGGGAAGGCAAATAGGTTGCCGAATGTAGATGCCGGTGACAACATGTATTGGGGTGAATCGCCGGTCATGAATCAATTGCGGCAAATGGTTGAAAAAACAAGTGCCACCGATGCGTCGGTATTGATAACAGGCGAAAACGGAACCGGAAAGGACATGCTGGCGAGGGAGATACACCGGTTGTCGAAACGTTCGGGGCATCCGATGGTCTCTGTCGACATGGGAGCCATCCCCGAATCGTTGTTTGAGAGCGAGTTGTTCGGGCATGTGCGCGGTTCGTTCACAAGTGCCCACGCCGACCGTACAGGCCGATTTGAGGCAGCCGACGGAGGGACACTCTTCCTTGACGAGATAGCCAATCTGCCATATTACCTGCAATCTAAATTGTTGACAGCCATACAAAAGAAATGTTTCGTGAAGGTTGGAAGCAACACGCCGCAAGCCACCGACATCCGCCTTATTTGCGCCACAAACAGAAATATCGATGAAATGGTGGCCAAAGGGGAATTTAGGGAAGACTTGTTTTATCGCATAAACACCATACACTTGAATTTGCCGCCATTGCGCGAGCGTCGTGAGGACATATTGCCGCTTGCCCGATATTTCATCAAGAAGTACAGCAGACGATATGACCGTGACATTCCATCGATTTCCCATCCTGCATGTGAAAAGTTGCTTTCTTATGGTTGGCCGGGGAACATCAGGGAGTTGCAGCATGTCATGGAGAAATGTGTCATATTGTCGGACGGCGACGAGTTGCGAGTGGAAAATTTGCAATTTGACAAAGGAACCCATCTGTCGCCGGTCGGAAAAAATGAAGATGCCGAACGCTTGCAGACTCTCGACGAGATGGAGCGCGACATGATAAAAAAGGCGATAGACATGAGTCATGGCAATTTGTCGCAGGCAGCAAGCCGATTGGGCATAACGCGGCAGACGCTTTATAATAAGATGAAACGTTATGGGTTATAATGTCGGTGCATTTTTCACGGTCGTGAACATATTGCTTTGCGTTGCCGGCGGTGCTTGCGTTGCCGGCGGCATGATGCGAGGCAATTTTCTTGTTGTAGCGATAGGATGCTTGATTGTAATAGTTGAGGTCGTTGCCAAATTAAAGTCATATTTTTCATTCAAATGGAAATGCCGCATGATGCTCGAATCCATCAAGAACGATGATTACATGTTTAAGTTGAGCGATAGTAAGTTTTCGTGGCAGGAGCAGATGTTGCAGGATTTGTACAACCGGCTTGGAGACGTGTTGAAAAATCAAAGATTATTATTGGAGCAGAGAGAGGCATTCTACGGGCTGATAATGTCGAGGGTTGCCACCGGAATCGTGGTGCTTGACAAGAATGACGACGTGTTGCAAAACAACGATGCTGCAATCAAGCTGCTGCGATTGCCGGTATTGAGGTCGTTCAACCAGCTGGAACGTTATAAAGAAGGAATTTCGGCCGAATTGTGCCACATGACGCACGGAGAAAGCAGGCGTTTTGATTTGAACACACCTTTGGGATTGGCTCGGTTGCTTGTGAGTGTGTCGGAAATGAAGCTCGGAGAAAAGGAAATTCGTATTTATGCCATCAACGACATAAAAGACGAGCTTGATTCAAAGGAGCTTGAATCTTGGGTCAAATTGACACGGGTGCTGACTCATGAAATAATGAACTCGGTAGCACCGATAGTGTCGTTGAGCAATACGTTCCTTGAGCAGAAAGATGCGGCCGACAGCAAGTATTATGAAGGCATGAAGGCTATTCATGATGTGGCTTCGGGATTAATGTCATTTGTGAAATATTATAGGGTCGTGTCGACGTTGCAGCAGCCCAAGCCCGAGCCGTTTTACTTGCAAGACATAGTGAGGCAGATTGAGGAATTGAAGATTATTCCCGACAATGTTTCGTTCGCAAAGCAGATAGAGCCTTCGGAATTGATGATATATGCCGACCCGAACCTTATCAGGCAAGTGCTTATCAATGTGATAAAAAATGCAGTGCAGGCGGTGGAATACGAATCGGGACGCATATTCTTGCGAGCTTATGTGACTGGCGAGGAGCATGTGCTCGTGTATGTAAGCAATAACGGGCCGGTAATACCTGGCGATGTTGCCGAGAACATATTTGTCCCGTTTTTCACAACGAAGACCGACGGCAACGGCGTAGGACTGTCGTTGTCAAGGCAAATAATGAACCAAAGCGGTGGCAGCATAAACTTGTTGCCTGCCGGAGCTAATGGCTGGAACACTACATTTTTATTGGAATTTGAATAGGCGGAAGATTCTCGGACGGGGCTCGTTTTGGCTGCTACGCAATAATGTCGTAAATTTGCATGTAAACATGATTAAAAAGTAACAATGAGAGATGGGCATTACTAAATGGCAGTTCATTATAATGACGGCAGTAGTGGCCATGTGCTGTTGCTCATGCGGGCATGACAGCAAGCATGAAACCCAAGATGCCGGCAATGAGATGGAGTATGCTTCAGGATTAAACATATCCCATTACAGTGGGTTCACGTTGATTGAAGTGAAAAATCCGTGGAGGGAAGGCGCGGTACTGCAAACTTATGCTCTTGTTCCGCGCGACTCGGTATTGCCCGATGATATTCCTGTAAATGCCGTTATCGTGAGGACTCCTGTGAAAAGCGCACTTGTGTATTCTTCGGTTCATGGCGGAGTGATTAAGGAACTCGGTGAGATTCAATCCATAACAGGAGTGTGCGACTTGGAATATTTCAACATGCCCGAGGTGACAACCGGGATAAAGGAGGGACGTATCGTTGATGCAGGGAAATCGATGTCGCCTACGGTTGAGAAAATAATGTCGTTCACGCCCGAGGTAATAATACTTTCCCCTTTCCAGAACGGCGGTTACGGTGTATTGGCCAATCTTGGAATACCTATCGTTGAATGTGCCGATTACATGGAAAATACTCCTATAGGAAGAGCTGAGTGGATTAAGCTGTTCGGAGAATTATATGATAAAAGAGCGGAAGCCGATTCGATTTTCAATTCAGTAAGGAGTCGTTATGATTCGTTAAAATCGGTGGCGTCCAAGGTTAAAGAACGTCCTAAAGTAATATCTGAAACTGTCATGAGCGGCGTGTGGTATGTTCCCGGAGGCAACAGCTACATGGCTCATTTCTATATCGATGCCGGAGCAGAATATCCTTGGGCCGATAATAATTCTGCCGGTTCATTGTCGCTCGATTTCGCCCAAGTCTATGACAAGGCGCATGATGCTGACTTCTGGCTGATAAGGGCTGTAGAGTCTGTTACTCGAAGTACGTTTGTCAAATCCAATCCGTTGAACGGCGAGTTTAAGGCATACAAGGATGGCAACGTATATCAATGCCGCACCCTTGAAACGACTCTTTTCCAAGATTTTCCTTTCCATCCTGAGATTCTTTTGGAAGAATATATAAAGATATTCCATCCCGGAGTGTTATCAGGCGGATTGAAATATTTTTCACCATTGCCCGATGAATAAGCATTCAAATACATATCGCAGAGGGCGGATAGCAATAATTTTATTTGCATTGTTGCTCGTCGTGCTTTTTGTCGCAAATCTTGTCGTCGGTTCGGTCAATATTCCGATTGACGAGGTCGCAAGCATACTTTCGGGTAATGGCAGTTCAAATGACGCATGGGAATTGATAATGTTGCAATCGCGTGTTCCCATGGCAGTGACGGCAGTGCTTGCAGGAGCGGCGTTGGCCGTCTCGGGGCTGTTGATGCAGACCACGTTCAACAATCCGCTTGCCGGGCCGTCCATCCTTGGCGTTTCCACAGGGGCAAGTCTTGGCGTGGCGATAGTGATGCTTGCTTTGGGAGGAGAATTCGGTTCGTTGTTTGGAAGTACAGTCGGAGGGTATATAAGCATTCTTGCCGGTGCGCTTTCAGGAGCTGCCTTGATTCTCATATTGTTGATTGTGTTTTCTTCATTGGTGCGTGGCTCATCGATGCTGCTCATCATAGGCATAATGATAAGTTATTTGTCTTCGAGTGTCATATCCTTGCTCAACTTTTTTTCCACGCAAGAAGGGGTGCATTCTTATGTGATATGGGGCCTTGGCAATTTTTCGGGCGTAACGACCGACAGCTTGCCTGCATTCTCGGTCATAATAATGGCGGGCATAGTGTGGGCGATATTGATGGCAAAACCGTTGAATGCCTTGCTGCTCGGAGCACGGTATGCCGAGAATCTCGGCGTGAATATTCGTCGCACCCGTAACGAATTGCTGCTCATTACCGGCATATTGACGGCCACGGCCACGGCGTTTTGCGGACCAATTGCGTTTATCGGGCTTGTGGTGCCACACATAGCGAGATTGCTCATTAACTCGTCAAACCATAACATATTATTGCCGTCCACGGTGCTTGCCGGAGCCGACATTGCCCTGTTGTGCCAGCTTATAAGTGTGTTGCCATCATCATCTGTCGGTATAATTCCTATTAATGCTATAACTCCCGCAATAGGTGTCCCGGTAATCATATACATAATTCTGAACAGGAGGAAGATTCAATATTTCAATTGATAACGCGCATGGTTGCATTGAGTACTCATGATTTGGCAATAGGCTACCGGCATGGAAAGCATGACACGGTAATCATGGAAGGGCTTGACCTGGAATTGAAGCCGGGAAGATTGACAGCACTTCTTGGCGCAAACGGGAAAGGAAAATCTACTTTGATGCGCACCTTGGCTGGTTCGCAATCTCGTTTGTCCGGGCATATCGAGTATGCCGGACGTGATATTGACACGTTGAGCCGCAAAGAACTGTCGCGGATGCTGTCGCTCGTATATACCGACAGGACGCAGGCCGGCGGACTTACGGTAAAAGAGCTTGTTTCATTGGGACGACAGCCTTATACAGGATTTTTCGGCCGTCTTGACGATGAGGATCGGGCTGTGGTAGATTCGGCCATGTCGGCATCGGGCATAAGGCACAAGCAAGATTGTTTCCTTGCTGAATTGAGCGATGGAGAGCGTCAAAAAGCCATGATTGCCAAGGTGCTGGCGCAAGAAACGCCTGTAATAATGCTTGATGAACCAACGGCTTTTCTTGACGTGGCCAGCAAGGCCGATGTGGTGAAATTGCTGCACTCGCTGGCGCATGACAATGATAAAGCGGTGTTGTTGTCGACACACGATATCTCGCAGGCTTTGCTGCTTGCCGACGAACTGTGGGTGATCACTGCCGACAGGAAAATACTTCAAGGATTCACCGAGGACATGATACTCGACGGTGCGATGCAAAAGATGTGGGATGGCGGCAGTGCGCGTTTCAACATGTCGATTGGCGACTTTGATGTCGATTCTCCCATTGTTTCGTCAGTCAGCTTGGATTGCCTTGACATGCAGCTGCGCCATTGGATTTGCAATGCATTGCGGCGCAACGGGATCGGCTTGGCCGATAATTGCGACATTCATGTGGATGTGAGAGGAAAAAATGAAATAATTATGACGTATGGAGGTCGGCAGGCCGTGTGTGGCAGCATAAAGGAGTTGATTGAATCCATTTGATTGCTATATTTGCACTGTTGTTGCCGTACAACATAAATGATATAAAAACGCGGAATATGGAAATTACGATAAAGGATTTCATGCTTAAGCAGCCAAATTATCCCGAGGTTGCGGAGACCGACAAGTATTACATAGTACTTGCCACACGTCTGGCCAAGATATGGGATAATGCTCGCATATTAATGAATATTGGCGAAGATGTCAGGAAAGAAGTGGTGCTTGCCATCGTGGGATATTTTCAGGATATAATCTCCGATGCCGGCATTTGGAGGTCTTTCTCCACAATGTGCAACAAGATGTATGGCCGTCCATTGCCCATTTTCGAGCGTCCCGAAGACTATATCGACAGCGAGTTGAATTGCATTGACTTGCAATTCATAATATGGTATGTCATAGAGAGCCATCAAGACGAGCATGGCATGATTTCACCTTATGACAAGAATATAGCCCGACTTGCGCATTTGTTTTTCAATTTGCTCGATGCCGTTTATGAGGAAGCTCCGACACCGGTAGAATATAATGTAGCCATGGATGTCGATCTTGCCGATGCCGACTGTGCCAAACAAGTATATGACTTGTCTTACTGGCTTTTCTGGAATTGTTATTTCCTGCGTCCGGCTGCTAACGGCACTCTGAACGCGGCAATGGGCAAGGCTCGGGAAATTATTAATTCCAGCAGGGATGAGGATGAGGCAAGGCAGCGGCTTGCCGAAATGAACAGGCAGATAATGGTGGAAAATCCTACCGGGCCGTTGTCGTTCACCATAGGCGAATGGGTGAAACTAATAGTGGAAGGGAAAGAACCTGCGACCGACGACAATATCGATGACGTGGCCGAAGGGAATGAGCATAAATTCTACAAGCAGCTTGTGAATGCCACAGGTGGCAGCCCGATAGCATTCATCGACAGTTACGACTCGCTTGAGTGTTTTGTGAGTGAAAAAATGGGGTGGGGCAAATCTGAGACAGGACATTTGCCGGGAATGAAGAGATTTGGCAATTTTGTCTTGCTTGGAAATCGCTCCAAAGGAATGTTGATTGCCCATGATGTTGCGCAATATATCAAGCATCCCGACAATGCCATATATGATGCCGATGCGGCACGCGAAGGCGCTCACAGGTTGGTGACAGAACGCGGAATGGCTCCAATCGACCTTGTGAAATACCTTTTTAAGAATAATTTGCTCCCAGATGCACGCTTGCCTTTTGACAAAGACGACAAGTCGGTTTTGCATGACAATTGGGATTTTTTTGCCCGATTGTTCCTGCAAGGCCATTATCGAGGAGATTGACGGGTATGATTTTTGTTGCATGAAATATAGAAATGACAGATAGTCGCTTTGACTCAAGAATATAGGAGAGAGAAATGGCTTTAAGCACGATAAAGTACAAATTGGCGTTAGTCGTAGTCGTGTTGTTTTCGTGCATGGGCGCATGGGCACAACAGGATAGCGTCAAGGTGAGTCTTATTACATGTTATCCGGGAAGCGAGATTTATGAATTGTACGGACACACCATGCTAAGGGTACGATATGCCGATGTCGACATGGTGTACAACTACGGCATATTTGATTTTAACGCCCCCAATTTCATGTATCGCTTTGTCAAGGGGGAGACCGATTACAAGGTAGTGGGATATTCGTCGCAATACATGTTGCACGGTTATGAGAGCCGTAAGGTAGTCGAGCAAGATTTGAATCTCACCCAACGGCAAGCAGCCGAGGTGGTCAACGCCCTTTACATAAATGCGTTGCCTGATAATGCCGTTTACAGGTATAATTACATCTATGACAATTGTGCCACGCGTCCGCGCGACATCGTGGAAAAAGCCATTGGCGGAGCATTGCATTATCCGGCCATGCGCGATACGCTCACATTTCGCGAAGAGATGAGGCATTACAATGCAAATTATGCTTGGCAGCAATTCGGCATAGACCTTGTCTTGGGAAGCGGCATAGACTATGAGCTTGATTACCGGGAGCAGATGTTTGTGCCTATGGTGTTAATGGATGCTTTTGCCGGAGCGACGGTGGAGCGTGGCGACACGGTAATGCCGCTTGTAAATGCGACCCGGGTGTTGAATCCCGGTGCCGACATGGGAGATGTGTTGCCACCAACACCCGAATGGATGTCGCCGATGACTGTTGCGATTGCTTTGCTTGTGGTTGTCGTTGCAGTGTCGTTGCTTGACATAAAGCGGCACAAAGTGAGCCGATGGCTCGACAGCTTGCTGTTTGGATTTGCCGGCATTTGCGGCATAGTCATCTTTTTCTTGATATTTGTATCCACCCATGCCGCCACGTCGCCCAATTTTAACGGGATATGGTTGCATCCCTTTTCACTGCTTCCGGCAATATTAATTTGGATAAAAAAGGCAAAAAGGGTGCTTTATTTCTACCATTTTCTTAACTTTGCGGTCATTATTCTGCTGCTTGTGTCATGGCCTTTCCTGCCACAGGCTGCAAACATGGCTATTTTCCCGTTCATGTTGTGTCTTGCAACACGATCGTTCAATTATATAGTGATATTTAGCTGCAAATGCACAAAAATAAACAAATAAACCAGATGCTCACTTCGATAGTGGCTTCAATGGTGGCTCTGACGGCGTTGTCGCAAAATAGCAACGTTGCCAGTGGGGACCGTCCACGGCTTGTCATAGGCATAGTTGTAGACCAGTTGAGGAGCGATTATCTTGAGTTGCTGCAAGCCCATTTTAGCGAAGCCGGTTTCAAGCGTCTGGTTAGAGACGGTGTCTTTATCGAGAATGTGGAGTTTGGCGTCCCCGATCTTGACATAGCTTCGGGGACGGCTATATTGATGAGCGGAACGACGCCTAAGGTCAACGGCGTTCCATGTGCTTATATTTTCGATAAGACAATCAATAAGCCGCAGTACATATTGACCGATAAGTCGGTAATGGGAAATTTCACCACCGACACTTATTCGCCGATGGCCTATAAGGTTTCTACCGTCACCGACGAGTTGCGCATCCACACAAGCGGCCTTGGTTACATACATGCGATAGCTCCCGATGCCCAGCAGGCGATACTGCTTGCCGGCCATGCCGCCAACAGTGCATTCTGGATAGACGATGCCACCGGCAATTGGGCTTCGACGACTTTCTACAAGGATGCTCCGCAGATATTGTCGGGACGCAATTACAGGATTCCGCTTTCCACGCGGCTTGATACCGCTTCTTGGGTTCCATCCATGAAGCTTGATGATTATCCCGACATTCTTTCGTTCAAGAAATATTATCCTTTCAGATATATATACTCATCGTCCGACCAGGATCGTTTCCGCAAGTACAAGAAAAGTGCGCTTGTGAACAACGAGGTGACCACGGCCGCGATAGAGTACCTTAACGTGTTGAAGCTTGGCAACCGCGGACAGACCGACATGCTGTGCATAGGATACACGGCAGCTCCCTATGAATATACGCAGGATGGCGACAACCGCGTTGAGATGCAAGACATATATTTGCGCCTCGACAACGATTTGGCACGATTGTTTTCGGCGGTAGACAAAACGGTGGGCATGGGTAATGTTTTGGTATTTGTCGCATCCACCGGTTATTATGAAGATAATACACGCCCGTCTGAACGATATAATATACCGACAGGCGAATTTTATCCGAAAAGGGCGATTTCGTTGCTCAACATGTACTTAATGGCATTGCACGGCAACGGCCAGTGGGTAAAAGGATACTTTGACAGACAATTCTACCTGAATCATGAGCTGATAAAGGAGAAAAATCTTAAACTTGACGAAGTCAGGGCTAAATCGAGCGAATTCTTAAGGCAGATGAGCGGTGTGACGGCTGCTTACACTTTTGAAGAAATTCTAAACAATCCGTCAAATGCCGAGGCATGGATGTTGCATAAGGCGATGGTGCCCGATTACTTTGGCGACATAGTGATAGAAGTGAGTCCGGGCTGGCTCATAATGGATAACGATAATGACAATTTTGACGAAGCCAAGTTGGTCAGGGCAAATGCAGTAAATTCGCCGGTGTTCATAATGGGCCCGGGAGTGAAACCGCAAAAGATATCATATCCTGTAGATGCCACGCTCATTGCCCCGACAATATCGGGAATCTTGAGGATACGCTCTCCAAATGCGGCCACAGGAATGCCGCTTGATTTGGGATACTGAAAAATACTGCAGTTTCCTGTCAAGGCGGGATGCAAACAGCTTCAGTGCTGCAGGCATGATTCTCTCCCGGATAACGAAAAATCATAAATAACGAATAAAAAACATCAGCATAATAAAATGGGATTTACTGACATTTTAAAATCTCTTTTCGGAAATAAATCGCAACGCGACTTGAAAGGCATCATGCCCATAGTGGACAAGATAAAGGCGATATATCCCGAAATAGAAAAGTTATCGAATGATGAATTGCGTCAACGCATTACCGACATTCGTGCTCGCATAAAGGAATATGTGGCTCCGCAGCGTAATCAAATCGACGAGTTGAAAAAAGAAATAGAAACTCTCGACTATGACAAGCGCGAGCCGCTTTGGAATCAAATTGACAAAATAGAAAAAGAAATACTCGACCGCACCGAAGATATTTTGAATGAAGTGCTTCCCGAGGTTTTTGCCATTGTCAAAGACACCGCGCGCCGTTTTGCCCAAAATGAAACAATCGAGGTGACGGCAAGCGACTTTGACCGTGAGCTGGCAGCCGCAGGCAAAGACTTTATCTCGATAGACGGCGACAAGGCTATCTATAAGAATCATTGGATGGCCGGAGGTAACGAGATAAAATGGGACATGATACACTACGATGTTCAGCTCATAGGCGGTATCGTGCTGCATCAGGGCAAGATTGCCGAGATGGCTACCGGTGAAGGTAAGACTCTTGTTGCCACATTGCCGGTATTCCTTAATGCGCTTCCGGGTAACGGAGTGCATGTGGTTACTGTCAACGACTACTTGGCAAAGCGTGACTCGGAGTGGATGGGTCCTATCTATATGTTCCACGGTATTTCGGTCGATTGCATAGACAAGACGCAGCCCAACTCGCCGCAACGTCGTCACGCTTATAACTGCGACATTACGTTTGGTACGAACAATGAATTCGGCTTTGATTATTTGCGCGACAATATGGCAGTGTCTCCCGAGGATCTTGTGCAGCGCAAGCACAACTATGCCATTGTCGATGAGGTCGATTCGGTGCTTATCGACGATGCCCGCACACCGTTGATTATCTCAGGACCTGTTCCAAAGGGTAACGATCAAATGTTTGTGCAATTCAAGCCAAATGTTGAAAGGGTGGTGAATGCGCAAAAGAAACTTGTAACCGACTTGCTCGGTCAGGCCAAGACATTGCTTGCAAGCAGTGATGCAGAGAAGGTTAAAGAGGGGTCGTTGCTGCTTTATCGCGCTTATAAAGGTCTTCCAAAGAACGGAGCGTTGATAAAGTTCTTGAGCCAAGAGGGCGTGAAGCCGTTGATGCTCAAGACTGAGGCATTCTACATGCAGGACAACAGCCGCGAGATGCACATAGTTACCGACCCGTTGTATTTTGTCATCGACGAGAAGAACAATAGTGTGCAACTCACCGACAAGGGTATCGACGTGTTGACAGGAACAACTTCCGACCCGACATTCTTCGTGCTGCCCGACATTGCAACCGAATTGTCGCAAGTTGAGAATGAAAATCTCACCGAAGAAGAAAAGGTGGCAAAGAAAGATGAGTTGATGCAGAACTATGTGGTGAAGGCCGAGCGTGTTCACACTGTTAACCAGTTGTTGAAAGCTTATGCGTTGTTCACACGCGATGTCGAATATATCGTTTCGGAAGATGGTAAAGTAAAAATCGTCGACGAGCAGACGGGACGTATCATGGAGGGTCGTCGTTATAGCGACGGATTGCATCAGGCCATTGAAGCCAAGGAAGGCGTTAAGGTGGAAGATGCAACGCAGACGTTTGCGACCATCACATTGCAGAATTACTTCAGGATGTATCACAAGCTGGCAGGTATGACCGGTACAGCCGAGACCGAAGCCGGAGAATTCTGGGACATCTACAAGCTGGACGTTGTGACGATTCCTACCAACAAGCCTGTACAGCGCGTGGACATGGACGACCGTGTCTACAAGACCAAGAAAGAAAAATACAATGCAGTCATAGAGGAAATTGAAAAAATGGTGAATGCAGGCCGTCCGGTACTTGTCGGTACGACTTCGGTCGAGATTTCAGAATTGCTGAGCCGTATGCTCACCATGCGAAGAATACCTCACAATGTGTTGAACGCGAAGTTGCACCAGCGCGAAGCCGAGATTGTGGCACAGGCTGGTCAAAAGGCTGTCGTTACCATAGCCACCAACATGGCAGGTCGTGGTACCGATATAAAGCTGGCTCCTGAGGTAAGGGCTGCCGGCGGTCTTGCGATTATAGGTACCGAGCGTCACGAGTCGCGTCGTGTCGACAGGCAGTTGCGCGGACGTGCCGGACGTCAAGGCGACCCAGGGTCGTCGGTGTTCTTCGTGTCGTTTGAAGATACATTGATGCGTTTGTTTGCCAGCGACAACGTCGTTAAGATGCTCGACCGTTTCGGCTTGAAAGAAGGCGAGTCTATTGAGTCGCCAATGGTGACCAAGTCGGTAGAGCGTGCTCAGAAGCGCGTTGAAGAAAACAACTTCGGTATTCGTAAGCATCTTTTGGAATATGACGACGTGATGAATACACAGCGTAACGTCATATATACTCGCCGCCATCATGCGTTGATGGGAGAAAGAATAGGACTCGACATCGTAAACATGATATATGACAATGTTGAGGCTATTGTAAACGAGTATAGCGCACAAGACGATTATTCCGACTTGAAGATGAAGGTTATCACTAATTATGCCATCGAAATTCCATTCTCGGAACAAGATTTCTTGAAAATGGAAAAAGAGGATATGATAACTAAGATTTATGACGAGGTTGTTGCAAACTTCAACCGCCGAAGCGAAAAAATCGCCGAGGTCGCTTTCCCTGTAGTCAAGATGCTTGTCGAATCGCGCGGTGCAAAAGGCTTGTTGCGCATACCTATTTCGGATGGCCGTCACACCTATGGCATACCGGCCGACATAGAGGATGCTTATCGCACCGAAGGCAAGAGCATTGCAAAGGCATGGCAGAAGGCCATATTGCTGATGACTATCGACGAGGCTTGGAAAGAACATTTGCGCGAACTCGACCAGTTGCGTCAATCGGTGCAAAATGCAAGCTACGAACAGAAGGATCCGTTGTTGATTTATAAGATTGAATCTTTCAACTTGTTTGCGACTATGCTCAACAACATGAATACAAAGGCAATCTCAATATTGATGAGAGGATTCATCCCTGTTCAACAGCCGCAACCTCAACCATCGCCTCAACCATCAGTGTCAATTTCGGGAATGCCGGCAGCTCCTGCTCCTCAACCTCAGATACAAGAGATGAAGAGCGAGCCTCGCCGACCGACTCCGCAATACACCGAAAGCAAGGAGGCTTATCCGGGAGCCGATGCGCAGCGTCGTGCAGCAGGACAGCCGCAAGGACCTGTTCATCGCTCTCCTATCAAGGCAGGCCCGAAGATCGGTCGTAATGATCCTTGTCCATGTGGAAGCGGCAAGAAATACAAAGATTGCCACGGAAAAAATTAAAAAAGCACCATCACAAATAATAGCTGGCATCCCTTCGAGAGATTTCTCTTGGAGGGATGCTTTTTGTAGTCGTAAGTCTTATGTAAGACAAGAGATAGTCGTGAAGATATTATCAATTTGTGAGGCAGGAGGTTTTTAAGACATGGCATTGTCAGGTAGCTACTGCATATAGAGACATAAAATGAAACCGCCCGATGCGTGACACACCGGGCGGTTGCTTTATGAAGTGTATTTATCGTTATTTGATAGCGATTTTTTGAACAGTCGCGTTTCCTGCTTTGTCGATGGCTCTTACGATATAAATGCCATTGCTTAGTGCCGACAGGTCGGCTTGACTTTCACCGTCGAGTTGCATTACTGTCGTTCCGGCGGCATTGTATATCATGGCTGTTTCGTAGTCGCCTGCGATATACAGCATGTCATCATAGGAATATATGCGGATGCCGTCGCCTGTGGACGTGCCCTTGATGCCGGAACCTCCTATTTCAAATTCGATTTCGAGCGGTTCTGATTTGCCTGTGGCAAATTTCTGCACGATTCCTGCGGTGTGCGAGCCTTTGGAAAGTCCGGTGAGTGAAAAGCGAGTATCCTGTGTGTCGGTTAATTTTTCACCATCAAGGTAGACTTCATATCCGATAACATTGACAGGCATGTACGGGTTGCCTTGCACTTGACCGTCGGTACCGATGAATATGTCGTCGACCAATAGGATGAAGTTGCTTATCGAGTGGTTGTTGATGGCTACATATTTTGCTTCGGCAGGGATGTCATACACATATTGCTCGTAGGTCAAAGGAACATAATAGAAGTCTTCATCGAGCCAAATGAATTTGTCAAGTTCGGGAGTAGTGGTAGAGTATCCCACTCGGATGCGTTCGAGATAACCTATCGATTTTTCGTAAGAACATGCGTAGAATGAGAATTTGAAATCCTTATAAGGCTTGAGTTCCGGTGAAATGAGATAGTCATCGCTGTCGTAATGTACCAGTTCTTCGGCCTCGTTAAGCATGTCTCGTGCTGCAAAGAATGCAAGGGCGCGGTCGCCTGAATGGGCTGTCTCCCTGCTGAGCGGCGGAGTGGTTGTCTTGGCATTGAATGTGATGGCAGCCATCTTTTCGTTCATGTTAGGGAATGTAGTGTTGGCAAAGCCTGTCGATTCACGTCCGTCATTGTCGATGTATTGCCAACCGATGTTTCCGGCCGGATTCAATTCGAAGTCGGTGTAGTCATTACCGTCAAAGCTTTCGTCAATGTTAGGTTGTACATTCCACACCAGTTCGGCATCGGTCGATTCCTCATCGGTGATTATGACATCGATTGTTGCGGGCATGTCAAGGCTTTGAGTCAATTCATAGTCAAGGGTGAATGCAATATCCTCGCCTGTTATGTTCACGCCTTCGGCTTCGAGCGTCTCAAATCCGCGTTGAACGATGTTCAAGTTGTAAATGCCTTTGTCAATATTGCTGAATGATGCAGCACCGTCGGCAACTATTGCCGAGTAGTTGTTTTTGTCGTTATGCAGCGTGACGGTGGCTCCATTGGCATGTGCCGGGTCGGAATTGGCGCTTACATCCACAGTAACGTCGGCAATCATGTTGTGACGGATTTCGGGAGAGAAGGCTGCTTCCGACAGCAAGTTTGAACTTTCTCCGTAATTAGCTTTTACTGCATAAGTGTATATTCCGCTCGGGATATTGCTTTCTTCATAAGAAAGCGTTTTCAGACCTTTGGCAACAGTAGCCCATGCCGATTCGTCTTCTTGAGCCGATTCCGGAACTCGATACAAATCGTAGCTGATTTCAGGCATTGTGCTGCCTTCAGGCTCGATGTTTTCGCACACGGCTCTCAACAAAAACCTTGCAGACTGGTTGGTGGTACGTTCGTCAAAATAAGTGTAGTTGTAGGAAGCAACGTAGTTGTTGTTGGTACATTGCGTGTATGGAAATTCTATTGTTCCGTCTTCCGTGCCATTGTCAATGGCCAAAGTAGCCCCTTTACCGCTTACTGCAATGAGGAAACCGCCCCTTTCGGCAATAACAGGTTCGGGCAAGCGATAGGTGTTCCATTCGCCGTCGACTGTAGGCACTCCTTTTACTTCATATAATACATCGGCTGTCGGGTTGCCTCCGTAGTCAAGGTCGATTATGAGCAGGTTGATTTCATCCGAGCTGATATCGGTTTTTACGCTCTGCCATTTTATTTCATAGATTTTGGCAGGCTGACGGTAAATTGATGCGAGGACATGCGAGTCGCTTCCGTATTCGTCCCAGCTGTAGGCTTGAGCTGCTGTGCCGTTGTCGTAGTGCATTTCTTGCAACGACTTTGGCTCGCTCCATTCCACATGTATGCCTCCTTGTTCGTTGTCGTAGGCTTGGACGTTGTATGGCTCTATGATGTCGGTCTCAAGTGTTAAGTTTTTTTCTATGTCTTGGGTAATGTTGATTGTTTCGCTTGTGCCGACGTAGTTGTTCTTTTCGACTGTGAGCGTATATTGGTATTCGTAGATATCGCGAATGATATAGGCTCCTGTTTCGTCGGTCGAGGTTGAATAAGATTCATCGCCTTCAAGCTTTATCGACGCGCCCATTATAGGGTTGCCCGAATTGTCGGTCACGGTGCCCGAAAGGTCGAATTTTTGTAATTGTTCAAGCATGAAGTCGACTGTGAGTTGGTCGCCGACATTTACTGTAACATGTTTTGATTGGGTCTTGTAGCCGGTGTATTGTGCAGTCACGTCATATTCGCCAGCCGGGATTTCCTCAATGGCGTACATGCCTTGCCAGTCGGTCGTTGTCGACAAGTCTCCGACCGTTACGGTCACTCCTGACGCACCCATTTCCATTCCCATCATGTCATATGAGACTGTGCCCGAGATTGAGCCGGTGTTATTCTCTTTCCAAGAGAAGTCGTTGATGTGGACACCCCAATAGTTGGTGCTCTTTGGCGTCGTGGCATAGTGCAGGTAAATGCAATATTCGCCATCCTCTTGCACTGCAGGAATTGGAAGCTTTACATCATATCCATAGTAGCCTTTTGAGCCTTGGATGCTGACTGTTTCAATAACTTGTGCATCTTGAGGCTGCGTGCCCGATTTTGCGATGCGCACTTCAATTTGTTCATTGTAGGCATAAGCCGTGTATGTCAAGAAACTGATTTCGGTGGCGACTCCTGCGCTTAGTTTTACAGGAGGCGTTATAAGCCAATCATCCGAGCCATTGTCATTGTTATGGGTGACTTCGGCACCTTGGCGGCTGTTTTTGAAAAGAGTTCCCATTTGCCAGCTGTCACCGTTGCCGTCGCCGTCTATTATACTCCAAGCCGATAAATCTTGTTCAGTTTCAAGGGCCGATGAGAAAGGTAAGGATTGAGCCGTGCCGGCGTGTACGACGTTTGATGTTGCACTGCCACCTTCACCGGCTGCCGAGGAAGCGGTAACTTGGTAAGAATAACCGGCATAAGCACCCTCAACAACATCTGTAGCCGATGTCTGAGTGGTGGCTTCTTGGATGACCTTGTTATCGTTTACTCTGACTACTTTGTAGGTGATGTTTGAGCTTATCCAGCCACCGTTCATTCCTGTCGTAGGTGCGTCCCAAGTAATTTGGATGGTGTTGCCGGTTGCGGCAGCCACCACGTTTGACGGAGCGACCGGTATGTCTTCGCCGATGTATGCCGATGTGATGTTAAACATACCTTCCCCGGCATTGTTGCTTGCCGAAACTTTGTATCGGTGGGTTCCGGCAGTCACGTTATTGTCGGTATAGGAAGTGGCCGAAGCGTCGAGTTTTGCGATAGCCTCACCATCACGATAAACCGTTACGTTGGTGATGGCATTGACAAGCGGCTCACGATTGAATGTGGTAGTGGGAAGTTGCCATGTCAGGTTGCAGGAGTTGCTGCCGTTGGCACCCGGAGTGGCAACAAATTGCGTCGGTGCAGCCGGGGTTTCAGGGCTGGCTGCGGTATAACCTGTGAATAGTCCCACGAGTTGGGTGTTGTCGATTGAGCCTATTGATGTCATTGTTCCATCGTCAACGTTTATTTCATAATGAGAGCAAACGCCATAGTCGGTTGTTACCCAGTAGAGCTTGCCGGTGTTGTGGTCAAAATCCATAGATTGCAGGCCGGTAATGTAACGGTCGGTTTCAAGCACCGGGGTTAACTCGTAGGTTGTCTTGTCCATGATGTATAGAAACCCTTGACGGTCGAGAAGGTATATTGTGCCGTCAAAGTCGGCAGCGATGCACATTATTGAAGTGTTTTCAAAGTCGTGTAGGTTGGTTATCTCCTTTGTCGCGAGGTTCAAGCGCAAAAGAGACGTGTTGGGCCAAGCGTCACCGAGAAATAGTATGGATTGTGATGAGTAGTCGTATGTCATGTCGTATATTACCGACGATGCCATGAGATCCATGTATTTCTCCGATTTGCCTGTTTTAAGGTCGTAGGAATAAATGCCGTTAGGATTGCCGTCATTGTCTACATGCAGGGCGTAGTATCTGCCTTCGGCAAATGTGGCCGCGCTGATGTTGGTTTCACTCTGGTACAGCATTCCAGGCGAGAATGAGCCGAGTTGGAAATCCATGATTCCATAGTTCCCTGAAACGGCATAGGCATATGCTTTTTGTTCTGCCGAGACAGGTTGTGCCAATATAAGGCAAAGCAATGCAAAGATTAGGAATTTGGTTGTTTTTAGCATAATGTTAAAAAAGTTTGAGTTTTTTATTTTTTCTGCAAATATAAGTTTATTTTGTAAAAATGGGACAAAAAATGAAAAAATTACGGTTGATTGTCGTAAAAATCCATGTAATTCGGGCATTTGTTTCTTAAAGTGCGAAATAAACGAACAAATGGTAAGTAGAGGTGGAAAGAAAAAACACAGGCCGGGGTAATGTTACACCCGGCCTGTGCCGCTATTCTTAATGTTATGTTTGTCTGTCATTGCGCCATCATAGGCGCGGTGTCATGTCTTAGTCACGACGTGGGCCGCGATTGTTTCCGCCATTGCGTTGCGGACGACCATTACCTCCGTTGTTTCCACGAGGGTTTCTGTTGCCGCCGTTGCCACCTTGGCGATGGTTGTTGCCACCGCGATGAGCGTCGTCATATCCTTCGGGCTTTTCTTGGAGAGCTTTCATCGACAGACGGAATTTTCCTGTTTTCTTGTCTATTTCAATCAATTTTACAGTCACTTCGTCGCCTTCTTTCAATCCGGTAGCTTCCATGCTTTCGATGCGGTCCCAGCTTATTTCGGAAATATGGAGCAACCCGTCCTTGCCAGGCATGAACTCAACAAATGCACCGAAGTCGAGGATGCTGCGCACCACGCCGGTGTACACTTTCCCTTCTTCGGGAACGGCGATGATTGCCTTGATTTTCTCTACGGCAGCATCGATGCATTCCTTGTTGGCTGCCGAGATTTCTATCTCGCCCTTGCCGTCGATTTCATCGATGGTTACTACGGCACCGGTAGCTTCCTGTATTCCTTGGATAGTTTCACCGCCTTTGCCAATGATTGCGCCGATGAAGTCTTTGTCGACGGTCATTGTCACGATGCGAGGAACGTGAGGCTTATAGTCTTCGCGAGGTTGAGGAATGGTTTCATTGATGATGTTGAGGATGTGCATTCTTCCGTCGCGAGCTTGGTTGAGGGCTTGTTCGAGGATTTCGTAAGACAATCCGTCGCACTTGATATCCATCTGAGTGGCTGTAATGCCATCTTTGGTTCCTGTAACCTTGAAGTCCATGTCGCCAAGATGGTCTTCGTCACCGAGGATGTCGGACAAAATTGCATGTTTCACGTTGCCCTTGTCCGAAATAAGTCCCATGGCGATGCCTGCCACCGGCTTTTTCATCTTCACGCCGGCATCGAGCAGGGCAAGAGTTCCGGCACATACGGTAGCCATTGAAGAGGAGCCGTTTGATTCAAGGATGTCTGAAACGATGCGCACCGTGTAAGGGAAGTTCTCGGGGAACATGCGCTTCAAGGCGCGGTGGGCAAGGTTTCCGTGGCCGATTTCGCGGCGGCCTACGCCACGTTGCGCTTTAGCTTCACCGGTAGAGAACGGAGGGAAGTTGTAGTGGAGCAAGAAACGCTCGGTGCTGTGGTTGAGCACGTCGTCTACAAGTTTCTCGTCGAGTTTTGTCCCGAGGGTTACTGTTGCGAGAGCTTGAGTCTCGCCACGAGTGAACACTGCCGATCCGTGAGGCCCCGGAAGGTAATCTACCTCGCACCAGATGGGGCGTATCTCGGTGGTTTTACGTCCGTCGAGACGAATGCCTTCATCAAGGACGCAGCGGCGCATGGCTTCTTTTTCCACATCGTGGTAGTAACGTTTCACGAGCGGAGTTTTTTCTTCACGTTCTTCTTCGGGAATCGATTCGATATATTCGTTGCAAATGGCTTCAAAACTGTCGTTGCGCCAATGTTTGTCGGCCGAGCCGGCTTTTGCGATGGCGTATGCCTTGTCGTAGCAAGTGTCCCACACTTTTTGACGCAATTCTTCGTCGTTTACTTCGTGGCAATATTCACGTTTTACGGTTGCGCCCACTTCTTCGGCAAATTCCATTTGAGCCTTACATTGAACTTTGATGGCTTCGTGGGCAGCTTTCAAGGCATTGAGCAAATCGGTTTCGCTCACTTCATCCATTTCGCCTTCGACCATCATTATGTTGTCGTAAGTAGCACCTACCATAAGATCCATGTCAGCTTTTTCAAGTTGGTCGAAAGTCGGGTTGATGACGAATTGTCCGTCGATGCGAGCCACGCGAACCTCAGAAATAGGTCCGTTGAAAGGAATGTCGGAAACGGCGAGGGCTGCCGATGCAGCCAGCCCGGCAAGAGCATCGGGCATGTCTTGACCGTCGGAAGAGAACAATATGATGTTGACGAAAGTGTCAGCATGATAGTTGTCGGGGAATAGCGGACGCAATACCCTGTCGACAAGGCGGGCGGTCAATATTTCATAGTCCGAAGCACGACCTTCGCGTTTCTGGAAGCCGCCCGGGAATCTTCCGAAGGCTGAGAACTTTTCTTTGTACTCAACTTGCAGGGGCATGAAATCGACCCCTTCGCCGGCTTCTTTTGCCGACACGACTGTCGCAAGAAGCATCGTATTGTTCATGCGCAGCTCAACAGCACCATCGGCTTGCTTGGCAAGCTTTCCTGTTTCGAGGGTGATCACACGTCCGTCACCCAGTTCGATGGTTTTTTTAGTAGGTGTTACCATAAAATTCTTTCTCTACATGTAAAAATTCCTGCAAAGATAATTATTCTTTTTGACTTAAAGCCATTTCATTAATGATTATTGTGAAAAATAGGCGCGTGGCTGCATTTTGTAAAAGATGGTTGCTGCTGAATAATCGCGGCTTTGCCGAATGGCCTTTAGAATGCAAGGGAAAATTTGTATATTTACTCCCGTTCGCGGCAATGCGTGCCGCAAATGCAGAATGTGGGTAGATATGAATAATAATTTGAAAGATAAAATCATCCAGTATGGCGACATGGACTCGGTTCCGCAAAAGGATGATCTTGACAACGAAGTGTTTATTTTTGACAATCTCGACGGCGTGTCGATTACCGACAAGCCGATAATGCTTGACATGCCTCTTTTCGGTGTGTGCATAAGTGGCGAGGCAACTGTGAAAGTTAACCTCACCGAGTATCATGTTCCGGCCAACAGCCTGTTTACGCTGATGCCCGACCACATCCTGCACGGATATGACTCATCAAGCGATTTCAAGGGCTTGTTTGTAGGGATTGACCGAAAATTTGTAGATGAAATGTTACCTGACGTGCATTCGGTGCTACCTCTCATAATGAGCTTCAAGTCGAGTCCTGTCATATCGCTTACCGAGGAAGAAACCGAGGAACTTAAAGATTTCCATGCTTTCCTGTGGAGGCGCATCAAGCGCGAGCATGGCGCCTATAAACGCAAGATGATGCAAGGCTTGTTGTTGGCGGTTCTTTACAAGATTCTCTCCATCTACAAGGAGCGTTACAATTATGCTGTAACGAAGAGGACGCATAACGAGGAGATGTTTTTCAACTTTGTCACTCTTGTGGAGAAAGAGTTCAAGCGTCACAGGACTGTGCAGTATTATGCAGGGCGTATGTGCATAACTTCGAAGCACCTGACATCGGTTGTGAAGCAGGTGAGCGGAAAGCCTGCCGGCGACTGGATTGACAATTTTGTTATCCTTGCAGCCAAGGTGATGTTACGCTCTTCTTCCCATACCGTTCAGGAAATAAGTGCCGAATTGAATTTTGCCAATCAGTCGATATTCGGAAAATATTTCAAGCAGCGCGTTGGTATGTCGCCAAGCGAGTACAGGCAAAAGTCGTCCGACTGATTTGCGGCAAGACTTGTTTATCGGATGAAGTTCTTGGCAACCCATTTCATGCTGTACCACCTTTTCACGAAGATAATGCCTCTGATGTTTTCATCGAGCATGAAAGCTGTCCACATGCCGAGGATGCCGAAGCCGAACGTTATTCCCGATATGTATCCGAAAGCCACGGCTACACTCCACATCACTATCAAACCAACGTAGAACGGATAATTCACATCGCCGGCGGCACGCAGTGCGTTGGTGGCAAAAATGTTAATCGGGCGGCCTATTTCGAGCAGCACGTCAATCCACAGTATAATGCAGCCGAGGCGTATTATTTCGGGATTGCGAGTGAGAATGTTGAAAATATACGGTCCCGAGAGAGCCAATAATATCGACAGTGCAAGGGTGATTGAGACCGAGCGTTTCATCACGAACTTCCCGAGGATGAATGCGGCACGGTCCTTTGAGCGTCCCACGAGATGTCCTATGCAGATGGCTCCTCCTTGTGCCATGGATATGCTGAAAAGGTACACGAACATTATTATATTGACGCAATAGGTGCGAGTGGCGAGAGCTTCGACTCCGAGCATGTTTATGAGATAGGTGATGACTATCTGGGAGGAACTGTAGGATGCTTGTTCGCCGGCCGACGGCAATCCGATACGCATCAGTTTGCCGAGCTCCCTCCATTGGAAAGGCACGAAATTGCATTTGTGGAATTTTGGGATAAGTTTCTTATGAACTATTACCATGAGCATTCCCATGGCGATGGCTCGGCATGCTGCAGTGGAAATAGCCGCACCTTCCACGCCGAGTGCCGGCATACCGAATTTACCGAAAATCAACGAGTAGTTACCGAAAATATTAAGAATGTTCATGACGAGAGCCACGAGCATCGGGTAGAAAGCCATGTCGGCGCTGCGCAATGCCGCCGACAGTGTCATTGCAAGCGCTTGGAAGAAAGCCATTGAACCTACGATGCGCATATAAGCAAGCCCGTCGGGCATAAGTTCGGGCGCAAGTCCCATCTTTGTCAGCAACATGTCGGCTCCGAAGTACAGGAACGCACTTATGGCAAGGCCGAGCACAAGGTTTACCATGAGCGATATGCCTATTATGGTTTCAACCTTTTCCTGCAACTTTGCTCCCATGTATTGCGAGCATAGCACCGAAGTGCCGACGTTAATCACTTCAAAGACGAGGAAGCAGAATGTGACAATCTGGTTAACCATGCCCACGGCTGCGACACTGCCGTCGCTGTGGCGCGACAACATGAACGTGTCGACTGCGCCAAGCATCATTATGAGGAGGACTTCGATAAAAATAGGCCCGGCAAGCCGTGCCAGTTGCCATTTCAGGTTGTCACGCTTTCCAGTGACCAAGCCTGACTTGATTGATAAAGCCATAAATTAACCTAAAACAATTTGTTGTATTCCGCATTGTAAATTTGCAGCCGCAAAGTTAATAATTTGCTCAAAATCTTGAAATACCGATAGAATAATGACATTAATGTTTTTATTTTACAATAATTATGTCTATTTTTACGAAAATAAACAACAAATATCATGAATATGAAAGGAATTTTCAAGTACTTTGGAACTGTTGCTGTGTTATGTGTTGCGGCAATCATGTCAGGTTGTTCGGGATATAGTTACGAGACTGTTCCTGGCGACCCTATGGGTACGCGCATTTACACGCTCGACAACGGGTTGAAGGTTTACATGAGCGTAAACAAGGATGAACCGCGCATACAGACGTATATAGCCGTGCGTGTGGGAAGCAAGAACGACCCGGCCGAAACAACCGGATTGGCTCACTATTTCGAACATCTCATGTTCAAGGGAACCAATCATTTCGGTACTCAGAATTATGAAGCCGAGAAACCTTTGCTCGATCAAATAGAACAACAGTTCGAGGTGTATCGCCAGACAACCGACAGCGTGGAAAGAAAGGAAATATATGCCGTAATCGACAGTCTGTCGTATGAGGCATCAAAATATGCCATTCCTAATGAATATGACAAGTTGATGGCTGCAATTGGAGCTACGGGCACAAATGCTTATACGAGTACCGACGTAACATGTTATGTGGAAAATATTCCGAGCAACCAAGTGGAGAACTGGGCCATGATCCAAGCCGACCGTTTTAAGAATAATGTGATACGCGGATTCCACACGGAGCTTGAAACAGTTTATGAAGAGAAGAACATGTCGCTCACGAGCGATATAGGAACGGCTGTCGATTCGTTGAATGCGGCATTGTATCCGCATCATCCTTATGGATTGTGGACTGTGCTTGGCTCGCAAGAGCATTTGAAGAATCCTTCAATTACCAACATAAAGAATTATTACAAGCAATGGTATGTCCCTAACAATATGGCTATTTGCATGTCGGGAGATTTTAATCCCGATGAGGCTATTGCCATCATTGACAAGTATTTTGGCGACATGCAACCTAATCCGGAGTTGCCAAAGCTCGACTTGAAGGAAGAGGCTCCTATTACCACTCCTGTGGTGAAGGAAGTAAAAGGCATGGAAGCCGAGACATTGATGATGGGTTGGAGATTGCCGGGAGAAGGGACTCTTGCAGCCGACACTATGGAGGTGGTTTCACAATTGCTGAGCAATGGCGTGGCAGGATTGCTTGACATAGACGTGCTGCAGCCGCAGAAGGTGTTGCAGGTGTATTGCTTCCCGTTGTCTATGGCCGATTATTCGACATTCTTGGTGCATGGCACGCCAAAGGAAGGACAATCACTTGACGAAGTGAAAGATATCGTTCTTGCCGAAGTGGCAAAGTTGCGCAATGGTGATTTCGAGGAGAAGATGCTCCAGGCCATATTGAACAATTTCAAGTGGCAACAGGAAATAACGCTTGAAAGCAATGGCGGACGTGCCGACATGTTTGTAAGTTCGTTCATAAACGGGTCAAAATGGGAAGATGAGGTGACAAAGCTCGACCGCATGTCGAAAATCACAAAGGCCGACATCATGAATTTTGCCAACCGCTACCTTAAAGAGGATAATTACGCGATAGTGTACAAGCGTCAAGGCAAGAATCCTAACATCCTCACCATCGACAAGCCGGAAATTACACCAATAGCCATGAACCGCGACACTGCCAGTGCATTCCTGAAGGAAGTCCAAGCTTCTGTAGTTAAGCCTATCGAACCTGTATTTCTTGATTTTTCAAAGGACTTGTCGGTTGCTGAATTGAAGCCCGGTATGCAGTTGTTGTACAAGCATAATGAATCAAACGACTTGTTTGAGCTAATGTACATATTTGACATGGGCACTGCTTCTGACAAATGGCTTTCTACCGCTGTAGACTATTTTGAATTCTTAGGGACATCCGACATGACGCCTGAAGAGGTCAAGAAAGAATTCTATCGCCTTGCCTGCAACTTTAACGTCGTGGCAAGCAGCGACCGCTCGTATATATTTTTGTCGGGACTGAATGAAAATATGCCCGAAGCTGTCGCCCTGATGGATAAGTTGCTTAATGATTGCCAAGTTGATGAAGAGGCTTACAAGAGGCTTGTGGATAATATCTTGAAAGAGAGAACAGACATCAAGGCCGAGCAGATTGGAAGCATCAATCGTTTAATTGCTTACATGCAATATGGACCGTTCAACCGCTATACCAATATTCCGAGTGAAAAGGAACTTAAGTCAACTAATCCTCAAAAATTGGTTGACATTTTGCACGGACTTTGCGGTTATAAGCACCGTGTGACATATTACGGACCTATGTCTCAGCAGGAGTTTACAGCTTTGATAAATGAGGAGCATAAAGTGCCCGAAAGCTTGAAGGATGTACCTGATGAAGACTATGAAGCACAGGAAACTCCTGAAGCTGTCCTTTACTTCGCTCCATACGAGGCAAATCAAGTGTACATGTTGCAGTATTCCAATGACGGCAAGAAATACGACCCGGCAATTGAAAATGCACGCATGTTGTATAATGAGTATTTCAATGGTGGCATGAATTCGATAGTGTTCCAAGAAATGCGCGAAAGCCGAGGGTTGGCCTACATGGCCTCGGCAGGACTTGAAGCTCCCGGCTACAAGGATGATTCTTATGGATACGTTTCCTTAATAGCCACGCAAAATGACAAAGTCATCGATGCTGTAAATACGTTTAATGACATCATTGAAGACATGCCTGAGTCGGAGGCTGCTTTCGATATTGCAAAAAACAGCTTGCTCACTCGCTTGCGCACGCAGCGCATCCTTAAGTCGGATGTGATATGGCAATACATAGATGCTCAGGATCACGGGCTGGATGTGGACTCACGCATATCATTGTATGATTATGTTCAGAGTGCTACTTTGGCCGATGTTGTCAAGTTTCAGAACGAATGGGTGAAAGGACGAACGTTTGAGTATTGCATCCTTGGCGACAAGAAGAGCATCGACATGCAGGCGTTGAAACAATTCGGAACCGTGCATGAATTGCAAACCAAGGACATATTTGGTTATTGATGTAACGCCGGTTGAGGCGTGGTAAAATTAAATAACGGGTGCCGCCGGAGTTCCGGTCGACACCCGTTCCTATTTTTGCCTGTATGTAGTGATGTGTCTTGGAATCAGATGTAATGGACGTAATCGGGCTTGCGTGGCTTTTGCACCGTTTGGGAGTCGCTTGCGGGGTAGCCTATGATGCAGTTGCCAATTCCTTCGTAATCGCCTTCTATGCCCCATTCTTTAAGCATCGCTTTTCCCTCGGCCGAGTCGAATATCTCTTTTGCACGATGTATCCAGCATCCTGCCAGCCCGACGGCATGGGTGGCATTGAGCAGGTTGCCCATGACGAGCGAGCCGTCATATATGTAGGTTGGGAATCTGCGGTCGGCAAGCACTATGAGTACCACGGGTGCGCCATAGAATGGATCGGAGTTGACTCCCATGATTTCGGCATTCATTCGCGACAGCTTGTCACGCGTGGCCTTGTCGGTGATGGCTATTATTATGGGTGATTGCATACCACGTCCGGTGGGGGCATAGGTCCCTGCCTCGATTATGCGGTCGAGCAATTCTTTTTCGGGCATTTTATCGGGAATGTAGGCACGCACGCTTCGACGTGTTTTCAAGTCTTCAAGTGTTGTATTGCTCATATCTTTAAAAAGTTAAAGTCATGCGCAAATATATAACTTGTGTATGGCATTTGCAATAGATGCCTTGCCCGTGTGCTATAGTGATGGCAATGAGGTCCCCCAAAGTCGATGGGGACTGTGTAGTGTGTCAGGAAATGTTTCCTTTAAGCCAATTGAATGCTTTCTCGCGAATTGAGTCGGATTCGCACAGCAGCTTGACAAATTCTTTTGCCGAACATTTGCGGTAACTGTCTTTTAGGACATGCACGCATCCTTCCATCTCGGTGCCTGGTGCGTCGAGGTGTATTGCGACAAGATCGGACTCGCCGTAAATGGTTGCTTCGGAAAGTATTGTGGCAAGGTTGCTTTCCTTAACAATCTTGAGCAGGATGTTCACTTCATTAAGCTCGATGGGGCAGTTGTAGCTGTATTCTTTTCCTGCGGTGATTATGTCAAATTGGTTGCGTGCCTGTAACCCTTTCCCAGGAAGGGCGAGCTTGTATTGCTGCAAGGAAGCAAGGTCGATGCTGCTGCGTCGGGCGAGTTCGTGCCTTTTGTTGACAACGACCACGAGGTGGTTGTCGAAGAGGATGTGCGACTCGATGCGGCTGTAAGTCTGAGTGGGGCGGAACGACAGCACGAAATCGACTTCGCGCTTTTCGAGCATCCCCATCAGCTCCTCCATTGTCTTGTTGTAGATGTTGAGTTTCACCTCAGGGTACCGTTTCATGAACGTGAGCAAAGTCTCATTCAATGTAGGGCTGAAAGTGTAAGTCACGCCGATGTTCAATGTACCGACCATCAAGTTACGGATGTCACGAATGTGTTCTACACAAGATTCGGCAGAATGTAATGTTGATTTTGCGTAGGGAAGCAGTTCGGCTCCTATTTCGGTGATTGTTACTCCGTGGCTGTTGCGTTGGAACAGTTGGGCCCCCAACTCGGCTTCGAGCTGTTTGATTTGTTGTGACAGCGTGCTTTGAGTTATGAACAATGATTTTGCCGCTTCCGAAAAATTAAGCAGTTCGGCAGTCTTTACGAAATATTTGAGTTGTCGAAGTTCCATTTCGGGTGCAAAGATAACGAAAGTCGAGTGCAATGGGAAAAATAAGCAAGCTCATTTTTTACACTGCGCGAGACGCATCCTATCTTATGGAAAGATAGTGCAAGGTGAATGCAGAGGCAAGCAAAAAACAACGTTTCTGTGATTGGCCATGCTGAATCGCTCTAATGTAAAGATAGTGTAAGCCGGGCGGAATGTGAAAAAATGAGCTTGTTTATTTTTTCATTAGTTAAGATACGCGCGATGTCGGTGGCAACCTGCTTGGGTGGCCGGAATACACGATAACGGTGGTTAATCATTACGGTCGGTATCGCGGGTTGCACTGAAAGATATACGCTTGAATATGAATATGGGGAGGGTAACGCCTATTACCATGCCTGTTATGACAAATACGCACGTCAAGCCGTTGAACCACATGAGGTAGGAATAATGGTTGAATGTGCTTTCGACCGTCGATGACAGGCACATCACGAGTCCTTGCACTGCACGGTAGGCGTACATTCCGGGAATCATTGGCAGCAAGGCCGGATAGGAGAATGTCTCGGGCGGACATTTGGCACGAGGGGCAAAAATCACGGCAAGAGAGCCGATGATGATCGCTGCCAATGAACTTGCGACTATGATATGAACGTCGAGTTCGCCCATTAGTAGGAACCTTATGCAATGGCCGATGGCGGCAAGCAGGGCGCAGTAGCGCATGGCCGACGGCGGCGTGTTGCTGATGCTGGCAAATCCGATTGCAGCGATTGCCGAGAAGATGATGTCTTGTATTATGTTTATTAACAAATCCATGCTTAGTCAATTATGCTAATGTGTGTCTATTCCAATTAAAACCATTGCATCTGCATCAAGTACATTCCTCCACACAGTCCGAGCGATAAGCATACTGTCAATATTACGGCCTGCATGAAGCGACTGAATGAACTTAGGTAGTGATGGGCAAGGAGATCGCTGACGGAGTTGATGTACGGGATTCCCGGGACAAGGTAAAGCACGCTTGTGCCAAGGGCTATGTCGGGAGTTCCAGTCAAATCGAAAACATACCCTGCCGCCCCTATTACCGAGGCTACAAATGCCGAAGCGATTGTCGTGATTCGTATGTCGATTTTATCTTCAATAAAAATCTGTTTTAGCAAGAATCCTATAAGAGTGGCGCAGAACACGATCCCGACGGCATAAAAGTCGCCGCCGAACAGTCGACAAAAGGATGCGTTGGCGGCTGATGCAAGCAGTAGTACAATCCACTTGTTGAGGGGCTTGTCGAGCATTATCCTATCGTATAGTCGTACAGCCTTTTCGCATGGAATCTTTTTCTCCGCAATGTCCCAGCTTAATTTGCTCAACTTTATGTTGCGGCTGAAGTCGATGCTTCCACCTATGGGCTTTACAGTGCAGTTGTAGGAATGCGTGTGCTGCAAGTCCCATACGGTCAATATTATGTGGGCCGGGAGGACGGTCATTTCCACGTCGGTGTCAAAGGCTTGCGCGATGCGGCCGACGTTTTTTCTTATGCGTATGCATGTTGCGCCGCATCCGAGCAGCGTGGCTGCATAGGTTGAAATGAATTGGCATTTCTGCTTTAGTATGTCGTGCGTGTTCTCAATGCGTGATTCGCAAATGTTTTCAGCAGTCATCATCGTCCAAGTCGCTTGTTAAATCATCATTCAAACTTATTTCAATTGGCTTGAAATGGTTGTAATTCTTGTTGAACTTGTAGATGCAACGAAATATCATTCCCAATAAAACAATCCCTATGATGCTCCACCATATCAGAGCAATGTGGCTATCCATAATTACATGAATTAAAGTTATAAATTCCCTTGATTTTTACTGATGCAAAATTATGTATGAAATAAAATAACGTAAAACGATTGTTAAGGAATCTATCAATAGCAATATTCGATAGTGGCGATTTTTGCCGAGTTTGCCGAATTTGCTTGTTTAAATTGTGAAGTTATTGAAATATAGTGGTTTAGTGTTTGGATGTAGGATTGATATAATTGTGAACTGGCATTCAAGAATCGCAAATGAGGTAAAAAAGGCCATCGGTAAAACCGATAGCCATTATAGGTTAAACAAAAAAATGTGATAATTATTTTCTCAATCAAAATCCACGTCCCCACGGCCGCATTCCATTTTTTTGCAATTTAATCTTGTCGGTTGTGCGTCTTTTTCTCCATTTTTTTGTAAATGTAAGGAATTTCTTCGGAGGTGGGTGAGATGTCATTATTGTTGAGATTGTTTTGTCCTGTCGATATGAGCAGGTTCAGTGTGTAGGTCGAAACTTTTATTTTCCTGAATCTTTTCACGAAGCCGGGATAATCTTCTTTCAATGTCCCGGCATTGATTGATTTTATTATTGAGCGGTGCAGTGCTTCCAGCGTAGGTTCCATGTTGTGAAATCAGATTAAAGACATGACAATATTTACAGCTCCGACAATTACCAGTATTACGCCGATAATGTTGAATATGAGTTGAACAAATGAGCGTGCGCCTGAGGATCCGAATTCAATCCATCCGGGGACAACCTTCCACAGGAAAAGTCCTATTACTAATTTAATTATTCCTCCTATCATAATTAGTTTTGTGTTTAAAGTTCATTGAGATTGTTGTTTTTCATTTCTTTTGGTACAAGAACCAGCCTTGCACCATTTCTATCATCAATTTCCGGGTTAGTGCTGGATGATAGGTCGCTAAATCCAATATCGTATGGACCTAGGCATGAATATAGATAGAAATTCCCGATTGCGTGATAATGTGCTTTATAAGCAGGGTAGTATTCTTCCAGCATTTCTGAAACATTTCCCGACATGTCGTAAATACCAAGGTTATTGGGCTTTTTTTGTTCAATTTTATGAGGGCGATATCCACTGTTTCCTCCATACCATGCAACCTCTTTTATTTTATTGCTACCGACGTAGTTGTAACGTTTGTTTTTTGCACCTCCCACGGCGGCAAACGACCATTCATATTCCGTAGGCAGGCGGTAGCCATTGCCGTTTTTGTTCAAGGTTATGCCGTTTTCCGATATGATGTAAAATCCGTCGTATCCGTCTTCTTTGCTCCGAATGTTGCAATATTCGGCAAGCTCGTTGTAGGTCGCAATTACTGGAATGCTGTCATCTTGTATTTTTGTTGTGCCTTTTTTAAAATGATAGCCGTTGTTATAATATTCATAATAGTAGCTATACGAGTAATTGTGTTCTTTCAACTTTTTCATGTGCTGCTTGTATTCACCTTGAGTCAATTCGTGGCGGCAGATGTAGAAGCTGTCAAGTACAGCTCCGTCGGTCTTGTATTCCACAGCTTTCAATCTTCCTGCAGGAACAAGGACAAAATCAGCCGGGATGACCGGGACTGGTTTCGCCATCTTGATTGCAGTAGTAGCAGTTTTAGGAATTGCTTCTGTAGTTATTAATGTGTCTGCTAATGTTGTACCGACCGATTGGATTATTGGCCTATCTTCGTTCCTATTGTAACTGGTGTAAAATGCATAGGATAACAACAAAATTGCTGCAGCTATTGCCAGCAGTACGAAAATCTTTCGTGGAATGCGTTGATGTTTGTCTTCCTTTTTATCGAATGTCGATTCGGCGTGCTTTTCATTTTTACCGGAAGAGTCATTGTCAATATCGTGTTTTTGTCTCTGCAGGCTTGTGAAGTTTTGTCGGGTTGAGGAGTCTTGTTCTTTCTTTTTTTCAAGGATTTTCACTTTCGGTTTTTTAACCACAAGCCACGATTCTTTGCCTGAGCCTGTAACCACACGTTTCAATGTACCTTGTTCAATGTTTACAAATCCTATCGAATCAGCTTCCTTAGTCTTGCAATCGCAGTAGCGGCGCACTATTGAGGTCATCCAATGCCACTCGGGCGGATTGATATTGTTTATTGTAAGGAGTGCATTGTTTTTGTCAACTTGTTCTATGCGGAAAAGTGACGAATTGTTTGTATCTAAGTCTTCGGTTGTGAAGGTGACAGGATTAGCGGTAGACGGTTGCCACGCATATCTCATTATGGGGTAGCTTTGATCGCCGGCAGTTTCATTTTCAGGATTGTCCTCAATTGTGGCAATGTCGGTTTGCTCAAGCTCGAAGTCATCTTGCGAGTCGAGTATTTGATATATGAATGAAGGTGCGTACAGCCGGTAATACTCAAAGTTCTCTATTATTAATGAATGTGAATCATCAGGATAACGGTTGCCATTGCGGTAAATTAGAAATTCGATGGAGTAATGTATGTTCCATTGTGTGTTGAAAGACTTTACGACATCATTGACTTGCAAACCGGTGACTGTAGATTCCACGACGATGAATTTCAGTCTCCCGGCAGCCACAAGACCCAATCGTGTGCCGCCAAACTTGTCGCTTCTGAAATTCAATTCTATATGCGTGCCTGCTTCAAGTCGGGATATATCGAGATTGTTGTAGTGTGTCGTTATGGATGGATTGGTATTTATGCTATGCGTTGTTACATTTACTATTTCGCTTATCTGTTGGTCGGTGTACCCGTAACGACGGCCTTCGGCTTGAATTTCACGCAATATGTCATCGGTCATGTAGACCGTTTGTACCCTGAAGCCTGTTTCAGGATCGAAGTCCACATGACCTACTGTTTTCTTTATTATGAAACTGACGAATCTGCTATCTTCCATAAGGAATGTTGTTTTCTTCGAGCCATTGTTTTACGACAGCAATGTCGACAGCGTATGCCACGCCTTCGGCTTTCTGCAGTGATCCCGACATTTGTGAAAGCGACCGGTTGAATTCTATAGATTGGTTTATGCCCACGGCTTCACCATAGAAATTGACTACCGGACCGCCACTGTCTCCATGATTGGACGAAATGGAGTGGCAGAAATACCCATCGAAGTAATTAGACAATACTCCTATCTGGAAATTACCAACGAGTCCCACCGGACAGCCGAGTTTTGCCACTTGGTCACCGTCGTTGGGATGCTTGGATGCAAGAGGAATGTAGTCGGTCTCGGCTCCGTTCATTTGCACTTCAAATACGGTATAATCTATTTTCTGTCCGCTCACGGAGTGCAATATGCGATAGACGGGATAGACATTTGATTCGTCTATCTGTCCGTTCTCGCCGAGGAATGCAATTTGCGCTTGTGCTGCATCATAGTTGAGGACATGGTTATTGGTGAGAGCAAGTCCCCGGTCGCTGATGAAGAACCCGGTACCCGTATGAGCCGAGCCGTCGTTCATTTTAACCATTATGAGGAATGTGGCCGGCTTGATGCGAGTGCGCAGTTCCGACGAAGTAAGCAGGCGGCTGCGCTTCTTTTGGGTATATGAAGCGTAATTGTCGACCGAGTCTTTCATCGTGCCTATTTCGAGTTCGGCAAAATCGCTACGGAGCATGTCACCTGCGATGCTGCCGGGACGGTCGGCAAGTTTTACATACGCGCTGACTGTCGTAGATGAATTTCGGTAGGTTTTCTTGTAGGCCTTGGAGTCAACACGCAGCGTCACGTTTTTTCCTTTGACATATTTTTCGAGGTATTCGCGCGAGTGCTCGGTGTCCTTGATGCCGTAGATGTTGACGACCAAGCCCGAGTGCAGTTTTATCGTGTTACCATCGATGACTTCTATGACGCGTCCTTTGGTGCCGTCGATTTTGTAATCTTTGCTTCCTCCTCCGCATGAAGTGAACACAAGCACCGCAATGGAAAAGAGGGCAATGAATATTGTTTTTTTCATATAATGCTAATTTTGTGATTTACAATAGTTTTATTTTAGCTTTTCTTGTGATGAGCCAGTTGTTGCCGTTGCGATATAGTCGACCCGGAGTGTCATTGGCGATTGCCGAAATGCAGGCAGGCATTTCGTCCCAAGAGCAGGCAGGGGCAACGAGCTGGTTGAATACCGATATCATTTCTCCTTTTACCGATTCATTTTCGACAATCTTGTATGATGCTTCGTTGCTTGATTCTATGGTGATTTCATAGCAGCATCCCATAGGATCTGGCGAAAGCGAGTCGACTGAAAACCCGTTCATGTCGGTGTTGAAACGTGATGCGTAAAATGTTCTATGACTAATATTAGTATGTGGGTTTGTCTTTGGAACATCTTTTTTTGGGAACGGTGGCGGTACCGGCTTTGGCTCAGGTCGGTATTTCAACATGTTCAGCTCGTGTTGCATCTGTATTATGGTGTCGGCAATTCCGTTGAAATGCTTGTCAACCGACATGCTGTTTTGCTTTGCAGCATACCTAAGGCTTTCGATTGCCGTCTCTAAGGTTGCAAGCCTTTGTTCTATTTTATCCAACCGCAGTGCCGCTGCATCTAGTTTTTGCTGTGGCACTGTAGTGGTTTGGCTGAACAATGATTTGCCTTTGTCGACTACTTGACGCATTGTTTCCGGAAATTTGGGCTGATTAGGATCTTTCTTCCCTTTATTATATATTATTACGCCCACAACAAGTATTACTACTACAAATGCAATGAGAATATCCATTTGCTTGTTATTTTGTTTATGAAATTATTACAACAATCGGTGAGACTATTTTATAATGGTCGCCTTCTTTTCTTACGGTTCCTGGGCGGTCGGCAACATTGCTTTCTGTGGTGTATTCTATTTTTAACACGTTGCTGTAATAGTTTGCCACGCTCAATGTTTCATTGCGGTATTGGCCGATTAATACAATTTTTGGGGTTGCGCTGCCATCGTCGATGATTTCAAATGCAGGGTTGTCTTTGGTTTCAAAGAATGCGTCTTTGTCGGCCTTGTAGTCGACCTTGATGCGCTTTGGCTCTGGAATATGTGTTTTGCTATTGCCGTCATTGGAGCGTGGCGCATTCATTGCCTGTTGGGCAATGTCTGTAATACCGTTAACGGTGCTTTTTATTTCATTGAGCATGATGGAGATGCCTTTCATGTCGGCAAGTGACTTTTCGACCAATGATAATCTTTCATTGACAGACTTCAAAGTGCTGTTGGTTGTGTTAAGGTCTTGCGACATGTTGGTCATGTTTGTGTGTAGAGTTTGTAATGATTCTGTGTCATTTTGTGGAGTTTCAGGAGTGGAATTTTTGGCAATTGCCTTAAATCTCCGCATAGTATTTGACAACAAAGCAATGACGAGCAGCAGAAGAACTATTGCAATTATGCCTAATATCAATTCTGTGCTTATTGCCGGCATAGCCTCGGCTTCATCTGTTGGTGTTGCCACTTTGGTAGTGTCAGGCGGTGTAACAGGTGCAGGAATGACTTTCAAGTGATATACTTTCGAGACATCTTTGTCCCAACTGCTACCATTTTTAGTAGTTCGACCATTGAAAATGAAATTTATGCTATTCTTATTGTTTACGGTGTCTCTGTCGATTATTAATGCCAATCCGTTATCCAAGCGGTGGATGTATTGATTGTTTTCTCCGTTGGGGACAAGCACATTCTTATCAAAAAGCCTATCATTGTCTGCTCCGAGCTTTTCCCCTTGGAACATGTCGCCGTAGATGTCGGCAAAGTATGTACGCACGATGATGGTGTCTTGCCATGTGGTGGTGACATTCACTGTGTCGTGTGTCGTTGGTGCCGCTTGTGCTGCGAATGCAAGCGCGAGCGACGATAGTATTGTCAATAGATGCTTTTTCATTTTGTTGAGTTTTTATAAGGGGCAGCATGTTTTGTGCCGCCCCGAAGTGTTTAATTGTTATTTTTCTTTGATTTTAGGAATATCTGCTTTGATACCTCGTAAATGGCATGTTTAAAGATAAACAGCACTAAATTCTCTTTTATTGGTGTTCTTGGATTATAGCTGTTTTTGACCATGTTGAAATCGAGCATGATGTTTACTTGTTTCAACAAGTCGATAACCGAAGTGTCAAATATGAATCCAAACAAGTTATATACCTTATTGGTGAATTCCGTTGTTGTTAATGAGTCAAGGAATTTCTTGTAACTTGCAAGGACTTCGTCAGTAATTGCATCGTTAATGCCACCGTATGTAATTCCGTTGATGTTTGTGTCAATGCCAAGATCTACTATTTCGTTTGTAGTGCCGATCTGGTAGGGGCCGGCATATAAATCTTTCATTAAGATTCCCTTTGCTGCAACCTCTTTGGAATTTACTTGCGCGCCTCCCTCTATGATGTTGTTTTTTGCAAGATTATAGAAAATGGCATTTTGACCGGTAAATGATTCTAAAAGGAATTTGGTGAATGTTTGCAATCGCGCATCGTCATTTCCGCTGATGATGTCAATATATTTGCTGCCCATACCGGTAAAAGTCATTTTCCCCGGGATTTGAATGTTTGCCTTGTTGATTAATCTTGAAACATGCATGATGATGGCTGCATAATGCACTGTAAGCAGAGTGCGTAACTTTTCATTAGCTTGAATCTTACTTGCTGCATGCAAATGAGGCAATGAGAACAGGTAGCTCATTATGTCGGCCGAGTCGGGCATGATATTGCAAACGTAGTCAAGATTATTATTCTCAATCGGAGCTTTGATAAAATTCATGAAACCGTTGTCTTTTGGTGCCAAAGCAGCGATTTGTACTCCATCGCCCCACAGGTCATTGGCTGCAAACCTGATGGAATTCCTGTAAGCATTGGCGACAGCCAAGCCGGCAGCAACTGGTGCCCAATTGACAATTAATATGTCGGTGGTACCTCCTCCGATATCGATGTTCACAAAATTGTTGCCGCCAATAAAGTTCGGGAAACTGTAATAAGGTGCTACTGATTCACTTTGAGATTGAATTGCGATATCTGCACCTATGTTTAAACCTAACTTGTTTGCTGCGTTTTGCCATGCTATAATGAATGAATGTTGTGTTGTCATTGAATCGGGGAATGAGAGACATAGTGTGAATGGCAATCCTCCTCTTTCATGAATTATTTGATTTTTTATAATCCATAACAGTTCAAGGCAATATTCTTCAATGCGTTTGATAGCAACGTTGTCCCCCGGATTTCTTTCAAGGCTCCATTTTATGTCTGTATGATATTTGAAATTAACATTTGTGGTCACTTGTTCTCTGTTGATGTTGAAACCGACCGATATGTCGGAGAATAGTTTAGCCGTTGGAGGATTCCATCCATCAACTTCACAAGTTGCAGTTTTTGTCGGGAAATTGGCGTAAGAACCGTTCCCAATTGCCTGCGGAGCAAATTCGCGATTGTAAAAATCTTTCATTTTATCAAACTCACCCATTGCCGTTCCAAGAAAGACAACTTGGTTGGCTTCCTGACCGAATGTCAATGTCTTGGGTGGTGTACCGGCTTGGGCGTATGCAATATATGTGTTTGTCGTACCAAGGTCTACTGCAACTTTATAATTATGCCCAGCAGGATTTATGGATATTGATTCCATTTTAGGCACAATGAGGGCATTAGATCTGCCATAGTTGCACTCTATTAAATCGAATGACTGTGGCACGAAGTAATATTTTGTGCTTGGCAACGTTTCTCTTGCGTTGGTTCGGTCACTTTCACTTGCCCTGGTTGGAGTATTAATGTTATCAATTGAGTAGAAGTTAATGCCTTGTACTGCCGAATTGCTGAATTTGCTTTCAAGAATGGCATATTTGTCAAGGTCGGGTCGGTTTGACACTTTATAGAACGGGAAGAATCCGAGCACCAGGTCATTGGACTTTCCTTCAAGAATGTCATTACCCGAGTATATCCGGGAAAGAGTAATAGTTCCGCCATTTATGGGTATGTAAAGCGAAATTTTCACGTTTTTGCCATCTTTCGAGACTTTCACGATGTTGTCGATGTCTTCAACATTGAAGTATTCAAAGAATTTGCGTTTCAACGGCAGCAAGTATCTTGAACCGTCTGTATCTGTGCAGGCGGTGTGGAACTTGGAGGCATCGATATTGTAGGATAATTTTATTATTTTATCCTCGATGAAATCGAAGGTGGTCAAGTAGGGATAATTTATTCCGTCGTATCCAGGCAAAGTGCGATCTTTGAGATCCTTATTCCTGTCGGCATCATTTATTTGATATCTGATGCTGTCCCAATGTGCTGTTCCTACATATAGCAATCCTGGCACTCCGTTGGCATTCAGCACCAATGGCTTGTCTTCGGCAACGTTGCGCGCCGGCTTGATTTTGTAGTCGTTAGCCGGCTTGACCTTTTGATAGACTATCGGTAATGTATTTACCGACACAAGCGCTCCTGTGCCGTCATGGTTTAAGTCGACTTGGGTGTAGGATTCAAGGAAAGGTGTGATGGGCGTTATTGCATGAAGGTCGCTCGAAAATTGGTTCAAATATTTGGCTAAGCCTGTGCCTGTGAATGCAAGATATGTCGAGTAATAGTGGCACAGCATGTCTCTGAATGACGAATAGCGGTGGTCGATTGACCTGAGATCGTTGCCAAACATCATTGTCCCGTCCAATCGTTTAAATTCAAAGCCGTGCTTCTGGATTTCACTCTTGAAATTGGGCGACAGGAACACGAGCGTGAAAGGCGACGTGCCGCCTATCAGCACCGAATGCTCTGTTCCATCGGCTGTGGACATGTCTTTCCAAAAGAACAGGTACATAGTGGTCAGGGTGCTTAGTGCAGGACTTGCATTAAGTTCATTTGTAATGCTGTCGGCCAACTTCGGACTGATTGGATTCAAGTTGTTAATCATTTGGCTTAGATTTACTTGCTTGATTTCCAACTTCGAGTTGCCACCGTTCTGGAAAATTAATTCAAGCATGTCGAGACAGTCGGATACAGCACGATGCTGGAGCGTATTGCCGTTGCGATTCTTTGCAATGCGTTCAAATGCCGTCTTTGCAAAATACATTCTTGCGAACATTGTGGGGATGGATGTTGCTATTTTCTCGTCATCGGCATGACCATCGTCAAGTTTTTCTAATGCTTTGCCATCGAAGAATGCTACCGGGTTCCATCCGTCGGAAGGGAGCGTGTTGTTAACATGGCTGAATGCATATCGGGCATCTGTTCCGTCTCCTTTTAGCAACCCTTTGATGTTTATTGCGTTGTATGCTTTTGCCGCGATGTCTTTTAGACTCTTGAAGAATGCTTTGTCCGAGTGGTCACTTGTTTTTGAGTTGAAGTTGTTCAATTCGGAGATGATTGATTGGTCGTCGATAGGAGATTTGCCTATTAACGGATTCTTGATGACGACATCGGGAAAGATTTTCTTGCAGTCATCATTGCCGGCAGTCACCATCTCAAACATTTTTATGCTGTGCCTATGGTGCTTATTGCTGTCGCTTAGTTCGTCGAGCCATCGGTATAACCCATAATCTTGATTCTTGAGGAAATTGCATATTGCCTCATGAATACCAGTGTTTATCTTGGTACCGAGGTTGAATCCAGAGAAGAATGCCGTGTTGGATGGAACTTGGCCACGGTCGCCGATTACGCGGTCGCGGTAGAATTTCATCGCGATGGCAAATGTCGCTAAGTTGTCGATAAATTTAGTCCGGCTTGGATTTGAGAAGTCGTAGATTCGCATTTCAGCTCCTTCCCGATCGTTAGTGACGCAGTATTCGTATGCTTGGTGGCCTATAGGATCTATGCCCGATTTCAAGAAGTGTACAATGGCCGATGCTGCCACGAATTCGGCAGGGTGAGCAGTGTTTTTTTGCTTTGTCTTGCCTTCGTGGTATTCTATGGAATCGCTTTTCCTGTCGGCAACGTAATAAATAGCATTGGCCTTGTTATTTATGGTGTCTTGGTAGTATCCTAATGCGGCAGCCGACTTGGCTTTGAATATCTGATGATTAATTGCGCCAGTGTCGTCAGGGTCTTGTGGCGTGCCGAGGTCGAAATAGGGCATCACGACGAGCGCACTCGAAACGCTGTTTGTCGGTAGTGCGTTTATAATCTTTGGAAGTCCCGAAGCACCTGTTCCTCCAAAAATGGAAGCAATCACTAATACTTTGTCATGTCCCGGGTTGTATTGGTGAAGAAATGCATTAAATTCGGCGGTATCATTTAATTTATTAAACACTATGCTGCCTATGTTTGGATTCCCCTTGAAGCCCATCTCGAGCGGTAGGTTTAATTCTGCATTTTTGTCATTTTCTGGCGAGTCGTCATAGAGAGCCTGGATGAACGGGTCGGCTATCCTTGCATTAGGATTGGCGATAATTCCACCGAGGTTGATGTAGTCGGCAAAAGTCATCCCACTATTTGTCGGTACTCCTAAGTTTATTTGGAAATCGGGACATATTGTATTGTCATGGCATAATTCCCCGAGGGATGCCATCTTTGTCATGAAGAAGTGGTGGTCATAGACCTGTGCGTCGTTGTATAGACTGTTATGGATTTGGCGGTAATTTTTCAATGCTTCGATAGTGCGGGTCTTGTCGCCGTTGGTGGCATCGCAGTCGATGATGATAGGGACAATGGTGGTGTTGCTGTCAAGACCGTCAATGCCGGCGGCGAGCATCATGGTGAATGACCTGAGGACGCGTGCCCCGGTGCCACCTATTGCGAATATGAATAATCTTCCCATTTTTTTAATATCTTAATGTTTTTAATGCGGTTGGTATTTGAATTATATTGTCCTTATGCCGGTATTGCTATGGCGTGTATTGAATATCTTTTGAAAACGAACGACAATGCTATTGTCAGGATGACGGCATATAAAGCGTTGATTGCAGCTATGCCCATCGGTATAGACTCGTCGCCACTGTCGAGGGCTTGCCTGAAGTTTTCGGCAATGGCAGTCTCGTTGTCGATGTTCTCGATATTGTCACCGTATGTTTCGTTCAGGTGGTATAGTGTCTGGTAGCTCGACTGGTATATGCCTGTGCAATTCTGCGAGTCGTCGGAATCATAGTTGCCATATATCATCGCCGCCGAAATGCCGAACGTGGCAGCACCTGCGATGGCGACGGTAGCAATCCAGCTCGGTATGTTGGCAAAGCGTATGGTGGTGCGGCCAAGCCACAGGTAGAATATGGCGCACATGGCTACCGACGCGATGAGCATCGCGACGAAGATGTTGAGACACACGTCGGTTTCAAGGAAGTAATCGGAATAGTATCTTGCGAAATCACCGTAGCCGTCGGATACGCACTCAGCTCCTTCGGCCCAACTGTAAAGGTCAAAAAAATGCATAGTAAAAAATGTTTTTAATGTTATGTGTTTGTATTTTAATATCTAAAGCTGATTGTGTCGGGACGAGTGGCGAGGTTGCCATTGTTTAATGCCGTGAAGGCCTCGAGCAGGTACTTGAGGTTGAATGTGAGGTCTTGCTGCCCCGACATGGCATTTGCAATCTTGGAGTCGTCGTCGCTCGACAATTGCGCGATCCATTCAGGAGCTTCGTATGTGATTTCGGCAATTATGGTTTTTCCTTTCAAGGCGTTCCTTGCTTCGACCGCGACGTATAGGTAATCGTCGGTGACGCCGGTGATTTCGACAGGACGGTTGAACGGTTTCTTTGTGCTGCCGTTAAGGGTGTATAACTTGAAGTTGCGTGTCATGTAGTCGGTGTTTTTCATGTAGGCAGGTAGCGCGCCAATGTTGGCAGAGAACTCGACAGGGGCGGTTTCTCCGTCTTTCAATCCATATTTTCCGTTTTTGTCTGGACGCAAGTTTTTTGGCTGGAGGTTGATGTCGAACGGCATTCCTCCGCCAAACGTCACTTCGTTGGTGACCTTGCTTCGGTCGAGATGCGAAGATATGTAGTCGAGTGTGTCGCTATTGCATATTATGAGCGCGAAGAACGGACGCTTGATTTCGGTTTCTTTCTTATTGCCTGTAAGTGGGATTTGGGCGTTATTGTAGCAGTAGTATGTGCCGTTGAAGTTGGCTGTGTAGCGCACAATCAATGCTGAAATCGGGATATTGCCAGGATTGGAGAGAATGTTGCGGACTTTGTTTGATAAAAGTTCGCGAGAGACTATGTTGTATGAACGTTCGGGAGATTCTCTTATCTCTTTGTTGGAACCACTCAATATTCCGTCGGTTATTATGCAGCCAGCTAAAATCTTATTGCCACGCAGGTCAGCGACAATGTTTTCAATCATTGTAGGCAGGTCGCTTTCATCTGCCCATGTTATTTCACGGCTATTAACGATATGCAGCATGGAATCGGTGGAAATGTCGCAAGGTTTGGTTCCGTATAAGGCTGCCGAGGTATTGCCAGGCAACAAGGAACACATTGACGACACTACGCCTTTGAATGTGGGGTCGGATGTGGTATTTAAGTAACCGGCTATGCTGTTTGAAATGTCGAGGTAGATGACAGATTTGTCAACTAAAGGGTAAAAATCCCCCCCCCCATGGGTTATACTGTCTGAATCACAGGGAGTTACCTCTCTATCGCAGCTGCTGCATCCTGAGAGTGTAGACATTGCAACGGCGCATCCTAATCCTCCTGCGACCAACAGGGATTTAAAGATTGTCTTGTTTAGTAGATTCATAATAAAAAATAATTAACGTAATGACATGCAATCATTGCGTATTAAAGGAATAATAGTTAATGGTTAGCACCGAATGTGAAAGCAAATGTAAAAGATTTATGTGATATAAACAAATTTTTTGATTTTTATTTTGTCCGAACGACACTATGATGAAATTGAAATGTTGGATGGCGATGGCTGTTGTGTCGGGTGGTTTGTAATTGTAGAAGATAGGGTAAAGATAAATGTCTCTTCGCAAGAGAGATACGCGTGGCAAAGGTATATAAAAATCAAATAAAACGGCAATAAACCGTGTAAAAATATTTCTTCGGTCAGTGAACATGCGAGTTGATGGGAGTGCAGATATTGATGCTTTGAAAAAATGCAGTTAATGTATATTTTTTATGTACACAAGTTTATTGTCTGAATATTAATCGATTATAAGAAAATTAATAATGAAAAATGAATCTCTCTTGCGAAGAGAGGTTAATGTGGTAATTAAGTCGAAACCTGTCGGATGACTTGCTTGGCGAGGCATTGTCAGGTTGTGGAACGATGGAATGTTTGACAATGGGATATTTTCCCGAACTTTTTGTGAAATGCATTGTAACTGCTTGTATTCCAAATGATAATGAATGCTTGCAGGATTGGACGAATTGATCTTTGTTGAAAAATGATTCAAATTTTTTCGAGTGATGTCAACAAATCTTGCGAACTGAAAGGTGTGAAAACTGCCGAAGGCAATAGAAGGTGGTTTGTCATGCGCGACCTGACTCGCAGCAATGCTCGTCATCCAGCCTACTTGATGCTGAAAGAGCTGCAACTCAGGTATTTCACTCCGATGGTGACAAAGCTGATGGTGCGCAATGGACATCGTGAAGCCGTCGAAGTGCCTTTCATGCAAGACTTGATATTTGTGTATGACACCCGAGAGGTTCTTGACCCTATTGTGGATAGGGTAAACACGTTCCAGTATCGCTATTTGCGAAATACCAACCGAGAACCTATGTCTGTGCGCAATGAAGAGATGGAAAGGTTCATAAGTGTCGTTGAATCGTCTAAATCTCCGCGCTATTATCGTCCCGGAGAAATAACTCCAGACATGTACAATCGCCGAATAAGGATTGTTGGTGGGCAGTTGAACGGATATGAAGGGACACTCGTCACCACGCGAGGCTCGAAGACGAAACGGCTGCTTGTGGAATTGCCGTTGTTGCTGGCTGCGGCCGTTGAAGTGGAGCCGGAGTTTATTCAGTTTGTTTGAAATAGTATGTATAAAAAAGAGGAAAGAAATAGTTCAGGATATAAATTGCTCGACTTGATAGGACGGGAGATAAAAGGTATCCTCATGAAAGAAAGCAGTAATGACCGGTTCTTGTATCTGTATGACACCGGAGATTACTGGATGGCTTTTGAAAAGTCGGCATTCACGTTGTGCACGATGTATGCCAATGCGGCGGTAATGCCTATGAGTATTGCCGGTATTCCTTTCCCCGTGGTAACGGCCGGTCTGGCAAAAAATGACTATGATGCCGTAACACGGCGTTTGGAGTGCTACGGTAAGAGTGCCGGCAGGCGAGTATTCATTGTCGGAGAATTGTCAGAAAGCCGTTATGCAAAATGGCACAAGCGTAATGTCGAGGATCTTGCCGATGTTTCCCTTGCAAGCGTGGCATGGAGCTGATGGGGCGGACATGCGTCGATGTGTGCGAATTGTCGCCGATGGACGACAGGAGCAATTTAAGTCCTATTCCAAAGAATAAAATGCCAAATTTTCACAAAACATTTGGGAGGCGTTCCTATATCGATTGTCGCGATGTATAGGATGTTGTTCTGTGCAGCGTTCAGAACATGAGTTATGCTATTTTGATGCTTGATTAAAATTAATCGTCGTTGTGAAAAACATTAGAAACAATATAAGATTATGAAAGGTATTGTATTGGCCGGAGGCTCAGGTACTCGGCTTTATCCGATTACGAAAGGTATAAGCAAGCAATTGTTGCCTATATATGATAAGCCGATGGTGTATTATCCGATTTCGGTGCTTATGCTTGCAGGCATCAGGGAAATTTTGATAATTTCGACCCCTCAGGATTTGCCGGGTTTCCGTCGTTTGCTTGGCGATGGCAGTGATTATGGCGTGCATTTCGAGTATGCCGAGCAGCCATCGCCCGACGGGTTGGCGCAAGCATTCATCATTGGCGAACAATTCATCGGAGACGATTCGGTGTGCCTTGTGCTTGGTGATAATATTTTTCATGGCACCGGCTTTTCAAAGTTGTTGAAGGAGGCTGTGGAAAATGCTGAGCAATCCAGCAGGGCAACCGTGTTTGGATATTGGGTGGATGATCCAGAGCGTTACGGTGTGGCCGAGTTTGATGCTGATGGCAATTGCTTGTCTATTGAAGAAAAGCCTGCCAAGCCAAAGTCGAATTATGCTGTCGTCGGGCTGTATTTCTATCCCAACAGTGTCGTTAAGATTGCAAAGAACATCAAGCCGTCGGCACGGGGTGAATTGGAAATCACGGCAGTGAACCAAGAGTACCTGCAACGTGGCGAATTGAAGGTAATGACACTCGGTCGCGGATTTGCATGGCTCGACACCGGCACGCACGACTCGCTTGCCGACGCATCAATATTTGTCGAGGTGATTGAGAAGCGTCAAGGCCTGAAGATTGCCTGTCTTGAAGGAATTGCTTACCGTAAAGGCTGGATAAGCAAGGAGCGAATGGAAGAGGTGGCTCGTCCTATGTTGAAAAACCAGTACGGGCAGTACCTGATAAAAGTTATAAACGAGGTTGAGCAGACCGGCAAGGAAAATCTTGATTGATGGCTGGACAAACTATCGCCCCTGTCGGACGTAAGCGGCGCAGTGACTTGGACTTGGCGTGTGGCATCTTGATAATCCACATGATAGTAGGACACATAGCCCAGTGGGCTGATGTAGATTATCGAGGTGATTGCCTGTTATTCTTTTTCATGCCGTGGTTCTTCTACAAGAGCGGAATGTTCTTTAAGAAAAACAATGATTGGCGTGTACAGTTTAAGAAGGATGTAAGGCATTTGTTGATTCCGTTTGTGTCGTTCTCCATAATAGGGCAATTATTCCTTTGGGTTGACTTGGCGGTATCTGGAGACATGAACTGGCTGCATTATGTGTCGTTTCCTAAGTGGTTGGTATTGTGTGGTTCAATTCCGGCAAATCTGCCATTATGGTTTCTATCATCGTTGTTCTTGGTGAAAACAGTCTATAATGCCATTGCCGGGCGTGTCAATGACTATATTCTTGTGGCGATTGCCGTAGGCGTAGCCTTTATGTGTTATATGCTGGGGATTGATACTCCGCGCTACTTGGCAAACTGCTCACTCGGACTTGCATTTTATGTATTGGGTTCAAAATTGAAGGACTTGCAGAATGGCAAGTATGCGATTGCGTTTTCTGTCGTGGTCTATTTAATTTCCATTTTACTTCCATCCAATATCGGAATGTTTGATAATTCGCTTTTGAACGGTTACTACTTGGCTGCCGTTGTAGTATCTTTGGCCGGGATTATTGTCATTAATTTTGCTGCCAGAATGGTATATAATAATGATTGTATATATAATTCGCTGATTATTAGGTTTATAACTAAAATGGGGGGGGTAGTATGAACTATTATGCTACTCATTGGATTCTGTTGATGGCTGTTAAGATAGTGTATGTGGACATTTTAGGAAATGATATTGGAATTTTGTACTTTTTGGTGCAATGCGCGGTTGCCACATGTATGCTTCCATTGATTAGCTTTGCGATAGACAGAAGCCGCATTTTGCAGAAATATTTAATGGGTAAAAAATTATGAATGTAATTAAGACCGATATAGACGGCGTGGTCATCATAGAGCCACGCATATTCCGCGATGAGCGCGGATATTTCTTTGAATCGTTCTCCCAACGGGAATTTGAAGAGAAGGTAGGTCACATAGATTTCGTGCAAGACAACGAGAGCATGTCGAGCTATGGCGTTATGCGCGGATTGCATTTCCAGCACCCACCGTTCTCGCAAAGCAAACTTGTGCGTTGCGTACGCGGAACGGTGCTTGATGTTGCCGTTGACATACGCAAGGGGTCGCCGACTTATGGACGGCATGTGGCTGTGGAGTTGAGCGAGGAGAATCACCGCCAGTTCTTCATTCCACGAGGCTTTGCACATGGATTTGCGGTGCTTTCGCCTACGGCAGTGTTCCAGTACAAGTGCGACAATTTCTATGCTCCGCAGGCCGATGGCGGCATACAGCTGTGTGACGACAGCCTTGGCATAGACTGGCGCATTCCTGTCGAAAAGGCCATTTTAAGTGAGAAAGACAGGCATCATCCGTTGTTGAAAGATTTTGACTCACCATTCGACATCAGCGAAAATCTTTACAAGTGAATCGTTCTCAAGCGGGAAAAGAGAAAATCACAAGTGTTTTTCGTCTTTTACAAGTAAAAGACAATCTTAGTGAATTAATCTCTCAATCTCGAACGAATGATAAGTCGTCATGACAAAAGTATTTCGATAGCAAAGGGCATAGGAATTATATTGATGGTGGTGAGCCATAGTGGTGATCCCGATGTGTTGAACCGCTCCATTTATGCGTTCCTCATGCCGATGTTCCTGTTCCTGTCGGGTTATCTGTTTGACATTAAATATCTTGATAACAAAAAACTGTTTTTGAAAAAACGGCTCAAGAGCCTTTATCTGCCATTTGTCAAGTGGTCGTTGATTTTTCTACTGTTTCATAATCTGTTGGCCGGTTGCGGCATTTACGATGAATATTACACATGGCAGACGCTGGTGTTGCGAGTCGCAGGTGCTGTGGCATTTAGGGACACTGATGAATTGCTCAAGACATTTTGGTTCTTGAGGGATTTGTTCTGGGCATCGATGATTTCGCTGTGTTTCTTGTGGACATGCCGCCATGCAATCAAGAATCATTACGGTTGGGAGTCTGTGAAATTATCGGTAACAAGCGTGATGATAATCGCGTGCTTGGCAATTGCAAGTTTCGGACGCTATTTCCCGATAAACATTCCACTCATGGGAAGCCATACGGCAATGTCGGTGGCTTGTTTCTTGGCCGGATTCATATTCCGAAAAGTCACAGTTTTTCGCAACATGCGCGTGGGCGTATTAATGTTGAGCGTAGTGTTGTTGTACGTCTGGATTTCGGGTAGAGGATATGAGATGCTGGCGATTGACAATCTTGGTGCTGAGGTTTTCATGTATTTCGTGATTTCAATGATTGGATCTGTCGGCATGATGAATCTGTGTTCGGACATTAAAGGCCGTGTGGCTGATTGCCTCGATTATATAGGCACAAAAACGCTATATGTCATGACGTGGCATCTTGTGGCCTTTAAATTGGTGAGCATAGTCAAGATTTGGCATTACGGTTATGACTGGCAGCTTTTGTCGAGTTTTCCTGTGATAATGCAGGACAATGAGTTTTTCTGGGTGCTGTATTCGGCGGTCGGCGTTGTTTTGCCGATAATGGGCTGCATTATATATGATAGGATTAAATTAAAATTGCGAAGGCAAGAAATTCAATAATGGTATGAATATACTGGTGACAGGCGCAAACGGCCAACTTGGCAACGAGATGCGCATAATCGCTAAGACGACGGGCGACCGCTACATTTTCACTGACGTCGTTCCGGTAGAAGGGGTTGAAACAATCATGCTCGACATTACCGATGCCGAGGCTGTGGGTCGCATAGTTAAGGAGAAAGACGTGAGGTGCATAGTGAACTGTGCCGCCTACACAAATGTGGATAAGGCTGAAAGCGACGAGGCTTTGTGTCGGAAATTGAATGCTGGTGCGCCGGAAATATTGGCCGGTGTGATGAAGGAAGTCGGAGGGTTGCTCGTGCATGTTTCCACCGACTATGTGTTCGGCGGCGACCCTTACAATACTCCGTGCAGTGAAGAGCAAAAGGGAACTCCGACAGGCGTGTATGGCAAGACGAAACTTGAAGGTGAACAAAATGTGATGGCTGCCGGTTGCGACTATGTGATACTCCGCACGGCTTGGCTATACTCGGAGTTCGGACGGAATTTTGTCAAGACGATGCTGAATTTGACTGCCACTAAACCGTCGTTGAAGGTGGTGTTTGACCAAGCCGGCACACCAACCTATGCCTACGACCTTGCATTGGCCATCAAGGCCGTTTTGGCTGATTATTCTGCTGAAAATCCTTGTGGTGGATACAGTAAAACGGGCATCTATCACTTCAGCAACGAGGGCGTCTGTTCATGGTATGACTTCACCAAGGAGATTGCCGCGTTGGCAGGTAATACGGCTTGCGACATCGAGCCGTGCCACAGCAACGAGTTCCCAAGCCCGGTGAAGCGTCCTGCTTATTCAGTACTCGACAAGACGAAAATTAAACAAACGTTCGACCTGAAAATCCCCTACTGGACCGACTCGCTGAAACAGTGCATGAGCAACATGAACGCCTTGAAATAACAAGCAATTATGGAAAAGAAACGCGATCTGACATTGGATATCGCAAAAGCCATTTGTATAATTTTGATGGTGGTGGGACATAGTTTTCTCACTCATAATTATTGGCATAATTTCATATATATGTTCCACATGCCATGTTTCTTTTTAATAAGCGGATGGTTACTGAGCGACAAATATTTGGTTGACTTGAAGGTTGGTTTGATGAGGAAGGCGAAGGGGAGTTACTGGCCGTTTGTCAAGTGGACATTGATATTCTTGCTTTTCCACAACCTGTTTGCTCAATTGCATATTTATGATGCGAGCTATTCATTGAGGGAATTTGTCGTCAAGATTGTCAGGATATTCACGTTGACAGGAAGCGAGCAATTGCTCGGCGGCTTTTGGTTTCTGATTTCCTTGTTTTGGGCTTCGGTGGCTTCGCTGCTGTTTCTTTGGTTCTTGAAACGGATTGGAAAATTAACAAATACTTGCATTTCGGGGGGGGTGATTTTGATGCTTCTCATTACTGTCGGAGAAAAGTGGATTCCATTCCGCCTCCCACAACAATTTGGTGAACAAACCATGATGGCTACGGCATTTTACTTGACGGGATACCTGTCGCGCAGGGTTGACGTGATGGGCCGTTGTGGTTCACGATGGATGGTGTCCTTGTTGGTGATTCCGGCAGTAGCGGCCGTGTTCATGGATTTAGGAATGGTTACAACCAAAGGGTTTGAAATCATAGTGTATTATTTTGTGGCCGTTTGCGGAACTTTTGGAGTATTGAGCTTTTCAAGGTGGATAGCGCAGCATAGCATCTCTTCATTTCTCAAGTATGTTGGCGATAAGACATTGTATATACTGATTTTCCATTTTTTGGCATTTAAAGTGGTCAGTTATGCGTATATTGCTTGTAGTGGCTCGCCAATTTCCATGTTGAGCCAGTTTCCAGTAATGAATGATGTCCCTTCTTGGCTGTGGGCGGTTTACACGATTGTCGGTGTGGGCTTGTCGCTGCTTATGTGGGAGATTGTCAACAGGATTTCAATTAAGGTTAAAACAATAAAAATAAATAGATAAAATGGAATTTAAACGCAACATAATAGTTACCGGCGGTGCCGGTTTCATAGGCAGCCATGTGGTGAGACTGCTTGTTAACAAATATCCCGATTACCACATCATCAACCTCGACAAGCTGACTTATGCCGGCAACTTGGCAAACCTAAAGGATATCGAGGACAAGCCGAACTACACGTTTGTGAAAGCCGACATATGCGATTTTGAGAAGATGCAGGAGCTGATGAGCACTTATCGTGTGGACGGCATCATCCACCTTGCTGCCGAAAGCCATGTCGACCGCTCGATAAAAGACCCGTTCACGTTTGCACGGACCAATGTACTTGGCACACTGTCGCTCTTGCAAGCCGCAAAGAATTATTGGGAGTCGCTGCCCGAGGGCTATGAAGGGAAGCGTTTCTACCACATTTCGACCGACGAGGTGTATGGCGCGCTCGAGTTGACGCATCCCGAGGGGCTGCATTCCGACATATCGGCCCATGAGGTGTATGGCGACAAGTTCTTCACCGAAGAGACGAAATACAATCCTCATAGCCCGTATTCGGCATCGAAGGCGAGCAGCGACCACTTCGTGCGTGCTTTCCACGACACTTACGGAATGCCTACCATAGTGACCAACTGCTCTAATAACTACGGGCCATATCAGTTCCCGGAGAAGTTGATACCGTTGTTCATCAACAACATACGCCATCGCAAGCCGCTACCCGTCTACGGCAAGGGCGAGAATGTGCGCGACTGGCTCTATGTCGAGGATCATGCACGCGCCATTGACCTCATATTCCACGAGGGCAAGATTGCCGATACTTACAACATAGGAGGCTTCAACGAGTGGAAAAACATTGACATCATCAAGGTGCTAATAAACACTGTTGACCGTCTGCTTGGCCGAAAGGAAGGGGAAGACATGGATCTTATAACCTACGTCACCGACCGCAAAGGGCATGATCTGCGCTATGCCATCGACTCGCGCAAGTTGCACCGCGAGCTTGGCTGGGAGCCATCGTTGCAGTTTGAGGAAGGCATCGAGCGCACAGTCCGCTGGTACCTCGACAACCAAGCATGGATGGACAACGTGACCAGCGGCGACTACCAGCGCTACTACGAAGAAATGTACAAAAATCGGTAAAATCTGTCATTTGCATGGAATTACTGCCGTTGATTTGTCGCTTTTATCTGAGCGTGTGATAAAAAAACATCAATTGATATTTTGGAACAAAAGAAGAGTTTAATAAAAAATACTCTCACTCTTTATGTGAGGATGCTAATCTCAATGCTGCTAGGCCTTTATACTTCGCGTATATTGATGAGCCAATTGGGAGTGGTGGATTTCGGCATATATAACGTAGTGGGCAGTATTGTAGTATTATTGGGCTTTTTGAATGCGACTTTATCGCTTAGCACCCAACGATTCATCAACTACGAGTTGGGAAATGACGATTATGAGCGACTTACGAAGGTGTATTCATCTTCTATCGTTATTCATGTGTTATTAGCATTGCTTGTACTGGCATTTGCCGAGACTGTCGGATTATGGTTCCTTAACACGAAAATGTCAATACCATCAGATCGTTTGACGGCTGCAAATTATGTATATCAGTTCTCAATACTATCGGCAATGCTTACTTTGACGATGGTTCCCCACACGGCCACCATAATCGCGCACGAGCATATGAAATCTTATGCGACTATAGGGATAATAGACGTGTTGTTGCGATTTGGAGTCGCGTGTCTGTTGTATGTCGTCAATAGCGATAAATTGGTTGTGTATGGACTTGCAATGTTTATTGTTGTGGCGGTTGATTACAGCATGTATTTTATATATTGCAAAAGGAATTTCGTCGAATGCCGGTTTTCTTTTTCAAAAGACAAGCGTCTATATAAATCAATGTTAGCATTTTCGGGGTGGAATATTTTCAGTAGCATATCAATGGTGTTGAATGGACATGTTGTAGGGATCATCCTAAACATGTTTTTTGGTCCAGTCGTGAATGCTGCAAGGGGGATTAGCAATCAAGTAAATGGGGCTGTAAGCGGATTTGTCAGCAACTTTCAAGTTGCCGTGAATCCTCGCATAATCCAGTCGTATGCATCTAATGAAAAGGATATGTTTTACAGGTTGGTAAACCAAAGCGCAAAAATGTCATTTTTCTTGTTGCTTGTTTTAGTTGTCCCGATATGGATTAGCATCGATGCGATATTGAAATTGTGGCTTGGTGTTGTTCCCCAGTATGCCGGAGATTTTTGCAGGATAGTGTTCATATCTTCGTTGATAAACACATTTTCATTGCCTCTTGCAACGGCAGCAAATGCTAATGGAAACATAAAGCTTTTCCAGACAGCTTGCGGTACATTTGAAATAATGAATATTCCGTTGTCGTATGTGCTGTTGCGATATGGATGCCTACCCGTCGCTGTCTACTACCTCGCATTGACGATTGTCGTGATAACACTGTTCGTGCGGTTAGCTGTCTTGAGACGGCTTATACGTCTTGACGTGAAACGGTTTTTATCGGGTATTGTGTTGCGGTGCATTGCAATCGCATTAATTTCCTTTGTTGGTATGTCTGCTTTATCACAATTTATTCCCGATACTAACATATGGTGGCTTTTATTGTCTGTTGTTATATCTATTTTTTTTACAAGTTCGCTCATTACATCCATGGGTTTGAACAAAGAAGAAAAACGTAATATGCTGAACATTTTAAAAACTAAATTGGGTAGGAGATGAGAACTTCGGTAGTTTTATCTGCATATAATGGAGAAAAATATATTTTGGAACAATTGGAATCTATAAGGTTGCAGACTGTGCCTGTAGATGAAGTTTTAATTGCCGATGATTGTTCAACAGACAATACGGCTGAAATATGCAGGCAATATATAGAAAAGTATGGCTTCCATAATTGGTCGTTGGTGGTAAATTCGCAGAATAAAGGTTTAATTCAAAATTTTTTTGATGGATTTAATGCTGCAACAGGAGATGTAATATTTGTGTGCGATCAAGATGATCGTTGGAGGGTTAATAAAGTAGAGCGTACACTACAATTCTTTGAACAATATCCCAATGTACTTTTGTTATGCTCAGGTTTTTCCTTGTTTAATGGTGAAAAGGTTTACAATCCTCATGTTAAGGTTCCTAACAGAAATAAAAATGGTATTAAGCAAATTGATTTACATGAATTTTGTGTGTTCCACGCATATCTGGGAATGACGATGGCATTTAAAAAATGTCTTCTTCAGGATCATTATGCAGATTGCATAAGTTATCTTCCCTATGACATATCTATTGCTTTCCTTGCTGTGATTAAGGGTGGATTATATTATGCAGATGAGGTTTTGGTAGATAGGAGGTCTTATCCCACAAGTACAAGTAACAAGATTGCCGCTGAATGGGCTGAAAAGGAATTTGAAGGTAATAGATTCTTATACGGGTTATACCGTATTATAGGAAATCTGAAAGGATTTCATTGTTATTTAGCAAAATTTTGTCCTAATAGTGAATATGAAAAAATAATCGAGTTATATATAGGAGTCGATGAAATAAGATACCATTACTATGAAAATAAATCTTTTCTACAGTGGATTAAAAACTGCAATAAGGTGTTAAAGGTATGTTCTTTGAGTAGATATGTAAAAGATGGAATTGTAATATTGAAAGAGAAGCTATAATGAAAAAGTTATTGTTATTTATAAAGCATATTATTGATATTATCTCAATTACAATGAGAGAAGGTGTAGAGTTTGTTAAAATAACGGAAATTGGAGATGTTAATGACAAGATAGCACGTCGCCAATTTGAATTGACAGTAGGTATCCACTCTTTGGAAAAAGGCTTGTCATATAAGCAAAAGAAAAGAGGGTTTGGCGAAGCCAAAGCTATCAAACAATTGAGAACGCTACTTGATTATCTCCGTAACGGCTATTCTCAAAAGTGTTATGCTGTCTTGGAGACTATTGCTATTATGGAAGAATATTTGCGTTACAAAGAGTCTGTGGGCGAAATCAACGCTGAGATAAAGGCATTGTTTGCTGAATGTAAAACTTTGTTGAATGAAGTCTGCGATAATTATTGTTCTGCTGGAGTGGATGCTGTAGAAAAGGAAGCATTCATGGTTAAAGATCAGGAAGTTGTGGATTCATTATTTAAGAATACAAGAAGCATTCGTAATTTCAACAAGGACAAGCGAGTTACCGAGCAGGAAATACTATCGGCTATTGAAATTGCAAAAACTGCTCCGTCGGCATGTAATAGGCAGCCATCTAAGGTGTATTATTCAATGGACGAGAGCAAGAATAAGGAAATAAGCAAATTAGTGCCAGGAAACAGGGGATTTGAGGACGAAATACCAAATTTTCTTGTTGTCACATCGGCTAAGAATTACTTCGGCTTGTTTGAGTACAACCAGTGGTATGTGAATGGAGGTATTTTTCTCGGATATTTAAGGCTGGCACTTCGAACAGTTGGGTTAGGGCACTGTATTTTCCAGTGGGGTCTTCAGGCCGATGAAAAGGCATTAAGGAACTTATGCAATATTCCCCACAGTGAAGCCATCATTGCGATAGTGGGTGTAGGTCATTATGCCGATGTGTCAAATTGCATCAAAGCTCAACGCAAATCCACAAGTGAATATATATCTAAATTTTAATTTCATGGCAGATAGTATTATAGGTTTTTGGGGACTGTCTTTCAACAGTGGGAACATGGGGTGCAATGCATTGTCGTATTCTTTTTTGCATATACTTGAATGTTGTACCTCCCAAAAACTTAAGATTTATGTATTTTACCAAGGCGACGATTTTGATGGCACATCATTATCGACTGATAGAATAAGTGTCGCACCAGCAGGCTACAATCCACGTTCGGCATCGTCGATAAAAACGTTGATAAAACGTGTAAAGGAGTGCGAGATAGCATTTGACTTTACGGCTGGAGATAGCTTTTCGGACATATACGGGATGAAAGGCTTTATAAAGTCATGCGTATTTAAAAAATTGGCAATGCGTCATTCGGGCAGATTTGTGCTTGGTCCACAAACATATGGGCCATATTACCACAAAATAGCACAGAAGATAGCTAAAAACATCATCGCAAATGCTGACTACGCCTGTTCGCGTGATAACGCTTCGGCCGAATATGTTAAATCGCTTTTTGGCATAACGATGGATGTGTTTACTGATGTCGCTTTTGCCCTGCCATTTACTAACGAACATACGTTACAAGGAACAAAGAAGAAAGTGGGCATAAATGTATCAGGACTGCTATGGCGAGGAGGATACACAGGTGACAACGAGTTTGGGTTAAAGGCAGATTATAGAGCTTATATTGGAGCAGTAATAAAAGAACTTGAAAAAGAGGGAAATATTGATGTATATATCATTCCTCATGTTGTATCCATTAATGGGGCGGAGAGTGATTATACCGTGTCTAAACAAATAGCAGAGGAGTATCCCTATGTTCACTTAGCTCCATGGTTCAACAATCCTATAGAGGCTAAAAGTTTTATTGCAGAAATGGATGTGTTTACTGGAGCAAGAATGCATGCCACCATTGGAGCCTTTTCGGCAGGCGTAGTAACGATACCGTTCTCTTACAGTCGTAAGTTCGAGGGGTTGTATGAGAATTTGGGTTATCCTTATACTATTAATGCACGGCAATTATCGACACAAGATGCCGTTAATCTCACTTTAAATTACATTAGGAATCCGGATAAGCTGAAAATGGCACAGGCTAAGTCTTACTCAGCCATCGAGAATAAATTGAAGCAATTTGAAATCAAGATAACCAAATTGTTAAACGATAGATTGTGTTAATATAGATGTACACAGTTGCTGTCATAGTATTGAATTATAACTCTTCGTCGGATTGCCGGAAGTGTGTTTCTTTTTTAAAGAAGCAGCGAGGAGTGGAGTTAGAAATTGTTGTTGTTGACAACTGCTCTCGGACGGATGACGTGGAGCAGTTGCGCCAGCTTTGCAATGAGCAGGATTGCACACTCATTGAGAACCACGAGAATCGCGGATACAACGCCGGCAACAACATAGGTTTGCGTTACGCAGCCGAGAAAGGCTACAAGTATGCCTTAATTGCTAACCCAGATATGGAGTTCCCCCAAGAGGACTACCTGGCCCGTATAGTGGCAAAGATGGAGGAGGATTCTAATATTGCTGTATTGGGTACAAGCATAGTTGATGCCAAAGGGTTGTGTCAGAATCCTTTGGATTTTGTCAGCTTTTGGTCGGAGTTCTTATGGCCAATAGAAATGCTGAAATATAAGAAGTCGCATAAATCACTTTCGACAGTTATAGGCTGTACTCAGAGTGGCTATTGTCATATTGTGTCGGGATGTTGCTTTTGCATAAGAATGTCTTTTGCCAAGCAGATAGGTTTTTTTGACGAGAATGTATTTCTATATTGCGAGGAACCTATCCTTGCTCATCAGGTGAAGGTAGCTGGTATGAAGGAGTATTATATGTCGGAGGTCATGGCTATTCACAAGCATATAAGCAGCACTAAAGGAAATCCACACGCCCGTATGATTCTTTTATGCAAAAGCAGAGATTATAAAAATAAATATCATAGTGATTACAATACGTTTCAAGTTATGTTGTTGAGATTAAGCAGTGACTTACGGAAAGCAGTAATGAAAATTATATCGTGAATACTATGAAGGGTTTGCGAATTGAGGCGATAGATTGGATGAAGGGATTGTGCATAATCTCGATAGTATTGCTTCATGTGGAGGATGGTATATTTCCGATATGGCTTAATGCGGTCATAGGAATGTTCATGATTACGGGCTTTTATGTGACAAGTGGCTGGGTACATGGTCTGAAATATGAAGATGCGGTAGATATTAGAGCCTTTGCAAAGAAACGACTTAAATCGTTAGGGGTTCCTTATTTTTGGTTTACTTTGATATTGTTGCTCGTTGATGCGATTTTTGTGCTATTAGGACATTATGATTTGAATATTTTACTTCGAGATGGATATAAATCAATTGTGTTGAGGGGGATCGGTACATTGTGGTTTCTGCCTGTCTTGTTTTTTGGTGAACTGGCATTCGTTTTTTTTAAATCTAAGGGACTTAATATGGTTGGGCTTATTATGGGACTGGCTGTAGACTTGATTGTTTCATTTGTAATAGTGCAAGTCGGGCATGGGTTCAGCAACACTGTGAGTTCCATTATAACAGCCCCATTATTGGTAGTGAAAAACAGCGCGACAGCCTTGTTTGTTATCACAAGTACATATTATGTTTCAAAGTCGTGTGTAAATAAGACAATAAATAAAATGAATTTGGCCACGGCGTTATTGTTGTTCATAGTTTCTTTTGTCTGCATCTATTCTAATGTGCCAAGTTTATTTAGTGGGAATGTATTTATAAGTTCATTCGTTAGTCTTATTTTGTCTTGGCTTGAACCATTGGGCATTTTGATACTGTTATTGCACATAAAGAAAAACAATATAGTGTTGAGGTATTTGGATTATTGGGGTCGCAATTCGATTATCTTGATGGCTATTCATTATTCAGTACTGATGGAGCTGTGCATATTTGTGTGTAATAAGGCTTTAGGCTTGCCAATGTACGGAATGACTTCTTTGGTTTGTTTTGTGCTTATAATGGCACTGCAATACCCGTTGACCGAGTTGATTAATAGAAAGTGCAAATTTTTGATAGGACGATGAACTTAAGTCGTTCAGGAAAGCGTAACACTCACTTGGCGGTGTTTCTTATCCTATTGCTGAGCATATATCCTGCATTCTTGATGAATGACGCGAAGCAGAACATTTTGTTGCTGTTTCTAATGGGCATCTCGCCTATATATTTGCTTTTCAAAGCAAGTGTAATGCCTAAGTTTGATGTGCCATTGGTACTTATGTATGTCTTGATGATTACGTTTACCATGGCTTTTCACCCTCGTTCCATGCGATGGTCGACAATCATATATACAGGGATGTTCATAAGTTTCTTCATGTCGTATGTTCGTATACTGTATTCGAGCCGTGTTAACGTCACGATGCTTATGAAACTGTTCAGAGGAATATTTTACGCTTATGCGATAGTGCTTGTCATTCAGTTAGGATGTTTTTTTGTTGGGCTGCCTATATTTAATGAAATAAATATAGATTTAGGACATGGTTTCCCACGCTTGAATTCTTGTGGACCGGAACCGTCTTGGTCGGCACGGATGTTAAGTATCATGTTGTTCTTGTATATATACATGCGGGATTTTACAGAAGGACATAAATTATCCTTTTCGGAATTTATTAAGAAAGATAAGAAGATATTTTTGTCGTATGTGTTTGTAATTATAGCGAGTGGGAGTACTACTGGCCTTGTTTTCGGGTTGTTTGTTTTGTCACGTTTTGTAAATGCAAGGTCAATCATCGGCATTGCATTATTAGCAGTTTTGCTTGTATTCATTGGAAGCCAGTTGGGCATATCAAGTTTTGAAAGATTAGGAAAAGTGTTGCCAGCTATGCTAACATTGGATCCTGATGCAATAATAGAAGCAGATGGGAGTGGAGCCACAAGAATTGTCCCGACTTTGTATGCACTAGACTATATTTCGTTAGTGAATTTCGAGGGTTGGTTTGGTCATGGTGTGGATTTTGATTCTTCGTTGTTTCAATTAGGAACGATGAATCTTTCTGGAGGGGCATTTAGCCTTTGGATGAATTATGGGGTCATTGTACAAGTTTTATTCTGGGCTTTTATTTTTAGAACATGTTACATGAAAAAAGAGTGGCTTTCCATAATGTTGTGTGTTTTGATTATTGCAGGAGGTATTTCATTGAATTTGCAGGTATTATGGTTTATGTTAGCGATGTTCGCTACGGTCAAGCATGTAGTGACGCATGAGCGCCGTCACACTTATGTTTCTGCGTAGCGTATGTAGGTTTTGTTGAAAGGAATTTAGGAAAATAAAATTTAAATTAAATAGATATGAATAAATATTATTCAGACGAGAAGAACATTCAGATTTTAATCGCATTATTAAAAGCTCATGCCATTAAATATGTGGTGGCTTCTCCTGGCAATACAAACCTTACTCTTGTTGCCAGTTTGCAGCAAGACCCATTTTTTACCATATATTCATCGGTAGATGAGCGTTCTGCCGCATATTTGGCCTGTGGCATTTCGGAAGAAACAGGAGAACCTGTCATGCTTAGTTGTACTGGAGCCACAGCTTCGCGGAATTACATGCCAGGTCTCACAGAGGCTTATTATAGGCATCTTCCAGTGCTTGCAGTTACTTCAAGCCGTGTATATGGAGAAATAGGACAACTTATACCGCAAGTTATAGATAGGAGAATATTACCAAATGACATTGCCAAACTGAGTGTGCAGCTACCTGTTGTTAAGGACGAGCAGGATGCTTGGGAATGTAATTTAAAAGTCAATCAGGCTATTTTGGAATTGACAAGGCGTAAGTGCGGACCAGTACACATAAATATTCCGACAATCTATTGCCCGACATATAATACAAATGAATTACCCGAACAACGTGTGATAAATCGTATCGATAAATGTGTGAACATGCCATCTCTCGACAAAAAGAAGGTAGCTATATTTGTTGGCTCCCATGAAAGGTGGAATAAGCAACTCATCGAGACTGTTGAGTGTTTCTGTGAACGTTATGATTCAATGCTCGTCTGCGATCACACAAGCGCATATCATGGAAAATATCGCGTGCAATTCTCGCTTATTGGTAGTCAGGAGCAATTAGTTAACAATTTAAACCAAGTGGATGTGCTGATCCATATAGGGCAGACGTCGGGCGACTATTTTTCATCCATAGGTAAGTTTAACATGTCGCAAGTTTGGCGTGTGTGTGCCGATGGTGAGATTCATGACACTTTTCGGAAATTGCGTTATGTATTTGAAATGGATGAATTTGAATTTTTCAATTATTATAATAACAAGAAGTCTGTAGATTCAAGCAACATTGAGTATTACAAAAGTTGCCATGAAACATATGATCATTTGGTGAAATGCCTTGTCGACAATATAGATAAAATGCCTTTTTCCAATATATGGATTGCGAGTCAGACTGCAGGTCTCATCCCAGAAAATTCGGAGATTCATTTCTCAATATTGAGTAGCTTGAGGTCATGGAATTTCTTTGAGTTGCCTCAAGGCGTAGACTCTTTTTGTAATGTGGGTGGATTTGGTATCGACGGATGCGTATCATCTTTGATAGGAGCATCATTGATTAATCAAGATAAGATTTACTTTGGGATAATTGGTGACTTGGCTTATTTCTATGATTTAAATTCTTTAGGGAATCGCCATATTGGTAAAAATGTACGTATAATATTGGTAAATAACGGTATTGGAGCAGAATTTAAATTGTCTTGCTATCCGGGAGCAAAATTAGGTGATGATTCTAATGCTTATATTGCGGCCGAAGGCCATTTTGCCAAGAAATCGCATGAACTGGTCAAGCATTTCATGCAAGATTTGGGTTTTGAGTATCTGTCAGCATCCAACAAGGAGGAATATTTGAAATATCGTGATTATTTTTTAGATCCTAAACCAAAAGAGAAGTCTATATTGTTTGAAGTTTTCACTTCTTATCAAGACGAAAGTATTGCGTTGGAAGTCATAAGAAATCTCGATAGTAATATGCTTGGTTCGGTTAAGAAATCATTATCAGGCGTGTTAGGAGAAAATACTAAGCAGGTATTAAGAAAAATTATTAAACGATGAGCCAATTCATATTGATATGAAAAAAATTGCCATTCTTACACGGCGTGCCGGTTATAACATGGGAACATCATTGCAAGCTGTGGCAATGTCTGTTTTCATAGATAAAGTTGGTTTCCCTAATAGAATTATTGATTATGACGAATATTCGGGACATATCCTTTGGCGAATAAAACCGAGATTAAATAGGATTATTTATTTTATAATGAATCTTTGCCCTCGGTTGAGCAAATTGGCTCTCGGGAAGAAATTTTTAAGATTGCAGAGAGCGCAAGTACAAATGAGGCGTTTCCATGAATTTGAACAGGAGTTCATGCCGTTGACCGATAAGAAATATACGTCTTGTAGGGCATTGGAACTGGATTTTAACAACTATGATGCCTGTATATGTGGAAGCGATCAAATTTGGAGTCCTTATTTTTATGACAGTGCGTTTTTATTGTCATTTATAAAGAAAGGAAGCAGGTGTCGAAAAATTGCATATGCTCCTAGCATGGGAATAACAGATGCATCAATGCTAAAACCCGAACAAATAGACTTGATGAAGCAATTTGACAGTATTTCATGTCGAGAATACGAAGCTTCGGCAATAGTAGAAAAAATAACAGGGAAAAATGCACCTACTGTTTTGGATCCGACATTGATGGTAGATCTTGAAGTGTGGAGTCAAATGGCAGATAAGGCAAATATAAGAATTAACGGGGAAAAATACATACTGACTTATTTCCTTCATACAGATTATTACAAGGATGTCATTCCAAATGATTTTATCAAAAAATTAAAGTCGGTTACAAAATTGCCTGTTTATAATATCTCGCTGTTCAATTTAGAAAATAGAGTCAATGCAGATATGGATTTTAATGACGTTGGGCCATTAGAATTTTTAGCTTTAGTTAAGGGGGCTGAATGGATATGTACTAACTCATTTCACTGCTGCATCTTTTCATATATGTTTAAGCGTCGTTTTTTTGTGTTTGAACGATATATGAAAGACGGGAATGACGGTGGCAATCAAAATTCACGAATATATAATTTATTGAAATTATTCGGTCTTGAACAATGTTTGACAAAACCTGAAACAGAGCCTAATTTATCCCAAAAATTTGATTTTAATTTTGGGAAAACATTTGTTGACGAGGCTCGATCTCGATCTTTAGATTTTTTAAAAGCATCATTGTCTTAAAAGTCGTAAGCATGAATATACTTGTTATGGCTTATGCCATATCACCTTACCGTGGGTCGGAATATGCTGTGGCGTGGAATTATGTGACGCACATGTCAAAGGAAAATAATCTGACCGTTTTATATGGAACGTCGGATAATCATATTGGGGAGACTGATACTTTGGATAAGTATTTGAATGAGCACCCTGTTGAAAATGTGCGATTTATTGCTGTTAAGCCGAGTGCTTTGACGAATTTGTTGAATTGGCCTAATCGACATAACTTGTTTGTATACACTTTTTATTATGCATTCTCTGTGTGGCAACGAACAGCTTACAATATCGCTAAAGAAATTATAAAAACTGAACATTTTGACCTTGTTCATAACGTAGGACCTATAGGTTACAGAGAGCCGGGGTATCTGTGGAAATTGGGACTGCCGTATGTGTGGGGGCCTGTGGGAGGTGCGAACAATGCTCCCCGGCAACTGATGAAGCACATGCCGTTGATGGGACGAATGAAACAGACTTTCCGCAACGTGGCGAATACCATACAGTTCCATACTAAACGCCGATTAAAACGAGCTTTGAGTGCTACCGATGTGCTGCTTACTGCAACGTCGGAGAACCAGCGTAAATTTCAAGAGGTACATCACAAAGACAGCATTTGCATTCCAGAAAACTGCATAACTGGTAGTGTCGCCCTTGATGAAAGTAAGTTTGTCAATCCTGATAAATATAATATCATAGTGATAGGGTCGTTGGATGCGAGAAAGTCAGTAGGGATATTCCTTGAAGCTTTGACGCAGGTGGAAAATCGCGGCATGCTGCATGTTGACATCGTGGGAGACGGGCCGTTGCGCGTCAGTTTGCAAAAGTATGCGAACGAACATGACTTGGACAAGTTGATTACATGGCATGGGCAGTTGCCACGGATCGAAGCCGTAAAGGTTTTCAACTCGGCACATTTGCATGTGATTACGAGCGTAAGCGAGGGCAACCCGACTACTATATGGGAGGCTATGTCTTACGGTGTGCCAACGATGAGCTTCGACCATTGCGGAATGCACGACACCATCTGCGGCCGAAGTGGAATCAGAGTGCCGGTTGCCAAGCGGTATGAAGACTGTGTTGCCGGCATAGCCCGGAACATTGATGAATTGTTGGAGCATCCTGAACGTTTTCGCCAACTGGCTCAAGGTGTTTTGGAATGTGCCAGGAGTTATACTTGGGACGAAAGGGAAAAGTTCCTGAATGAGGTGGTGTATGTTAAAGCAATTGAAAATCATAAACATATAATTGGTTGATTTTTATGTTCTTGCATAAATTAACAAGTAAAGTTGTCAGTGTTCTTAAGGGAGAGTCATTTGAACTTGATGAAAGGATTCCTATTGCATACCTGATGTCTGTAATAATAGGCCGCCTATTCATGGTCGCAAATGGAATATTTGTATTAAGAAGTATTAGAAGGAGAGTCTATATTGCTTCTTCGGCAAAAATAAGATGCGCATCTAAAATTAAAACAGGCAATAATCTGAGTGTTAGTAGAGGATGTTATATAGATGCTTTGTCAATTGATGGGATATGTTTCGGCGATAATGTTTCGATAGGTAAATATACTTGTATAGAATGTAGTGGGACTTTAAAGGATTTGGGTAAAGGCTTGATTGTAGGGAACAATGTTGGTCTTGGAACTCATGGCTTTTTGGGTTGTGCTGGAGGCGTTTCGATAGGCGATAATACAATATTTGGTAATTACGTGTCCATACATTCAGAAAATCATAATTACAAAGACAGAAATATTCCAATTAGGTTGCAAGGAGTCAATAGAAAGGGAATAAAAATAGGGTGTGATTGCTGGATAGGAGCTAAGGCTACTATTCTTGATGGTGCTGATATTGGCGACGGGTGTATAGTTGCTGCTGGGGCTGTTGTGAGAGGGAAGATTCCACCATATTCAATTATTGGTGGTGTGCCGGCTAAGGTTATAAAAGAAAGGTGAGAATGATGGGGGGGGTTGTGTGTTTTCATTTGTTTAATGATTACAGCGGCAGTCCGAAGGTGCTGCAGATGGTGTTGCAGGGGCTTTTGGATCGTGGGCTGAAGGTGGACTTGGTGACATCGCGCGGAGGCGTGCTGGACGGGCTTGCCGGGAATCCAAACGTGCGGTTTCATGCTTACCGTTATGCATTCTCCAATAATCCGCTGGTGACGATGGCGCGTTATGTGGTGGTGCAGGCCTATACGTTCCTGTTTGCTTTCCGCTATATGACGTGCCGAAATTGCGTGTTTTACATCAACACGTTGCTGCCTGTGGGGCCGGCTATTGCTGGCAGGCTCATGGGGAAGAAGGTAGTGTATCATTATCATGAAAATGCTTTTGCCAAGGGGCGTTTTTACAAGATTTTGGCATGGGCGATGCAACGGCTTGCCAGCCAAATCGTTTGCGTGTCGTCCTATCAGGCTTCGTTCTTGAAGCGCAAGCGTGACGTGAAGGTTGTTCCTAATGCTGTTCCGCATGATTTTATTGAGAAGTTGCATCCCGATGCCGATGCGGCCTTTGTGCGAAAAACCGTCTTGATGCTGTCGTCGTTGAAGGAGTACAAGGGGACTCGTGAATTTATCGAGCTTGCAAGAAAGTTGCCTCAATACAAATTCGTGCTTGTTATAAACGACACGCAGGAAAACATTGACGAGTATTTGAAAAATACCCCCCCCCAATTGTTAAATAATTTAACAATATATCCACGCCAAGAGAGGGTTTATCAGTTCTATAACGAATCTTCGATTGCAGTGAACCTCACCGACCCACGAAAGGCGATTGAGACATTCGGCTTGACCGCCCTTGAGGCGATGTCGGCAGGGTTGCCGGTGATTGTCCCGACTGTCGGCGGCATTGCTGAGTTGGTGGATGACGGTGTGAATGGTTATAAGGCGGATGTGCGTAGTCTTGACGTGATTGCCGACAGGATTGATTTGATGCTTGGCGACAAACAGTCGTATTTGCGACTGTCGGCATCGGCATTGACCGTTTCAAGATGGTATAATGTAGGTAATATGATTGATTCAATAGGCCAATTAGTGGCTGTTGACGTATGAAGGAAGATTTGATTGTTTACCCGAGACAGGCTGATGTCTCGGAGTTTTATAATGACGCATCGCTCGTCTTGAACTTATCGGACAAAAGCCGTTTCATTGAAACATTTGGGATGACCGCCCTTGAGGCGATGTCGGCCGGACTGCCTGTGATTGTACCGAGTGTCGGCGGCATTGCCGAGCTGGTGGACGACGGTGTGAACGGTTATAAAATCGATGTGCAGGATATTGACTGCATCGTTGAAAGGATAGATAACATATTTACAGATAAATCATTATACTTGAAATTATCAGAGAATGCCTTGTCGATGTCAAAAAAATATGACGCGGCGAGCATGATTGACCATATATATGAAATCTTGCAATAGTTGGGGCAAGAAAGAAGTCTGATACCTGAAAGGCATGTTCCATTTGTGAATCTGCAAATAATTTTATTCCATATATTTTTATGAAAAAAATCGTGATTGTGGGCATACAGGGTGTGCCTGCAAAGTACGGTGGTTTTGAGTCGCTTGTGGAGAATCTCATAGGCGACAACTGCCCTCGTGATGTTCATTATACCATTTTTTGCAGCAGTAAGGACTATGTCGAGCGGCTTGCAGAGTATAAAGGCGCGACGTTGAAGTATATCCCGTTGCATGCCAACGGGGTTCAAAGCATTCCATATGACATGGTGGGATTGATGCGGTCGATATGCGGATATGATGCCGTCGTGGTGCTTGGAGTGTCGGGATGCCTGTTCCTTCCGATTTTCAGGCTGCTGTGCCGCAAGAAGTTGATAGTGAACATCGACGGACTTGAACATCGTCGTGCTAAATGGGGCAAAGTGGCACGGTGGGTGCTGCGCACGAGCGAGGCGATGGCAGTGCGGCTGGCCGACGTGGTGATTGCCGACAACAAAGGGATACAGGACTATGTGTGGGAGACGTATCGTCGCAAGGCTGAATTGATTGCTTACGGTGGTGACCATGTCTGGCGCGATGTTCCGATGGAGAAGCAGTTGGAAGTGCTCAGTCGCTACGGAGTAAAGGACAACGACTATGCAATTACGGTGTGTCGCATCGAGCCCGAAAATAACAGCCGCATGATTCTCGAGGCTTTTGCCCGTAGTGGCAAGAATCTGGTATTCATTGGCAATTGGGAGAGGAGCGAGTATGGGCGCACATTGAAGGCAGAGTTTGGCAATCGTGAAAATATCCATTGCGTTGACGCTGTGTACGACCTCGACACGCTATATGCGTTGCGCAGCCGGTGTTGTTGCTATATTCACGGGCATAGCGCGGGTGGAACGAATCCGTCGCTTGTGGAGGCGATGTTTTTCGGTCGTCCTATATTGGCGTTTGATGTCGTATATAATCGCGAAACTACCAACAATGAGGCTTATTATTTTTCTGACAAGGAGAAATTGATGGAACTTCTTTCGTTGCCCGACTTTAAAAGTGGTGAGCCGTTGCGCGAATATGCGCGGCAGCATTACACTTGGAAGCACATAGCCGAGCAATATGAGCATTTATATTGATATTGGAGCTATAGGTTGAAGTGTTAAATATAAGAGAGAGCCGCATCCCAGTGTGAGTGCGGCTCTCTCGTTTTATTGTGTTTGCTATTTTAAGCTTTAGAATTCGGCGTTGTTCGGGGTGCGTGGGAACGGGATTACGTCGCGTATGTTGGTCATGCCTGTCACGAACAGGATGAGACGCTCGAATCCGAGTCCGAAACCAGAGTGAGGCACTGTGCCGAAGCGGCGAGTGTCAAGGTACCACCACATGTCCTTCATAGGGATTTGCAGCTCCTCGATGCGAGCAAGCAGCTTGTCGTAGTTTTCTTCACGTTCCGAGCCGCCTATTATTTCGCCAATCTTCGGGAATAGCACGTCCATGGCCCTTACGGTCTTGCCGTCGTCGTTCATCTTCATGTAGAACGCCTTGATTTCCTTCGGGTAATCGGTTAGGATTACAGGTTTCTTGAAGTGTTCCTCTACGAGATAGCGTTCATGTTCGCTTTGCAGGTCAATGCCCCACGATACCGGAAACTCGAATTTTTTGCCCGATGCTTCAAGAATCTTGATGCCTTCGGAGTAGGAGAGGCGTACGAAATCGTTGTGTAACACGAATTCGAGGCGGCTGATGAGATCCTTGTCGTACATTTGTGCGAGGAACTCTATGTCTTCCCTTGAGTGCTCAAGTGCATAACCGATGCAGTATTTTATAAACTCCTCTGCGAGGTCCATGTTGTCGTTGATGTCGTTGAAAGCGACCTCAGGTTCAATCATCCAGAACTCGGCAAGATGGCGTGGGGTATTGGAGTTCTCGGCACGGAATGTCGGGCCGAAAGTGTATATAGCCCCGAGGGCGGTTGCTCCGAGTTCGCCTTCGAGCTGTCCCGAAACGGTCAAGCTCGTCTGCTTGCCGAAGAAGTCTTGTGTATAGTCGATGTTGCCATCTTCGGTACGAGGCAGGTTGTTGAGATCAAGCGTGGTAACTTGGAACATTGCACCTGCACCTTCGCAGTCGCTGGCAGTGATGAGCGGCGTGTTGAGGTAGAAGAAACCGTGTTCGTTAAAGAACTTATGTATCGCAAAAGCGAGGTTGTGCCTGATGCGGAACACGGCTCCGAATGTGTTGGTACGCAGGCGCAAGTGGGCTTTTTCACGCAAAAATTCGAGTGTGTGGCCTTTCTTTTGCAGCGGATAAGCTTCGGGGTCGGCTGTTCCGTATATTTCAATGGTGTCGGCCTGTATTTCACACGATTGACCTTTGCCTTGCGACTCTACGAGCATTCCTTCCACATGGAGGCTGGCTCCTGTGGTGATTGGTTTCAGCTGGTCTTCGGAGAACTTGGCAAGGTCGATGACGATTTGTATGTTCTTAATTGTCGAACCGTCGTTAAGTGCCACAAATTGCACGTTCTTGTTGCCACGGCGGGTTCTTACCCATCCTTTCACGCACACTGTCTGCCCTATGAGCGACGCATCGAAGATGTCGACAATCTTAGTTCTTTTTATTGCCATGATGTTGTTTTTATGTTTGTTGTAAAAACGACGTTATTGTGTTACACCGTCCATGGCGACCCTGTAGCAAGGGGCTGTTCGCTTGAAAGTGTAACACAATAATCGCGATTATTCATTGTTTTGTCCTCTATATGTGTTTTTTATTCGAATGAGCCTTGTTTTAGGAAGTTGACTTCTTCTTGTGTCAAGTAGCGCCATTTGCCGCGAGCAAGGTTTTTCTTTGTCAATCCTGCGAAATACACGCGGTCGAGTTTTACCACATGGTAGCCAAGTGACTCGAATATGCGACGCACCACGCGGTTGCGGCCTGAGTGAATTTCTATGCCGGCCTGTTTCTTGTCGGTCGGTGACACATAACTTATTGCATCGGCATGAATCGGGCCGTCATCAAGTTCGACGCCATCGGCAATGTGCTGCATGTCGTCTTCCGATATAGGCTTGTCGGTCCACACTTGGTATATTTTCTTTTTTACATATTTAGGATGTGTCAACTTGGAAGCGAGGTCTCCGTCATTAGTCAGCAACAGCACGCCAGTCGTGTTGCGGTCGAGACGTCCTACCGGATATACGCGTTCGGTGCAGGCACCTTTTATCAGGTCCATGACAGTTGTGCGTCCGTTAGGGTCATCGCTTGTTGTAACGCAGTCTTTAGGCTTGTTCAGCAGGATGTAGCACTTACTTTCGAGAGTGACCACCTTGCCTTCATATTCAACGATGTCGTTGCGAGTAATCTTTGTCCCGAGTTCGGTAACCGGTGTTCCGTTTACTTTTACTTCTCCCTTTTGAATCAATTCATCGGCTTCGCGACGAGAGCATACGCCGGCATTTGCCATGAATTTGTTCAAGCGTATCGGTTCGTTAGGGTCGGTTTCTGGCAGAACATACTCGATGCGTTTAGGCCTTGGCGTGAAGCGCATTTGTTGCGGCTTGCCTCCGTTAGGACGGTTGTTGTGGCGGTTTCCGCCGTTATTGTACCCACCGCGTTGCTGGTTGTAGCCTCCGTTATTGCCGTGTTGGTTGTACCCACCGCGTTGCTGGTTATAGCCGCCGTTGTTGTTTCCGCGTTGGTTGTACCCACCGCGTTGCTGGTTGTATCCGCCGTTGTTGTTTCCGCGTTGGTTGTATCCACCGCGTTGCTGGTTGTATCCGCCGTTGTTGTTTCCACGTTGTTGGTTGTATCCACCGCGTTGTTGGTTGTACCCGCCACGTTGGTTGTTGTAGCCACCGCGTTGGTTGTACCCGCGTTGTTGGTTGTACCCGCCACGTTGGTTGTTATATCCTCCGCGTTGCTGATAACCTGCATTTTCTCCGTCTTCTTGTTGACCTTCGGCATTTTCATAATTGTTGTAGCGGTTGTTCCCGTAATTCCCTCGTTGAGAGTATCCTCCACGTTGATTGTAGCCGCGTTGGTCTCCGTATTCACGTTGATTGTTGTATCCCGATGCATAGTCTCCACTTGAATGAGAAGAATCGCCACGGTTTTCGGCATTGTAGTCTATTCGCTCGTAGCGGCCTTCATTGGTATCAACGATTTCACTTTTGCTTTCGCCAATACGCGGTCTTCTTGCTTTTTTTTCTACGTTCTCTTCCATAATGATAAAAATCCAGCCTCTCGGCTATTTGTTTAGCTATAAGGTTATTAATGAATATAAAATGTGTTTAAGTTCTTGAATGATGCAAAGATACTTAAAAGCCAAAATAATGCAAACTTGCCAGTGTGAAAATTAGCCTTAAATTTTCCTAATTGTTAACAGGCCGGGCGACTGCCTGATGCGGCTCGCCCGGGACTGTCTGTGAATGGGTTTCAATATCCTGTGTAAGTGTGCGGGGTGAATTTCTTCAACTCGGCTTTGACTTGGTCCGAAATGTTGAGCGTGTCGATGAATTTAGAGATGCTTTCGGCATCGACGACGCTGTTTGTTCGTGTGAGGGCCTTGAGGGTTTCGTATGGCTTTTCGTAACCTTCGCGACGCAATATAGTCTGTATTGCTTCGGCAACGACGTTCCACATGTTGTCGAGGTCGTTGTTTATCGCATCTTGGTTCAATATAAGCTTGTTGAGCCCTTTGAGTGTGCTGTGCATGGCTATCACGGTGTGTCCCAGAGGTACGCCGATGTTACGCAGCACGGTCGAGTCGGTCAGGTCGCGTTGCAATCTTGAAACAGGTAGCTTGGTCGACAGGTGCATGAAGATGGCGTTTGCAATGCCGAGATTGCCTTCGGAGTTCTCGAAGTCGATGGGGTTTACTTTGTGCGGCATGGCCGATGAGCCAACTTCTCCGGCTTTGATTTTCTGTTTGAAATAGTTCATCGAGATGTATTGCCAGAAGTCGCGGTCAAGGTCGATCAAGATGGTGTTGATGCGCTTAAGTGCGTCAAACAGTGCTCCGAGGTTGTCGTAGTTGGAAATCTGCGTTGTCCATAGTTCGCGTTCTATGCCGAGTTTGTTTTTCAAGAAATTGTTGGCAAATTGTCGCCAGTCATATTGAGGGAACGCCGCAAGGTGGGCGTTGAAATTGCCTGTAGCTCCGCCAAATTTTCCTGAAATCGGAGTGGCCTCAAGCATTGCAATCTGGTTGCGCAAGCGATATGAGAACACTTTTATTTCCTTGCCAAGACGGGTTGGCGATGCCGGTTGCCCGTGGGTCTTGGCCAGCATTGGCACGTCGTTCCATTGGTCGGCGTATGAGTCGAGCAGGTCGGCAATTTGGTTTACAAGGGGCATGTACACGTCGTGTAGCGCGTCCTTTATCGACATTGGCACTGATGTGTTGTTGATGTCTTGCGATGTCAACCCGAAATGGATGAACTCCTTGTGTGCCGACAGGCCGAGCGTGTCAAATTGCTCTTTAAGGAAATATTCCACGGCTTTCACGTCGTGGTTGGTTATGCTTTCGATGTCCTTTATTCGTTGTGCGTCGTTTATCGAGAAGTTGAGATATATGTCTCTTAGTTGTGCGAACACTTTATGGTCGATGTCGCTTAATTGCGGCAATGGAATTTCGCATAGTGCTATGAAGTATTCTATCTCGACTTTCACGCGGTAGCGTATAAGGGCGAATTCTGAAAAGTAAAGGTCCAGACTCTCTGTTTTTGAGCGATACCTGCCGTCGATGGGCGATATTGCAGTGAGTGGCGAAAGATTCATAAAATTAAAGTTTTTGTACCGATAAAATAAAAAAATATTTTCCCAATCGTGTGCGGAACCTAAGTGCCGACATATTAACGGGTTTCTATCTAAATTTACCTTTGCAAAGGTAGTGAAAAAAGATGACAAAATAAATTTTCGCAAAAAAAATACGCGAAATATTTTGCACATTCAAAAAAAGTCCTTACCTTTGCAACGCAATTGAGAAACAAAGCAGTTGCAAAATGAACAACAAGGGTGTTTAGCTCAGCTGGTTCAGAGCATCTGCCTTACAAGCAGAGGGTCGGCGGTTCGAATCCGTCAACACCCACACGACAGAGGATACATGTGAATGTATCCTCTTTTTGTATATATGTAAAAATGCAATGTATTGATATTTTTTGTTGCGAAACTCCTATGGGGGTGGGTTTGCATGATAGTATTGGAGGTATATATAAAAAATTAATCCCCGGCATCACTGCCTGGGATCGCTTTACCTAATTAACCTTCTAATAACATAAACCTAAAAACATAAAAATGATTGTCATCACGACATCCATTTTAGTTTTGCCTTAAAACTAATACCATGAATAACTGGTGCAAAGGTAGAAATTATATGTTATAAAACATAGTTTCGCGGCATAAATTTTTCTGTGATTAGTATTGTTTAACATATCATGCTGTTGTAACCAGTTGTGTTAACTTTCATTTGCGAAATGGGTCATGGATATTATTGTTAATTGAGGCATGTGTTTGTTTTTCATGTCCTGTTGTGTTGCTTATACTTTCAAATTATAAATTGGATGTAGCGTCCATTTGTTGGATATATTCTTCGAGAGGTGGTAATCCCACTTCTTTGCGCCATTCATCCACTTTGGTAGCATCAAGCAGTGTATTTAACTTGAATTTTCCGTTTTCCATGTATCCTTGCGTGCCATATTTTTGAGGTTTCCCACTCCAAACGGCACATCGGTCCTCCATCATTGCGACAAAATCAGGACTTAAATCTCCGATTTCGGCTGCTTCTTGAAACAGTGGTAACCATCGTTGAATGGTTTCGAGATCAGAATGTTGTACCACAAGCCAGATGGCTTGGTTGGCATCGCCTACGGCATGTCGTGAAGGCCATCCGTATGTCGTTAGGATTTTGTCTATTTGGTTCATGTTTATGCTGTCCACTTCATGCATTTCGGCAATCAACGAATCAATTAGGACTGAGTCTTTTGGCTTGGCGTTGACAGCGTTCAAGTATTGGTATCGTACCTCTTGGTCGGACGATGCTATTTCTTGCAGCAAGGCGCGCAAGTCGTGGTCGTAGTGTTTTTCGATGGATGCCTTCCGCTCGTTCATCATTCTGACGAAGTCATCCCAACGTGGTATGCCGTGTAATGCTTTCAAATCCGGGTCGCGTTCGGGTTGGTTTAAGTACCATTCACGATTTATCGCAGCTCTGCGATAAAGGTAATTGAGCGCAGTATTGGTTTGGCCGGCAAGTGAGGCGGCACATGCCGCGTTGTACAGGTGGCTTTCTTGAATGTAGGTTGCATGACGGAATGCTTGCGTAAAGTAGGCGGATGCCTCAAGAAAGTTTTTTTGCATGTAGCACGAGTCGGCCTTGATTATGCAAGCGGTGTATTTGCCCTTGTTCTGGAATTCTCGGGGCAACGGTGTCGGGAATTGTCCCGAAATCGCACTTTTGATAGAGATTGGGCGATGCCCTTCCACCCAGTTGGCTGCTATTTCGATGTTTTCGGGATTTGTGACATCGATTATTCCATAAATGCTTTCGGGCAAGCCTGTCTTGTTGTAGTTCTTGGTGTCGGTTTGGATGACATAGAGTGTACCTATTTCTTTTTCTCCGTAAGAATATCGGTCGAGGATTATTATTTGTTTTGCCCGTTTGTCGAGCGTGGTGTTGGAGTACATTTCATCTCCTTGGCGACTCCATGTTTCGGTGTCGTCATCGCGTACCCACGCAGTGTAAGGATGGTCGGACATGCCTATTGAAGAAGTTACTGATTTGGGCTTAAACGGTGTTGAGTCGGGCGCAAGCTGGGTGTGGATGATTCCAAGTTCGGGAACATAACAAAGGATGCTGTCCACTTTTATCGGGAAATGGTTGAATATTTTGTTTAAATACTTGTCTGCGCCGTCATATTTGTCGAGTTTGGCTTTTGACGCGATTACCGTAGGTATTCCCATGAGTTGATTCCCTGCAAGGGCGAGGACTAAGGATGAGTCCGCATTAATTACACACCCTCTGTTGCGGTCTACTGCCCATTCGTGTGCTGTGAATTGCAGCCTGCGTGAGGATGAACAGCTATTAAGCAGCATTATTGACAAAAGTAGGGATATAGAAGTGATCGAGTGTCTCAATTGCTTGAAAATCATTTTTTTTGCATTCATGAGCGCGGTATGTTTTAGTTTGATATGTTATTTTAAAGTTGATTAAATGCCAGAGTACAAATGAGTGGGGTGCGAGAGAGACGCGACTGAATCGCGTCTCTACGGGCAATCGCAAATTTAAATTTGGCTTAGGCCATACATTTTAATAGAATGTGGTCAGAGCGTGTTTTGTTTCAACTTTTCCACGAATTGGTCGATGCGGTGCAGCTCGTGGGGAATGTCGATGCTTTGTGGGCAGTGGATTACGCATTGTTGGCATCCTATGCAGTGGCTGGCCTGCCTCAGCTTTGGCACGCTGCGGTCATATCCGATAAGGTAGGCACGGCGTGCGCGATGGTAGTTCTCGTCTTGCGACGAAGCAGGCACGTTTCCTTCGTTAATGCATTTGTTGTAGTGCAATAAAATGGCCGGGATGTCGATGCCATAAGGACATGGCATGCAATACTTGCAATCGTTGCACGGGATTGTAGGGTATTGCATCATTAACTCAGCCGTGTCGTATAGGAATTGCGTTTCTTCCTCTGTCAGTTCGGCAAGAGGAGAATATGTGCGTAAGTTGTCTTGCAGATGCTCCATGTAGGTCATTCCGCTCAATACGGTAAGCACATTTTTTGGTGTCCCGGCAAAACGGAATGCCCAAGATGCCACGCTCGACGTAGGGTTGCGTTGCAGCAATCGTGCAGCAATGTGGTCGGGAACGTTCGACAGGCGGCCGCCAAGCAGCGGTTCCATTATCACGGCAGGAATGTTTCGTTTCACGAGTTCACCGTAAAGATATTCGGCATTGACATTGTTGCCCGATGCGTATCGCCAATCGACATAGTTTAATTGAATCTGCACGAAGTCCCAGTGAACTTTGTCGTGCATTGCAAGGACCTCGTCAAATACCTCCTTGGTGCCGTGGAACGAGAAGCCGAGGTTGCGTATGCGGCCGGCTTCGCGTTCGGCCATTAGGAAGTCAATCATCCCATTGTCGATGTACCTTGCCCGGAACATGTCGATGCCGCCGTTTCCTATGGAGTGCAGCAGGTAGTAGTCGATGTAGTCGACTTGCAAGTCGGTGAATGATTGCCGGTACATCGCTATCGAGTTTTCGCGTGTGTAATTGGAGAAATTGGACAGCTTTGTAGCAATGAAGAACTTGTCGCGAGGATGGCGTTTCAATGCGATTCCGGTCGATTTTTCCGACCATCCTTGCACATACACAGGCGATGTGTCAAAGTAGTTGACTCCGTGTTCCAATGCGTAGTCGATGAGGCGGTTGACGGCATTCTGGTCGATTACATTGCCATCTCCGGCAGGCGATGGCAACGTGGGCCAGCGCATGCATCCGTATCCGAGGATGGAAACCTTGTCGCCAGTTTTGGGATTGGTGCGATAAGTCATCTGTCCATGTTGTCGGGTTGGATTGGCCGTGACATTTTTTTCAGCATTGCTTTTGCATCCAGGCAAAGTGGCCGCAGAGACTGTCGCTGCACTTATTCCGACGATTTTGATGAAATTCCTTCGTGAAATTTCATTCTTGTTATTGTTGTCAATTATATTGTTGTCCATGATTGTCAGTTTTTTAATGTCAAACAGTGCGGTGAACTTCGTGTCCTTCGACATAGATTGCGCTGAACGGACGTGCCGGACACAGATTCTCGCAAGCTCCGCATCCTATGCATCGCTCGGTGTTCACCACCGGGATTTTTACCGATTCAGCATCGGCAGGGTCGGAATTTACCATCTGTATCGCGCCGGTGGGACAGTGGCGTGCACAGTTGCCGCATTCCACACCATCGGTGAGCGGCACGCAGTTTTCCTTTACCCACACGGCATGTCCTATGTGGATTGCCGATTTTTCGGCGATGTCAATCAAGTTGATGGCGCCTGTGGGGCATACTTCCGAGCATTTGGTACATTCGGGACGGCAGTATCCTCGTTCATACGACATTTCGGGCTGCATGAGCCGAGTTATATCGGTCGACGGGCGCAATACGCCGTTTGGGCATACCGACACGCATAATTGACATGCCGTGCAATGAGTTGCAAAATTGCTATGGCTTATGGCTCCCGGAGGTATAATCGCTGTGGCGCGGTTTGGGATTTTTTTGTCAGCTATTACGGCAAGTCCGCCATCAACCTTTTTTTCTTGGGCTTTCAATGCGGTCTCGGCGGCGACGAGCGCGGTGAGCGTGATGAAAGTGCGGCGCGAAGATGGTTTTTTCTTTTCTTCCTTAGTGCCATTTTTTTCAATGGCGTGATTGTTTTTCTTTGGTAGGCCGTAATGTATTGCATCAAATTCGCAATTGTCGATGCAGTCCATGCAGTCGACACAGCGGCTGTAATCGATGACATGGTTCTTGTAATCTATGCACGATGCCTTGCATTTCCTTGAACACAGGCTGCACCCTTTGCACTTGTTGGTGTCGATGACAGGTTTCAGCAATGCATACTTTGACAAGAACCCAAGCACCGTGCCGACGGGGCAGATGGTGTTGCAGTAAGTGCGTCCATTTTTCCAAGCCAGAACGATGACGACGCAGAATGTCAGTGCCGCTATTATGAATGTAGGCAAGCTTTTAATCCACACATCGGTGCGGTAGAACGAGTAGCTGTCGTAATGTTCGGCTATTGATGCGAGTATGTTGTTTCCACATTGGTATATCGGGGCAAACAGGTTGGAAACGATGCGTCCGTAGGAGCTATAAGGAGCGAGCAAAGCGACAAGCGAGTGGATGCCGGCCACGAACGCGATGATGAATATCGCAAGGATGGAATATCGCAGCCATGATTTTGCCGGTGTATAGGTAAAACGGGCATTCTTTTTCTTGCGCTTTGAACTTATCCAAGATACAATGTCTTGAAACACTCCTAACGGACAAATTACCGAACAGTATATTCGGCCTAAGATCAGTGTTATTGCAACGAGCGCAATTATTATTGTCGCGTTAAGCGCAAATAATGCCGGCAGGAATTGGATTTTTGCCATCCATCCGAGCCATGCGTGGATTGTGCCTGTGAAGTCAAGAAACAGCAATGTTATCGCCGCAAAAAAAACGATGGCGAGAGTCATTCTTATTTTCCGTAACATTGGCGTAGTGATTTTGTGATTTTAGCAAATGTAATTAAAAAAAGTCATATCTGTGCATTTACAAAATTATAACGTGTAAAATGCAATGATATGACATGTATTACAGAATTTTTTCACGAAATTACAGTTATTCAGCGTAATTTGTTGGCATTGTAGGATTGTCGCACCTTAATGAAAAAGTATGCTACCCCGATTGCGTTGATAGCGGCAGCTATTTCAAATGCGTTCTGGTATCCGAATTGATCTACCAGCCATCCTCCGGCAAACACGCCTATGCCCAATCCGGCATCCCAAGACGTGAGATAGGTGGAGTTGGCAGTTCCGCGTTGCGAATTAGGAGCCAGATTTATAAACATTGTCTGGTAGGCCGGGAACAAGTGTCCGTTGCCAAGGCCTATGATGAATGCCGCCGAATAGTATGCTATAGGGTCGCGGACAACGGCAAACAGCACATATCCGGCCAATGAAATCAGCATTCCCATCGACACGTTTTGTGTTATTTTCCCTTTACGCAACGATCGGCTGCCTATTATTCGGGACATAATGAGGCCTATTGCCATGAGCATGAAGAAGGTGCCAGTGCCACTGGTGATGCCTAATTCCTTTTGTCCGTATATGGCGAGGTAGGTCGATAGCACGCCGTAACAGAAAGACAGGCATATCATGACAAGACCTTCCCTCCATCCTTTTATGAGAAAGAAACGGTCGAGCGACATCGGTTGTTTGTCTTTCACCACTTCGCGCTGGCGAGTCTTTACCGTTGTGACGATGAAAAAGCCTATGCCCGAAGTGAGCAGCGACAGGGCGAACATGTAGTTGAAGTCGGGGACAATATTGTACAGGTACACTGCGACCGTAGGCCCAATGGCCATTGCAAGGTTGTTGCTGAGGCCGTAGTATCCTATTCCCTCGGCACGTCTGCTCGGGTAAAGCACGTCGATGGCCACCGTGCTGTTGGCTACTGTGGTGGAGCCGAACGAGAAGCCGTGCAGCGTGCGTATTATGGCAAACAGCAATACTGTCCAAGCGAGGAAATATCCGGCAAAAAAGATGAAGAAAGTGAAGTAGCACATCATCAACACTTTTTTCCTTGGGAAAGTGTCGACCATGAAGCCCCCGAAAGGCCTTATGAGCAACGTTGTCACGGTGTATCCCGACAAGACCATGCCGATTATCTGCTCGCTTGCATGGAACGAGTCATGCAGGTATAGCGGTAACAGCGGCATAATGAGGTAGAACGAAAAGAATAGCATGAAATTGCCGATGCATATTCTGACGAAATTTCTGTTCCACAGATGTTCTTTAGGTTGTTGGCTTGCGAGTTCCATATGTTTCATGTCTTTTATGACCCGGAAGAATCTTGCCGAAAGTATTGGCCAAAGCCAATGTGTGGGATGTGCAATGCAAAGCTCACACGAGCGTTCCAACCAATGTTGCCGATGAACAGTCGGTTACTTTGACTGTGACAAAATCGCCAGGTTTGGTCCCGTTTGCGGGGAAGACGACGACTTTGTTCTGCTGTGTGCGTCCGAACATGTCGGCTCGTGAACGTTTTGAATAACCTTCCACAAGGATTTCAAATTCTTTCCCAATGTCGCGGCGGTTGCTTGCCAGCGACAACTCGTTTTCAAGGTTTATCATCCTGTTCAGGCGTTCGATTTTTACTTCTTCGGGAACATCGTCGGGGAGGTTCTTTGATGCGAAAGTGCCGGGACGTTCCGAATATTTGAACATGAAGGCAGAGTCAAACCCCACTTCTTTCATTAAGTCGAGAGTTTGAGCAAAATCTTCTTCGGTTTCTCCGTGGAAGCCCGTGAACATGTCGGTCGAAATGCCGCAGTCGGGAATTATGCGGCGAATTGCGGCAATCCGGTCGAGATACCATTCGCGAGTGTATTTGCGGTTCATGGCTTTCAGCACCGAGTTGCTTCCCGATTGCACGGGCAGGTGGATGTGGTTGCAGATGTTTTTGTGTGCGGCGATGGCCATGATGATTTCATCGCTCATGTCCTTGGGATGGGATGTGGTGAATCTTATGCGCATGGAAGGGGCCGCCTTGGCTACCATCGACAGCAATTGCGCAAAACCTGTCGTCTCCCCGGTGTCGGGGTTGATGAATTTGTAGGAATTCACGTTTTGGCCAAGCAATGTCACCTCTTTGAACCCGCGTTGCCGGAGATCGTGCAATTCATTGAGAATGCTTTCCGGCTCACGGCTGCGCTCACGTCCGCGAGTGTAAGGGACTATGCAATACGAGCAGAAGTTGTTGCAGCCGCGCATTATGCTTATGAATCCACTTATCCGGCTATGTCCGATTCTCGAAGGTATTATGTCGCGATAAGTCTCCACTGTCGAGAGGTCGATATTGATGGCTTTCTCTCCATTTTCGGCTGCGGCAATGAGGTTGGGGAGGTCGAGGTAAGAATCAGGGCCTGCGACAAGATCCACGCCGTATTCTTCGATGAGTTTTTCCTTGACGCGTTCGGCCATGCAACCCAAAATGCCGATTACAAACCGGCCTCCATGTTTTTTCTTTATTGCATTGAGTTGTTGCAGACGCGAAAATATTTTTTGTTCGGCATTGTCGCGTATTGAACAAGTGTTGAGGAAAACGGCATCGCTTTCTTCGAGATTCTCGGTGAGGTCGTAACCTGCCATTTTCATTACCGAAGCCACAACTTCACTGTCGGCAACATTCATTTGGCAACCGTAAGTCTCGATGTAAAGTTTCTTATTGTCGGCATTTTTATCTTGTCCAGCCATAATTCTGTATAGGGTGTTAGCTTGTTTAATCAATTAATAATGCTGCAAATTTACGCAAAAATGCAGTGAAAAGTGCGTATCAAGCCATAAAATGAATTTGTTTTCCTGTCCCTTTGGCCGGATAGGTGTGCTTGTTACGGGACGGGGATGGCGTGGCCGGTGCCGTCCTTGTCGACTTTGTGCTGTTGCCCTCACGCATACATGGACGTTGTCATAAACCGGAATTGGTAGGTTGTGAGACAGCGTCGCGCGTATTAATAAGGGAACAGGGCTGCCGAGAATGTCGCGTCGATGAGAAGCAAGATAATGTACACAAATGTTGAAAATATGCCCACGCCGACGCTTATGAGTGTCCATTTCTTTGCATCGTCCGATTGCTTTTGGGCCAAGGCGTAATTTCCCGTCAAGTAGCTGGTGCTTACCTTTGACGCATATACGATGCCTACTATTCCGAATGGAAGGCAGCAGAACAGTGTGGCAAGAATCGATTCCACGAGCCATGTTTTAGGCATCGGCGGAACGTTTGAATTGTAAGGGGATTGGTAGCCCGGGTATTGGTTCCATACTGGAGGTTGTTGGGCTTGTCCTCCTTGGAAATTCCCATTGTCGGAATCATTATTGTTGTTGAACATGTAGGCAAGTTCGGCAAGTTGTCCGGCTTCTTGCCAGTTTTGCATTCCTTCGCGCCATACCATAGTGTGGCGATTGACTCCCATCGATAAAAGTTGTGATTCTTCAAATGGCCCGGCTTGACGGCCGTTTAGGACGATGTAATATTTCATGATGCTATATGTTTTAAGCTCAAACTGTTTTTAGCATGTCAAAGATAGTGTAAATTGAGCGCAATGAAAAATATACGCGTTTATTTTTTGTCTTTGCCGTAAAGCAGCCGTTTTATCAAGGGATGTAAATCTTTCTGCATGGTTTTGCAGCGCGTTTTTTGTGCGTGAGCCGGTTATGGGTGCGATGAAATGCCATTGTCGCTTTTCAAGATGCAAAAAGTGGATTTTATCGAAGCCAGCAAAGTGCCGGCGGAGTCGCGTATGACGGTATCCACAAGAATCAACCTGCCTTTGCGTGCAGTTTCGGTCGACTCGGCCATAAGAGCGCCTTTGTGGCCTGCTTTGAGATATTCGATGTTCACTTTTACCGACAAGGCGGTTTGTCCATACATGTTGGCTACCACTGCCGAAGCAAAATCGGCCAGCGTGAACAACGCCCCGCCATGAATCACGCCGCAGGCATTGAGGTGGTGTTCGTCGGCTTGCATTGATGCACGGCAATATCCTGTGCGCATGGATTCAATCTTAGCTCCGATTGTTTCTTGCGAGAAAGTGTCGGCTGCAAATGTCTTGCGAGTTTCTTCTTCGAGGTCGGGAGTAAGTTTTTCGTTTGATTGCATGGCTGGTTCTTATTGGAGCATCAGTTCTTTGCAGTGGGCAGTCAATACTATCTTGGCTTGATGGCAGTCGTTGCATTTTATCACGGCTGTCCCGGTGCCGGCATCGGCGGCAAACGCGTATATGTACTCGATGTCTATGTCATGTTGGGCAAGCATTTTCAGCGATTTGTGCAATGCTCCGGCCACATTGCATACTTTCAAGCATATCACGTCCTCGATGTCGACTTTGTAGCCATGATTTCTCAATATGTTGCACGCAAGGATGGTCTTGTCGGCCACGATGTGGGCGGCTCCGTTCTTATTGTCTCCGCTTGCAGTCATGGCTATGATGTTGATAGCGTGGTTGGACAGGATGCTCGTTACATTTGACAACGAGCCTACGCAGTCGTCGAAATATACAGTGAGCTGTTGGGTATCTATGTTCATAATCGTCGAGCCTGGGTATTTGTTGGTTACTGAATATAGTCTTAATCTTTTTTGGAGGAGGGGTCTGGGCGTTTTCATTTGGCGACATGCCGCTTGCGTCGTTTCTCTTTCAAGTATCTCGGAATGAACGACAAGTGGCGTAATATTGTAGGAATCGTCCCGTAGTATCGGCACATTATCTTGAAGCGTTCTTTCAGCGAAGCCTTGTGGTTTTTGTCGGTCAGTCCGTCGGTGAGGTAGCAAATCGTCGGGTTGTCGCCTGCATAGGCATTCGATGTGCTTTTTTTCAAACATTTGATGCACCAGTCATAGTCGGCCGAGAATCGGAATGTCGTGTCGTAAGGTGGAGCTATGGTTCGTTTTGCGACAAATGCCTGGTGGCAGACAAGCATTCCATGCTTGAAACTGTCGACCGACAATCGTCGTGGGGCTGTCAAGTGCCTCATGCCTGTCACTTTGCCCGACATGTCCACGAGGCAGGTCTGCCCGTATATTATGTCGGCCGAGCCGTTGTTGCTCGTCCTGGCATATAGTGCAAGCACATTTTTGTCGGCAAAGCTGTCGCCGGCATTCAAGAATATCAAGTATCGTCCGGTTGCCATTTTCAAGCCCTTGTTCATCGCGTCATACAGGCCGTTGTCGGGCTCGCTTATTACTTTCATGCCTTTGATGCCCGAATTTTCGACCTTGGCTACGGTGTCGTCGGTCGATGCCCCGTCAACGACAATATATTCATAATCGTCGAACGTCTGGGATTTTATGCTTTTGAGAGTTGGCTCTATTACGGCCGATGCGTTGAATGTAATTGTAATGATGCTGAAAAAATGCTCCATGACAGTGCGTAATGTGGAACCTGTTTTGAAAGCCGATAAATTAAGATGTTGATTATGTTGCTATTGGCTTGCCGAAATTTTTTTATATGCACAAAAATATGAAAAAAAATCCATATTTTAAATTGTTATTTTGAAAAAAAGAGTACATTTGTACTGTTATTTGTTTAATCTAACTAATTATAACTACAATGGCACATGTTATTACTGACGCCTGCGTTGCTTGTGGCACTTGCATGACTGTTTGCCCTGTTGACGCTATTTCTGAAGGCGACATCTATTCTATCGACCCTGATAAGTGCATCGATTGCGGTAGCTGCGCAGCTAACTGCCCGAGTGACGCTATCACCGAAGGTTGAAAAAATTAAATTTCAGTTTTATAAGACTGTTTTGATTTTCTTTTTCTGTTGCCTGCTTTCGAGCGTGGCGACATTTTGCGAGGAATGATGCTTATTGTTGACTTCCGTGGCATGTGAAAAGAAAAATCAAAACAGTTTTTTATTTTAGTAACGAGTTATGGAATTGCTTAAGGAGCGTATAATGGAGGATGGCCGTTGCTATCCCGGCGGCATATTGAAGGTGGACAGTTTTATAAACCATCAGATGGATCCCGACTTGATGTGCAAGATTGGCGAGGAGTTTGCAAGGCTTTATGAGGGTGCCGGTGTCAATAAGATAGTTACTATAGAAGCAAGCGGCATAGCTCCGGCCATAATGACGGGGGTGGTGATGCACCTGCCGGTAGTATTTGTGAAAAAGAAGAAGCCCAAGACCATGGAAAACATGCTTGTGTCGACAGTGCATTCCTTTACAAAGGACAGGGATTACACAGTGTGCATAAGTGCCGATTTCCTTACGGCGAATGACCGAATTTTGTTTATTGACGATTTCCTTGCTTACGGTAATGCAGCCGGCGGAGTAATAGATCTTGTGGGGCAGGCCGGGGCGACAATTGCCGGGTTTGGTTTTATCATTGAGAAGTCATTCCAGAAAGGAGGCGAATGGTTGCGCCGGTCGGGCTATCGCGTTGAAAGCCTTGCCGAGGTGCTGAGCCTTGATGATTGCCGTATCGTGCTGAAGTGAAAATAGCAATACTATTAAGTATTAAATAAGCAGGCCATGCTGCATTTAAGGCACGGCCTGCTTTCTGTTTATATGAGATTGTAGTCGCGGTTTTTGGCCGGACTCTCATGACTTAGCAGAACTTGGAGAAGTCGGTTTTAGACATGTCGCCTTCGCTTGTGAATGTCTGGTGGAATGCGAATGCTGCTTTGAGCGTGTGGGGCGTGTGTCCGCCTTTGCTCATGTTGAGGTATTCACGCAATAGAGGTTTGTAGGTCGGGTGTGCACAATTCTCGATTACGAGTTGAGCCTTTTGGATAGGAGATTTTCCTCGTAAGTCGGCAATGCCTTGTTCGGTAATCAGCACGTCAACCGAGTGCTCGCTGTGGTCGAGGTGGGAAACCATTGGCACTATTGCGCTGATGAGGCCTCCTTTGGCAACCGACGGGCAGCTGAAAATGGAGATGTAGGCATTTCTTGTAAAGTCGGCCGAGCCGCCTATTCCGTTCATCATTTTTGTGCCTACGACATGTGTCGAGTTGATGTTGCCGAATATGTCGGCTTCAAGTGCGGTATTCATGGAGATGACTCCGAGACGGCGTATCACTTCGGGATTGTTTGATATCTCGGCAGGACGCATGAGCACTTTATCGTGCAACGTGTCGATGTTGTCGAAGAAGTCGTTTATGGCTTCGGTCGAGAATGTGGTTGAGCATGTGCTTGCAAAGCGGCATTTACCCGACTTTATCAAATTGAGTACTGAGTCTTGGATGACTTCGGTGTACATTTCAAATGGAGGAATGTCGGCGCTGGCATCAAGGCGGGCAAGCACGGCATTGGCGATATTGCCTACTCCCGATTGTAATGGCAAGAACGTGCTTGGGATGCGGCCTGCCTTTAATTCAGAATGCAAGAAGTGGCACACGTTTTCGCCAATCATCATCGTGGTCTCGTCGCTTGGAGAGAACGGGTGTCCGCCTTCCGGAATATTAGTTTTTACTACACCTATGATTTTTTTCGGGTCGATGTGCAAAGTTGGAGAGCCGGCGCGGTCGCTCGGCTTGTAAATAGGGATGTCGCGGCGGTAGGGTGGGTCAAGCGGAATGTAAATGTCGTGCAGCCCTCTTATTTTAGGATTGATGCCTTCGTTTACTTCGAGAATTACTTTCTTTGCCATTGCAGCAAATGTAGGCGCATTTCCGATGCCTGTGCCTAATACTGCATTTCCCTCGTCATCGATGCTTTGCACTTCGATGACGGCAATGTCAATGTCGCCAAATGTGCCATATCGCAGTTTCTGTGCCATTTCGGACAGGTGCAAGTCGAAGTAGGCTATTTTGTTGGCATTGATTGCTTTTCTCGTGTCGGGACAAGACTGGTATGGTGAACGCATGTTCACAGCTTCGGCGCGAGACAATTCCCCGTCTACGCTGTCGTTTGTAGAAGCTCCAGAGAACAGGTTGATTTTGAATTCTCGACCGTTTTCATGTTCCTGTTTCGCCCGTTCGGCGATTGCAACCGGAACGACTTTTGGCGTACCGCAAGCGGTAAAACCTGAAAATCCGACGTTGAAGCCGTTTTGTACATAAGCGGCGGCCTCTTGTGCTGTGATAATAGGGTATATCATAATCTCTCTTTATTTTGTTAAGATAATTCGTTATATGTGTTTGGCCGATGCACATTGCGGATGGGTGTGTTCGTGCCGTTTGAAATTACTTGTCAAAATTTGCGTTTCAATATCTCGTGGGCAATGATTGCTTTTTTCCAGTCGACAGGCTTTTCACGGCAGGTTGTGTCTTGTTCATCATAAACCGGATTGCTCTGTTTCGTTTCTTTGACCTGTATAGACGTATTGTTTTTGGTGGCTTGTACTTCAGGTTTGTGTTTCTTCGTTTTTTTCTTTTTCTTTGGTGGGACTGGCGGCGGTGTCATGCTTGTATTTTTGTGTTCTCCGGGAAACCATTCCTCGATGTTGAATGCCGGAAAATCGAAAAACGGTGCAGGACTGCCTTCATTAGTGTTTGTGGGAGGCATGACAGATTTCTGCGGAGGCTGCGTGCCTCTGCGTTCTCCGGCTTGGCCTTGCTTCTTTGAGATTGCATTGAAAGCCTTGCCTACCAAGCTGAATGCTATCACCCCGATGACTATGAGGAAAGGGATAATATCTGTCATACTTGCAAAATATAATTTTCTTCAAAATTAGCAATTTAAACAAGATTAGGCAAGCCGGTGCAGCGAAAAAAAACATCAAGAGAGGCGCTGTCATGCTTTTTTCTTCACGCCGAGCAGCCAATCGGCCAAAACGGGGCTCAGGCGTATAATCTTGCTCATAAGCAGGCACAGGCATATCACCATTATTGAAATTATGAGCGAGACAAAGATTTCCAGCGACGGGTTTTGGTAGGTGTTGAAAAATTGGGCTATCGGGCCCAAGTTGCGAGGCAGGAAAAAGTAATGCAGCAGGTATATGTCGAGGGTACGGCGTCCTACATATTGCAGTGCCCTGCCGAGCCGGGTCTCTTGCGTGAACAGGTTCTCGTTTTTCATAAAAAATATGAAAACAATCATTACGCCAACTATCTGACTCAATAAATATAGGATTGGCATAACGGAATTTGCATGAGTTTCATGGAGCTTGTATATGATTACACCGAAGAAAAACAGTAGGCACGCTGCAACCAAATAACCATTTTCGGCAAATTTCTGTATTTTATCGAAGTGTTTTCTTGCCAATGTACCTATTACAAAAAAGAGAAGGTAACGTACTTTGTCAATCCCAAACAAGCTGGGTATTGGCTCTTTATGAAGGCCGGCTGTCATAAACCAATGTCGAAGAAAAACGGAAATGATGACTGTTATAGTTAAAATCAACCAATCGACACCGTTTTTGTATCCAAGTATGTTGCATATTGTGCGCAAAAGCGCATACAATAGGAAAAATTCAAACAAAGCTATTGTGAACCAGTATCCTCCTTTATCTGGCCAAAAAAGTGAATTAGTGAAAGATAGGTCAAATATGTATGTATATACTGCAAGGAAAAATAATGTCGGGATTAATTGAACTTTGGCTTTTTTCAATAGGAATTTTCCACTTGCAGGCAGTGTCCATTCAAAATCTTTCTTGAATAATATGAATCCACTGATGAAGAAAAACAACGGCATTCTGAATGCAAGGAATAACGAATTGAAAGTTAATAATTTACTGCCTTCGCCAAATGACAGATCATTAAAACCCGAGTTATAGTACCCTAAGATGATGATGTGGGTGTACACTACGAGCAGCATGGTAAAACCACGCATTGCATCGATGAATTCAATTCGTTTAGTTCCCATATTGAAATATAGCTCTCGATATTGGAAATTTGCTCTAACTTATGTGGCAGATTTCCTTGTTGTGTTTGCGACTGCAAAGTTAGCAACAAATATAGGAAAAGGTGAATGCAGAGACAAACAAAAAACAACGTTTTTATGTTTGGCTACTGAACCGAATCCTATATTATCCAAATATAGTTGAAACAAAATAAATTTTTTATCGCGCAGCGCATAAAAAAATATCCTGAAGGGGAAGCCTTCAGGATATTAGTTATTTCATTCACATCATGTCACAGATGACATGAGATGAAGTGTGTCTCGATATTAAAGTGCGCTTGTGATGTTGAACTTAGCAAATTCAAGATCGTTTGCAGCTTTGTCGCGAAGAGTGTTGTCTTTCTCAATAGCTTGACGCAAGTTGGAAAGAACCATTTGTTCGTTGTTTGTACGAGCACCGAGAACAGCCATCAAGTAGTAAGTGTTGGCATCTGGTTCGTTGATAGCTGCAAGAGTGTTGCGAGCCTTGCTGTAGTCTTTGGTAAGGATTTGAGCAAGAGCAGCGTTGTTTGACTTAGCATCGCCAAATGCGTTAACGGCAGCGTTGTAGTCACCCTTTTCCAAGTAGTAAACACCGATAGCTTCGTTCAAGCCTTCTGCACCGGCAGCTGTTCCGAATTTCTCGTTAGCAGCGTCGAAGTTGTCGTTCATCAATTCGCAAAGACCTTGGTTCATGTGAGTTTCTGCGCTTTCAGGAGCAAGGTTTGCGGCTTTGTTGAAGTTATCCTTTGCAGCATCGTAGTCGCCGGCGATGTATTGGCACATACCCAAGTTGTTATAGCCACGATAGTCGTTAGGATAGTTTTCGGTGCAAGCTTTGTAGATTTGGATGCGCTTGTTGTTATCGTCGGTCAAAGTACCGCAATAAAGCAATTCTTCAACGTTCAAAGACTTAGGATCGTTGTTGAATGCTTGCATGATTTCTTCATCGCTCTTACCAATAACGTTTATAGAAGCAGTCAAGCGTGAACGACGCAATTGAGGAAGAATTTCATCAGCGATTTGTTCGAATACTTCCGACAAGTTCCTGATTTCTTTTTCACGTTGTTCAGGATCGCTGTACATAGAAAGAACGTTCAAGATGAGGTCCTTGTCTTGGATGTCGCTCTTAGATACGAGTTCCTTGAAGCCTTCCCAGTCTTCAGCGGTGAAGTCGGCTGTCAGTTCGCCAAATTCTTTGATTTCGTTATCCTTGAATGATTTTTCAAGATACTTCTTGGTGCTGCCTTCGCGACGTTCAGCCAAGCGAGTGTTGAAGTCAAGCTTACCATCGGGAGAAGCGTAAGAAGAAATGTTTACTTCTTCAATTTCGATGCGGTCGTTGCCTTGTGCATTTGCGATGGCCGAATTGAAGTCGGCAAGTTGTTGAGATTCAAGTTCGCTCTTTCTTACGTTTGATTGGTTAATCAAGAATTTGATTTCGGCGTTGTATTGCTCGTTGATGATGCGTTGGAACTTGTCGGCAGTGGTTGCAGGAACAACAGTACCGGCATCGGCAAGAGTAGCTGTTGCTATGACGCCATCGGCAACTTTGATTCGAGGCAATACATAAGTCTTTTTGCCTTGTTGAACTTGGAAATCGAGAACGAGGCTTGATTTGATCATTTCAGGCACATAGTCGAAAGAAACAGGAACGGTTACGGTACCGCCGTTGTCGTAAGAAACGGTTTGTCCATTGCCGTTTACGTCTTCGCCAATAAGTTTGTAAGGAGTAGAAGCAGTTTCTTGGTCACCATATACAAGATACGGAGTAACTGTTACTTCTGCATTCTTTACGAAGAATTTTTCCGGAATTTGTCCTGTTACGGTAGCAGGAACCTTGCCGGCAACTACTTCAAGGGGAGACGGATTAACAGTAAAATACTCAGCGCTGATTTCACTGAGCTTTTTGTTACAGCTTGTTAAAGCCAAAGAAGCTCCCACTAAGACAGATAAGAATAATTTACTATTCATAATGCTAAAGTTTATATGTGGTTAAATATTCTATTATCTTTTAGCTCTTGATTATGGGTGTAAAGATACACTAAATTTGCAAAATGTGCCTTGGATTAACACAAATTAGTATAATTTTTTGCAAATCACGAGACCTGCCGCCACATTGTGCGATTTGGCCGGGCAGAGCCTGATTTGCAGTTGAGTATATATCCAAAAGCGTGCCAAAACCGAGGCGCGAATGTCACGCCGGTGGGCGGCAGATAGATTTTGTCATGTATAGTGCCATATTTACAGTGCATGATGCGTTATTGCGTGAAAAATATGCCTTTAAAATAAAATAAATCATAAAAATATTGACAAATGGTTGTGAGGATAGTAATTTTGCAAATATTTTAGAGTTGCTGCGGGCGTGCATGAGCGTCGGTAAAAAATGCTCAAGCATGGTCGGGTGGGTAATTGATGATAAATGGAGACTTCTGAGAAAAAATCTAAAATATCGTTTGTCGATGCCAATATAACATCTATCATGAGCGTGTCGCTTGTGTTGCTGTTATTGGGCGTTGGCGCAATTCTCGGCCTGTTTGCCCGCGAGGTGACCGGACAAATAAAGGCCAACATCGGGTTTGACGTTTCGATGGCCGACACCGCAAGCGATGGTGAGATTTTAAAGCTGAAACGCCAACTTGCAGCTGCTCCTTATGCTGCAAGCGTGAGATACATTTCAAAGGAGGAGGCTTTGCGCTATTGGCAGCAAGAAACAGGCGAGGACTTGATGGCTGTTCTTGGATTCAATCCGTTGACTGCAGAGTTTGAAGTGCATGTAAGGCCTGATTACGCCAGTGTCGACAGCTTGATGATGATAAAGTCGCAATTGTCGCGTAATGCGGCGATAGACGAGGTGCAGATTCATCAAGACCAAGTGGAGAGCATCAATCGCAACATAAACAACATAGTCGTGGTGCTTGGAGTGGTGGCAGTGGTGTTGATGGTGATATCGTTTGCGTTAATCAACAATACTGTGCGGTTGACCGTGTATTCAAGGCGTTTTTTGATACATACCATGAAGCTCGTCGGAGCGACTCCGGGATTCATACGCAAGCCTATAGTTGTAAGTAACATCCTTAACGGCATCATAGCGGCGTTTGTCGCGATGGCCATATTGAGCGCAGGGCTGTTTTATATCAACAAAATGGAGCCTATGTGGGGCATGATGGTGCCGATGGCTGAAGTGTGGTCTGTTTTTGGGGCATTGGTGGTGCTTGGCGCATTGATGTGCGGCATAGCGGCAATCTTTGCATCCAATAAATTCATCAAGCTCGGATATGACGACCTGTTCAAACGGTGATGGAAAATAAAAGTAATAAAAATTATAATTTGTAAGATGGCATTGAATTCTCAAAAGAAGCATCAAAGCTTTAACGCCGACGTCATCAAAGAGTCGGACAAGATACAATATAGCGAATTTCCGCTCGCAAAGGTCAATTTCGTATTGATGGCGATAAGCGGGTTGTTGATTGTGGTTGGGTTCTTATTGATGCTTGGCGGACAAAATGACGGCGAGACGTTCAATTACGATATTTTTAGCACGAGGCGCGTGGTCGTAGGCCCGACTACGGCTTTCGTGGGATTTGTGGCTATGGCGATTGCTATCATATATAACAAAAAGAAACACGATTAACATAACAGAGGAGAGATGAAAGAATGCACGGTGTCTCCTCATGTACTGCTGTCGTCGACGAGGTGTCCACACGGCACGCAGATTGAGTGTGGTGCTTTGTGCATCGTGAAGTGTTGAAAATGTATTAATATATTTTGTAGCTTTAATTTTAGTAGTATGAATATTTTTCAATCGGTTGTCATTGCCATTGTCGAAGGCTTGACTGAGTTCCTGCCGGTGTCGTCCACGGGACACATGATAATAACGCAGGAGATATTGGGTGTGGAATCGGATGCTTTTGTCAAGGCATTTACTATAATAATCCAGTTTGGAGCCATTCTGTCGGTGGTATGCCTTTACTGGAAGCGTTTCTTCCGTTTGAATCCGGTTCCTGCCGGCAAGAAAGGGTTGGATGCTTTTTTGACGAGATATGATTTTTATTGGAAGCTATTCCTTGCATTCCTTCCGGCGGCTGCATTGGGATTGTTGCTCAGCGACATCATCGACAGCCTGCTTGAGAATGTGACGGTCGTTGCCATAATGCTTGTGGCCGGAGGTGTGTTGATGCTATTCGTCGACAAGTGGTTCAACAAGAATGAAGGCAAAAAGACCGAGATGACCGAGCGCAAGGCCGTGGCAATAGGTTTTTACCAATGTATATCGATGATTCCGGGCGTTTCACGCTCGATGGCGACAATCGTTGGTGGTATGCAACAAGGTTTTTCAAGGAAAGATGCGGCCGAGTTTTCGTTTTTCCTTGCCGTGCCGACGATGTTTGCAGCATCGGTTTACAAGTTGTGGGGACTTGTTACAGACCCGGCTTCTTGCCAATTGCTTGTCGACAACCTGACTGTGCTCGTTGTGGGAATAGTAGTCGCATTTATAGTTGCAATTCTAGCTATTAAGTTCTTTATAAATTACTTGACCAAATATGGGTTCAAGTTGTTTGGATATTACAGAATAATAGTTGGAGGGGCAATCATTATAATGGCACTGTGCGGTGTGAGTCTTGAAATGGCATGATAGAGCTTGAAGATTTGAAATTTTCAGACAGGCAGCTTGACCCGGTGGGCGGAGAAGTGTTTGCCGTGGATAAGCCATTGAAATGGACTTCGTTCGATGTGGTGAAACGTGTGCGAGCCAAGTTGGTGCACCGTCTTGGCGTGAAGAAAATAAAGGTGGGTCATGCCGGCACTCTTGATCCGCTTGCTACCGGGGTGCTGATTGTGTGTACCGGCCGCGCCACAAAAAGAATAGACGAGCTTCAGGCTAATGTGAAAGAATATGTGGCCACGATAAGGCTTGGAGCCACGACTCCAAGTTTTGATTTGGAAACTGAAGTTGATGCCGAATATCCTTGGAAGCATATAACACGAGCCGAAGTGGAAGCTGTCTTGAAGAATCGGTTTACCGGCAGCATTGAGCAAGTGCCGCCGGTGTTTTCGGCCTGTAAGGTAGATGGTCGCCGAGCCTATAAGATGGCAAGGAAAGGGCAGGAAGTGGAATTGAAGGCTAAGAAGCTCGTAATTGACGAGATAGAGCTTGAGGATTTCAATCTGCCTTGCATCACAGTGCGCGTGGTGTGCAGCAAAGGGACTTACATAAGGGCTCTTGCCCGTGACATCGGGGTTGCCTTGGGCAGTGGCGCGCATCTTGTGGCATTGCGTCGCACAAGAGTGGGAGACTATCATGTCGACAAATGCTTTTCGGTCGATTCGCTGATGTCTTATCTCGATTGTGTTGACGTCGTGATGCCCGAAGTTGAGGAAACTATCAAGAAGGGAAGTGGCAAAAACGATTAAAAGAGTTGTCGCAGATTCCAGTTTTATGTTATGAAAAAGATATTTTAATATCATAGAGGATATCAAAAAGAGCAAAGCTATATGAAATTATCTGAGTTTAAGTTCAAATTGCCGGAAGAGCTGATAGCAACCGAACCGGCGGCTGTGCGTGATGAATCGCGGTTGATGGTATTGCACCGCACGACAGGAGAAATAGAACACAAGATTTTTAAAGAAATTCTGGACTATTTCGACAGTAGCGACGTGTTCGTTTTCAACGATACCAAGGTTTTCCCTGCAAGGCTTTATGGGAATAAGGAGAAGACAGGAGCCAAAATCGAAGTTTTTTTGTTGCGCGAACTAAACGAAGAGCATAAATTGTGGGATGTCCTTGTGGAACCTGCAAGAAAGATACGCATTGGCAACAAGTTGTATTTCGGTCTTGACGATTCGATGGTTGCCGAGGTCATCGACAACACTACATCGCGCGGACGCACATTGCGATTCCTTTATGACGGGCCGCACGATGAGTTTAAGGCAAATCTGTATGCTTTGGGCGAAACTCCGCTGCCCGAATACATCAAGCGTCAACCGACGCCGGAGGATGCCGAACGCTACCAATGTATATTTGCCAAAAATGAGGGTGCAGTCGTGGCACCTGCGGCAGGATTGCATTTCAGCCGCGAGCTGATGAAGCGCATGGAAATAAAAGGGGTGGAAGCCGGTTTCCTGACGCTCCATTCGGGATTGGGCAATTATCGTGAAATAGATGTCGAGGACCTGACCAAGCACCGCATGGATTCGGAACAGATGGAAGTGAACGATGAGCTTGTGGCTCTTGTAAACAAGGCAAAGGACAATGAACACCGTATTTGCTCGATAGGCACATCCACGTTGCGGGCCATCGAAAGCACAGTGGGCATGAACGGGCATATAAAGTCGTTCTCGGGCTGGACCAACAAGTTTATTTTCCCTCCGTATGACTTTACCGTTTGCAACGCTCTTGTAAGCAATTTCCATTTGCCTTACTCGGTGATGTTGATGATGGTTGCCGCATTTGGCGATTACGAGAAGGTAATGCATGCCTACGACGTGGCCGTAGAAGAAAAATACCGTTTCGGGGCTTACGGCGATGCAATGTTGATAGTTGACTGATGATAAATGCGCACAAGACGCCATGCAGTCTTGTGCGTTGCTTGTCATTATATGTGCTTTGCCGCATCGGGAGCGCATTTGTTTTTTGAAAACAGTAGCATACGAGGCTTTTTATGTCGAATGTTTCCGGCAACAAATCCAGAGGAAGTAAATTTGTAAATGACATAGGCATATATGCCATAGGCAATTTGGGCAGTAAGTTGGTGACTTTTTTGCTCATGCCGTTCTACACCTATTTCATTTCGCCCGATGAATATGGTTACTATGATATATGTTTCATGGTGATCACTTTTCTCATGCCGTTCATCATGCTTCAGTTCAAGGACAGCGTGTTCCGCTTTCTTGTTGATGCCGGGGATGATAAAGAGCGGAAGCAGATTTCAAGCATAGCATGTCGTCTGATGTGCCGTAGCAGCCTTGTATTCATTATCATAGGTGTCTTGGTGGGGTTTTTCATGCCCATAAAATATGCCATGCTTGTGATATTGCTCGCGATATCGATGTCGTTTTATGATGTCGCGATACAGGTTGTCAGGGGATTGGGACATACCAAGACATTTGTTTCCACCGGAATAATAGCATCGTTTCTGATATGCTTGTCCGGAATCTTGTTTGTCATGATTCTCGACATGGGAGTGCCAGGCATATTCTATTCCAATATTTTAGCGAGAATCTTGGCGATTCTTTACATGGAAATAAGGCTCCATGTATTCGGAAAATATATTTCTTTCCGGCTCGTATTGGATAAAAACAAGATAAAAAGCCTGCTGAAGTACAGTTTGCCGTTGATTCCTGCCACATTGTTGATGTGGGTTATAAGTTCGAGCAATAGATTTGTCATTCAAGCCAGTCTCGGGCTGGAAGAGAACGGATTGTTCAGCGTCATAAACAAATTTGTGGCGATACTTGAAACGTTCGTGTACATTTTCTATCAAGCATGGCAGGAGACAGCGTTAAGGCAATATTCGAGTTACGACCGCGACAAGTTTTTTTCGGGCATATTCAATGGCTTTGCCTATGTGGTAGCAGCTCTTGTAATCGTAATTTCTTTTGGTCTTAAATTAAATTACGGTTGGCTTGTGGACGATGCTTATTATGCCAGCGTTAAGTATTTATTCTTGATATTTGTGGCAAAAGGGCTGAATGCCTTCTGCATGTTTTACGAGTTGGGTTATCAGTGTACCAAGAAGACCGCAAAAGTGTTGCCGGGACTCATGATGGCAGCCGGAGTTAACGTTGCACTCAATTTTGCATTGGTTGACCCATTTGGCATTTATGGAATAATCGTTTCGATGATTGTCGCTTATGCGATATTGCTGCTTTACAGGGTTTACGACACACGCAAGATGTTCCATGTTTCATTCAATAAGAATTCTGCGTTGAGTGTGGCATTGCTTGTAATAAGCTGTTTTATTTTCCAGATAGTTGACAACTTGTATTTGTCGGGCATTTATCTTTTGATAGTAACCGTGTTGCTGGTGTTTATAGTCCCGGAAAGCCTGAAGAAGCTGATTCTTGAAAAAATCGGCATTGCTAAAAAGTGAATGGTCCACAATAAAAATAGAATATAGGCGTTATTAAAATAATGGATAAACTCAATTTGTAATGAAGGTGAAATTATTACTGTCGCTCATAGTATCGTGTGTCGTGTTGACAGGATGCAAATCAGGGCGCGAGCTTGTGTATTTTAAAGATATAGATGAGAATCCGGAGGTCATTGAGAGCAAATATAAGGATTACGCGGTCAAAGTGGTAAAGGGTGATGAGCTGTTGATAACTGTAACATCGGAAGTCCCCGAAGCTACAGTGCCGTATAATTTGCCGCAAATCGATTATTCTAAGAAGGGTGATCTGGAGACTACGCCTCAAGGAAAATTATTGAGTTACATAGTCGGGCCCGACGGATGTATCAGTTTCCCGGTTTTAGGGAAATTGAAGGTTGAAGGCATGACGACAAGCGAGATAAGTGACATGCTCGTGGAAAAAATCTCAGATGACGTGAAAGACCCTTATGTGAGGGTTCAGATGCCTAAATATCGTGTAAATGTGATTGGCGAGGTGAATGAGCCGGGAACGCAAGAGGTGGAAGTGGAACGTTATTCGATTCTTGATGCCATAAGCGACGCAGGCGACTTGTCGCAATATGGTCGTCGAGACAATGTGCTCTTGATTAGAGAGGTAGACGGCAATCGCACTTATCATCGTCTTGACTTGGGTAGCGCCGAGATACTTAAATCTCCATATTTTTATTTGCAACAGAACGACGTGGTGTATGTCGAACCAAACGACGTGCGCAAGTCAAATGCTGAATATGACCAAAACAAATCTTATAAAGTACAGGTGGCATCGGTAGTTGTCAGCACTATTTCAGTGATTGCTTCATTGGTTATCGCTCTCGCGGTGAAATGATGCTTGTGGCATGTTAAGCATAAATAAGACATATTGTGCGCTGTTTTTTATCACATTGCTGGTGCAGGTTCCGGGAGTGCATTCATTCCTGGGATATGCCGACGAATTGATCGTCTTGGTGATGCTCATGTTGATGTTGCTGGATATAGTCGTAAACAGGAATTTTACCCGTTACAAGCCGATATATGCAGTAGCATTGATATTTTTTGCATATTTCCTGTTTACCGTTGCTTTCAGGGATTTTAATACAAAATATGCGGCGTTTAATGATTTCATATTGCAGCAAAAGGCTTATTTGCCATTGCTTGTGTCTTATGCCATAGCTCCTGAATTTTCTCCGCAGCTGAAGAATCTGATGAAAAAGATATGTATCGTCAATGCGGCAATAGTGTTGATGTCTTTCGCCGGCGGCGTATTGGAAGACGTGCTTGTCCATGTTTCTAATGCAGGCGTGGTGTGTTTCAATTCATTTCTGGTGTATCTGTATTGCAGCATCGATGATGACGGATTGGTGTCGAGGAAAGATTTGTTTGCTGCTCTTGCCATCTTGACAGTCGGATTCACCAGTACACGGTCGAAGTTCTATGGTGAATATGTGATAATTTATTTCATGTTGTTCCTTTACAAACCCGGACTGTTTAAAAGTTTTGACTTCAAGAAAGTGCTACTTGTCTTGGCGTTGGTCGGTGTTGTGATATTGGTGGCATGGCAAAAGATAGAGTATTATTACATAACAGGCAATGCCGGTGTTTATGACCCTGACGTGATTGAGACTTATGCACGTCCGGTATTGTACATAACAATGTTTTTCATCCTGCTGGATTATCCTTTGTTCGGGTCGGGATTGGCATCCTTTGCAACGCATTCATCGTCCCCTCATGTGCACTATTCCGACATTTATCATCAATACGGTATAGACAAGGTCTACGGGCTGTCGCCGGCGATGCCCGATTTTATAAACGACGCTTTTTTTGCGCAATTTGCGCAATTTGGAATTATAGGCATAATTCTGTTCATTTATTACTGGAAATGGATATATGACAAGCTCCGGCTCGGCCTTCATGAAGGCAAGATTCTTGAATTTTCAATAGGAATAATCATAATTGTTTTCGCGATGATAGAATCTACGTCGGGTTCCATGATTATCAAGTTTGGTGGCTTGCTGCCCTTGATGCTCTTAGGAATGATAATATCAAAATATAGGACAATAGATAAAGAAACGAAGAAGAGAATATTAATGACTAACCCTTTAACAGATAAATGATATGGCCAATATTAACGATGATATGATTGACTTGCGAAGATACATTAATGCGATAAAAAAGCATAAGTGGCTGTTTGTAGCGACATTTGTCGTTGTCATGGCCGCAGGGGTGTTCTTTGCATTTACGCGAGAGCCTAAGTATGATTTATATTCGTCGATGTTGATAGAGAGTGAAGATAGCGGAGCAGGAAGCATGGCCGCTGGAATGCTGGGCAGCATGGCAAAGACGTTCGCGTTTGGAGGCTTCGGTGGCACATCGGTCGACAATGAATTGGTTGTTGCCAAGTCGCATGCTGTATTGGTCAATACCATAAAGAAACTCGGGTTGAATCGTCAATATTTCTTGAAAGAAGGATTTTTGAGGAAGAAGTCACTATACAAGGACTCGCCTGTGCTGGTCGTTACCGACGAGCATTATTTTGACACTGCGCGCACAACGTTGCAGTTCAAAATAAAGTTGAACAAGAACGGCAGCGCAGACATCAAAGTCATTAAAGGGTTCACAAATACTTATTTTGACAAGGAGGGCTTGCAGCTTCCGGCCGCGGTTGACACTGAATATGGACGTTTCATGGTGCTTGCTTCTGAAAATTACGTCAAGGGTGAAGAAGTGTCGCTCAATGTGTATGTCAAAGGGAACGAGACAGTTGCCGAGGATATGTCGAAGGTGCTGTTGATATCGCCCTACGACATTTTATCGGACGGAATAGTGTTGACATATTCCGATGCGAATCTTGACAGGGGTAAGGACATATTGAACACTTTGATGGCCGAGTACAATGAATTCAGACTTTCGGAAAAGAATACAAGAGCAGGGAAAGATATGGATTTCATCGACGGGCAGATTGATGTGATGTATCAGAGCTTATCGCAATCGGAATCAGCCCTTGAGAAGTTCAAGACAGAAAACAAGTTGTCGGATATCCCGTCAGAACTTGCGATGATTCTTGAATCGTCGGGAAGATTGAATGAACTTATGCTTGAGGCAAAAGCGCGAGTGATGATGTGCGACTTGATGCTCGATTTCCTTGCACGGGAGGAAAACAAATACTCGTTGGTACCCACCTTTGACAACGGTGGCGAGTCGGGCGGCAATGAAATAGTCATGCAATATAATGAGCTTGTGTTGAAAAGAATGCGCTTGATGCGTTCGGCCAAGACCGACAATGTCGCATTGCAGGAAGTGTCGGAAAACATTGATGCCATGCGTGGTGTCGTGGTCGAAAGCGTTCAACGTTTCAAGGAAAATTGTAATGCGAGCCTTGCTACTCTTGAAGGGCAAAACGACAAGTTCATGACCCGTCTCGGTGATGCTCCAAAATTGGAACGCCAATATCTGAACTTGATGCGTGAAAATGAAATGAAAAACAGCCTGTACCTGTATTTGCTTGGCAAGAAGGGAGATTACTTGTTGCAGAAGATGTCGGGCACTATGTCTGGTTCTATAATCGACGAAGCGTATAGCGAATCGACAAAACCGTCAAGGATGACAGCCTACATTATTGTAGGGCTGGCTTTCTTCATGTCGCTTTTGATGCCGTTTGTATTTGTCATTTTCAGGCTTAACCGCAAGGATGTTGCCGAGAGGGAGTGGGACATGCCCGATGTTATAAAGAAAAATAAAAACTACACAGTTGTAGAATCCGTAGATTCGTGCATCGCGCTGATGCAGGCTTCGGGCAAGCGCAATTGGGTATTCTTGCATACCGATACCCCTGAATGTGGAGAAAATGCCTTGAGCGGCATCAAGGGAATTGCCGGCAAGTTGGTAACATGCGGAGAGAATGTTGCAATCCTTGATTTCTCTCAAGATTGCACTGATGACAGTTTGAACGCATATTTTGCAGGTAACGAGCTGAAATTGCAAAAGCAAGGTGAAAATATAGTATATGCCGGATTTTCGGGAGATGCTGCAGTAGAAGCTTTGTCGCATGTGCGGTTCAAGCAACTTTTGGACGAACTTGGAAAGAAGGTCGGGAAAGTGTGCATGGTTGTACCGTTTGTTCAGAGCAATATGCTTGCCATTAACGATATTGACAATTGCGGCTCGGCTTATATAGTAAATTCGGGCGTGGACAAAAGGAAAGTGCTCAAGCATAATGTCATTGGCATCGAGAAGAATCGGGAAATGATATTCCTGTTGCATTGACATCATGCAGATATTTTGTCCATAGGCATATTGGGTTATGTCGGGCAAAATTTTTACCTTTGCATGATACGAGCAACGGCGAGACGATGCACGATTAGACAGGCGCTGGAAAAACGTTGCGCGCCGACCTATTGCTTTTGAATGTATTGCTTTCGGGCCTTGTATGTTAACGGCAAGGAGGCATTTATTTTAAGACAACTATACACACAGGTTTGGACATGAACAAACATGCTATACAAAAACCCACAGATGCCAGTATCATATTGACATATCGTTGCCCTATGAGGTGCAAGATGTGCAATATTTGGAAGAATCCTACCGACATAAAGCAGGAAATCAAGCCCGAAGAACTTGAAATCTTGCCAAACTTGAAATTTATTAATCTCACAGGAGGTGAGCCCTTCATAAGGGAGGATCTTGAAGATGTCGTAGAGGTGTGTTACAAGAAATCCCCTCGTATAGTCATTTCCACGTCGGGCTGGTATGAAGACCGTGTGATAGCCCTCGCAAAGAAATATCCAAATATAGGCATACGTATTTCGATAGAAGGATTGTCGCAAAAGAACGACGAGCTGCGAGGCCGGGAAGGTGGTTTCGACAAGGGATTGCGCACATTGTTGACATTGAAAGAGATGGGATTGAAAGACATTGGTTTCGGCTGTACTGTTTCCAATCACAATTCCAGCGACATGCTGTCACTGTACCTGTTGTCAAAGTCGTTGGATATGGAATTTGCCACGGCTGCATTCCATAATTCCTATTATTTCCATAAGGACGACAATGTCATAACCAATCGTGACGAGGTGTGTGGTAATTTTGCGCGTCTTGTCGATTGGCAATTGAAAGAGAAGCATCCCAAGTCGTGGTTCCGCGCATTTTTCAACATGGGCCTTATAAATTACATAGAAGGCGGTCGTCGAATGCTTCCGTGTGAGGCCGGAATGATGAACTTCTTCATCGAGCCTTATGGCGACGTGTATCCATGTAACGGGCTTGAATCGAAGTACTGGAAAGAAAGCATGGGTAACATTCGCGATGTTAAGGATTTCTCCGAAATTTGGGAAAGTCCTAAGGCCGAAGAGGTGCGTGCCAAGGTGCGTCGCTGCCCCAAGAATTGCTGGATGGTGGGTACTGCGTCGCCGGTAATGCACAAGTATATCCGTCATCCGCTCGGATGGGTATTGAAAAACAAGTTGCGTGTAATGCAAGGGAAGGAAGCATGTCTTGACAAGAAGTGGTATGACGTGGGGCAAGATCCCGAACAAGGGAACTTGCGCGAACAATTCTGAGATTACGAAGTCTTTAAATTCCGACCATGAAAATAGTTGTTACAGGTACTCGAGGAATTCCCGACATAATGGGAGGTGTTGAAACTCATTGTGAGGAGCTTTTCCCTCGTATCGCAAGTATGGGGCATGACGTGACGGTAATAAGGAGGTCATGTTATGTGTCAGATAACAATAAGCGCGATACTTACAAAGGCGTCAAGTTGAAAGATGTATATGCTCCACGCAAGAAAAGCCTTGAAGCGATAGTGCACACTTTCCTTGCCGTTGTTGAAGCCAAGCGTCTAAAGGCCGATGTCGTGCATATACACGCCATAGGACCTTCGTTGATGACGCCATTGGCTCGGCTGCTCGGCTTGAAGGTGGTGACAACGCATCATGGCCCCGACTACGACCGCAAGAAGTGGGGGCATTTTGCAAAGTGGATGTTAAAACTCGGAGAGCGGAACGGGGCTTTGTATAGCAATGAAGTCATTGTCATATCTCATGTAATCGAGGATATATTGAAATCCAAGTACAATCGTGATTCAAACCTGATTTTTAACGGAGTCTCTGCTCCGCATGTTTCGGGCAAGACCGATTATCTTGAGTCGCTCGGCTTGAGTGCAGGAAAATATGTGTTGGCTGTCGGGCGTTTTGTCAAGGAGAAGGGTTTTGACCTGCTCGTAGATGCGTTTGTCAAAGCTGGGATGCATGATTACAAGTTGGTAATAGCAGGAGATGCCGACCATGAAGATGAATATTCATTGATGTTAAAACGCAAGGCTGCTGATAACGGTGTCGTCTTGACCGGATTTGTAAGAGGAGAGAAGTTGAGCCAACTGTTGGCTCATGCGGCTTTGTTCGTATTGCCTTCGTTTCATGAAGGATTGCCAATTTCATTGCTGGAAGCTATGGGTTACAAGCGTGATGTGCTTGTGAGCGACATTCCGGCCAACAAGCTGCCTGAATTGGATGCAGATGACTTCTTCCATTGTGGAAATGTTGATGCACTTGTTGCCGGGTTGAAAGGCAAATTGTCGCATGGCTCGGATGCCGCTGTTCCGGAACGGACGTATGACTTGTCCAATTACGACTGGGACAACATAGCAGGGCAGACGGTGAAAGTGTATGAAAAAGTAATGTCGGGACGATAATTAAGGCAATACATTCTGATAATGCGAAGCAACGACTTGCATTTTCATCTCACGGAATCTTCCATTTGCTTGTTTCCCGAAAAATGCCGGTAGGCACGTTCGAGCTTGATGTGATATCGGTTTTTAGCGTATCCTTTTCCGTTGTAGACTCTTGCAAAGCTTTCCCAATCTTTTGCTATCAAATATTTGTGTAGGCCGGTGTTAGTTATGAATTTGACAAACAACTCCAGTTGGCTTGTCTCCGACTTGCACATTTGTCGTGTAAAATCATCGAGCGAAACTGAGCCGCATTGTCGCCAGTTGGAACCTCTTATTTGAAACATGCCCCAGTATGTGCATATTTTTGCCAGGCTGTCGTTTATGACTGCTGCCGAGTCGAATTGCGCTTTTTGTGCAAGGAGAGTGGAGCCGTATTTCTCTTTTCTTAGAGGGCCGAATGCTTCGGGGTGCTTTTTTGATAACATTGCAACGTCGTAACCGGCTTCCCGTAGCATGTTTTTGAACATTGAAACTTCGAGATGCACTATCGGTGAACCCGGCTTTATGAAGCCGACGCGGTCAGGACCGGCTTCCACAAAACTGACAGCCTCTATTGTGGCTGCATCAAGGTGAGAACTGTTGGCGATAGTGTTCAATTCTTTACACGATATAGCCGGAATGGAATCTTGCAGCACGCTGTCATCGGGAATCGAGTCGATGATGGTTTCCATGTCTTTCGCCATTTTCCCACTGAGGTTGTATCCTGTTGTGCATAGTGCTGTCAGTAGTAGTACCGACATGGTTATCAAGATGGATGGTATTAACGTTTTCATGAGGTAATGGCAAGCGAGATTTTGTTTTTAAGGTACTGTTCTCAGGCCAATGTAAAAAATGCGGGGACTCCCTTGTTTTTCAACATGGGGAACACCCCGCAAGTTTTTATGTCATAAGTTGGGCTGAAATATTATTCGCCTTTTGCAACCATTTCAAGGATGCGAGTCAAGTAAGTCCAGAATTTTTCAACAGCAGGAATGTGCATTGCTTCTTTAGGCGAGTGCACGTTTCTCAATGTCGGGCCGAAAGAAATCATGTCGAGGTGCGGATAATTCTTCAGGAACAGTCCGCATTCAAGTCCGGCATGGATGGCTGTAGCTTCTGGAGTATCGTTGAAAAGTCCTTCATAAGCACGAGTGGCAATGTCGAGTATTTTTGAATCCAAGTTTGGAGCCCATCCCGGATAGCCGTCGGTGTGCGTCACCGTCGCCCCGGCAAGCTGGAATACGGCTTCTACTTGGTGGGCAATGTCATATTTGCGGCTTTCTACCGAGCTGCGTTGAGATGTAGTGATTATAATCTCGTTGCCTGGCAGCATCTTTACTGAAGCAAGGTTGGTTGAAGTCTCGACAAGTCCGGGAATTTCCCTGCTCATGGATATCATGCCGTGGGGAGCACAGTAAATTGCACGGATGAGGGCTGTGGATGTTTCCATGTCGATACAATATTCAGGTGTATCGGCTGTTTCCACGGTGATGAGCATGTCTTTTTCGACAGACTTGTATTCGTTCTCGATGTCGGCGATGAAGTTGTTGAGCTTTACCCTCAATTGCTCCTTGTGGTCGCAATGGATTCCCACTACGGCATGAGCTTCGCGAGCTATGGCGTTGCGCAAGTTGCCGCCGTCGATTGATGACAAGGATATTTCATATTCTTGAGAAAGGTCCCAAAGGAAGCGAGCCAAAATCTTGTTGGCATTGGCACGGCCTGCATTGATGTCGGTTCCTGAGTGCCCGCCTTGTAGTTTTGAAATGTTTATTTTAAAGAACAAGAATTTCTCGGGAGCAAACGAACGCTTGTAGTTCAAACGGGCAATAGTGTCGATGCCGCCTGCGCAGCCTATGCATATTTCGCCATCTTCTTCCGAGTCGAGATTGAGCAGTATGTCGCCCTCGATCATGCCTTCACCAAGGTTGTTGGCACCGGTCAATCCGGTTTCCTCGTCAACGGTGAAAAGAGCCTCTACCGGGCCATGAACCAACTCGGGGCTTACGAGGACGGCCAAAGAAGCAGCCATTCCTATGCCGTTATCGGCTCCCAGGGTAGTGCCTTTGGCCTTTACCCATTCACCTTCGATGTAAGTTTGTATGGGGTCGTTTTCAAAGTCGTGTTCCACGCCGTTATCTTTCTCACACACCATGTCCATGTGTCCTTGCAATACTACGCGCGGTGAGTTTTCATATCCCGGAGATGCGGGTTTGAACATGGCCACGTTGCCTATTTCGTCGGTTTTGTAGGCTATGCCGTGTTCTTTTGCGAAATTTACGAGAAAATCATGTATTTTACCTTCTTTTTTTGAAGGGCGAGGAACCTTAGTGATTTGATCAAAAATGTTCCAAATAACAGCCGGTTTTAGTCCAGTAATATCCATATAGTGAATTTATGTGTAATGATGGGAGTAAAAACATCCCAATTTGAAATAATGTTAAATTATCCGATTTTTGCACACTAAGTTACAAAATAAATTTGAGTAAAAACAAATTTTACGTTTACCTTTCATATATTTGCACCACAAATTGAGCGACGAAGTGAAAATTGTCTTGGTTACGATATTAATTGTTGGCATTTCGGTAATGCTGTTAGGGGTGAGAGTGTTTTTTGTGAAAGGGGGAAAGTTCCCTAATACTCATATTCACAGCAATCCGGCCTTGAGAAAGAAAGGAATCACTTGCGCTACTGATGACAGAAGTAAATAACTTAAACATACAGAAATGAAATTTTTTACGCTATCAGCAAAATGCATTATTGTTGCGGCAGGTTTATTGATGGTGACATCGTGCAACAATGCCAATAACGGTAATGCTGGTGCAACACAGGCTCCTGCAGCCGGAAACGGGGAGCAAATGGTCATACGTTACATTGATGGTGACACCCTTCTTGCAAAGTATAACCTTGCAATGGAAATCAACGAGGCCATGTTGCGCCGTTCCAACCAACTCGACAGCGAGCAACAGAAAAGGGGTGCAGAGATAACTCGTTTTGGCAACGAAATCCAATCAAAGTATCAGAATAACGGTTATCTGACTCAAGAAAGTTTCAATGCCGACCAAGCCAAATTGCAACAAATGCAAGTCGACGCACAGAATTACCTGTCGAAATTGCAACGCGATGCGCAAAATGAAATGCAGCAATACAACATTCAACTTAACGACTCGATAGACAGCTTCATCAAGTATTACGCCAAGCAAAACGGTTACGACATGATTCTCTACAAGGCTTCGAGCGTTTATGTCGATCCGAAATATGATGTTACAGACGACGTTGTAGAAGGATTGAACAAGCGTTATACCAAGGTTGAGAAAAAATAAGGCTGAATTTAGGGTTTTTACTTTGTTAAGAAACGCATTTGTGCAGGTCGCGGCTTCAATTTGAGATGGAGGCGCGGCCTGCATGTTTGTACCGATATGCCGATGGTTGGTTAACCAGCGAGAGGCGTGGGTGCAGAAAATTAAAAACATTGTAACATAGTTTTTTATGATAGAAGACCATTTGATAACTGAAGAGGCTAATGAAAAGGCAGTCCTCGTGGGCATAATCACTCCTACTCAAGGAGAAAGCAAAGCCAACGAGTATCTCGACGAACTGGCTTTCTTGGCCGACACGGCCGGAGCCGACACGGTGAAGAAATTCCTGCAACGCATGGATTCGCCCAATAGTGCGACTTTTGTCGGTAAAGGAAAGTTGGAAGAAATTAGGCAATACGTTGAAGAGAACGGGGTGGGGCTTGTCATATTTGATGACGACCTTACATCAAAACAGGTTGCCAACATTGAAAAGGAATTGAAGGTAAAGATTCTCGACCGTACCAGTCTTATCCTTGACATATTTGCCAAGCGAGCAAAGACGGCAAATGCAAAAATGCAGGTCGAACTGGCACAATACCAATATTTGCTGCCTCGGTTGACGAGAATGTGGACCCACTTGGAACGCCAACGCGGAGGTATCGGTATGCGAGGTCCGGGTGAAACACAGATAGAAACCGACCGCCGAATCATTCTCGACAAGATTTCGCTGTTGAAGGAACGTTTGCGCTCGCTCGACAAGCAAAAGACCATCCAGCGCAAGAATCGCGGCAAGTTGACGCGCATTGCGCTCGTGGGCTATACCAACGTAGGGAAATCTACATTGATGAACCTGTTGAGCAAGAGTGACGTGTTTGCCGAGAATAAATTGTTTGCGACACTTGACACTACTTGTAGAAAAGTGATTATCGACAACTTGCCGTTTTTGTTGACCGATACTGTGGGATTTATCCGCAAGTTGCCAACGCACCTCGTGGAGTCGTTCAAGACTACGCTCGATGAAGTGCGTGATGCCGACATATTGGTGCATGTGGTTGACATCTCGCATCCTCAATTTGAGGAGCAGATAGAGGTGGTCAACAAGACATTGAATGAGGTGTGTGACGCGGCCAACAAGGAGATGATTCTTGTGTTTAACAAGATAGATGCGTTTACATATGTTCCGAAAGACGAGGATGATTTGACTCCGCGCACTCGCCGCAACATTCCGCTTGAAGAATTGAAGGAATCGTGGATGGCAAAGATGAACGACAATTGCGTGTTCATATCGGCAAAGCAACGCACCAATATAGATGAGTTGAAACACATGCTATATGAAAAGGCAAAGATAATCCACACGCAACGATTCCCGTATAATGATTTCTTGTTCCAGAAGTATGACGACCTTGGTGAGGAAACGGAGGATTGACCTTGCTGATGCAGGGGGCAACGTTTAAAAAATGTGGAATTTTACTCCAAATGACAAGCTGATGAGGTCATGCAGCGGGTATCCGCTGTTGCCTATATGGCTGAGAATGTAGTAGTCGCAAGTGCTTATTTCGTAGAACAGTGTTATGGCTTTAGCTATAAACCGCTTGTCGGGTGAAATGTTGATTGTGGCACGTTGTCCTATGTATATGTTTGGGCGTAACTTGGTGGCAAACCAATAATATCCTTTAGGATACCTGTCGGGCTGTCTTACCCAGAATTGGTTGCTCAATATGGTGTTAAGGTAGATGCCGCAGGCAAGCGGCTCGAATGAGAAATGCCGGCCGGCGTCCAATTTCCATGGAATGAAATTCTGTTTTATGGTGAGGGTCACTTTCACTTTCTCCGATTCATATTTAGGAATGAACCCTATGAATATGTCGGTCTCCCATTGCTTGTTTTTGCCATAGGCCCATCCTGAGCCGAAGGAGAGCAGGCCCATGTTCCCGGCATATTGGATTTTATAATAAGAAGGGATGAGGCGTTGCCAGCGTTCTTGCATGCGTGTCATCCTTTCTTCGTATTTTAAGAGCTTTTCCATCCTTCGCTGGTCTATAACAACTGTTGAATCGGCTTTTGAAGCCGAGGCGGCCGGCGAGAAGAGAGCAACAATGGCTGTCATTGTAAGTATTATTTTAAAAACGGATTTCTTCGCATTCATAGGTCCCGTCGTCGTTGAATGTAAATAATAGATAAGTGCGGTCGTCGAGACTCGTCGTCTGATGATAGATTGTGCCGTCACCAAACAGGTCGTCATGTTTCAGCGAGTGGCCGTGCCCGTTGATGCAGCACATGAGTCCCGGAAGCATTTTCACATAGTGCCGGAATACCGTAGAGACATTGTTGTTGAACACGTCGTCGCCGGGTCTGGCATGCATACAAGCCACCGAGTGTGAGAACTCATCAAGGCGGGATGTCGAAGCGCACATTATGAATTCAAAGTCGGGAATTGGGTGAGAATAGTCATATTCAAGCGCGTTGGTATTCATGCACACAAATTTTATGTTGCCGGCTATGAATTCAAAGTTGGTTGTCCCGAAGATTGCTTCAAATGTTTCTTTGCCTGTACCGAGGCAGTCATGATTCCCTATAAGGGCTACATAAGGAATGTTCAAGTCTTGCAGGTAATCGCGTGTCCAGATGAATTCCTGCGTGTATCCAAATTCGCTCATGTCTCCGTCGTGGATGACAAAGTCGATGTCGAGCCTTGAATTTATGTCTTTGACGAGCCATTGCAGCTCGTCATACCATTTGTGGGTGTCGCCTATCGCGGCAACCTTGATTTGGGCCTTGTCTTGGCACTTGTCCTCGATACGAGATATATTTTTGGCATTGATGTCGGTGGGACCGGTGATTCTCACATCATAAGGGTGGTAGTCGATTAATTCACAAGATTGAAGCCCTGTGGCGGTTGCGATTGTTAATATGATGGCGATTGCTGCATGTGGGATGTGGTATTTCATGTGCGCGAGTGTGTGATAATCGGTTGTAAAGATATCAAATACCTAAGTAATGAGGGTGTGGAGAAGAGGAATGAGAAATATTTCAGGAACAATAGGACAACAATCATGAATCTGCCGGAAGGCAAATAAGGATGGGCAATTATTAAAAATATAAAAAAGTGTGAAAGCGTATTGCCGTATATTGATTTATCAAATAAATTCGCATTTTAAATAAAATATTTCTGAATGGAATTTTTAATAATATTATTCCTGTTATTAATGAATGGCGTATTTGCCATGTATGAAATAGCATTAGTGTCATCGAGCAAGGCGCGTCTTGAAATATTTGTAAACAAGGGCAACCGTTCGGCAAAAAGAGTAATAAAGCAACTGCAAGAGCCTGAAAAAATCCTTTCCACTATTCAGATTGGCATTACGCTCATAGGCATCGTGTCGGGTGCATTCGGTGGTGTCGCTTTGGCCGACAACTTAGTGCCATTTTTTGAGAAGCTTCCATATGTGAGCATGTATGCCAAAGATCTTGCCATGATAACAGTCGTGGCCATAATCACATATTTGTCACTCATAATAGGGGAGTTGGTGCCAAAGACAATTGCATTGAACAATCCCGAGCGATATGCCATGATGTTTTGCCACATGATGAATTTGCTGGCCAAGATTTCTTATCCGTTTGTGTGGCTGTTGAGCGTGTCGACAAGGCTGGTGGGTAAGATAGTCGGAGTCAGCGACAGCAAGGAACGCACGATGACGCAGGATGAATTGAAGATGCTGCTGCATCAGAGTTCGGAACAGGGTGTTCTCGACAAGGACGAGACAGAGATGCTGGGCGACGTGTTCAGGTTCTCGGACAAGCGTGCCAACGACCTAATGACACATCGCACCGATGTGGTGTTTCTTAATGTTGACGATGATGAAAAAAAAGTGCTTGACATCATAGCCGAGAAACGTTTCAGTAAATATCCGTTGTTGAATGCGTCTATTGACGACATAATAGGAATCGTGTCGGTGAAGGATGTCATACTCATGATAGGCAACAGGATGCCTTTTGACTTGAAAAGCATCGCGCAGCCGGCTGTGTTCATGCCTGAGAGCCTTTATGCCAAGAAGGTGCTGGAATTGTTCAAGAAGAGCAAGCGCGACTTCGGTATAGTGGTAAATGAGTTTGGCGGTACTGAAGGCATTATCACTTTGCACGACTTGACCGAAAGTATTTTCGGGAATATACAGGAGGAATATGAACCCGACGAGAAGGAGATTGTGAAACGTCAGGATGGTTCTTTCCTTGTTGAAGGCTTGATGAATGTAGATGATTTCATGGAAGAGATGGGCATAATGTATTATGACGATCTCAAGCAGGAAGACTTCACGACCGTTGGAGGCATGGCAATGTTCTTCATAGGCAGCATACCTAAGGAGGGCGACAAGTTCAGCTATCGTAATCTGGATTTTGAGGTTATGGACATGGATAATGACCGAGTCGACAAGCTACTTGTAATAAAGAAAGAAGAGGAAGAACCTGCTGAGTGAGATTTTGTTGACTTAGCCTTGTAAGAAAGAGGAATCATATAGGTGTGGCGGTAATCGTTATAGGTTGCTGCCACATTGCGTTTTTGTTGTAACGGTGGAAATTGAGTGGTGGTGTAAAATAAAACCTTCGGCACTGCTCACGCAGATCCGAAGGCAAAAGTGGTAAGTCGGAGTTGTAATGTGCTTACTACAAAAAAAGTATGTGTTGTTATTTCCCTATGATGTATTTTATGAACAGATAACCACCGAATATTTGTACCAATATCCCGGGCAATCCGAGACTGATATCTTGCAAAGCAGCTGTCAGTGAACCGCTGATGGCCCATTCGACAATAGAGCCTGCCACTTGATATGTGGCTACGACGGCTGCTACCGTCAACAGGGAGAATGACTTGAACTTATAGGCTGCATACCCGGCTGCCGATGTAAGAAGCACCGATTTTATCAATATCACAGGAAGCATTGATGCTGCCGGCATCCCAAATGCCACACTGTTGATGACAGGTGACAATACTGCTGTTAGCAATCCGGCTTTCCATCCAAATTTGTAGGCAGCCACAAGTGTGAAAAAGTATATGGGTAGCCAAATGAGACCGCCTTGTGGCATGAGGTGGCATAACTGCGGCAAGATGATGTTGCCTGCGGTAAACAACACGGCAACCATGTAAGTCTTTAGCTGGTTGTAGTTGTACGCATAAAGTTTTACGTTCTGAGTAGTCATGATAAAGTATGGTTTAAAAATTCATTAATTTTTCATTTTAGCGATGAATTGTTCTATAAGCGGCAATGCTTCTTCGGCAGTGGCGACATTCGAGGTGAGTTGTTCTACCGGGCAGATGCCTGTGCCGGTGCGATTTATTATGTTGTCGACGAGTGTGCCATATACAGTATCTATGCCATGCTGCTGAAGCAGTTCCAGTGCAGGCTTGCTTATGACGTCGGTGTGTAGGGCCTTGATCCGTCCGAGTGCCATCAGTGCTGCCGCGCCCTTCCCTACGACTTTGTCGGCAATCAATGCGCCGTTGAGGGTTTCGGGCGAGTGCTTGAGTATCTCAAAGAGGTCGATTACCCCACGCCGGTAGCAGAATGTCAATTCGTTTCGACTGTCGGCTATTACGCACGAACAGCCTTTTTTGTGGAGCAAATTTACTAAATTCTCCATTTCGACAGGCTTGCTTGTGGGGCTTTGGTCGATTTTTTTTATTACTCGGCAAGGATTGCCGGCAGCCAGCACGCCGGGAGGGATATTGCCTGTGACTATGCTGCCGGCTCCGATTACCGCTCCGTCACCGATAGTCACGCCTGGCAGAACCGTCACGTTGGCTCCAATCCATACATTGTTGCCGACAGTTATGGGGTAGGCGTATTCTAACCCTTTGTTTCGGCGGGCGGTGTCGAGTGGATGGCCTGCGGTGTAGAATCCGCAGTTGGGAGCGATAAACACATTGTCACCAAATGTAACCTTGGCTCCGTCGAGGATTACGCAATTCATGTTGGCAAAAAAGTTTTCACCTATTGAAATGTTGTATCCATAGTCGCAATAGAACGGTTGCTCTATTTGAAACGTTTCTCCGGTCGAGCCAAGCAGACTGCGCATCACCTCGGCGCGTTTCTCGAGTTGCGCCGGGTGCAGGTTGTTATAGGTGTGGCATATGCTTTTGCACCTGTCACGCTCGTCCAGCAGGGTTTTGTCGTAGTTTGCATCATACAGCATTCCAGCTTTTGCTTTCTCTTTTTCGGTCATAATTTAAAAACAATGATGTAATATATTATAAAAAAAAGAAGCATGTCGGAGAATCGAGTTTCATCCGCTTGCAAAATTAATGTCGTTTGTATAGTTCCATCATACCTATATTACAGTAAATGTTACCAATTTTACGGTGTGTATGGGCGTCGACTGCCTATTTGTTACCGGGGAGATATGTTGAACTTGCAGAATGTCATTGTGAGCGCATCGAATGTGAGCACTTTGTTGACCAAAAGTTCGCCTATTCCGAGTACATATTTCAGTGCTTCGGCAGCTTGTATCGACCCGATGATGCCCGGTATTACTCCAAGTACGCCATAGCTTGAGCTTGCCTTCATGTCGGCCGGTGGTGTAGGGAACAGGTCGCGCAGAGTGGCCGTGCCTGGCAGCACCGTCATTACGTTTCCCGAGAATTGGTTGATGGCTCCGTGTACGAAAGGTTTATTCAAGGCCACGCATGAGTCGTTGATTAAAAATTTAGACTCTAAGTTGTCGGTTGCGTCGATGGCTAAGTCGCAGCCATCCAGTAGCGTGGCTGCGTTTTCGTGCGAAAAGTATTCGCACACGCTTTCCACTTCGACATCGGGATTTATGGCTTTGATTTTTTCTTTGGCCGAGACGACTTTCTTCTTTTCTATGTCGTCGGTGGTGTGAATCACTTGGCGCTGGAGGTTGGACAGGTCCACACGGTCGCTGTCGATAATGCGCAGATGTCCCACACCTGCTGCCGCAAGGTATAGCGCGACAGGCGAGCCGAGGCCGCCTGCCCCTATTATGGCTATCGAAGAGTCGCATAGCTTATGCTGTCCCACTTCGCCCACTTGTGGCAACATCAAGTGTCTTTTATATCGTAGGTAAAAATTATTGTCAGTGATCATACATGCAAACTTACGCATAAAAAACGGCATCGCCATATTGTTTAGTAAATAAAAAACGTGGATAACCGACGGTAAAACGGAAGTATAAATAAAATGTGATAAAAAGTGTTGATTATTAGAAATTTCTGCGTAAATTTGCAACCGCGTTCCGGGTGAAGTGTGCCCGGCGGTAGAAATAACTTAATTATTAACAATTTTAAATGAGCGAAGAATTAAAAAATTCTCCAATTGAAGATTTCGATTGGGATGCCTTTGAAAAAGGCGACACTCAAGGAGAGAAATCTCGCGAGGAACTGGAAAAGACCTATGACGAGTCTTTGAACACTATTAAGGACAAAGATGTGACAGAAGGTACCGTTATCGCGCTCAACAAGCGTGAGGTAGTGGTTAACATCGGTTACAAGTCGGACGGTATTATTCCATTGAACGAATTCCGCTACAATCCCGACCTCAAGGTTGGCGACAAGGTAGAGGTGTTCATAGAGAACCAAGAAGACAAGAAGGGTCAACTGATCTTGTCGCACAAGAAGGCTCGTGCAGCCAAGAGCTGGGATCGCGTTAACCAAGCTTTGGAAAATGACGAAGTCATCAAGGGTTATATCAAGTGCCGTACCAAGGGCGGTATGATTGTTGACGTATTCGGTATCGAAGCATTCTTGCCGGGTTCTCAAATCGACGTTAAGCCTATTCGCGACTATGATGTATTCGTAGGCAAGACTATGGAATTTAAGGTCGTTAAGATCAACCAAGAATTTAAGAACGTTGTTGTTTCTCACAAGGCTCTCATCGAAGCCGAGCTTGAACAACAAAAGAAAGATATCATCGCAAAGCTCGAAAAGGGACAAGTGTTGGAAGGAACTGTCAAGAACATCACTTCTTATGGCGTGTTCATCGACTTGGGCGGCGTAGACGGACTTATCCACATCACCGACCTTTCTTGGGGCCGCGTGAACCATCCGGAAGAAGTTGTAAAACTCGACCAAAAGTTGAATGTGGTAATTCTCGACTTCGACGACGAGAAGAAGCGCATTGCCCTTGGCTTGAAGCAACTTCAACCGCATCCATGGGATGCCCTCGACCCGAACTTGAAGGTTGGCGACAAGGTAAAAGGCAAAGTTGTCGTTATGGCCGATTACGGTGCATTCGTGGAAATCGCTCCGGGCGTGGAAGGTCTTATCCATGTGAGCGAAATGTCTTGGTCGCAACACTTGCGTTCAGCTCAAGATTTCATGAAGGTTGGCGACGAGGTAGAGGCAGTTATCTTGACCCTCGATCGCGAAGAGCGTAAGATGTCGCTTGGTATCAAGCAATTGAAACCAGATCCATGGGAAAATATCGAAAAGAATTATCCTGTTGGTTCAAAGCACACTGCAAAGGTTCGCAATTTCACCAACTTCGGTGTATTCGTAGAGCTTGAAGAAGGCGTAGATGGTCTTATCCACATCAGCGACCTTTCTTGGACCAAGAAGATCAAGCATCCGTCTGAATTCACCCAAATCGGTGCCGACATCGATGTTCAAGTTCTTGAAATCGACAAGGAAAACCGTCGCTTGAGCCTCGGCCACAAGCAATTGGAAGAAAATCCTTGGGATGTGTTTGAAACAATCTTCACTGTCGGCAGCATCCACGAAGGTACAATCGTTGAAATGCTTGAAAAGGGCGCTGTTGTTGCTTTGCCTTATGGTGTTGAAGGATTTGCTACTCCTAAGCACCTTGTAAAACAAGACGGAACTCAAGCTAAGCAAGATGAAAAGCTCAACTTCAAGGTTATCGAGTTCAACAAGGACGCTAAGAGAATCATACTTTCTCACAGCCGCATCTTTGAAGACGAAGCTAAGGCTGAAGCAAAGAAGGCTGCAAAGAAGGCTAAAGCTGAAGAAGTAACTTCGGCTCCTGCTATCGAGAAGACTACTCTTGGCGACATCGAAGAACTTGCAGCATTGAAGGAAAAACTTTCTAAAGGCAACAAGTAAGTAGCAATTTAAGCTGACAAATATTTGTCCGGATGCCATTTTATATGGCATCCGGTTTTTTTATGCCGTTCAGCATGGCGTTATGTTAAATAATATTAATCGGGGGGGGGGTAAATTTTACTTGTGATATTTGTGTGGCTGGTGTCATTATTATACATATATTTGCACCGTAGCTGATGTTGTGGTAGAATGGAGATGTGATTTTGTTGATATCGGCTTGCCACATCATATTTTTTAATGACAGATGCAACTTATTTGAAATTGGAGTGCGTCTAATGAGAAAATGAAATATATAGTCACATTATGATAAAAAAAGTGTTTTGGGCCATCGTCTTGTCATGCTGTTCGGTGACAGGAGCATTTGCTCAATATTCTGTTAAGGGTATTGTGGTCGACAGTACCAATGTAGGTGAACCATACGCCACAGTAAGAATTTATGCGGCAAGCGACACGGCGAAAGCCGGTAAAGTTGGAGTGACCGACGGTGACGGACGTTTTGTTGAGGAAATTGGAGATGCCGGACGTTACAAGTTGACTGTGACATCGGTGGGCAAAGAGTCGTTCTCTCGGTGGTTTGACGTGGATGGAAGCAATAAGGTTGCCGATCTTGGTACAATCGTGATGAGGCAGGCCGAGAACGTGCTTTCGGAAGTTGAGGTGATAGCGCAAAAGCCACTTGTGACAGCCGAAATTGACCGACTGAGTTATGATGTGGCAAACGATGAAGATGCAAAGGCCAGTTCGATTCTCGAAATGTTGAAGAAAGTACCTATGGTGACCGTGGACGGGCAAGACAAAATACAGGTGAACGGTAGCAGTGATTTCAAGATCTACAAAAACGGCCGTCCCGATAACACTCTGTCGGGGAACCCGTCGCAGGTGTTAAAGTCGATTCCGGCCGACATGGTGGAAAAGATCGAGGTAATCACCGAGCCGGGTGCTAAATATGATGCAGAAGGGGTTAACGGCATATTGAATATTGTGATGAAGGATAACAGTCGCATTGACGGCGTGATGGGTTCATTGTATGCCCAATATAACACCATGAAGCAACCCGGAGGAAATTTGTACTTGACAACAAGTTTCAATGATAAGTTAACGGCAAGTATAAACTATTCTTATGTCAACATAGGTGCATATGAGCAGTTTCAGGATCATTCTTACTCTTATGTTGAATCTGGGAACAACGAAACAGGCCTTATCGAGATGGAAAATCCGGGAAACATGCATTTTGCCTCGCTCGACTTAAGTTATGAAATAGACTCGCTTAATCTTGTCACTGCGTCATTTAACGGATATGCCCTCGGAATAGACCAGCATGGTGAGAACGCGACGCAAATGTTTGATGCCGATGGCAACTTGCTATATTCTTATGTGCAGACCTACGGTGAAGGACAACAGAATAATTATTTTAGTGTGAGCGGACGGCTCGATTACCAGCACTTGACTCAACTAAAGGGCGAGGCGTTGAATTTCTCTTATCTGTTGTCGGCATCCGGGACAGGGAATAATTATGATTCCAATTTTGAGGATCTCGTTAATCCTCAATTTGATTACACCCGTTATTTGTATGATTCCGACCAAAAGATGTGGGAGCATACGTTCCAGCTTGATTACACGCGTCCGTTTGGCGACAAGCACAAGCTTGACGTGGGGGCGAAATACATCTTCCGTCGTAACCATAGTGCCAGTTCAACGCAACAGGATGAATCGACCCCTGTATTGCTCGATTTCATGCACCGCACACATGTAGGTGCTGTCTATGGGGAATATTCGTTTACATCGGGTCCTTGGATGGCTCGTGCAGGGTTGCGCTATGAATTTGCACGAATGACTGCCGATTACCGAATCGGCAACAGCCCGTACATGGGAAAGAACTTGAATGACCTTGTGCCTACGCTCAGCCTCGGTTACCGTATCGACGATAAGAACAACCTGCGGTTTAATTTCTCCACGCGCATCAATCGTCCCGGGATAACTTTCCTTGACCCGACAGTCAATGAGTCGCCTGATGAGGTGAGTTATGGAAATCCGTCGCTCGTTAGTGCACGCAACCATTCATTACAGACCACTTATACGTTTATACATCCAAAGTTGACATTGAATGCTTCGGCCGGATATTCATTCAGCAACGATCAAATAACGCAGCTCATATATACCGAAGATAATATGCGCTATGAGACTTACGACAACATAGGCAAGGTGCGCAACGGGTGGTTTAACTTATATGCCCAATGGATGCCGACGAAAAAGACTAATATATCGGTTAATGCATCGGCGACATACGCCAATTATCGTAATGATGAATTGATGCTTGACAATAGACGGTGGAATTTCAGCTTCTTTGCAAGGGCTTCTCAGGAACTTCCATGGAAATTGCGCTTTAGCGTAATGGGAGGGCGCAACGGTGGCAGTGTATGGGGGTTGTATGGCTATTCAAAACCTAATTATTTCTATACACTCGGGCTGCAACGTTCGTTCTTGAAGGATGACCGCCTGACGGTGCAAATGTTTGCCATGAATCCTTTCTCGTCGAAATATATGAAGGCCGAGTATATAATACGTTATGGCGACTATACGGGATGGGAAGTAGGACAATACCCGCAACGCATGTTCCAAGTGGCGGTGTCGTTCCGCTTCGGCTCGCTCAAGGCATCGGTGAAGAAAACTCGCACCACCATCAACAATGACGACGTGGTCGGCGGTGGTGGAGGCAGCGGCAGCGGTGCTCCCACAGGAGGAGCCGGTAACGAATAAGCCGAGCATGTCGGGGCAATATATAATTTAGCAGCCAGTGCAGTAAATAATTATTACTGGGCTGGCTGCTAAATTATTAAAGTTAAGATGGTAAAACAAGTGAGTAGCGTGCAGATTTTTCCCAATTTTGGGAATGTTACAGATCAATGTTGCGTGAACACTTTTTTCTCGACGCTTCCATCGTCATATTTGAAAATATATATGTTGTTTGGCTGAGGGGCTGTTACAGGCAGCCCGTCAATTGAGTATATATTTGTGCAACGAGCCGAATGCAAGGCATTTTCGATTGTATCGACAGATGACGAATTCTCCAGATCATCGACAATCTGAGCAAATATATTCCACCCTTTTTCCCTGTATTCATCGATGCAACCTTCAGGAACATGTAATACGCATGAATTGAGTCCTGGATAAAAAGAGGAATCTTGCAATGTCGGAGCTATTGTGCCATAGCAGTACACGTTGGCCAAATTGTAGCAGTAGGCAAATGAATAAGAACCAATTTTTTTCAATGAAGCAGGCAGTGTGAGGTTGTTTATGGCGCAGCATTTTATGAAAGCTTGGTTGCCTATTGTCTCAATGCCATCGGGTACACTGTAGTCTCCATCATGTTTTACAGGCATTGAATTCAATGTTGTGCCATCTGAATTTACCAATGCATTGTCCACAAGTTGGAAAGACTTGTTTTCGCTCTCTATTTCAAAGCGTTCGATTTTAGAATATCTGAACGGATTAGTGCCTATGGTCTCAAGTTGTGCAGGTAAAGTTATGGAGCTGAGATATCGGCAGTCGCTGAAAACGTATGCCCCTATGGATTTCAGATTTTGTGGAAGATGTATGTTTATCAGTCCTCGGCAATTGGCAAAAGCTTTTTCTCCAATTCGAGTCACGTTATCGGGCAGTATCAAGTCTTGTAGCGTGTAATTAGGATCAGAATCATTAAAGGCATCGTCTCGAATGTAATTGTCATCAATAGAACATTCCGACAAGTCGATATATGACAGTTGCCCTGTCGTAATTTTAGTTAATTCGCTGAGCCATTGTATGTCATTGGCATTTATTGAACCTGTCACTTTCAATCGGCATACGCGGCGACTGGCGAGTTCTCCTCCAAGGGCTTCTATGAGCGAACCCGGCACAGGCACATTTACTGTTGTTACCTCATTGTCGGTTGGTTCGGGTTGCAAGCCGAGGATCATGCGCATGTCGATCGTATAGGTTTCATCTGTATTGGTGATGTCATAGTAGCGGTCTTCGTTATTCCTGTTGGCATGACCGAGGTTGAGGTGAATATTGCCATTTTCGTCATAACCGTCGGCAACAAATATGTGGTTGGCGCCACCGCTTTCAGTACCGCCCATCAACACCGGTCTGCCGGCCGATATTTCCTTGTAGATCATTTCACGCCACTCGTCTTGGGTATAAGCACCGTTTGTTTGGCGTACTATTGTCATGTAAGGGTTGTAGCCGAAATATTTTTTCAATGCAGAATGTATATATTCGATTTGAGTTCCAGTGCTTGAAGAAAATTTCATTTCAAGGGCTACTCCTATGTGCAACATCAGTGTGGCTACGGCATCGATTTGGGCATCAGTTACCGGTTGATTTTTGTAAATTGTCGCCATGTTGCTCCAGTCATAGTATGTATTTTCAAAATCAGCTTTGAGCACTTGAGGCTCATCTCTTTCCTCCCACACATAATAATTGTATCCTATTCCATGTGTCGGGTATTTCCAGTAATTCATGACTTGTGCCATTGCTACGGCTCCGCAGCCGGCATCTGCAAGTGTGTCATAATCATCTATGACAGGCAAAAAGGCATTTTCTCCGCCATCTTGCGACCATTGTGTGGTCAGCAACGGGGCAACACTTGGTTTTAACCCATTTTCTTGAATAATTTCCTTTCCGCTCTTGGCTTGGCAAACGGGAACATACGTTAATAATAGCAAAATCGTCACTGCAAGCAATTTACTTGCTTCTTTAAAAGTAATAGGTTTCATTTTTAAAAAAAAGTTAGAAATTAAACTCGAATTAAATAGCATCAGGCCATTAAATCAGGCCATTAATAATAGCATTTATGCAAATGTAAGAAATTTACTAACATGTATTGTTATTTGCAGGAATAATTTTTTTGATAGCAAGCAGAAGTGTTGGGCGATTTGTATTGGTCTTGAATTTTTTAGTATGTTTGCAGGCAGGAAAGGTTTAAATCGCAATGCGTTGAAGCTGCATGGCTTTATTTATGCGTATTGTTGAAGAATTTGTTATACTTGGAACCGGTTGGTTGTAAACTGGATAATTAATATACAAGGAGTTTATAGAAGATGGAATTTTTGAGTCAAAATAATTTGTTGGGGCTTGTGATAGGTATTTGTACGTTCCTTGTCATAGGCTTGTTTCATCCGATAGTAATAAAATGTGAATATTATTTCGGTACGCGCTGCTGGTGGTTCTTCTTGTTGCTGGGAATCGCCTGCATCGCGTTGTCGTGCATGGTAGAGGAGGTTTTGTGGTCGGCATTGCTGGGTGTGACAGCCTTTTCGTCGTTTTGGAGCATATTGGAAATATTCGAACAGCAGAAACGTGTGCAGAAAGGTTGGTTCCCACGCAATCCGCGACGGAAGTATCCTTTTGACAAGGAGAAGTAACCTCCTTTGTTAGAATTGAGGTATATTCATATAATAGAATTAAATACCTGTAAAGACACGATTTATCTTCTCTGCAAGATGTTGCAAGGTTTCGGCTGGTATGAAAAATAAGCAAGCTCATTTTTTACATTGTATTCAATTTGCACTATCTTTGTACTGAGAGATATAAAACCTGGAAATGATGAAAAAAACGATAGTGTCGGCATTTTTATGCGCCATCATTGCTTTATGCGGCATGGATGTGCATGCTGCATTGCAATGGAAACATGGCGGCGTGAAGGTGGAAAGCGCAAGTCGCGCAGGTTCGGACGCATCGGGCGGCATCGAGGTGTACAGCCAAGAAATGTCGATTATCATTAAGACTGACCGCAAGGTGGAGGTAAAGGTGTTCACCATTCTCGGGCAAGTTGTCTCCGAAGCTGAGTTGACGGCCGGAACTTCGGTTCTGGAAATAAATTCCAGAGGCATATACATAGTCAAAATCGACGATTTCACCCAAAAGGTGGTGTTGTGACATCTCATTGAACAGGAAACATAAAAATTTATATAGTTATGGAAGAGAATGTAAATTTGGATTGGTCCAATTTGCCGTTTGGTTACATAAAGACCGATTACAACGTGCGTTGTACCTACAAGGATGGTGCTTGGGGTGAAGTTGAAGTGACCGACTCTGAATATATCAATATTCATATGGCGGCAACATGTCTCCATTACGGTCAAGAAATATTTGAAGGCTTGAAGGCTTTCAAAGGCAAAGACGGGAAAATACGCATTTTCCGCCTCGAAGAGAATGCAAAGCGCATACAGCGCAGTGCAAACGGTATAAAAATGGCTCCGCTGCCTGTAGAAAAATTCCGTGAGATGGTGGAAAAGGTGGTGAAGTTGAACGAGCGTTTCATTCCGCCATATGGAAGCGGATCGTCGCTTTACATACGTCCTCTCGAAATAGGAATGACAGCCCAAGTGGGGGTGAAGCCTGCCGTCGACTACTTGTTCATAATCTTCGTGACACCGGTGGGCCCGTATTTCAAAGAAGGCTTCAAGCCTACCAAAGTAGCAATATACAGGGAATTTGACCGTGCTGCTCCTTGCGGAACAGGACGTTGGAAAGTGGGCGGAAACTATGCTGCAAGCCTTACTGCCGGCGAGCTTGCCCATAAAGGAGGCTATTCGGCTGTATTGTATCTCGACCCGAAAGAGAAAAAGTATATCGATGAATGCGGACCGGCAAACTTTTTTGCGATAAAAGGAAACAAGTATATTACGCCTAAATCCAACTCGATTCTTCCGTCAATCACCAACATGAGTTTACAGCAGATAGCCAAGGACATGGGGCTTGAGGTGGAATGTCGCCCGATGTTGCTTGAGGAATTGGCCGAGGTGGATGAAGCTGCCGAGTGCGGGACTGCCGCTGTGGCTGCTCCGATAAGTGAGATAGACGACATCGACGAGAAAAAGAAATACGTTATTTCGAAAGACGGCAACCCTGGTCCTGTCACTACAAAATTATATAACCATTTGAGAGCCATACAGCTTGGAGACGAGCCCGACACTCATGGATGGGTCACTGTGCTCGATTGAGCATGTAGCAAGATAGAATAATTGCTTTTTTCATGATTTTATAATTTTAAATGAGAATTTGCGGGGGTGGTTGTTTCTGCCCCCGTAATTTTGATGTGTCATGGTAGATTTTGTGTCAATTATAAAAATGTATTACAAAGAGGGCGGCGATGCTTTTGAGTTATTGCTCAAGCATAGCCGGCAGGTTGCCGACAAGGCTTCGGCCATAATTGAAGCGAAGCCTGGGTTGTGCGTTGACCGCGACTTTGTACAAGAGGCAGCGATGCTGCACGATATAGGCGTGTTCCTTACCGACGCTCCCGATATTTATTGCCACGGGAACGAGCCGTATATAAAGCATGGAATCCTTGGCCGTGCGTTGCTCGACGAGCTTGGATTGCCGCGACATGCTCTCGTGTGTGAACGACATACAGGAGCTGGCATATCGGTTGTTGACATCAAGGCGCAAGGATTGCCGTTGCCGTTGCGCGACATGTTGCCGTTGACTATTGAGGAGAAGCTTGTGTGTTATGCCGACAAGTTTTATTCCAAGTCTCATCCCGACAAGGAATTTACGTTTGAACAGGCACGCAAGAAACTTGAGAAATATGGCGTTGCGACGGTTGCGCGATTTGACGCGTTGCATGAACTGTTCGCATAGAAGAACATTATGATGGCATGTGTGGATGCTGCTGATAGCTGCACACATGCCATTATTGTATTATAAAGAAAGTCAGCGGTCTCAGCGGTCGACAAATCCGTACACTTTGAGGTGGATGAGAGATGCTGCCTCTTTTAGTTCTTCGACAGAAATCTCGCCATGGGTCATGAGCTTCATTTCAAGCGATTCCTTGTCGGGACTGTATGGCGGCTGGATGTAATCAATCTCATCGCGCAGCTTCAAGCCTATCGTTTCATAGAACCGTATGCGGCGACGTGCGATGTCGGTTGTTGGCGGTTCGACTTCAAGAATGATTCGCGAGGCGATGTCATCGAGGAAGTGGCGTAACATGGTTCGTCCGATGTTTCGGCCACGCATTTGCGGAATCACGGCAAAGTGTTCCAAATAGGTGATTTTTTCAAAGTCCCAGAAAGAAATAAATGCGAGCATGCGCCCCGGCTGTTCCTCGTCGTCGATGGCGCAAATCACCGAAAACCGGCTGTCGGGATTGGCCAGTAACGAAGTAAATGCGTCAAAGTCGCGGCGTTCGTTTGCCGGGAAAGCCGATGTGTATAACTCTTTAATCTCTTTAATCAGATGGTCGGAATCTGCAGCATATTGATAAATCATTCTCATTTTTTTTTGAAATATTCTACAATTTGATGGAAAATCAATAATAAGTTCGTATCTTTATAACACGAATGCAAGATAAGAAATTTTCCCGACATAAAAAATGCAGGAGCCGTTTTTCGAAGAAATATAGAACAATGTGCGGGCAAGGGAAAATGATTCATTTGCAGGAGTCGTTATCTATTTAAACAAAAGTATTTTTTTATTCATGGCAAATTTCCAATTAGACGAATTAGACTGCAAGATTTTAAAGATGTTGTCGTCAAATGCACGCAAGCCTTATCTTGAAATAGCACGCGAATGCAATGTATCGGGAGCTGCGATACATCAACGAATCCAAAAACTTTACAGTGTCGGAGTGTTGCAAGGAAGCGAGTCTATAATCGACCCTGCATCGGTGGGTTATGACACATGTGCTTATATAGGATTTTTCTTGAGCGACCCGTCGAAGTTTGACGAAATGGTAGAAAAGCTCAAGGGTGTGCCGGAGGTGGTAGAGTGCCATTACACTACCGGAAAGTATGACATGTTGATAAAATTATATGCTCGCAACAATGAGCATTTGTTGCAATTGATACATGACCAATTGCAATCCATAGGGTATGCGCGTACCGAGACCCTTATTTCGTTCAAGCAGGTGTTCAAACGCCAGATTCCAATTGCCGACAAGATTGAAAATGACAGATGAAGAATATAGTGACTTGCTGCTCGATGCCATACAATGTGCTCAAGGGGCAGGCAAGGTCATAATGTCTTATTTCCGCAAGAACGACATCGGTATCCAAGCCAAGCATGGGAATGAAAGCGACATCGTGACGGCAGCCGACAAGGCTTCGGAACGGTTTGTCGTGGATTTCATACATGGCAAATATCCCGAGCATTCAATCCTTTCGGAAGAATCGGGGCGTGAAAATCGCGGCTCGGGTTTCTTGTGGGTGGTAGATCCGCTTGACGGGACTACCAACTTTAGTGCCGGGTTGCCAAATTTCTGTGTGTCAATAGGTATTTGTCTTGATGGCGAGACTGTCATTGGAGTTGTTTATGATCCATATCTCGGGGAATTGTTCCATGCGGTGAAAGGCGGAGGAGCTTATCTTAACGGTGAGCGGATATATACCGGCACCAAGCAGAGGCTGGATCGATGTGTCGTCGCTACAGGTTTCCCGGTTGACAAGGATGTCAATCCCGATAACAATCTTGACAATGTGGCGCGTGTGTTGCCTCTCGTCAGGGGAATGCGGCGCCTTGGAGCGGCCGCCTTGGATATTTCTTATGTGGCTGCCGGATTCCTTGATGCCTATTGGGAAATGAACTTGCATGAATGGGATGTGTGCGCAGGCTTGTTGATTGCCAATGAAGCCGGAGCCAAGCATGACTATTTCAGAGAAGACCGCAATATATCGGTAGTTGTGGGTTCTCCTTGTGTGGAGGCCGAACTTTTACCTTTGTTGTCAAGGACAAAAGTGAATGGTTGAGCTTGATTCTGCTAAGGTTTGTGCAATGGAGCAAGCAGAAGCGTTCTATAAAGATGTGTGATAGATAAGCTGTAAAATAAGCAAGCTTGTTTCGCACATTGCGCTCAACTTGCACTACTTTGGATAAGATAGGCTGCGTTTCGGCAGTGAAAAAAATGAACTTGTTCATTTTTTGTCATTGCGCTCAACTTGCACTATCTTTGCACCCACTAAGCATTTTGCCGGAGTAAGGGGCGAAATGCGTGTAGTTGTGGAATATAAAGAATTTATTATAGGTTCATAGAATCGATTTATGAAAGAAATTGTATTGAGCGGTATCCGAGCTACCGGGCAGTTGCATTTGGGAAATTATTTCGGAGCCTTGCGCAAATTTGTGATGATGCAGGATGATCCGGAGAGCAAATATGAAAATTATTTCTTTATTGCCGATTATCACGCTCTGACAACCAGTCCTGATCCTGATTCTTTGCATGCAAATGTAAAGAGCATATTGTCGGAATATCTTGCAGCCGGTCTCGATCCTGAGAAATCGACACTTTTCGTACAGAGCGATGTGCCTGAAATTCCGGAAATGTACTTGCTGCTTAACATGCATGTGGGCATAGGGGAGCTTATGCGCACAGCCTCGTTCAAGGACAAGGCAAGGAAGCAATTGGGAATAAAGGGAGATGACAATGATGACAATATAGAGAAGGAAATCATAGGCAACAATTCCAACAAGCGTGTAAATGCAGGTTTGTTGACTTATCCTACGCTCATGGCTGTCGACATATTGATACAGAAGGCTACGAAAGTGCCGGTAGGAAAGGATCAAGAACAACATCTTGAATTGACGCGCCGGTTTGCCCGTCGTTTCAATTCGTTTTATGGTGTAGACTATTTTCCGGAACCGACCAATTTTGATTTTGGAGGAGAGCCAGTGAAAGTTCCCGGCCTTGACGGGTCTGGTAAAATGGGCAAGTCGGAGGGCAATTGCATTTATTTGCTTGATGAAGAAAAGACATTGCGTAAGAAAGTGATGCGCGCTGTTACCGATGAAGGCCCAAAGGCTCCAAACTCGCCCATAAGCGAGCCTATCCAGAATCTGTTTACCCTTCTTAAACTTGTGGCTACTCCCGACAAGGTGCAATATTTCATCGATGCCTACAATGATTGCTCGATAAGATACGGTGACTTGAAAAAGGAACTTGCCGAGGATATATTGAAAATCACTACTCCCATACGTGAACGCATCATCGACATTCGGAATGATGACCAATATTTGGCGCGTGTGCTGAAGATGGGTGCTGAAAAGGCACGGGAAAATGCTTCAAAGACATTGCGCGACGTACGCGAGATAATGGGCATACGCCATTTCTGATTGAAGAATCTTTCATTGCAAGTATAAGGGGCATTGTTGTTCAATAAGGACGATGATGCTCCTTTTCAATGGTTGATGCAACTGCGTGAAATGTGTTTTGGATTGAATAATGCCGGTCGAGTTCAAATAATGGAAAAATTGAGCTATATTTGCAACACTTTTCCGACTTATCGGTCAAAATAATAACCAAGTATAATAAAAATATCATTTTTTATGGAAAAATTTAAGGCTGCCATAGTTGGGTATGGCAATATAGGGAAATATGTACTTGATGCGTTGAAGGCTTCTCCCGATTTTGAAATCGCCGGAATAGTTCGTCGCAGTGTTGCAAATAATCCTGCCGAATTGAACGGTTTCAATGTCGTTACCGATATAACAGATCTTGGTCATGTGGACGTAGCCATACTTTGCACACCGACTCGTGAAGTTGAAAAATATGCAACCCAATATCTGGCCTGCGGCATAAACACAGTAGACAGTTTTGACATACATACCGATGTGTGCGGCTTGCGCAACCGTCTTGACGCAATTGCAAAGGCACACGGGACAAAGGCCGTAATTTCGGCCGGATGGGATCCGGGCAGTGATTCGGTCGTAAGGGCATTGATGCAGGCTGCTGCTCCGAATGGTGTAACTTATACCAACTTTGGCCCGGGCATGAGCATGGGTCACAGTGTAGCTGTTCGCTCGAAAGCCGGAGTAAAGGATGCTTTGTCGATGACTATTCCGTTGGGTACGGGCATACATCGACGCATGGTATATGTAGAACTTGAAGAGGGTGCCGATTTTGCCGCTGTTGTAAAGGCTGTTAAGGAAGACCCTTATTTCTCGTCGGATGAGACTCATGTGATGCAGGTGCCGAGCGTGAATGAATTGCGCGACATGGGACATGGTGTTCACATGGAGCGCAAAGGTGTATCGGGACTTACTCACAATCAGCGTCTTGAATTCTCGATGAGCATCAACAATCCTGCTCTTACGGCTCAAATGCTTGTAAACGTGGCTCGCGCATCTTTCAAGCAAGCTCCGGGCGCTTATACAATGATTGAAATTCCGGTTATCGACTTGTTGCCGGGCGATCGCGATGAGCTTATAAAACACCTTGTGTGATAGGCTTTACACAAGCCATAGACGATTTTAGCTTGTAGATATAAAAACGGGTAGCTCTTTGTCTAAGAGCCGCCCGTTTCTCATATCGGGGATTAACGTAGTCAGTGTAAATGGTTGTGGTGTAAGTTCTTTGTAGGGAAGCGATTTATCGCTTCTAAAACAGTGTGCGTATGCAACCACATACAGGTAGTTCACGAATATTCAATTCTAAATAATGTTTGATATATAGGATAAAAAAAAGTCCGGGATGTTTCCCGGACTTTTTCATATTTTGGCATCTGTAGTTATTACTTAACAACGGCCTTTACAGTAGCATCGCTTGTGCGAACGATGTATATGCCTGTCGGCAAAACAATTTCGGCATTGCCGTTAACAGCAGCAGTCTTTACAAGCTGACCTGCGATATTGTAAATGTAGGCATCGCCGGTGTAACCGTTGATTACCACTGCACCCGAAGTGCCATAAATCGTTGCAGCATTGTCGATGACATCGTTTACAGAATCACTCTTGTCGCTTTTGAATGTAACTACGATAGGCATTACTTGAGTGTTCGCAGGATAATCCATATACCACGACACGTTGATTGTCATGTTAACTTTGTCGTCGGCGCTGATTGTTCCTTCAAGCACTACTCCGGCATGAATAACTCCGTTCAACAACGACATGTCTTCGGCAGTGCCTGCATAGTTAGTAGCACCGTTTTCACCTTCGGTCATTGTAACGCCTTCAAGAACGATGTCTCCTACAGGACCAAGGTCGCCGAGCGTGAGGTTTGGAAGTGAGAATGTGCAAGTGCCGTCACCGTTGTCGGTGATTGTGACTGTTGCTTCTTGGTCGGTAACGATAGGAGTACCCATTGTTACAGAGAGGTATCCCGGATAGTCGGTCGATTCACCTGTGGCGGCTGCGCTCTCGTAGGTCAAAGTATAGGTGTGCGAAGTTTCACCGTCAACGTCTTCACCGCCTTGGTTTGTAACAGTGATGGTAACGATATTGCCGTTTACAGCAACTTCAGCTTCGGCAAAGCGACCTTTGGTTGTGGCAACTACTGCGCTTGCTTCGGCAGGAGCAGCACCTTCCATTGCATATTCGTATGTGCCATCTTCAAGAGCTACTTCTTCGCCGTCAACAGTAAGAGCCGAAAGGGTAGAGTAATATATCAACTTTACGTTGTCGGCAGTCAATGTGTTGTTTGTTCCAAGGTTGGCACGATTGAAATAATCTGATGCCGAGATGATGATGTTGATTTTCTCAGGAGCGTTTTCCGAAACGTATTCGATAGGATATACGACATTTGTCCATTCGGCAACACTACCTTCGATATAATTTTCTGATTTTGCGATTAATTCAAAGTCATCTGATTTTGTAACACCGTCGGTAATCATTCCGAGCACGTCCTTTTCGCGGTCGATCATAGTAGTTTCAACAGGCGAACTGCTCAATCCGGTGGTTACAGTCGATGAAGTTTGTCCTTTCCAAGCATAGAAGATTACCGATGCAACTTCGTTGGGATTATAGCTTCCGCTTGAGGGCTCTTCGGTTGCAAGTGTGCGCTTTATGTCCAATGAGATGGCATCGGGCCTGTAAGTGAAAGCAAGGCTTCCGTAAGAGCCCCCGTCGCTGGTATCTTCGGGCTTGCCGACGTTGGTAATGTCACCATAAGCCCATGAGGAGCCGAGTGTGATATAACCCGGAGCGGTAGCTCCGATGCCAAGCATTCCTGCAAAAAGGTTTTCCATTCTTACTGAATATCCGTCTGCATTATTTTCTGGGTCGGAATCTGTGTCTTGGAAAACAAGGGGGGCTTTAACGTCTAAAATGAAAAATTTATATACGTTTGAGGCCATCCAACCTTGAGGCTGGATGCTTACTACATGTTCCCCGTCAGGCAAACAATCGACCCACTCGCCATCAAAATTGCCGTTAGGCAGTTGTTGTGCAATGGCTCCGGCCGAAACAAGCACAGCTGTGCAAAGTGTGTAAAATTTTTTGTTCATAAATGATAATTTAAAATTAAATCCAATTTCAAAAAGCGGTGCAAAATTAATAAAAATATGTGTTTTGAATATAAAAAAGCATTGAAAAATAGATATATACTGCCAAAAAACCAAGGAATTGTAACATTTGAACAAAATTTAGCGCAACCATTGGGACAGCTCTTCGGGTGAAAATCCCTTGCGCGCAGCGTAGTCTTTTTTCTGCTCGTCGCTTATTGTTCCCACCATGAAGTACCGGCTTTCGGGGTGTGCTATTATCAGTCCGCAAGTGCTTGATGCCGGGGACATGGCTCCGTTTTCGGTAATTTTTATTTCAGAATCAGCAAGAGGCATTATGTCATCGATGTCGAATATTATGCTTTGGTCGGGCAATGAGGGATAGCCTACGGCAGGGCGTATGCCTTGGTATTTGCCATGCAGCAGGTTGGCCGGGGTTGGCTCTTCGGTGGCCGAATATCCCCAGTGGCGAGTGCGTATGCGGTAGTGAAGCAGTTCGGTGGCCGCTTCGACGAGACGGTCGGCGATGGTCTGGATGAGCAATGCTTCATATTCCTCGCCTTTGGCCTTGCGATATTCTATGATGCGTTCAATTTGTTTCCCTGTCGATACTGCAAATGTGCCGATGAAATCGGTCTTACCGGATTTGGCAGGGGCAATGAAGTCGGCCAGAGCCAGTGTGTGTGAACCTCCGCCGTCAAGATGTTGCTGTCGGAGTGTGGGTAAGACAACTTTTCGACCTTCCGGTGTGGATATTATTATGTCGTCCCCCTCTGAAACGGCTTCCCACAATCCGTAGGTGGCTTTGATACTGTCGTTGGCCGCATCGATGAGGTAGGCCAGCATCTTTTGAGCCTCTTTGTACAGCTGCATGGCTTGTGCTGCACGGTTTATGTCGGCATGTCCGTGACCGGCCAGCCAAGAGGCCTTGCAGCAGTCGCATCCTTTTACATTGGCTATTTCGGCCATGTCGCCACCGAGTTTCCAAGCAGAGAAGAATGCTTTCCAGTTGATGTATTCGGCAGCTTCGCTCACTGTAATACTGTCGTGATGTACGCCAAGTGGGGTTGAAGGCTTTGCCGGAGAAAATTCAAGGTTTAACCTCTTGTCTCTTGCTTCCGAAAGTAGCATTAAACTGTGGCTTTCGGCATATTTCATGCGTATTTGCGCATAATGCGAGTTTAACTTGTCGATGAAATTCTTTTTATCGGATAAAAGCCGTTTTGCAACAGAGGGCAATGTCGCAGCGTCGCGTGTGTGAATTACCGGCCCGTGATAAAGAGGTGCGATTTTCACAGCCGTATGGATGTCGGATGTCGTTGCGCCGCCTACGAAAAGCGGTATGTCGATGTTACGTTCCTCCAAGGATTTGGCTACATGGCACATTTCTTCGAGCGATGGAGTTATGAGTCCGCTTAGGCCGATTAAGTCGGCATTTTCGGATATTGCGGTATCAATTATCTTGTCGGCGGGCACCATTACGCCGAGGTCGGTTACGTCATATCCGTTGCAGCGCATGATTATTGCGACAATATTTTTCCCTATGTCGTGTACGTCCCCTTTTACTGTGGCGAGAACCATTTTCCCGGCACGGGCGTTGTTCTCCGACCGGCGTTCGGCCTCTATGAATGGTGTGAGCTTGTTGACGGCAAGTTTCATCGTCCTTGCACTTTTCACGACTTGAGGAAGGAACATCTTACCTTCTCCAAATAGCTTGCCCACACGATCCATGCCTTTCATCAATGGGCCGTCGATGATGCTTATTGCCGAATCTCCATTTGATAATGCCTGTTCGAGAAGTTCTTCAAGACCCTCGGTGGAACCTTGCACGACGAGTTGTTCAAGCCTTTGCGAGACGCTGAGGTTGTCATTGCCGGTGACGGTTTCATGCTTTGCCGTTGCATCGGGGCTTTGTTTTTCTTTTATTTCGGCAGCTTTCCCCACAAGGCGGTCGGTAGCGTCGGCAGTGCGGTTGAAAATCACGTCTTCGATGATGGTGCGCAAATCTGCCGGAATATTATCGTATGGCATGGCCGATGCTGCGTTGACAATAGCCATGTCGAGTCCCCGTGCGATGGCGTGGAACAAGAATACCGAGTGCATTGCCTTTCGCACGAAATTGTTTCCTCTGAACGAGAATGACAGATTGCTTATTCCTCCGCTCACTTTTGCTCCGGGGAGGTTTCCTTTAATCCATTCCACGGCCTTGAGAAAGTCGAGGGCATAGTCGGCGTGCTGCTCGATGCCTGTGGCAATGGCAAGGACATTTGGGTCGAATATGATGTCTTGGGGATTGAAGTCAAGTCGGGATACGAGCAGCTCGTAAGCCCTGCGGCACACTTCTATTTTCCTCTCGAACGTGTCGGCCTGTCCGGTTTCGTCGAAAGCCATCACGACAACGGCGGCTCCCATGTCGCGAATGTAGCGAGCCTTGTCGATGAATACCTGTTCGCCATCTTTCAGGCTTATTGAATTTATGATACCTTTGCCTTGCAATTCTTTTAATCCGGCAGTTATTACTTCCCAGTTGGAGGAGTCAATCATTATCGGGACTTTGGCCACATCGGGATCGGATGCCACGAGTCGCAGGAAGTGGGTCATCTCGCGTGGAGCGTCGAGCATGGCATCGTCCATGTTCACGTCGATTATCTGAGCTCCGTTATCTACCTGTTTTCTTGCTATAGACAGGGCTTCGTCATAATTTTTCTCATTTATCAGCCGCAGGAATTTACGGCTTCCTGCCACGTTGCACCGTTCGCCTATGTTTACGAAGTTTCGTTCGGGCATTACCACCATGCTTTCAAGACCCGAAAGCGCGAGCCTGTTTCTATGACGGCGGCCGATGGGCCTTGGCTTTGCATCCTGCGCAATGGCTGCAATGGCCCGGATGTGTTCGGGAGTAGTTCCGCAGCAGCCGCCTATGATATTGACAAGAGATTTGTCGACAAATGGTTTCATTTGTTCGGCCATCTCCTCGGGTGTTTGGTCATATTCTCCCATTTCGTTGGGCAATCCTGCGTTGGGATGCACGCTGACTGCCACAGGCGATTTCATGGCAAGTTCTTCAATCCACTCGGTCATTTTTTTTGCGCCGAAACCGCAATTAAGACCTATGCAGCTCACGTTGGCATGTTCTATTGAAGCGAGAAATGCTTCGATAGTTTGTCCGCTCAATGTCCGGCCACTTTCGGTCAACGTGGCCGAGATAATTATTGGCAATTTCTTGCCTGTGTCGCTCATTACTTTATTTGCAGCCCACAAGGCTGCTTTTGCATTGAGCGTGTCGAATACAGTTTCAATCAATATAATATCGGCACCGCCTTCCATGAGACCGGCAATTTGGTCGCAATAAGTGCCGGTCAGCTCTTCCCAAGAGATGTTGCGCAATGCAGGATTTTCCACCGATGGAGATATCGACAGGCTTCTGTTTGTCGGCCCGACGCTTCCTGCCACGAGGCATTTGCGGCCGCATGAGTTGGCGCATTGCCGTGCCAACTGTGCTGCTGCTATGTTTATTTCCTTCACCAAGTGGGCAAGCCCGTAGTCGGCAAGGGATATTGCATTTGCGTTGAATGAGTTGGTTTCTATAATATCAGCACCGGCTTCTATGTATGCACGGTGTATGCCGGAAATGATTTCGGGCTTGGTGAGGACGAGAATGTCGTTACACCCTTTCAGCGGCTGCTCCCAATTCAAGAAGCGTTCACCCCTGAAGTCATTTTCATTAAGCTCGCATTTTTGAATCATTGTACCCATTGCGCCGTCAAGGACGAGGATACGTTGCCCAAGTGAACTGATGAAGTCGTTGTTTGCGTCAAGGCCTGTATTGATTGCCATGTGATTTTACAATTTTCGGCAAAGTTAATTATAAATGATGTCATAATGCCTTGTAGAATTGAAAAAACACAACATTTACACCATCATTAAGTATGTTTCTTGAAGTCGGGGAGGGTTGTTGGCTTTTTTGTAATTCCGTGTGTCAGTGCTGTCATGCGTTGCCGGTGTGGAATTTAGATGTAAATGCTTTTTTGTTGGTCAAAATAGGATATGTGGCGGCGTGTGTGGTAAAACGGAGCAGAAATGGTGCTATATTTGTATGTATATAGGAAAAACATGAAATTGACATGAGAGGGAACAGGATGATTATGTTGAAGACCGTGTTGGTGGCAATTGTGGTATCGGTATGCGGCTTTTCGGTGCAAGCCGATGGGGTAGTGCCGCTTGATTCGTGCAGAAGCATGGCTTTGAGAAACAACAAGTCGATGCGTATTGCGAGGGAGAAGCAGGCAGGAGCAGCATATCAACGCAAGGAAGCGCGGGCGGCTTATCTGCCGTCGCTGGATTTCTCGGGCATGTATCTGTATAATCAGAAGGAGATATCCCTCCTTGATGAGGACCAGAAATTGCCTACGATGACATTTGACCCGGCTACGGGTCAGTATAATTATAATCTTGTCACCGATGCGTCGGGGATGCCGGTAATGGTGAACGGGCAGCCTGTGCCATCGTCGGTCGCATTGATACCTAAGAGCGCGTTGACCTATGATGTGCATAATGTGTTTGCAGGAGCGTTGACATTGACCCAACCAATATATATGGGTGGAAAAATAAGGGCAATGAACCAAATAACAAAGTTTGTCGAGCGTCTTGCAGCGTCGGGCTACAATGCTGCTGCATCCGAGATAATATATAATGTAGACGCAGCCTATTGGCAGGTGGTGTCGTTGAAGGCAAAGGAGAAACTGGCGAGGAGTTATGTGGCACTGCTCGACTCGTTGAACTTCAATGTCAATGCCATGCTTGCCGAAGGTGTGGCCACGCGAGCCGACCAGTTGAGTGTGGCGGTAAAGTTGAATGAAGCCAACGTAGACCTGACAAAGGTAGAGAACGGCCTTGCCTTGTCGAGGATGGCTTTGGCGCAAGTGTGCGGGTTGCCGCTCGACTCGGTGTTCACGCTTGCCGATGAGGATCGTGAAATAACCGTGGACAGGCTTCCAGCCAGTGAGTATGACATGAATGAAGTGTACAGTCGCCGTAATGAACTTCAGTCGCTCGAGCTTGCCGTGAAGATATATGAGCAAAAAGAAAAGGTCGCATTGTCGTCGATGTTGCCAAATGTGGGAATCGTAGGCATGTATTCTTTCTCAAATCCCAATGTGTTTGACGGGTTCAAAAACGAGTTCTCGGGTATGTTCAGTGTGGGAGCAGTCATAAAGATTCCGATATGGCACTGGGGCGGTAATTACAATAAATATAGAAGTGCAAAGAGTGAAACCACTGTGCGCAGGTTGGAACTTGAAGATGCTCGTGAAAAAATCGAATTGCAAGTGAGCCAGGCCTCATTCAAGGCTCAGGAGTCGATAAAGACTTATACGATGACAAGAAGCAATCTTGCCAAAGCCGAAGAGAATTTGCGACAGGCTCAGCTTGGATTTGTCGAGGGGGTGTTGACTGCCGACGATGTCATGGAAGCCCAGACGGCTTGGCTGAAAGCCAATTCGGAAAATATTGACGCACAAATCGATGTTCGCTTGTGCGATGTTTATCTGTCGAAGGCTTTGGGTACTCTTGTACCTGCCGAAGAATAATCAAGTGTGAGTAAAAAATAAACTATGCAATAATTATGGTTACTGATGTAAATAACGGAACGGAAAAGAAAGACAGGACTATTTTCACCGGATTGATGATTGTGATAGTAGTCATGGTGTGCTTGTGCATAGCCGGGCTGTTCTTGATAAAGCCGGCCGAAGAAACTGTACAGGGACAAGCGGAGGCTACTTCGGTGCGAGTGTCGGGAAAACTGCCCGGTCGTGTAGTGGCATTCTATGCCGAGGAAGGGCAGAAAGTGAAAAAGGGCGACACGCTCGTTTATATTCATTCGTCATCGGTCGATGCAAAGCTGTATCAGGCTCAAGCCATGGAATCGGTTGCTGCTTCACAGAATCGCAAGGCTGAAGCAGGAGCGCGGATACAGGTCATAAACAGTGCCTATGAATTATGGCAACAGGCTCTTGCCGCCGAGTCGATTGCAAAGAAAACTTACGAGCGCATGGACAATCTGTTCAAGCAAGGTGTCGTTTCGGAACAGAAGCGGGATGAGGCTTATGCAATGTACACGGCTGCTGCGGCACAGTCGCGTGCAGCCAAGTCGCAGTATGACATGGCTGTTGAAGGAGCGCAAGAAGAGGACAAGGATGCAGCCAAAGCCATGCAGGAAGCTGCTCGAGGCTCGGTAATGGAGGTCGAATCAGTGCTTGAAGACCAATATCTGTTGGCTCCATGCGACGGCGAGGTTTCCGACATATATCCTCATGAGGGGGAACTGGTGGGTACCGGAACTCCGATAATGAGCATAATGCGCGAAGATGACAAGTGGGTCACATTCAGCGTGCGTGAGGAGTTGCTCGCTTCATTGCCTATGGGAAAGGAGGTGGACGTGATGATTCCGGCTCTTGACAAGCGTGTGAAAGTGAAGATATATTACATAAAGGACATGGGCAGTTATGCCGTGTGGAATGCCACAAAGGCAAGCGGGCAATACGATAGCAAGACATTCCAAATTAAGGCCAGGCCGGTCGAGAAGCTTGATGGCTTGCGTCCGGGCATGTCGGTGATTTTGCTTGAGGAAAATCTCAAATGAGTTGTTGCAGGAACGAGATATGAAGTCATTGTTTGCGGTCATAAAGGAATCGGTGTGGCGCGGATGCCTGTTTGTCATGAGCCGTCCGCTCTATTTGGTGTCGATAGTCGTCATTCCATTGCTGTCGGGCTTTCTCATGTTCGACCTGCTTAAAGATGGTGTCGGTACTCGTGTGCCTGTGGCCATAGTGGATCTCGACGGCTCCGACTTGTCGCGCAAGGTGACGGCCAGTCTCGATGCCATGCAAACGGTAGCCGTTAAGCGCAGTTTCAACGATTTCACCGAAGCTCGCGATGCATTGCAACGTGGCGAGATTCTTGGTTTCTTTGTCATCCCCGAGAATTTTGCCGGCAAGGCTCTTGCCGGTCGTGTCCCTGAGATAACTTATTACACCAATTATGCTTATTTTGTGCCGGCTTCTTTGATGTATAAAGGATTCAAGACGGTATCAGTGCTGTCAAACGGTGAACTTGCCGGCACGACTCTTGTGGCAGCCGGACTGCCTGAGTCGAGCGTGACGGCGTTGCTGATGCCATACGTCAACGACATGCACATGCTGGGCAACCCGTGGATGAGTTATCAGATTTACATGGGGCATTCGTTTGTCCCAGGGATACTTGCGCTGATGGTGATGATAATAACAGTTTACAGCATAACCGAAGAGATGAAGAAAAAGACTTCGGCCGCGTGGCTGGAGGCTGCCGGAGGTTCGATGGTGGTCGCGTTGATTGGCAAGCTCGCGCCACAGACGCTGCTGTTCACGCTTGTAGGCTGGATGCTGCAATTGGCTACATACGTTTTGTATGATTTTCCGCTCAATTGTAATATAGCAGTCATGATGACTGCCATGTTCTTGATGGTGCTTGCATGTCAGGCATTCGCCATTACGGTGTGTGGCATATTGCCCAATATGCGGCTTGCATTGAGCGTGTGCTCGTTACTCAGTGTGCTTGCGTTTTCGATAGGCGGATTCACGTTGCCTGTCGAGGACATGTATGGCTGGATAGGAATTGTGAGTTACATATTGCCTGTCAGGTATTATTTCTTGATATATATAGACCAGTCGCTTAACGGGTTGGATTTATATTATTCACGTTATTACTTCATGGCTTTGCTGGTGTTTGTGCTGGTTTCGTTAATTCCGTTGTTCAACTTGAAGAGGATGTGCAAGAAACCGGTTTATGTGCCATAGAAGATTAATGTAGGAGTCGTTATGATGAAAAGGATTGACATGATTGCGGCTTGGCGATGGATTTGCGACATGCTTGCCGTGTGCAAGCGTGAGTTTGCCCTCGTGTTTGGCGACATGGGAGTGGTGCTGTTCTTTCTCCTATTGCCTACGCTTTACCCGATATTGTATGCATTGATATATAATCCCGAATATGTGCATGATGTTCCCATCGTCGTGGTAGATGATTGCCGTAGCGACATGTCGCGCGAGTATGCCCGCAGCCTTGACGCTTCGCAATATGTGAAAGTTGTGGGGTATGCCGCCAATATGCATGAAGCGAGAAAGTGCATGGCAGAGAAAGAATGCTATGCGATAGTGAATTTTCCCGAAGATTTTTCGAGGTGCATAGGCCGTGGCGAGCAAGCGCACTTGTCGATATATTGCGACATGAGCTTGCTACTGCGTTATAGGGGCATATTGATGGCCGCCACCGACGTGCAAGCTGCAATGGGGGCCGACGTGCGCACCGAGGTGATGCAACAGGCGGCAGCTTTGGGCTCGGCAGGTGCAGGGACGATTCCGACCATCGACAGTGCGTCGATTGCCATGGGAAACACTGCGATGGGACTGGCATCGGCCTTGTTGCCGGGCATATTGGTGCTGATATTGCAACAGAGCCTCGTGCTGGGAGTGTGCATGCTTGCGGCCGGCTCGCGTGAACGGGCAAGGCTGAATGGCGGCATCGATCCTCGTGAGATACGGACGGGCGATGTACGACAGATGCTTGGCAAGGCATTGTGCTATGTGATAATATATATCATTCCGTCGATTTATATCCTCAAGTATGTGCCTATGTTCTTTTCTTACCCGCAGAACGGCAATTCTCTCGACATAATGGTTTTCATGGTGCCTTTCTTGTTATCGACGATTTTCATGGGAATGACGATACAGGTTTTTATTAGGGAAAGGGAAGCTGTGTTCCCGTTGTTTGTATTTACCTCGGTGTTGTTTCTTTTCTTGTCGGGACTGTCGTGGCCGAGATATGCCATGAGTGGATTATGGTATCTAATAGGGAGCTGTTTCCCGTCGACATGGGCGATGAACGGGTATATAGCCATGAAGACAAACGGGGCGTTGCTCAATCAGGTGTCACATCCTTATGCAATGCTGTGGCTGTTGACCGCCGTCTATTTCCTCCTCGCCCTCGCCGTCAAAAAATTCGCGGGTCGCAAAAGTTAATAGGAAATAAATATAATTTCTTAAAAAAGTTGCGGTTTAAAACTTTTGATATTTGTTTTAATTATAAAATATCTATTTTATTGCGTTTAAAGGTGTTGTAAACATTGTTTCGTCTACAACAAATCATTTTAGCAAAATCTACAATTGAATATTTACAATATAATAAGTGTATCATCTTATTGTGCATTTTTATTTAGGCGTATGAACCTATAAGAAGATAAAGATTTATATGTTTTTTCATATATACAAGTCACTTTGAGGTTGAATCAAAAAAGAGCCATACCCCTATTAAATGTGGTATGGCTCTTTTTGCTATTTTATTTGGATCGGATTATCGGATGTCAGTTTCGAGGCCGACTGAGCGGAACAGCTCGCGGTCTTCGTCTATTTTGTTGCCTATGGTCGTGAGCATGTCGCCCATAAGCACGCCGTTCATTCCGCCGAGCAGTATGCGCCGTTCGGCCTGTTTGCTCAGCCTTGCGCGCCCGCCGGCAAATCGCAAGTATTTGTCGGGAAGGATGAATCGGAATATGGCGACGGTGCGAGCCACTTCCTCCTCGCTTATTGGCGGCATGTCTTGGAGCGGAGTTCCCGGAATTGGTATGAGTATGTTTATTGGGACAGAATCCACATTGAGGTCGCGCAGGGTCATTGCAAGCTCGATGCGCTGCTGCATCGTTTCGCCCATTCCTATTATTCCACCCGAGCACACTGTCATGCCGACGCTCTTGGCTGCCTGAATCGTCCGTATCTTGTCTTCGGTCGTGTGGGTGGTGCATAGTGACGGGAAGAACGACGGTGCCGACTCGAGGTTACAGTGGTAGCGTCTTACGCCGGCATCATGGAGCATGGCCATCTCGTCCTCGTCTATCAGTCCCATCGATGCGCACAGAAACAAGTTGGTTTCTTGCGCGAGACGGCGGTAAATGTCGCAAAAGTGGGGCATGTCTTTTTTGTCGACCTTGCGTCCGCTCGTCACGAGAGAGAACCGTGAAATTCCTCGGCTGTCGTTGTATCGTGCCAGTGCAAGAGCCTCTTCGGCATCGATGCAACCATATTCCTCGACTCCTGTGTTGAAGTGCGCCGACTGGGCGCACCATTTGCAGTTTTCGCCGCACCGGCCACTGCGTGCGTTTATTATTGAACAAGAATCTACTCGGTTGCCGCAAAAAGTTTGGCGTATCTCATTGGCCGCATCGCATAGGGCATCGGTATCTTCAATTTCCGATAGCGCGATGGCTTCTTCAATATTTATTTTGTATCCTTGTAAGACTTTGTTCTTTAGAGAATTAAGCATAATTGTGAAATATTTGGAATACAAAAATAACGATAAATCGGTTATTTTTGAATAAAAACGCTTGTCAATTTAAAAAATATGCGTACCTTTGCACCCGGGTAAGTCCTACACGGCATGCTCCCGGTGAATCCCCCAGGTCTTGACCGAAGCAAGGGTAGCAGGTCGTAGCGGCGCGATGTAGTAAGCTTGCCCATCTGCCTCTTTAGCTCAGTTGGCCAGAGCACGTGATTTGTAATCTCGGGGTCGTTGGTTCGAATCCGACAAGAGGCTCAAAAAACACAGAGTATTCGGGATGTAGCTCAGTCCGGTTTAGAGTACTCGTCTGGGGGGCGAGTGGTCGCAAGTTCGAATCTTGTCATCCCGACAAAAGCACAAGGCGTTGGTTTTAAGCGGTTTATCTGCCAAATCCAACGCCTTTTTCGTTGTCGTGCGGCTCATATTTTGACCGTTTTTTTGCTCATTTTTGGTCAAATTTGCTCAATTTTGGTCACGAATCAATGCAAATTCAATGCAAAAAAATGACTATTAAAATAAACCATCATAGATATATCTTCATTGAAACTATCTCTTGATACGCGCACTGTGCGAAAGGATGGCACATGCCAGTTGAAAATCATAGTAAGCCATGCAAATCGCATGGCGCACATTAGTTTCGGGATATATCTAAAGCCGTCGCAATGGGATACTGCGGCTTGTCGTGTTGTCGGCAACGCGCCCAACGGGGCATTCGTGAATGAACATGTCTCGCGCGTGATGCTTGATGTCCAGCGTGCACTGCTTGAATTGCAGGATGCCGGCGGCGTGAAGCATCTCTGTAGTGTTATTAGCTAAAATAACTATACGAAAATTTGTACTATCTTTGTAGTGTTCAATAAAAAGGTGGAGATGAAAGAAACTATTAAATTAACAGAAACGGAAGCTGAATTAATTCATGCAATCCGTAATTACAGGGCATAGTTCCCGAATGGCTATCCCGAATTGTTATGGTACTGCTAAGAGTTGTTTGACAAGTTGGTAGATTTACCTGAAACAGAAGAAACCAAAAATTAGCATTATCATCAACCCCCACCTTTCGGAGTGAGGCTAAGAAATATATTATCATGGAAGTTATTGCCACAACAAACAATCAAACTTTGACTACCGACATGAAACGACGGCTATCCGACATACTGATGGCTGTATCATGGAGAGAATTTGCGCGGACTTACTTCGGCAAGTCAAGTTCGTGGTTCTATCACAAGATGGACGGCATCAATGGCAGCGGCGGCGTAGGCGGGTTTACCGACGAGGAAGCAAAACAATTGCAGGCTGCATTGCTCGACCTGTCAGACAGAATCAAGCAAGCCGCCGGGAAAATATGAGCCTTTTTATTGAACACCACACCCAAGCCGGGTGGAAAGGCAGCCTCGGGTAACCGAGGCTTTTTATTTAAATACGTTCAAGTCTACCTTTCTTAAGGTATTATGAAAATTCTTATTTAATAGATAATAATCGCATTTAGCTGCAAAATCTTCTTCCGACATCAATAAGTCTCCGTATGATTTTATTGCAGATACAGGTGCAATGACTAACTATTGGAGTTTATAACATACTCATAACATGGAAAATGCAAAATAGGTGTAACTTAATTCTTATTTTTCGTGGGTAAATTGAAATATTCATAAGCCAAATTATCCATCTCTTTTAAACGTTGATTGTACCCATCAGATACATATTGATAAATCTTATTTTGTCATGTCGTTTTTTATGTCATATTAAATACCTATCTATATTTCATGTTTGATGTCTCAGTGATTGACGCTAATCATGTATTCATTTCCCCGGGAACTATTTTCTGTTATAAAGCTTGGGTGGGGTTAAGGAACGGATACAATAATTTAAGTATTTTAATGAAATAATGGGCGGGAAAATTTTGACTTCACAAAACTATTATGTTATTTTGTATCGAGCTTTTGTCTCGACAGCAAGAGTGCTTGATTGAAAGATGAGAGCCATGAAACTGAATTATCACATGATGCTTTGCATTCTCGATGCCGCAATGGCGAGGTTGAGTCCCTTTATTTGCCGGCTTGAGGATTGAAGAACAGGATGAAAAACTCTGAATGGCCGTTAAGGTCTTTCAGACACAATAAACAACCTTCTATTTATTAACATTAAATTTTTTATTAGTATGAAAAAATTTTTACTTCTTTCAGCAGCTGCATTGATGGCTGGTTCGGCCATGGCAGCAACCGAAGGGGTAACCTACGAAGCAAAGAATGGGTTGACCCTCGAAAATGTGTGGATTTTCTCCAACGCCGTTAATCAAGGGGAGTTGCAGCAGTATGATTACTTGAACACTAATAAGTGTCGTACGGCAACTCTTTATGATGGAGTAGTGTATGTAGGTAACTCTACTAATTATGATCCATCAATAGCTGATGACAACGGTGCAGCTTTGGACTGCTGCAGCATTGAGAAATTTGACGCAGCAACAGGCGCACATCTTGGCACATTGAGGGTTACTTACGAGGGACAACCTATAACAGGTACATTACCTGCAAACTCTATTGGCGTTGACAGTTTTGGCAACCTTTGGATAACCGGTTGCGATACATCGCTTGGTGAAACTTACGACCTTTATATAGTCGATAAAGAAACAGGTGAGGCTCAAAAAATCTCTTGCCCGGTTTACATGACTTCAGGCGTGCGTATTGACTATTGCGACGTTATCGGTGACTTGACATTGCAACAAGCCGGTGCTGTAATTATGGCTGCTCCTGCAAGCTCTGATTTGAGTATCTTCCGTTGGAAGGCCGATCAAGGTCAAACTCTTGCTGACTACACAGGCGGCTGGAACGAAATGGGTGACGAAATGTTGACTATGTCGGCTGCAGATCCTGCTGACCAAACCGAATGGGGTACAGCTCCTATTGTAAGAATTGTGCTTGGTGAAGGCGATGCTGCTTACAATGGTGATTTGTTCTATGTAGACGGTTTCACCACATTCCCGACTCTTTACGACACTACAGGTTCCATTGTTGACAGCTTTGCAAACACTGTGACTGAAACAGGTGATGTAGATGAAGAAGGTAATCCAATCACTACTTCTTGCTATCCTGATGGTGCCGGAACAAACGGTGTGAATGAAATTCAAATAGGTAATCACAATCTTCTTGTTTACAGTAATAACCAACATGTTACAGGTAATGGTACTGGAGTTGGTAATGACTTGTGGATAGCTGAAATGGGAGAAGGAATGGCATTTGACGGAATGCAACAATTATGGAGAGTCCCGGAAAATGGACTTGGTGATATTTCTGATAGTGGTACTCGCGTACACTGCATTGCAAAGGAATATACCGAATATGGCGGCCACGAAGCAGTAAACATTCTTACTTTCAAGACTATGAACGGTATGGGCGTTTATCGCTTGGTTGACACGAACACAACAGTTAGTGTATCTGACAATATCGCCGATGAAGCAGTTGCTGCAAAAATCTATGTTAACGGCGGTCTTATCAAGGTTAGCGAGCCTGCAAGCTCTATCGAAGTTTACAACGTAGCCGGCCAATTGGTTGATCGCGTTGCTAATGCCGATGAAATCGCTGCTCCTGCCGACGGTGTTTACATCGTTAAGGCAATGGTTGGCGGAAACTCAGTTGTTCAAAAGGTTATCCTTTAATCTGAATATAAAAAGCATAATCCTAAAGTTCACCGGAATGATGCGATGGTAGCCATCGTAAAAGCGGTGAAGAAGGTATAAGAATGTTGAAGTGCGCCTTGGTCGGGTCGAAAGCCTCGTAAGGCGCACTTTTTCGTTGAAGATAACGAGAAATTTTTCCCATTCAGGGTCAATACACAATAAGCAAAAGACAAGTCATGCACCATCGCTGTTGCCGGCATTGCGTATCAACACAAAAGGCCGTCGGCAGATGAGGCGGGCGCAGAATCCAATAAAAATCAATTGACCCCATAATTATCTATAAAACAACTTACTCATAAAAACAACTATTTTATAAAATCACTTAGTTATGACGAACAAAGGAAGAATGGTAGCCGGGATGTTGATGCTCACTGTTGCATCGACAGCTTCGGCCTATACCTACGATATCATAGGTGAAACCTACCAAGTAGATACATTGTTCCATGCACAGGTAGGCCCCGGCACGACACAGACATCGCTGCTCTTCACGGGAGCTGCTTACGACCTGCGTGCCTTCTATCTCACCATCGACTTGACTGACCCTAACGTGTCGATTCGTGCCGTTTGCGGCCAGGATCAGCTGGCCGGCGGTGAAACCACGTCGAGCATGGCACAGCGACACTCTACCGAGGGCGCGCAATACTTTGCAGGCGTCAATGGTGACTTCTTCTACACGAGCGGTTCAACAAAGAACGGAGTGTCGACTATAGGCACGCCCACATCATCGTGCATCGTGGATGGAGAATTTTTCAAAACCTCAACCGGCAACCAGCAGTTTGCTATAGATGTTAACGGCGTTCCATTTGTCGGACAGACAAATTATTATACAAGTACAGCCGTGAGCGGTGGTAACACGGTGTTGTTTAAAGGTGTAAATGTAAGTTCGCCCGATAACGGAATCACAGTTTACACTCCGCGTTACTACGGTGCGACCGACTCCGACGCAGGATGTGCCGAAGTGACTGCACGCCTTGCCGAAGGGGAGACGTTCTCTCCGGGAAAGACTTGCCGCATGGTGATAACCGGCACTCCGAGCACGGCAGGCAACATGGACATACCCGAGGACGGGTTTGTGATTCATGGCCGCGGCTCCGGTGTTGAAGCCGGTACGACAATAGGGGCATTCGATTTTGTCAATTCATTGAAAGAGGGTGATGAGATAACTCTCAATTCGGTGGTGCTGATGGATGGCGTTTCTGTTGTGCCACAACAGATGATTTCGGGCAACCCTCGCACCGTGGGCAACGGCGAGACTCTCGACACCGAAGGTGAACGTGGTGATGCTTCAAGCTATCATCCGCGTACAGGCATAGGTTACGGAGCAAACAAGACCAAAGTGATAATGATGGTAGTGGACGGTCGTTCGACCATCTCAAACGGCGCAAGGACATCGCAAGTTGCCGACATCATGCGTTATGCCGGCGCTACCGATGCCATCAACCTCGACGGTGGCGGTTCATCTACTCTTTACACACAGGCATTGGGCATAAGGAACGTGCCGAGCGACGG
>ULUG01069200.1_pt1 | contig 162901 bp, 152 predicted proteins | sample 1958331 | NCBI WGS metagenome assembly ULUG01 (sample SAMEA4835755, study PRJEB28245) | human gut metagenome | biome: gut microbiome; material: fecal sample | place: Denmark | collected 2008
TCTACGCATGATACCTATTGTGAGGAACATAAAGCGTTACGCTAGGGAGTAAAGGAATTCAAATCTCTACCACTAAAAAAGCGTAGTTGTACTGGTTAAATAATTTAGGGGTATGCATTTTCTCTTAAAGGGTATGCAGAAAAACGAGGGCTATGCAAATTTGTAAGTATCAAGTCTTTTTCTTAGAGTTTAATAATGGTTGGATTTTTAATGTTATCAGTAAGACATTTGAAGAAAAATAGCGTATAATTATTAACTAATAATTATCTAAAAAATTTGATTAGAGAAAGATAAATAGTAAATTTGTCAAAGGAGTAATTATGCAAGAAGTGTTAATTTATTTATCAAATGAATATGCAGATTGGGAAATTGGTTATATTGGATTACAAGTTAATCGTTCAAATAAGTATGCAATAAAAGTGGTATCAGATGAGAAAAGCAACATTATTTCAATGTGTGGATTAAATGTTGTGCCGGATTATAGCATAGATGAGGTTTTAAGTTGCGACATGGATACCTATAAAATGCTTATTTTATGTGGAGGAGATTTTTGGAAAAAAACTGGTTTTACAAATAATAACGTAAAAAAACTTGTTGATTTATTTAAAGAAAATCACTTAACTATATCATCAATATGTGATGCAACAACATATCTTGCATATAATCATTACTTAATTGATGTAGAACACACGGGTAATTCTGTTGAATATATTATTTCTACTTGTCCTAATTATTAAAGGGCAGGATAAATATGTAAATAAACAATGTGTAGGTAGTGACGAATTTATAACAGCAAATGGTACAGCAACATTAGAATTCACTCGTGAAATTATGAAAAATTTACAATTAAAACCGAAGGAAGAAATAGGGGGGGTATCAGTTTTATAAAAATGGATTTTATTCAGAATAACAAATTATAAATTAAGGAGTTGATAATATATGGATAAAAAAGAATTGCGACTAAATATAAATAAACTTCATACTACCGAAAAGGATTAGATCGAATTAAGAAAAATCTTAAATTAGATACAGATAATGTAGTTGAATATTGTAAAAGCAAAGTTTTAGACAAAAATTGTCGTATATACAAGCAAGGTAAGAATTGGTATTGTGAAATGGATAATATAAAAATAACTATTAACTCATATAGTTACACAATTATAACTGCACATACTATTCGCTAATTCCAATTTTATAGCGCCACTTTGCTTGGCTAAATAAATGATGTGCGTTTTTTCTTACAGGATATGCGAAATTTGGAAAAGGGTAGGCAGAAAATTCAGGAATATGCAAATTGGATTAAAGGAGTAGGCTCTTGCCATTAAAACTATATACTATACTTGACATTATGGGATCACAGCAATTGCTTTTTTTAGGAAACCCTGTTAAAGTGGCTTTGTAAAGTAATGAATCATCTTTATAGCGGAGATGTTTATTTCATTCTGAATAAGAATTAATATGGTTGTCGAAAGGAATAATTGGATATGAATTTGAAATTAGTAAAGGCTTCGGAAAAATATCGCAAGCAGATATATGATATGATGGAGGAGTGGAATAGTTCGGGTGAAAAAATTATTCCATATGCCATTCGCCGATTGGATTACAGGGATTTTGAGAATTATTGTCATAATTTGGAGATTAAAGATGACAGAGGTTCACTCGTACCGGATTCTACATTCTTTTGTTTGGATGAAGATAGAAATATAATAGTTGGAGCGGTAAACATCAGACACTATTTGAATGAATCATTATATCTTAACGGAGGACATATCGGCGATGGAGTAAGGCCGTCCGAGAGAAAAAAAGGAATTGCGACTGAAATGATAGCTCTTGCATTAAATGAATGTAGAAAACTAGGAATAGAAAAAGTCCTGATGGTGTGCGATAAGGAGAATATCGGTTCAGCCAAAAGCATTATCCGTAACGGCGGTGTCCTTGAAAATGAGGTAAAGGTTGACGGTGTTATCGAGCAAAGATATTGGATTGACTTAAAATAGGCGAAGAGGAGGGAAATCGGGGTATAAGATTCACTTGCCCTCGAATAGAGACGGAAGAATATCCGACGCAGCCTTTCTTGCATCGGAGACGAAAAAAAGGTAAAATAAAACTTCGGAGGGCAGATATGAACGTATTTCTGGGGTTAACGATCCCGTTCTTGGGAACAACGCTTGGCGCTTTGATGGTCTTTTTTATCCGAAAGCAGATTCATCCGAAAGTCGAAAAACTGTTGCTGGGCTTTGCCGCGGGCGTGATGATCGCGGCTTCCGTATGGTCTTTGATCATTCCGTCGATCGAGATGGTCGAATCCGAAAACGGCATCGCCTTTCTTCCGGCGGCCGTCGGGTTCATGGCCGGAATTCTTTTTCTTTTGCTTCTGGATACCTTCGTTCCGCATCTTCATTTAGGGAGCGATCAGCCGGAAGGCGTTCATTCTAATTTAAAGAAGAAAACGATGATGGTCTTTGCCGTCACGTTGCACAATATCCCCGAAGGCATGGCCGTCGGCGTGATTCTGGCCGGCGCGATTGCCGGAGAAACCACGATCACCCTTGCTTCCGCGATGGCCCTTTCCATCGGTATCGCCATTCAGAATTTTCCGGAAGGGGCGATTGTTTCCATGCCTCTGGCATTGGAAGGGAAGAGCCGTCCGAGAGCCTTTTTAAGCGGTGTTCTGTCGGGCATCGTCGAACCTATCGCCGGTCTGATTACCATTCTTTTATCCCGCTTTCTGACCCCGATTCTGCCGTATCTTCTTTCTTTTGCCGCCGGCGCGATGATCTACGTTGTCGTCGAAGAACTGATTCCCGAATCGCAGAACGGCGCGCACAGCAATATCGCCACGATCGGCGTCGCAGTCGGATTCGTGCTGATGATGATTCTCGATGTGGCGTTAGGTTGATTCAAAGTGAGAATCTTGAACGCAAAACTTAACAATCGGAAGAGTTTACCGTATAATGGAAACGAGTGAGGGACAAGAATATGCTGAGTCAACCAGACGCTTTGAACGTAACGGTGATCGGATGCGGAAGATGGGGAAGTTTCATCGGTTGGTATCTCGATCGCATCGGCCATAAGGTTACGCTTTACGGACTCGAAAGCGCGCCGAGTTTTTCCAGACTGGTAAAAGAAAGGAAGAACGAGTACATCGAACTACCGGATTCGATCGGTCTGACGAGTGAAATCGCAACCGTGAAAGAAGCCGATGTGATCGTGATTTCCGTGAATTCGCAGAACCTCAGAAGCGTGGCCGGTCAACTTCGGGAGATCGGCGCGGAAAACAAGACGATCGTCCTCTGCATGAAGGGGATCGAAATCGAAACCGGAAAGCGGTTGAGCGAAATCGTCGAGGAAATCGTTTCTTCGACGAACCGGATCGCCGTCTGGATTGGCCCGGGACACGTGCAATCCTTTTATCGCGGGATTCCCAATTGCATGGTGATCGACAGCAAAGACGCGGCTACGAAAGATTTTATCATTCAGCGTTTTTCCGGCGATCTGATCCGGTTTTATTACGGAAACGATCTGATCGGAAACGAAATCGGCGCGGCGTCGAAAAACGTCATCGGCATCGCCGCAGGAATGCTGGACGGATTCGGTCTGACTTCCCTGAAAGGCGCTTTGATGGCGCGCGGAACCCGGGAAATCTCCCGACTGATCAAGGCTTTGGGAGGAAACGAACTCTCCGCGTACGGTCTTTGTCATCTGGGCGACTACGAAGCGACGGTGTTTTCGCCGTATTCGCACAATCGCCAGTTCGGGGAATCGTATGTGAAAAAAGAACCGTATACGCTGCTCGCGGAAGGTTACTATACGGCGGAAGCCCTGATGGTTCTCGCCGATCAGACCGGCGTGGAATTGCCGATCTGTCGGGCGGTTTACGAGATTCTCTATCACGGAGCCGATCCGAAAGAGACGATGAACGGTCTCTTCAAAAGAAGTCTGAAAGAAGAGTTTTAACGGAAAATGAACAAGAAAACGCAGAAGAAAATTGAGAAAAAAATCAAAAAAACGCACCCGTTGACCAAGGCGATCGTCGCCTTGTGCTTCCTCGTCTCTCTGGCGGGGTCCTTTTTCGTCAGTTGGACGATGCAGAAAGACGACTGTTTCGTGCTGATCGGCGAATCCGTCGTCACGATGAACGTCGGAGGGACTTACGTCGAACCGGACAGGAAAGATGCGATCAAATGCGTGTTTTTCGGAAGAGATGTGTCGTCTTCGGTGCGGATCAACGAAGAAGAAACCACCTACGATCCGGCGCGGTCTCCCGAGAAGGAAGGGACCTATTACATCGTCTACGAGGTGGATAATTTCAAATATTCCGGGATTTTAAGGATACGGACGATCAAGGTCGCCGCGGTGGATACGAATGAAGACGGGATCGGTGATGAAGCATGAAAAAGAAGAAAAAAGTCAGGTTTTCTCCCGGTAAAACCTTAGGTTTGTCGATGGTCGGCATTTTGCTCGGCGGTCTGTTGGGAATCGGATCGTCGGTGACATATGCCCTGATCGATGTGAAAACCGATGAAAAAAAGACCCAATCGGTTTCGGGAATCGTCTATGACGATTTTCAGATCCACTTTATGGAATTGGGCAACATCTATGCCGGCGATTCGATCTTCATTAAGGCGGGCGAGAACGATATTCTCATCGATGCCGGATCGCGCGCTTCTTCCGGAACGACCATCCGGAATTACATCGACCGTTATTGCGAAGACGGGAAACTGGAATACGTCATCGCCACGCACGCACATCAGGATCACATCGCCGCGTTCGGCTGTACGGACGGCATTTTCTATTCGTATTCCATCGGAACGATCATCGATTTTCCTCTGACGAATTCCCAAACAGGGACATACCGGTCCTATCTTTCCGGAAGAGCGTATGCGATCGATCGCGGCGCGGTTCATTATTCCGCATTGGATTGCTGGAACGAAAACGGCGACGCGAAACGGACGTATGCGCTTGGAGAAAACATCACGATGGAAATCCTCTACAACACCTACTACGAAACGACGACGACCAACGAAAACGATTATTCAGTCTGCCTGCTTTTTACCTGCGGCGAACAGAAGTTTTTATTGACCGGCGATCTGGAAGAAAAGGGAGAGAAATTTTTAGCCGAAAACAGTCGGGACGCGATTCAGGATTGCGCGCTTTTCAAGGCGGGACATCACGGTTCCTATACCGCGAGCGGGGACGAGTTGCTGGAAATCGTCCGACCGGAAATTTCCGTCTGCACTTGCGTTTGCGGATCGACGGAATACACGAAAAACAACGATAACACCTTCCCTTCGCAAGCGTACATCGATCGGATCAGCGCCTATACTTCTCAGGTTTACGTAACCAGCCTTTGCAACGACTATGAAAGCGGCGAATATACGTCGATGAACGGAGACATCATCGTCAGCAGCGACGGAACGAACGTCGGCGTGGCCTGTTCCAAAGACAGCACGCCGTTGAAAGATACGGCGTGGTTTCAGGAAAACCGTACCTGCCCCGCGGCCTGGTTGAACGGGTAGAAGAGCAGGCGGAGAACGCAATGATTTCGATTCGGGATTTATATCGGATCGGTCCTGGACCGTCTTCCTCGCATACGATCGGCGTTAAAAACGCCGTGGATTACATCGTTCGTCATTATCCCGACTGTGCGCGCGTCGAGATGACTTTTTACGGATCGTTGGCCAAGACCGGAAAAGGGCATCTTTCCGATTTTATCGCCGATCGGACCTTTCAGAGCGTGCCTCATCGGATCGAATTCGACGCCGAAACGAAAACGGATCACCCGAACACGATGGTTTTCTGCGTTTTTCAAAAGGACGGAAAGGTCGAAAAAGTGACCGTTCTTTCGGTCGGAGGGGGCTTGATCCGGATCGCGGATCGCCCGGAAGAGAAAGAGAGACAGGTTTATTCCGAGAATACTTTCGCCGAAATCAAGGCGTATTGCCTGAAAAACCGATGCACGCTGATCGATTATATCTATCGGTGCGAGGGAAAAGAGATCGATGTCTATATGGACGTCATTCTGTCGGCGATGCTCTCTTCGGTGGAAAGCGGATTGAATAAAAGCGGCGTTTTGCCGGGAAAACTCAGCGTTCAGCGCAAAGCCCGGGAGATATACCGCCATATCGATCGGGGCGAGACACCGGAGATGAAAGAAAAGCGCTTAATTTGCGCGTACGCTTTCGCGGTATGCGAAGAAAATGCGTCGGGCGAGCAGATCGTGACGGCGCCGACCTGCGGTTCCAGCGGCGTCCTTCCGAGTTTGGTCAGGCATTGTCTCGATAAGGGGACGGAAAGGAAAAAGGTAATCGAGGGCTTGCTGATCGCCGGATTGTTCGGCGTATTGGTCAAGACCAACGCGTCGATTTCCGGCGCGGAATGCGGCTGTCAGGCGGAAATCGGCACGGCTTCGGCCATGGGCGCGGCTTTTTTGGCGTATCTGGACGGGCAACGCATTGAGGGAATCGAACGCGCGGCGGAAATCGCCCTGGAACATTCGCTGGGGTTGACTTGCGATCCGATCGGCGGATACGTGCAGATTCCTTGCATCGAAAGAAACGCGATGGGCGCGATGAAAAGCCTGACTTCCTGCGCGATGAGCCGGTTTATGGGAAAGAGCAACTCGAAAATCTCTTTCGACGTCGTCGTCGAAACCATGTATCGGACCGGACACGACATCAATCTCCGTTACCGGGAAACCGCGCAAGGCGGGTTGGCCGAAGTCTATCACCCCGACATTCGCAAGTAAAGAGCGTCTTCCCTTTCCGCGTCGTCCGTGCTATAATGACTCCATGGAAAGAGAGAATAGAATATGAATATCTGGAAACAAATCGACGGAAAGCGGATTCGGGCGGACGCTTTTCTCTCCTGCATCGAAATCTCCAAAGGAAGCAAAATGAAATACGAGTTGGACAAAGAGACCGGGAGACTGATTCTCGACAGGGTTTTATACACCTCGACGCATTATCCGCAGAACTACGGGTTCATTCCCCGGACATACGCCGGAGACGGCGACCCGCTGGACGTTTTGGTGATGTGTCAGGAGCCGATCGTTCCTCTCTGTCTGGTCCATTGCTATCCGATCGGCGTCATTAAAATGATCGATTCCGACCAATCGGACGAAAAGATCATCTCGATCTGCCGGGATGATCCTTCTTTGAACTGCTATCACGATATCGCCGATTTGCCACAGCATATTCTCGACGAAATCTGCCATTTCTTCAAAGTTTACAAACAATTGGAAGGAAAAGAAACGTCCATTACGACCATTCTGGGACGCGACGAGGCGATGAAAGTGATTCAAAACGCGATGGAACGCTTCGACCAATTGATCAAAGCGTAGAAAAACCGATGGAATCAGCCGGTTTTTTTTGCTAGAATGTTTTTTAGTTTCGACACGGAGGAGAAAGTATGAAAAAAAGGCATTTATCAGTTTTGGCGGTGTTTTTGCTCTGCGGCTGTACGATTCAGGGGAACGGTTCTTCTCAGGAAAGCGCATCGTCTCAGATTAGCGCGGGAAATTCGTCTTTTTCGTCTGAGGAGGGTTCTTCTTCCGGCGAAGCGGTCTCGTCCTCTTCGACCTCCGGAAGCGATGAAGAAATCCTGTATGCGTTCGATGCGCCGGATTTCTCCTGCGCGCGGAGAAACGCCAAAGAAGAATTTGAATTCGCCGATCTGTTCAACTTGCAAAATCACGTTTCTATCCAAGTGGAGATTTCCGACGAGGAACTGAACGAATTGCAGAAAAACTACCTTACGGGCTATAAATGCGAGACCTACCGTCTGGCGGATAAAGTCACGATCCAACTGACCAATTACGGAAATACGTTTACGTGGGAATTCGACAATGTCGGCATTAGGCAGAAAGGGAATACGTCCAGACAGAATATTCTGATCGACGATTCGATCAATCCGGAAAATCACTTCAAACTGTCTTTCGACGAAACGTTCGACGATCCGGAACTCTATACGCCGGAATTCATCGCGGCGACGAAGGCGAAGATGAACGGAGCCGATTATGCCGACAGGGAATTTCTGGGAACGTCCGGATTGGATATCAAATGGAATAAAAACGAAGACGCGACGCATATCCGGGAAGTGTACAGTTCCTATCTCTATCAGGCCGGCGGGATTCTCTCCCAGCATATCGGGCTGACGGAGTTTTCGATGATCCGGAAAGACCGGGACGATTCGGTAACTTCTTTCGGACTTTGCACGTTGTACGAGCCGACCTCGAAGTCGATCGTCAAGCGAACTTTGCAGAATGGGAAAACGTATCTGAATATGACGTCCTGGAAAAAGGAAAAAGCGGGATGTTACGGCGTTCCCGACGTCAATTACGGCGATCTCTACAAGTGCACTTACGGAGTCGGAGAAGGAAATTATGGCGAAGGCGCGGATCTGAGCGCCGAATCGATTCGGGAAAAGCGCATCGGCATCGGCAACAACGCGGGCAGTTATCTGCCGGTTTACGAGAGAAAAACCAATCCGGACGCGGCCTACGACGACGGGCTTCTGAAAGACCTCGTTCAGAAAATCGATTCGGGAACGTATGAAGATATCGCGGAAAGAATCGATCTGGACTACTTCGCCAAAGAGGAGGCCATCACCTATCTGATCGGGAATCCGGACGCGCTTCGGTACAATAACAACAATTATCTGCTTTATTTCCGCCGGACGGACGGGAAAGCGATCGTGATCCCGTACGACAATGATCGCTGTTTCGGCATCACCAAAGATTTCGACGTGATGAACGGCATGACGGACGCGGGTGTTTTGTCGATGCGGATCGCGCAGAACAAACAGGCCAATTCGCTGTTTCGAAAAACCCTTTTGAGCGAAGAAGATAACGAAGCGAAAACGGTTTATCTGAAAGTGCTGGACGTTCTGAAAAATTCCGATTGGGCGAAATGCGAAACCTTCGACCGCTATTACGACATCGCTTCCGCGACGTATGCTTCCGAATCATTCGGCAAAGGCGGCGTCAATCTGCCGTTTGAAACGTATCTGAACGCGAAGCTGAAACAGATCGGCGCGACTTCCGGCGACGATACCGTTTACGACAATCTCTATGTCGTCGGCAATTTCAATTCGTGGGGCGATTATCCGGCGGACGATCTGGAAAAATATCGCATGGAACGCGTGGGCGATCACCTTTACCGGGTGGAAATCCGCATCGACGAACCGCTTCCGGAAGATACGCTGCAATTCAAATTCAACAACGGACAGCAGAATTACGATTTGATCGACTGGACGCTGGACGCTTCGCTGACGAAACTGGTCAAGGAAGTCGGGGGAAACGCCCGGTTAGAAAACGTGTACGCCGGCGATACGATCCGGATCGAAATCGATACCGCAAATCTTTCTGCTTCTGTGGAAAAAACGGCTTCCGGCGGAACATGGGTCGTGGAAAATGCAATTTCCGGAAGGACAAGGGCGTAGGAGGAATCTTGAATGAATATGAAAAACTTTTTCCTGGTAATCGGCATCTCGGCCGGAGTCATTCTTCTCTTTCTCATCATGGGATACCTGATGATGAGAAGAATCGCCAATGTGATCATTCAATCCAATTTCGATAAACGCTATGACGACCGGCATACGCTGAAATACTTCACCGCGGACGATTTTGAACATCTGGAAACCGAACCGATCGAATTCCCTTCGGATCGGGGGCAGAAACTGAAAGGCTTTCTGTATCGGTCGTCTTTGTTCGAAGAATACAAAGCCCTGATGGTCGTTTCGCACGGTTTGGGGGCCGGTCATCTGCAATACACGACCGAGATCGATTTTTTCGCCCAAAAAGGCTATTTGGTTTTCGCGTTCGACGATACCGGCTGCAATCTTTCGGAAGGAGAGAAAATCAACGGACTGACGCAGAGTCTGATCGATTTGGATTACGCGCTTCGCTTCATTCGGGAAAACGATCGACTCAAAGATTATCGAATCGTTCTGTTCGGTCATTCGATGGGGGCTTACGCCGTATCCAACGTCACTTCGCTTTATTCCGACCCGATCAGCGGAATCGTCGCGCTGGCGCCTTTTAAAGACGAGGTTTCCTTTTTGTTTGAAGAATTCAGAGCGTTGACGAATCTGAAATACAAGACGGTCGAACGCTTGCTGAAAAAGCGCGTGTACGCCCGTTTCGGCGAATTCGCGAAAATCAATACGGTCGATTCGTTCGAGCAAAGCGAAATCCCTCACCTGATCATCGCCGGCGATCAGGATCCGATCGTCGACTATTACAGCAATTTCGAAATGCTGAAAGAACGCTTTGAAGAGAAGAGCGGCTACCGGTTTCTCAGCGTGGAGAATCGCTTTCACCGGCCGAATCTCTCTTTGGAAGCGGCCGAGTACGATCAGAATACCAATGTCGAACTCCAAAACATACAGGGAAAGAAAATTTCCCAAGAGAGCAAGGATCTCGCCGTAAAAGAATTTTACGAAAACCTCGACTATCATCTGTTGGTTCAGATGGACGATCAGGTGATGGAAGCGATTCTGGAATTTCTCGACGACTGCCTGAAAAGCGAAAAAGAAGCAAACTGATTTGAACCTATGTTCATCTTTATCTTCTTGATTTCCGAAAACGGTGGGTATACCTTATTATTGGAAACCCGCAATGGGTGCCGGTCAACGCATCGTTCTCGATGATCAACAGGGGGCAATAAGATGTACATTATCTTTATTTTCATCTGCGAGTTCTTTCGCTTTATTGCCTATGCCATAAGTTTGATTGCCGGCGGAAAACGAAAGTAGAACCTCATTGCGATTGGTTTGAATTATCAGAAGAATGCGGAGGAAAGAAAAATGAAATGTCCGAAATGCGGAAATCAGGATATCGAATTCAAAGAGGGGTATCGGGGAATCAATCGCGTCATCGCCATTCTCGTCCTTTTCTGTGAATTGGGATTGAGCATCGTTTTTCTGTTTGTCAACGGATGGATCATCGCTTCCGTTCTGCTTTTTCTCTTGGCTGTGATCACTTCAATCGGCTATCGGATTCGCCAGGTCTGGCTGAGAAGAAAAAGCCATACGAAAGCCGTTTGCAAGCAATGCGGACATACGTGGTTCATCGATTAGGGTATTTTTTTATCTTTCATGAAAAGAAAAAGAGAAATTTCCGTCGCAGAGGATGAAGAATTCTCTCCAATTTTATAAAATTTTTATAAAAAACGCTTGTAAAAGCAAAATAAGATAGTGTACAATGTCAAAGCGTGTGCCAAAAGCACCGGAATTTGCGATGCAGTGCATCCTTTTTATTTCATCGATGATGAAACGCCCGGTGTTGTGGCTTACATTGAAACTTAAAGAAAGGAGATATTCAATGCCTACAATCAACCAATTAGTCCGTAACGGACGTACGAGTGCGGTTGAAAAGTCCAAAGCCCCGGCTTTGAACAAACGCTGGAATTCGCTTACCAAGAAAACCATCTCTCAAAATTCTGCGCAGAAGCGCGGTGTCTGTACCCGTGTCGGTACGATGACGCCGAAAAAACCGAATTCGGCGCTTCGGAAATACGCTCGTGTCCGTCTCAGCAACGGATTTGAAGTCACGGCTTATATCGGCGGCGAAGGACACAATCTTCAGGAACACAGCACGGTTCTGATCCGCGGCGGTCGTGTGAAAGACCTCCCGGGCGTCAGATACCACATCGTGCGCGGCACTCTGGATTGCGCCGGCGTCAACGACAGAAGACAGGGAAGATCGTTATACGGAACGAAAAAACCGAAAGAAAAGAAATAAACACGAATACGTCGAAGTAAAAATTCAATTGATCGTACATTCAGAAAGGAGGATTTTTAATGCCACGTAAAGGAAGTGTCGCAAAACGCGATGTGTTACCGGATCCGATTTACAATTCCAAACTCGTAACACGTTTAATCAACAAAATCATGGTCGACGGTAAAAGAGGAACGGCTCAGACCATCTTGTACAATGCTTTCAAAAAAATCGAAGCGAAAACCGGAAAGCCTGCCATGGAAGTTTTTGAAGTCGCTATCGGAAACATCATGCCGGCTCTCGAACTGAAACTGAGAAGAGTGGGTGCCACCAACTATCAGGTTCCGGTCGAAGTCAGCGCAGAAAGAAGAGTTACTCTCGGACTCCGTTGGTTAGTCAACTATGCCCGTCTGAGAAACGAAAAGTCGATGGAAGACAAACTGGCCGCGGAAATCATCGATGCCGCGAACGGCGTAGGTGCTTCGGTCAAGAAGAGAGACGATACCCACAAAATGGCGGAGGCCAACAAGGCTTTTGCCCATTACAGATGGTAATCGGAGGATAGTATGGCTCGTAAATTAGATATCTCAAATACCCGTAATATCGGAATTATGGCTCATATCGATGCAGGCAAGACCACGGTGTCGGAGAGAATTCTGTTCTACACCGGTAAAGTCTACAAGATCGGTGAAACCCACGATGGATCGGCTACGATGGACTGGATGAAACAAGAGCAGGATCGGGGCATTACGATTACCTCCGCCGCGACGACCTGCTATTGGAAAGAGCACAGAATCAACCTGATCGACACTCCCGGCCACGTCGACTTCACAGCCGAAGTCGAACGTTCGCTTCGGGTTCTCGACGGCGCGGTAACCGTTCTCGACGGAAAGAACGGCGTTGAGCCGCAGACGGAAACGGTCTGGCGTCAGGGAACCAAATACAACGTTCCGCGAATCGTCTTCGTCAACAAACTCGATGCAATCGGCGCAGACTTTGAAATGTCCTACCGCTCGATCGGAGAAAAACTGGGCGCGAATGCCGCGCCGATTCAGTATCCGATCGGACTGGAATCGCAGTTAAAAGGCGTGATCGACATCATCGAGCGGAAAGCCTATCTTTATTCGGATGTCAAAGGCGAACATCCTGAAATCGTCGAAGTTCCGGCGGAATACCACGATAAAGTGGAACTTCTCCGCGCCGAACTTCTCGAAAAACTCGCCAATTACGACGACGATCTGATGATGAAAGTTCTCGAAGGCGAAGAACCGACAGTCGAAGAAATCAAAACGGTTATCCGTAAGGCGGTTCTCACCGCGGAATTCTTCCCGGTTCTCTGCGGATCGGCGTATAAGAACAAGGGCATTCAGCCTTTGCTCGACGCGATCGTCGATTATCTGCCATCTCCGGTGGATATTCACCACGCGATCGGTCACAATCCGAACGGAGAAGAAGTGGAATGCAAACCGGACGACAACGAACCGCTGACCGCGTTGGCATTCAAGATCATGACCGATCCGTTTATCGGAAAACTCGCTTTCTTCCGCGTCTATTCCGGCGTGGCCAAAGCGGGATCCTATGTTTACAACTCGACGAAGGATCTGAAAGAGAGATTCTCCCGTCTGGTGATCATGAACTCGAACAAAAGAGAAGAAGTGGAAGAAGTCCACGCCGGAGATATCGGCGCGGCCGTCGGTCTGAAATCGACGTCGACCGGAGACACGCTCTGCGATGAAAACCACCCGGTCATTCTGGAATCCATCAAATTCTCCGATCCGGTCATTTCGGAGGCGATCGAACCGAAATCCAAGGCGGACATGGAAAAGATGACCGCGGGATTAATGAAATTGTCGGACGAAGACCCGACTTTCCGCTTCTCGACCAATCCGGAAACCGGACAGCACATCATCGCCGGAGTCGGCGAACTTCACCTCGACGTGATGGTAACACGTCTGAAAGACGAGTATAAAGTCGACGTCAACGTCGGCGCGCCGCAGGTGGCGTATCGCGAAACGATCCGGAAGACGGCGGAATGCGAAGGAAGATACATCAAGCAATCCGGCGGACACGGTCAGTACGGCCACGTCTGGATTCGCTTTGAACCGAATCCGGGCAAGGGATTTGAATTCGTCGATGCGATCGTCGGAGGAACCGTTCCGAAGGAATACATCAAGCCGACTTGCGAAGGTCTGAAAGAATCGCTGGATCGGGGCCTTGTCGCCGGTTATCCGGTCATCGACCTCAAAGCGACTCTGTTCGACGGTTCGTATCACGACGTCGACTCTTCGGAAGCCGCCTATAAGATCGCCGCGTCGCTGGCGTTGAAAGAAGCGGCGAAAAAGTGCAACCCGGTCATTCTCGAACCGATCGTCAAGGTCGAAGTAACCGTGCCGTCCGAGTATCTGGGCGACGTCATGGGCGATATCAGTTCCCGACGGGGTGAAATTCAGGGGCAGAGCGAAAGAGGAAACGCGCAGATCATCGATGCGTTCGTCCCTCTGGCCAATATGTTCGGATATGTTACCGATCTCCGTTCGATGACGAAAGGCAGAGCCAATTACACGATGGAGATGGATCACTATTCCGAATGCCCGAAGTTCATTATGGAAGAAATCATCAAGAAGTCGGGTCGTTAATTCAGCCCGATTTCGAAAATCTCGATTTTAAAATGTTGATTTATTCAAATAAATGCTATATGATGAATTCGTTGAAATTCAAAAATAATTAGGAGGAAATTCAATAATGGCAAAAGAAAAATTTGACAGAAGTAAAACTCACGTTAATATCGGCACCATTGGTCACGTCGATCACGGCAAGACCACGCTGACTGCCGCGATTACGTCGGTTTTAGCGAAAAAGGGATTATCCGAGAAGAAAGCATACGATCAGATCGATGCTGCACCGGAAGAAAAAGCCCGTGGTATTACCATCAATACCGCTCACATCGAGTATCAGACTGCGACCAGACACTACGCTCACGTTGACTGCCCAGGCCACGCCGACTATGTCAAGAACATGATCACCGGCGCCGCGCAGATGGACGGTGCGATTCTGGTTGTCGCCGCGACCGACGGCGTTATGCCGCAAACCCGCGAGCACATTCTGCTTGCCAGACAAGTCGGCGTTCCGTACATTGTCGTGTACCTGAACAAAACCGACCTCGTCGACGATCCGGAACTGATCGACCTCGTCGAAATGGACGTCCGCGAACTTCTTTCCAACTACGGCTATCCGGGAGACAACACCCCGATTATCCGCGGCTCGGCGAGATTGGCTCTCGACGGCGATCCTGCGGCCGAACAATCGATCATGGAATTGATGGACGCCTGCGACAGTTACATTCCTGCTCCGAAGAGAGACATCGATAAACCATTCCTTCTGGCGATCGAAGACGTCATCACCATCACCGGACGTGGCACCGTCGTCACCGGCAGAGTCGAGCGCGGTATGGTGAAAATGGGCGAGGCCGTCGAAATCGTCGGTATCAAGCCGACCCGTCAGTCAGTCGTTACCGGTATCGAAATGTTCCGTAAACAACTCGACTTCGCGGAAGCCGGAGACAACGCCGGCGTTCTGTTGAGAGGCGTCAACCGCGACGAAGTCGTCCGCGGACAAGTCCTTGCGAAACCGGGTTCGGTTACCCCGCATACGAAATTCACCGCTTCGGTTTACGTATTGACCAAAGAAGAAGGCGGACGTCATACGGCGTTCCTGTCCAACTACCGCCCGCAATTCTATTTCCGCACCACCGACATCACCGGCGTGATTACGCTTCCTGCCGGCGTGGAAATGGTTATGCCTGGCGACAACGTTGAATTGACCGTTGAGTTGATTCACCCGGTCGCGATCGAAAAGGGAACCAAGTTCTCGATCCGTGAAGGCGGACGTACCGTCGGCGCGGGAACCGTCAGCGAAATCCTGAAATAAATCGGTTAGCGAAAGAGTCGTTCAAAACGACTCTTTTTTTTGATTTTGCATTCGGTTTATGACATAATAGAAGTAGCACGGAGAGGAGAGCAGGAGAATGGTACAGATGGAGATGAAAAAACCAACGCGATTAAGACGATTTCTCGCTTCTCTTTTCGATTTGATTCTCGCTCTCATCGCTTTTTTTCTCCTTTATGCGATGGTGGTGCAGCCGATCTATAACACGGCGACCCAGTATAAACAGGCTAGCAAAGACTATTATTCCGCATTAAGGGACACCAATCTGTATGCATACGACGAAACCAATCTGATCTGCAATATCGTCGAGCCGGATCTGAGCGACGGAAAAGAAGCGACGAGCGAAACCTATTACGCTTTTTACAATTACCGACTGGTTTATTACTACGAAGTCAACGATCAGGAGGAAGCCTACGAAAACCGGATGGAGAAATCCGGATTATTCGTCCGCAATGAGGCGGGCGTGTACGTTTTCGACGAAGACGTGTCGGCGGATCAGGCCAAATCCTTTTACATCGCTTCGGTCAAAGCGGCGATTCAGGACATTTTTGAAAAGGACGAAAGCAACCAGAAACTGAAAGCACGGGTAGAAAGTTACGACATCGCCATCTTTGCGTTTTCATTCATTCCCGCGTTGCTCATCGTTTATCTGGCAGTCCCTTTGACCAATCAGGGAAGTCAGACTTTGGGCAAGCGCCTGATGAATCTCAAAGTCGCCTCTCAGAAATCCGGATTCAAGGTGAAAAAAGGCATCGTCGTTCTTCGGCAGAGTCTTGTGATTTTCGTCGGGTATTTTCTGGGAATCTTCACTTTCGGATTAAGCGCGCTGGCTTTTATGGTCGCTTTCCTCGTGAGCAAAGAAGGGAAATCGATCGACGATTTCCTTTGCAGTACGATCGTCTACGAGAACGTTCACCCGGAAGACGTCGATGAAAAAGACAGGCTGACGGTGACTCTTAAAAAATAAAGCCGAAAATCTTCGACACGGAAAACGGGTATGCTGGAATTAAAGAACGTTACGAAAATTTACCATTTGAAAAAGGCGGAGGACGTCGTCGCTCTCGATGACATCAGCCTGAAATTCCCGGAAAAGGGAATGGTTTTCATTTTGGGAAAATCCGGTTCCGGAAAATCGACTTTTCTCAATGTCGTCGGCGGTCTGGATTCTTTCGACCGGGGAGAAATCATCATCAACGGCCGGTCGAGCAGAGGGTTTTCGCAGAGCGATTTCGATTCTTACCGCAATACGTATATCGGCTTTATCTTTCAGGAATACAATATTCTCGAAGAGTTGTCGGTCAAAAAGAACATCGCTCTGGCGCTGGAATTGCAAGGAAAAGACGCCGGTGAAGAGGAGATCAAACGAATTCTGAGCCTCGTCGATCTCGACGGACTGGAAGACAGAAAGCCGAAAGAACTTTCAGGCGGTCAGAAGCAGCGGGTGGCGATTGCCCGGGCGATCGTCAAAAATCCCGAAATCATCATGGCGGACGAACCGACGGGGGCGTTGGACAGTCAGACCGGGAAACAGGTGCTCACCACTTTGAAAAACCTCTCGAAAGGCAAACTGGTCATCGTCGTTTCCCACGATCGGGAGTTCGCGGAAACCTACGCGGACAGAATCGTCGAATTCAAAGACGGAAAAATTCTTTCCGACGTGACCTCCGGAACCGGACGGAAAGAGAAATCCGGATTTGAATGCCGGGAAAAGGAATGGATCCGGATCCGGAAAAATCACCGCCTGTCCCAAGAAGAAAAAGAGGAGATTATTCGTTGCATCGAGGAGAACGAAGGCGATACGTTCATTGCGCTTGATCCTGAAATCAGCGGGAAAATCGATGCGAAAGGCGTTAAGATCGGCGCCGGTTCGCGCTTTGAACCGACCGATGAAAGCCGGATTGAAGAAAGAGAGAGGGAGTTTACCGCGATCCGGTCGAAACTGTCTTTCCGGAATTCGTTTATTTTCGGTCTCAACTCGATGAAAGTAAAACCGTTTCGTCTGATTCTGGTCATTCTCCTTTCCTGCATTTCGTTCGGATTGTTCGGCTTTGTCGATACGCTTTCTTCGTACAGTGCGACCAACACGATCGTCAATTCGATCGTCAGCACGAACATCGATTACGCTTCTTTTACCAAAAACTACACCTCGTACCGGTGGATTACCAATCTCAACAGCGAAAAGACGGTGATGACCGGATTTTCGGGTACGCAGGACATTGCGTATCTGAACGATTGTTTCAATCTCGATTTCAAAGGCGTCTATAAGAATACGGAGGTCGGCGACTTTTCGCTGACGAACAATATGCTGAGGGATTACAGCGAAGCGAACAGTTACTATGTCAACGAACTGTCCGGATTGATCGAAGCGGACGAAGAGACGCTGAAATCGCTGAATTATCATCTGGCTTACGGACGGCTTCCCGAGAATCCCGACGAAATCTGTCTGACCGACTACACGTACAGCCTTTTCAGAGAGCAGGGCTATTACAATCACTTCAACACTTCGGACCGGCTTTTGATCAGCGAAATGACGCCGTATGAAGAGTATATGGACGAGAATACGCTGGTCGTCAACGCGATGACCGGAGAGAACAGAACCTTGTTCGTCAACAATCAGGAATTCAAGATCGTCGGGATTCTGCATACCGGATTCGACTTCGATAAATACGAGATTCTGATCGACAATATCGACGACTCTTCTTATCGATATCTGAATGAAAATTATCAGTTGAACATTCGTTACGGCTATCACAATCTGGGATATCTCGCACCGGGTTCTCTTTCGACGATCATCGAAGAAAATCAACTGAGTCTTCTCAACGCACTGACGACGTATCGCATCGAAACGGCGAACGTGCGGAATGCCTTCTCGTTCTCTTATATCGGGAAGCGCGATCAGATTCCGGAAGGAACGGTGCTGAAAGACGGCCTTTCGGAACTGAGCGATCAGGAAGCGATCGTCTCCGACTCGTTCCTCTTCGACCGCGGCGGTTTGCTGACAAAAATGCAGGCGATTTCCCTGACGGAAGAAGACCGGAATTTCTATGGCGTTTCCGATCTCGCGGAAGCCTACTCTCTGATCAAAGAGAAAAAGATCGAAGAATATGCGGCGTCTCACCCGGAAGAAGCGGCCGCGTACAATCCTTACGGCGGTACAGAGAGGTATATTCAGTTTTTAAGCGATACGGGTACGGGTTATTACGTCAATCCTTACGGAACTTCCGGATACGAACTGGTTTCCGAAGAGAAGAATCGCCTGTTGAATGCCTATCGGGACGCGATCTTTCAGGTTTCTTTTCAGGTTGCCGTCTCCGACGCGAACGCTTATCTGGAAGAAGCCCGGACCTATCGGATGGACGTCGTCGGCTTTTACGTGGCGAATAACGACGTTTCCGGCAATTGTCTGATCGTCTCCGACGGGAATTACGCGCGTTACGTCGGCGTGGAGGAGAGTTATTACGCTTTCGTGGTCGCGAAGATGCCGAAGAGCAGAAACACGATCCGCCGGCTGGTGAATTTTGAAGACAGCGAAGCCGACGTCTATTACTGCATGAACAACGAATCCAAAATCGCGATCGATGTACTGGACGCGACGTTAGAAGCCTCACGGGATATCTGCTTCCTGATCGGCTTGGCTTTGTCGGTTTTCTCCGTCTTGTTTTTATTCAATTTCATCAGTGTGTCGATTTCAAACAAAAAGCACGAAATCGGAATTCTTCGCGCGATCGGGTCGCGCTCGACAGACGTTTTGAAGATTTTTTTCACGGAAAGTTTCATTATTGCGATGATTAACTTCCTCCTTTCGTCTGTCCTTTTAAGCGTCGTTTCGGCGGTAGGGAATTTCATCATGCAACGATTTACGGGATTATCGGTCGCTTTGTTCTCGCCAGGCGTCCGACAATTTGGTATAATGTTCTTGATCAGTTGTCTGGTCGCCTATATTTCCTGCGCGATTCCGGTTTATTCGGTCGCAAAGAAAAAACCGATTAACGTCATCAAGGGATAAAAGGAGAAACGTTATGCAAAACGAAATGGTTACAGCCTCGATATTCAAACGGGTCGGCGCCGCTGTGCTGGACGCGATTCTGATTTTCATTTTCATCGTTCTGGCGCAGAGTTGGGCGGTCGTTCCGATCGCCGACGCGTGTTTCGGCTATTCGGACACGCAACAGGAATACCGCGACAAACTGGTGGAAAGCGGACTGTTCGTCGAATATTCTTCGACCGGGAACGACAGCGAAAAGGCCGTCTATCAGATTACCGCCGCCGCGCTGTACGACGCGGAAACCGGAAAGGACACGCTGCACGATCGGACATGTACGGCTTTCGACTATTACGAGCCGTTTTTTCAGACTTTCATCGCTTCTCCGTACGGGCAGTACAATGTTTCGGGAAAAGGCGAGAAAGAAGAGAGTTTCGCCGACGAATTCGTCCGGGCCAAGAGCGAAAAAACCGAATTGTTCGTTTTAAGCAACGGAAACTATGTTCCCGTCGAAGGAGTGAACAACGAGAATCTGGCCGAATTCTATGTGAACCAGTACGATAATTTCGCCAGTACGGCTCTTTATCACGTCGACGGAGAAATCTATTCGCTGGCTCTGGAAATCAACAACATTTCGATCTGGGGATTGATCATAACCGGAACGCTGGCATTTCTGATCTTCTCTCTGGTGATTCCGCTTTGCCGGAAAGACGGTGAGACGATCGGAAAGATGATCGTCGGAAGCGCGGTGGTTTCCAGAAAAGACGGATTCCGCGTCCGGAAAACGCAGACGCTGATCCGTTTCGTATCGTTCTTCTTTCTGGAAATCGTTCTCTCGGTCATGCTGGGGAATTTTGCGCTGATCCTGGTCATGCTGCCGCTTCTGGCGTCGTTTACGTTCGTGGCTTTCAGCAAGTCGCATTGCGCATTTCACGATTACTTTGCCGCGACTCTCGTGGTCGATAAAACCAAGTGCGTGATTTACAAAAACGCCGAAGAACTCAACGAACACCTCCTGCAACTCAAAAAGATCGAAGAGCAGGACGTCTATCATGTAAAGGATAAAGAAGGAGGCGATCCGGAAGTTTTGGAATCCGGAGAAGCCGGACAGGGCACGGCAGAAGAAAGTGCCGAAACGGACAAGGACTCATAGCATGAGTTCTTTTTTACGGTAGTTGGTATAAAATCCGACCTTGAATTGGGTTTTATATTGATGTACAATATAATCAGAATTTGGAGGATTGCTAATGGAAATTCGATTAGAACACTTGACGAAACAATTCCCGGGAAGTAAGAAAGGCGAACAAGGCACAATCGCCGTCAACGATCTTGACATTACGATTCCTGACGGAAAGTTAGTCGGGTTATTAGGTCCGTCCGGCTGTGGGAAATCAACGACGCTGTACATGATTTCCGGCCTGTTGGAACCGACGTCCGGACACATCTGGTTCGGTGACGACGATGTCACGAACCTGACTCCGGATAAGAGGGGCATCGGTCTGGTATTCCAGAACTATGCGCTTTATCCGCATATGACGGTTTACAAGAACATCGCGTTCCCTCTTGAAAACCTGAGAGTGGAAGAAGAGAAAAACGGTAAAAAGGTCAAAAGAAAACTGACCAAGATCGAAATCGACGCCATGGTCAAAGAGGCTGCGAACCTCGTTCAGATTGCCAACCTTCTCGATCGTAAACCGAATCAACTCTCCGGCGGTCAGCAACAGCGCGTGGCCATCGCCAGAGCGTTGGTCAAAAAACCGAAAGTTCTGCTTCTCGACGAACCGCTGTCCAATCTGGACGCCCGTCTGAGATTGCAGACCAGAGAGGAAATCCGCCGCTTGCAGAGAGAAACCGGAATCACCACGATTTTCGTTACGCACGATCAGGAAGAAGCGATGTCGATTTCCGACGAGATCGTCGTGATGAAACTCGGCGTCGAACAGCAGCGGGACGTTCCGCAGGAAGTGTACAACAATCCGAAAAACCTGTTCGTCGCTCAGTTCCTGGGAACTCCGCCGATCAACGTGTTCCACGGAACGATCAAAAAACACAAAGTTTACATCGGCAAAGAAGCGATTCTTACGGTGGATAAATCCATCGCCGATCAGGAAGTCTATGTCGGCATCCGTCCGGAAGGATTTATCGTCGACGAAAACGGACCATTGCATGTCAAGGTCGAACAGATTGAAACGCTGGGAAGAGATATTTCCATCGTCGGATCGCACGAAGCCAATCTGAAACCGTCCTTTAAAATCATCGTTGATTCGGACAACAAAGTTTCAGTCGGAGAAGTTTCTTTGTCGGTTAAGAAACACAAATGCTTCATTTTCAGTAAAGAAACCGAAGAAAGGATTGCATAATTATGGAGTCTAAGAATAACTGGAAAGCCTGGTTATATCTCGCTCCGGCCATTATCCTGTTATTGATATTCACTTTCTATCCTCTGATCAATACGATTCTGATCGCTTTTGCCAAAGATTATAATATCTATGCCAACGAAACAGCGCTCGGAGCGATTTTCCGTTCCGGATTTACGTTTGATAATTTCGGATACGTGCTGGGATTGAAGGGAATTTCGTTAAACGGGCAGGTGCTTTACGATAAAACCGTCATCGAATACGCGTTGCCGAATACGCTGATCATCGTCTTCGTCACCGTTCCTCTGTCGATTCTGATCGCGCTTCTGATCGCGGTGGGAATCAATTCGATCAAATGGTTTCAGAAAATATTCCAGACTATCTTCTTCATTCCTTACGTTACCAACTCGATCGCCATCGGCATGGTCTTCGCGGTCATTTTCGCGGGAACCAACGGTTTATGGAACTCGATTTTCCATCTGGGAAATGTCAGTTGGGTCGACATGGGCGCCAGCCGTCTCAACGGTATGTTCGCTTTGTGCGTTTACATTATCTGGCACGCATTGCCGTATAAGATTTTGATCTTCCTTTCCGGTTTGCAGGGAATCGATAAGCAATACTATCAGGCCGCGCAGATCGACAGCGCTTCCAGAAGCAAAACCTTCTTCCGCGTTACCGTTCCGCTTCTTTCCCCGCAGATCGTTTACGTCATGATCACTTCGCTGATCGGTTCGTTTAAAGAGTACTCTTCGATCGTCGCCTTGTTCAACGGGCAGGGAACTTCCGCCGGCAGTTACAACATGTACACGATCACGTACTACATCTACGACAATATTTCCAAGGCTCCTACGCGGGCTTCCGCGGCCGCGGTCCTGCTCTTCATCATCATCATGTTCTTCACGGTGATTCAGCGACAGGTTTCCGCGAAAAGGGTACATTACTAGGAGGTGCAAAGGATGAAAAATTTTATGAATAAAGTGAAATCCTTCTTCTCCAACGTCAAGACGGCGATCGTCAAACCTTTCAAGAAAAAGGAATACACGGACGAAGAACTGGCGCAGGTCAACACGTCTTCGATCGTTCTCGTCATCAAAGAGGGAAATATCAGCGAAGAAAAACTGGAAAAAATATCCAAGGCAGGTAAAATTATTTTCACTACAATTACGTATGTCTTTCTGATTCTCATGGCCATCGTCGTCATTATTCCGTTCTACTGGATGCTGGCGACTTCGCTGAAATCGGTCTATGAAGTCAGGGATTCGATCACTTACTATCCGCACGACTTCATGTGGGTGAACTATTCCGTTCTGTTCAAGGGGGCGCCGATCGGCACGTATCCTCTGGGAAACGGGCAGATGAACTCCTATAAGATCACGGCTTTCCCGTTCTGGACGTACCTGAAAAATACCCTGATCGTCGGTATTATCTCTACGTTAGGAACGCTCATCACCTCTATTCTCGCGGCATTCGCTTTCGCCAGACTGAATTTTAAAGGGAAAGATTTCCTCTTCACCTGCTTCCTGGCGACGATGATGATTCCGGGAGAAATGATGGTGATCACCAACTACATCACCGTCGCGCAGTTGGGCTGGCTGGAATCCAACATCGGCATCTACGCGTCGATGATCGTTCCGTTCATCATTTCGGTGTTCTACATTTACCTGCTGAGGCAGAACTTCAAGCAGATTCCAAACGAATTGTACTACGCCGCGAAAGTGGACGGAAAGACGGACTGGGCTTACCTTTGGAAAGTCATGGTTCCGCTTGCGGCACCGACTTTGATTACGATCTTTATTCTGAAATTGATGGGCGCCTGGAACTCTTACGTATGGCCGAATCTGGTTACCAATACGGAGAACATGCGCTTGATCACCAACGGACTTCGCGCTTATTCCGGAAGTGCCGATGGAACGGTCAATCAGCCGCTTCAAATGGCGGCTACGGTTATCGTAACGTTACCGCTTCTTCTCCTGTTCATTTTCTTCCGAAAATACATTATGAAGGGCGTCGGACGCGCCGGTATCAAAGGGTAATAAAACGCTCGCGTTTTGTTATATAAAAAGAAAGGAAATTTTAGATGAAAAACAAGTTAATCAAAACTTTGTGTGCTGCGACATTGCTGACAGTCTCCTGTACGGCTCTGGCAGGCTGCGGAAATTCGGATTCCGGAAAAACTGTGGTTACATTCTGGCACACCATGGGACAGTCGCTTCAACAGGCTCTGAACAATATGATCACTGCGTTTAACGCGATCCCGGGGAACGAAAACATCAAGATCGAACACGTTTCGCAAGGGGATTATTCCGGAATTTACGAGAAACTGCAAAAAGCGATTCCGGCAAAGACGACGCCGGTGATGGCGTACTGCTACCCGGATCACGTGGCCGACTACATCGATGCCGACGCGGCCGTCAAACTCGACGATCTGATCAAAGATCCGGAAATCGGCTACACTTCGACGGATAAAGCGACGACCGATCCGGATTACAAGATCGAAGACGATCTGAACGATTTCATTCCTTCGTTCCTGGAAGAAGGACAGGAATATGCGGCGGAAGGAACCTACTCCATGCCGTTCTCCAAGTCGACGGAAGTTCTCTTCTATAACGAAACCTATCTGAAAGAACACGGGTACGTCGACGGCGAAGGCAATGCGATCGTCCCGACGAAATGGGAAAACGAGAGCGACCCGAACGATCTGACGGCGATCATCAATCTGGCCAGAAAGATCAAAGCGAACGACAGCACAATCATCGCGCCGTTAGGCTATGACTCCGACGACAACCTGTTCATCACGTTTGCCAAGCAATTGGGCTTACCGTATACTTCGATCGGAAGCGACGGAAGAGGTTCGTTCGATTTCAATACTCCGGAAGTCAAAGCCATGGTCGAAAAGGTCAAAGGCTGGTACGACGAAGGATTGATCAAGACCAAAGGAACGATCGAAAGCCAGTCGTACACTTCGACTTACTTCAAAAAACAGCAACTGATTTTCTCGATCGGCTCGACCGGCGGAACGTCTTACAACGAACCGAGCAAGGATTCCGACGGACAGTACGAATTCCAGGCCAGAGTCGCCGCGATTCCGCAATGGGGAGAAACATCCTATTGCATTTCTCAGGGACCTTCGATCGTGTTTTTCCAGAACAAGAAAATCTCGGACGAGCAACTTCACGCGGCGTTCAAGTTCTACAAATTCATCACCAATCCGGAAAATTCCGCGGCATTTGCCATTTTGACGGGATATGAGCCGGTTCGGGCATCTTCTTACACGACGGAAGCATATAAATCGCATCTGAATCCGGTCGACAGCACCACGCAGGAACCGTTGACGGACGACGAACTCGAATTGAAAACCCGCGTCGCCAGAATGACGCAGACCCTGAAAGACGATTATTTCGTCTCTCCGGCTTTCGTGGGTTCGGCTACGGCCCGTACGCAGGTCGGCGGAATCATCACGCAGGTTCTTCTCGGACAGAAAGGAACCGATCTGGCTTTCACCGATGCTCTGACTCAATGCGCCTTTGCTTTACCGCTTCAATAAATAGGTGATTCGCTATGATTTGGCATAAAAAAATAAAATCATTGCTGATGGCGTTATTGTTGGGATTCTCCGCCGTTTCCGTTTCGTCGGTTCTCACCTCCTGCGGGGGCGAGACGAAAAAAGTTGACTACGCCGGCGAGACGCGGATCCTGAGCGAAGGCTGGGAAACCTCCAATTTCATTCAAACCGGAGTCGGCATCGTCGATCTGTACAAAAGCGTCGACGGCGATACCGCGCACTTCACGCTGGGCGATCACCTGATTCAGGGAAGATTCAACGGAATCGATACGCCGGAGTCGACCGGAATTTTGGAAAAGTGGGGGTTGCAGGCCAGCAATTTCACGAAAGAAAAACTGACGAGCGCCAAGACGATCGTTCTGGAAACCGAGCCGAACAACGAGGCTTCGGGTCCGGAACAGGACGGCAACGGACGGTATCTGGTCTGGGTCTGGTATTCGGAAAGAACGCCGGAAGAAGAAGACGGCAGCGAGTTGTATTTGCTGAATCTGCAATTGGTGCAGGAAGGATTTTCCAGCACGAAGGGCGTTTCCGGAAGCGCGTATTCCGAAGTGATTTACGCCGCTGACGCGCAAGCGCAGAAGTTGAAGATTCATCTTTACTCCGACGACGACGATCCGCTGTACTATGAAGGCGACGCGATCGTCAACGAACTCGACGTGTATCAGCATCCGGATAAATATGTCGGCAGTAAAGTCTATCTCACCGGCACCGTCACCCGGACTTTGGGAACCAACGCGTACATTCAGAAGACGCTTTACGACGAAGAGGGTCAGGAGATCGGCACCTACGGAATGTATATCTTCACGCAATACAAGCAGTACGACATTCTCGCCAAAGGAAACGAAATCGCGGCGACGGGAACCATCGCGGAACGATACGGCGCTTATCAACTGATCAACGTCTCCTATTCCAACGTCGATGTTCTGAAAGGGGAAGACGATATGCTTCTTCTTTCCCGCAACAATCAGGTCGATCCTCTGCTCATCACGGCGGCGGAAGCCAATACGAATGCCTACATGAACGTATTGGTTACGATCGAAAATCTCACGATTACCGGCGGTTACGGCGGATATGAAAACAACTATGCGGATTGCATGGAATCGCCGGACGCGTCGCAGGACTACTGCATGTCGAACTCCAACAATTCAATGACGCTCTATGCGTCGCAGACGGATCCTGACAGCCAGTCGTCGGTCGACTTCTGTATCCGCATCGACAGTTCTACGTTCATCAAGAACAAAAACGGGGCGACGATTCGGAATTACAACTACTTTGTGGGACAAACGCTTACGCTTACTGGTGTAATGAGCATGTACGAAAGCGAAAAAACGGGAAACAACACCGTCCAGTTAATGCTTCTTGCCACCAGCGATATTACGTATATCGGTGAATAAAAAAAGAGAGGAAATGGAATGAAAAAACTGAAAATCTTAACTCTGAGTACGGCCGCGCTTCTGACGATGGGAAGCGTTGTCGGATGCGGGAGCAAGGAGAAAGAAGATCCGGAGGAAATTCTCGCCAGCGCCAAAGCGGCATTGGTGTTTCCGAATCTGACGACGGGCGTCAAAGCCAGTTTCGAATTGTACGATACGCTCGACGGCGTGTCGATCACCTATTCGATCGCGGAAACCTATACCGTAACGCAAGGATCACTGACGGAAACCGTCACCGCGAATTGCCCTTACATTTCGATCAGCGAAGACAATAAGACGGCGAACGTAACGCCGGCTTATCTGAAAGACACACTTACCATCAACGGGACTAAAGTAACGGTGGATAACACCTGGTACGCGACGACCGTTCTGACGGCAACGTTGACTTACGGCGATCTTACCGATACGAAGAAATTCAACGTCAAAATCGTTCCTACCGCCAAAGTGATGACGTACGACGAATTCGTCGCGGCTTCAAACAACAGCGCGATTTGCATTCAGGTCATCATCGACAAGATCGGCTACGAGAGAAAGTACAACTACAACCTCGCCTGGGGTCACGATCAGGCCGGCAATACGTACTACATGTACAACATTCCGAGCACCTATCTGACCGACGATCTGGTCGCAATCGGAAACGAAGTCATCATGACCGGTTCCAAGAGCATTTACTCCGGATTCCACGAATTGCAGAAAGCCGACGGCGTCATGTTGGTGAACAAGGATGCCTCGTACACCGCGCCTGAATACAAAGACACCACCGATGCGTTGGTTGCCGCCAGCACGATGGATGCCAAAGAATTGGTGAAATATCAGGCCGCGCCGATGACGATCCGGAACCTGATCGTCGCCAAAGCGCCGGAAATTCCGGAAGTTCAGACGAATGAAACCGCAGGACAGTACTATGACACGTTCAGCATCACCTGTACCTTAGGCGAAGGCGGTAAAGAATTCAGTCTCCGCGTGAGCAGAGCCGCCGACGATCCGGTCGCATTGGTCGAGGTTGTCAAGACCTTACAGGTCGACGACGTTCTGACCGTGAAAGGCTGGGGCGAATGGTACAACGAACTGCAACTGACCTTGCTTGAAACCGACTCGATCACCAAGACGGGAACCATCTCCAAAACGGACGATGAAAAACTGGCTGGTGCCAAAGCCGCCGCGGAAGAAAAATTACCTTCCACCGCGGTCGTGGCAAATTTCACCCTGCCGCTTACCAGCACGTACGATTCCACGATTTCCTGGACTTCCAGCAATCCGGACGTTCTTGCCATCGACAGTGCATCCGGCGATGTTACGATCCATCCGAGCAGTTCGGAAGACATCGTAGTCACCTTGACCGGTACGCTGACCATTCCGGGTATCGAGAAAACGGTGGAGATCACCAAAGACGTGACGGTTTCAAAAATCATCTCTTCGACCATCGTCAATGCCAGACTGGCCGCGGACGCGGGTTCGAAAGACGCGGTTACGATTACCGGCGTCGTCACCAACGTTCAGGGTACGAGTTTCTACCTCGACGACGGTGAATCCTCGTTCATGGTTTACAACCTCAGCGGACATTCCTACGTAAAAGGAGACGTCGTCTCCGTAACTTCGACGGTCACCGTTTACAACGGTCTGTATGAGACGGCGAGCAAAGGCATTACCGCCAACGAAAAACTGACGGATTCGACTCTGGTTGCCAGAGAGGCTTTGGTCCTGACCGGAGATAACTTCACCGCCGACGCCTTGAAGGGCGAAGACAGCAGACTGGTATCTGCTTCCGGACTGGTGCTGAAATCCGTCGATACGGCGGCGAGCAAATCTTCCAGCGGAAAATACGTCTTCACGTTGGGCGGCAAAGACGTCACCATTACAGTGAACAAATATGCGTATAACGTGGAGGAGATCGCTGCGAAACTGGCGACTCTGAATGTCGGAGACACGATCGACATCGTTGATGCCAACCTGGGTTGGTATAACGGTCCGCAAATCGATCTTTGCGAAGTCGATTCCATCGTCATTCCGAACGCTTAATCCGTTGATAAAAAGAGGCAGGCTGATGACAGCCTGTCTTTTTTTGCTGAATTCAAGGCAGATTGAATTTGGCTATATCTATTTTTTTCTTTTTTTGCTATACTATTTTCAGAGGAAAAAGGTTGATTGTATGGCAAAAAAATGGATAAAATGGTTAATGATTACGCTGATGAGCGCCGTTCCTTCGCTGTCGTCCTGCTCGAAGAACAAAAGCGTTCTGACGAATTCGGACCTTCTGATCAGCGAATATCTGGAAGGAACGGGAAACAACCGGGCAATCGAATTGTACAATAAAGGAGAAAAGGATATCGATCTTTCGGAATACCGCATTTTCATCTATCTTCGCGGGGACAGCGAACCGGGCTATACGATCGAACTGGAAGGAACGTTACCTTCCCGGAATGTATTCGTCGTCGCTCATCCGGAAGCCGAAGAAAGCGTTTTGGAAAAAGCCGACCAGATCAGCGAAAAACTGATGTTCAACGGTTCGCAACAGATCGCTCTGGCGAAAGGGAAAAAGGTTATCGACTTGATCGGCATCATGGGAACGTCTTATTCGTACGAAAGCGACGTCACGTTGGTCAGAAAGACCGCTTGTATGGAAAGCAAGAGCGTTTGGGATGAATATGACTGGATCCGCTATGGGGCGGACAACGTCAACTATCTTGGAAATGTCGACAATTCGGTGACGCCGGAAGAACTGGAAGCGGGTCCTCAAATCGACGAAACCTATCTGTCCGCTTCATTTATCGAAGATGCGGAGAAGAACATCACCGGCGGGGGATTGATCGACGTTACCCTCTACGCGGGCGTCGACGGCGATACGGCGAAGTTTTATTATCCTTCTTCTACCGGAATCGCGAACGGAACGAAAGTCCGTTTTCAGAATATCAATACGCCGGAGAGTTATACCGAAAACGTTCAGCCATGGGGAATCCCGGCGAAATTCTGGGTTACCGAAAGGCTGGAAGAGGCGACGAGAATTCAATTGCAGTCGCAACCGAACGGAACGCTGTACGAAACCTTCGACCGTGTCCTGGCATGGGTCTGGACGGACGGAGAACTGCTCAATTACAAAATCGTCAGGAAAGGTTTTTCCGATATCGCTTTCGGAACGACCGATAACCTGATTTATAAAGATATCACGTATACGAATTGGCTTTACGACGCGCGTCTGTACGCCGAAAGAAACGGCTTGGGCATCTGGGGAGAGAAAGATCCGTACTGGGATTACGAAAACAACAAATCAACCTACGACGGCTATTTCGAGATTTAATTTTTCAACGATTTTCAGATAGGATTCGTTCGCAGCGGTATAGTTCTCCATTTTGACCTGAATGAAGTACTGTATGCAGAAATCATGGAATTCGGAAAAGAGTTTCCGATACTTTTCCGGGCAGAGCGATCGGATCCGCTCGGACAAATCGGACAGATGTTTTAAATGTTCGCCGATGGCGGTTTCGTCTTCTTGTGAAAGAACATCGTCGAATGCCATCAGAGTCGCGTAATAGTTTTCCGCTTCCGAAACGACGTTCTGATCGTCGGAAAGTCCGCTTAAAGAGCGGTGCAGCCACGTTCGGTTGCTTTGCTCATATGATTCGTAAAGCGAAGGAAGAAATTGTTTGATCAGGAGGGCTTCTTTGCATTGGCCGATCAGCACGACGAAAGGAAGAAGCAAACAGCGGATGTCTTGCTTTTTGTCTTCTACGGAAGGAACAGGCTGTTGCTTCTCCTCTCCTTGGGAGGAAGCGGACGGACATTTTTTCTCCGCCGCCCGGTCTTCTTCCGCCTTTTCAACGGGTTGAAGATAGGGAATCTTGATCGGAATGTTGCTGATTTTTACCTTGTTTTTCAGCAGGGGATTGAAGATATACAGCATCTGCTTGGTGATGTGAAAACGTTCGCAAATGCTGTCCACCGTGTCGCCTTCGTTAGCAATATAGATTTGGATCGAGTAATCTTTCATTTTTTTGTCCTCTTCCTCAATTTATGTGGGATTTGAAAAAAATATCTTTATTTCTTTGAAATTCGGGTACCCTCATTTATAATACTATGGGAAAAGGAATTGGAAGTATGCAAAAACCGATATTGATCTGCGTCGCAGGAGGTTCCGCGAGCGGAAAAACCACGCTGGTGAACGAAATTGCCGCGGCATTTCAGGGGAAGGATATCGTTATCCTCAAACACGACGATTATTACCGCGATCAATCGCACCTCACTCCGGAGGAAAGAAAACAAACCAATTACGACCATCCGAGTTCATTGGAAAACGAATTGCTGATCCGCCATTTGAAAGACCTTCTGAACGGAAAGAGCATTGACAAGCCGGTTTACGATTTCGTCGCGCAGACGAGAAGCGCGGAAACGGAAAAGATTTATCCGGGCAGGGTGGTCATTCTCGATGGCATTCTGGTTTTAGAAGACCCGGATATCCGCGCATTGGCCGACATCAAAGTGTTCGTCGAATGCGACGAAGATTTACGGCTGATCCGAAGAATCCGCCGGGATATGATCGAAAGAGGCCGTTCGTTCGACGGAATCATCGATCAGTACCTGAATACGGTCAAACCGATGTATCATAGTTTTGTATCGCCGAGCAAGCGATATGCGGATATCATCATTCCCAACGATTTCTCTCATTCGGTGGCAACCGATCTGCTGATTGAAAAAATCAAGTCGATTTTGGATAAATAGTTGATTATTTCTGCCGTTTATTCTATGATAATAGGGCAACGGACCATTAGCTCAGTTGGTAGAGCAGCTGACTCTTAATCAGCGGGCCACAGGTTCGAGTCCTGTATGGTTCACCAATCAGCAACAAAGTCGACTCTCTCCCATTCATGGAAGGTCGGCTTTTTTTGTATCGCAAGGTCGAGCAGTTTAGATGTATGGCACTCTTTATATTCTTTGATAAAACGATCCTTTTAAATTTTCACGAGCAATCGTCAGGAGTAATCCGACCTTTTTAACGCTGATGAATTTTACGCTTGCAGTTCTGTCATAAATTTCTGCATGCGTTCAGTTACGAATTCGTTTTTTTTCATTGCAATCAATTCATCTCTGCTTACCCACTTGTATGCAATGGTTTCGCCTGCCTGCAAGGTAACAGAATCCTTATCGCAATTCGTTACACATAGAAACTCCACATAAATCGTATCATTCGTCGTTACCCGTCCCACTTCAATCAAATCGTTGGAATCAATTCCGGTTTCTTCTCGAAGTTCCCTTACTGCACAGTCCAAAGGGGATTCGTTCTGTAAGGCGGATCCTCCCGCAGTTGCTTCCCACATACCGCCAAAGTGTTTGCGCTTATCTCTCTGCATGAGCAAATAGGTTCCGTCCGTATGTTTCACAAGAATATCGCAAACGAGATGAAAAAGACCTTCGGGAATACGCTCTCCGCGTATCAGCGTTCTATTTTTAATTTTATTGAAATCTTTATCGTAAGCATCCCATAATTCCATTCGTCCGTTCCTCCGCAAATTCCAGATTATCGACAGCATTTAGATTTACATTATACCACTCCAATACGGATTATTCTATTCTTGTCTCCTTTTTACAGAGCGGCAAAGAAGGCAATGGGAATGGGACGCGTCCGGCTGTATAGCGATTCTGAACGATTCGTCAAAAAGAATCTTCGGGCAGACGAAACAAGCGATATTTTTAATGGAGAAAATCCGCAAGAAATAAGGTGTAACGCGCGAAAGAGTCTGATACAATTTTTACGGGAAAACGATTATGTTCAGCGTTCTTTTGGTTTTCATCTATCTGGCTTTCATCAGTCTGGGGCTTCCGGATTCTCTTTTAGGGGCGGCGTGGCCGGTCGTACACGACGATTTACACGTCCCGTTGGCGTATATGGGGATTCTCACGATGATCGTTTCATTCGGAACGATCGTTTCCAGTTTGTTTTCCGATCGGCTGACGCATCGCTTTCAGACTTTTCGCGTCGTGCTGGTTTCCGTTGCCCTGACGGCTTTGGCGCTGTTCGGCTTCTCTTTTTCAACCCGGTTCTGGCAACTCTGCCTGTTTGCCGTTCCGTATGGTTTAGGCGCGGGTGCGATCGATTCGGCTTTGAACAATTACGTCGCCTTGCACTATTCGTCCCGGCAGATGAGTTGGCTTCACTGCTTCTGGGGAATAGGGACGTTACTTTCGCCTTACATGATGAGTTACGCGCTGAGTTTAGGAGGAAACTGGCATCTGGGCTATCGCATCGTCGCGTTCATACAGTCAGGAATCGCAATCGTTTTCCTCTTTTCGCTTCCGCTTTGGAAAAGATGCGATTCAAAAAAGCGGACGGAAGAAGAAACGCGGTGTTTGTCCTTTAAAGAAAAATTCCGGATCCGGCATGTGGTGTTCGTGCTGATCGGCTTTTTAGCGTACTGCGCCTTTGAGGCTACGCTGATGAGTTGGACGAGTACGTATCTGGTCGAAGTCCGACTGATCGATGAAGTGAATGCGGCGGCTTTCGCTTCCTTGTTTTTCATCGGGATCACGGGAGGAAGATTCCTGTCCGGTCTTTTCGGAAACCGCCTGTCGGACCAAACGATGATCCGGATCGGAAGCCTGATCATTCTGATCAGCCTGATTCTGATCGTTCTGCCTGTAAAAATCGACGTCCTGTGCCTGATCGGATTCGTGACGATCGGCGTCGGCTGTGCGCCCATATATCCTTCGGTCATTCATTCCACGCCGACTCATTTCGGCAGGGAATATTCGCAAGCCATCATCGGTTTACAAATGGCATTTGCCTATATCGGTTCGTCGTTGATGCCGCCTTTGTTCGGCGTTCTGGCAAGTTGGATTTCCGTGGAAATCCTGCCTCTTTTCATTTTCTTCTTTCTGATTCTGATGGTGGCGATGCTGGAAATTCTGAACCGAAAAGTCGCCCGGGATAGACAGGCTGTTTGAAACGATCAGGAGGGATAAACTTCGCTGAGCAAGACTTCGGCGACTTCTTCGATCGGCGTGGCGCAGTCTTCGAGAATCCATTGAATGGAGACGTTGAAGAGCATGCCGGCATAACCGATCGGATAAAACGCATTTTTCGGAAATTTCGTCTCGGATCGGAACATTTCCGAAAAGCGCGCGTTGAGGTATTGAAGATAAAGATATTCCAGATGGGCTCGGACCAGCAGTTTGAAAGGTTCTTTCTGTTCTTTCAGATGCGTCATGACGCTCAAAATGATTTCCCGGTAATCTTCTTTGCATCGGGGAATGAATTTCTGCCGGTTCTCAAAAATGTCCTTATTCAGATTGAACCAATAGAGAATCACGTCTTCTTTCGTCTTGAAATGCCGGTAGAAAGTGGCTCGGCCCACGCCGGCTTTGGACGTGATGTCGCTGATGGAAATCGCGGAATACTCCGTTGTATGCATCAACTTGAAAAGCGCGGTGACGATGTAGTGTTTCGTGTAGTATTCCTGATTCATGAGACAGTTTTCTCCTTTTCGTTTCAAAGCCGCGGACAGTTTTTTTGCCTGTGTTTCAACTCGGAAAAGAGGGGTTGTTTTCCGCTTTTTCCTCCTTTATGATACACTTGTTTCGTTTATAAGTCAAATCGGAACATGTCCATTGAAAGGAGAAAAAAAGAATGGAAAATAAAGATTACGTTACCTATGAGTATGCGACGAAAAGCGTCAAGGCGAAAGATCAGACCCGCGCGATCGATCTGTACGAAGCCTTCGGGTGGGAAGTTACCGGGACGACTTCGTCATTGACCGACGGCGTCACGCTTTCTTTGAAACGCGATCGGAAACTGAAACACAAACAGGAACTGAACCGTCTGGAAAGGAAAGCGGAAGAGATTTCCGGCGTGATCCGGAATCTGGAAGCGTCCAAAAAAAGAGGAGGAGATATCTTCGCCTATGCGTTCGGTTGCTTCGCCGCGTTGGTTTTAGGTGGCGGAATGTGCCTGACGATGCTGATCGAAGGTTCGATTCCCGCGTTGGTCGGAGGAATCGTTCTGGGAATTCTCGGCATCGTTCTCTGCGCGGTGAATTATCCGATTTACAAGAGAATCGTCGATCGGAAAACGAGACAGATACTACCGGTCATCGACGACAACGAGGAAAAACTGGCCAATCTTCTGGAACAAGGCAACGACCTTCTGATGAACGAAAACGTGTAGGCTTTCCGGAAAAAGCACAGAAAATGTGCTTTTTTTTTCGTCTGGAAAAGGTTTCTTTCCTTTCAGTATTGCTTTATGGGAGAATTTCGTTTAAATTAGTAAGGGAAAAGAAGTATGAAAAAGAAGAAAAGAAGCGAAATTCTCCTGTATATTCTGAAAACATCGATCGACAATTTCGTCGTTGCGATTTTCCTTTCGTTCGTCAGTTCGCTTCTTTCCGGCGTGTTCGATCGCTATTTCTGGTATTGCACGATCCTGTCGTTCGCGTTGAGTTGGCTTCTTTGCCTGATCATTCCTTCGCGAAGAATCGCGAATTTTTTCAGTGGTCTGGTGAGAATTCCTCCGGATACGGTGGGGAGTTCGCTTTTCGGAGGATTGTTCACTAACATCTACACTTGCGGAATTCTGACCATGGCGTGCAAGATTCTGATTCATTATCCGGACGGAAAGGCTATCATCGACGATTTTCTCCGTTCTGTTCTGATCATGTACGTCGTCTCTTATCTGATTTATCAGTTGTCGTTTTATCTGACGAACCGGCTGGTTCGCTTCTTGTCTTCCAGACAGGAGGAAAAAGAATGCAATTAGGCGAAGAATGCCGGGATTGCCTGTATCGAAGTCAGTCGGCGCGCGTTTTGAATGAACCCGATTCGGAGAAGAAAGAAAGGTTTCTGAGGGAAATCCGGCAGTTGACGAAAACGTACCCTTCGGAAAGCGCGTCGCCGCTTCTGATGCGCGCGATCGACCGAAAACACCGGGAAATCTTCGGCCATTCGTTAGATTATTCGGAAGAGAAAGTTCGTTTCAACCGTCTCTTTCTGGATATGGAGGAAAAGATCGAGGACGAAGTCTTCCATGTGGAAGAACCTTTGAAAAGGGCCATTCAATACGCGCGTGTCGGGAATCTGATCGACTTTGCCAAACTGACTGTTGTCGATGAGGGTCAGGTGAATCGTCTGATCGACATTGCCGACCGGCAGAACGTGGAGGAAGACGTCTATCTCCGACTCCTGAATGATCTGAAAGAGGCCAGACGTCTGGTTTATCTTCTCGATAATTGCGGGGAGATCGTATTCGACAAGATTCTGATCCGGACGATCCGACGGTACTATCCGGGTATTTTCATCACGGTGGTCGTGCGGGGCAAAGAGATCATCAACGACGTGACGAAAAAAGACAGCGTTCAGGTCGGACTGGATCGGATCGTAGAAGTGATCGATAACGGAACGGACATTCCCGGCACCTACCTGAAAGAGATCGGAAAAGAATGCAGGGAAAAGATGGAAAAAGCCGATCTGATTCTTTCCAAAGGATTGGGAAATTTTGAAACGCTGTCCGGATGCGGAATGAATATCTACTATATGTTTTTATGCAAGTGCCGTTATTTTGCGGATAAATTTCATCTGAAACAATGGGAAAGCGTTCTGACTAACGAGCGCCTTCTTTCGTTCTGACGATCGAACGGTTCATCCACTTATTGCTTTGCCAACGGGCGATCATCAGCACGGCGCGGGCGCATTCGTCTAACGCCTGTGCGAGAAAGATCCCGAGAAAGCCCATTTGAAAGTGGATTCCCAGCAACCAACTGCCGAACGACGAGAAGAGGAACATGCAGACGATCGCGCCGATCAAAGGGAAAAGGACGTCTCCGGCGGCTTTCAGCGAATTGATGAAAATCAGATTGACGCACCGACCGGTTTCGTAGAGAAACATCCACGGCAGAATCAGCACTGCGGCGGATACGATTTCTTCCGGATCGTAAACTTTCGCATTCCGGACGATCAGATAGATCAGATCTTCGCCGAAGAGATTCAAAAGAATGATCAGCATGAAGAGAATCGGAAAGCAGATCAGATAAGAGGAATAGGTGTTTCGCTTTGCTTCGGCGTAGCGTTCTTTCCCGACGTCATGTCCGACCAGAATGGAATTGGCCTGACCAAAAGCGACGGAAAACTGATAAATATAGGACATGATCATGTTGATGTAGGTTCTCGCCAGAATTTCGGGTTCGCTCAATTGATTGACGACCCGCGTGACGAATAATCCGGAAACGGTGTAGCAGATCGATTCCAGTGCGGACGGAAAGCCGATGAAGATGATTTTCTTTAAATGAGACCAGGAAAAGCGTAACGAATACACGCGGCTTTTGAGAATGAAAGGCGTACAAATCAAGGAAAGGACGAATGTGATGCCCTGACTGACGACCGTGGCGATCGCCGCGCCTTGAATGCCCATTTCCGGCAATCCGAATTTGCCGTAAATCAGGAGGTAGTTCAGTCCGACGTTGATCAGGTTGGATCCGACGCCGATCACGGTGATGAATCCGGGACGCTGGTAGGAACGAAGATTCGCCGAAAGAACGTACGTCATCGCGTACAACGGCATGCCGAAACAAGTGATCGACAGGTATTGCATCGCATCGGGAATGAAGTGTTCGGGACAGTTGATCAGTTGGAGCAAAGGCTTTTGCAGAAAGAGAAGGAGCACCATCAGAAACAGGCTCAGAATCAGATTGAACAAGAAGCCGTTGTTGAACGATTTTTTCGCGTCTTCCTCCTTGCCCGCGCCTAAATATTGGGCGATGACGATGCCGACTCCGGTCGAGCAGATCGAAAAGAGCACGTTCAGCATCGACGTGACCTGCCCGGCGTTGTTGATGGCGATGACTAACGATTCGTTGTAATCGGTGATCATCAGCGTGTCGATCGTCGACAAAAAATTGAACAGAAGCAATTGAATGAAAATCGGAACGCCGAGCGTCAGAATGTTGGCTTTTTTCTTTTTCATAATCGTCCCTTCCTTTTCGACTGACCGGTATCATTATATGAAATTTCTCTTTTTTGTCAAAGAATTCTTTATCGTTTTTTGTATCCTCCCTTATAATAAAAGAAAGAGGTGGTTTGATGTTGGAAATCGGAAGGAAGAACGCGATCCGTTATAGGATCCGGCCGGAACACAGCGCGTCGGTCGTCGGCAGTGGCGATCTGGAAGTTTTGTCGACCCCGTATCTGTTGGCCTATATGGAAAACGCCGCGAAAGAATTGGTCCGTCTTGAATTGGAAGACGGAAAAACGACGGTCGGCATCGACGTGAAACTGGAACATCTCGCACCGAGTAAAATCGGAGACGAACTGACGGTCGAATGCGAATTGAAAGCGATCGATGGAAGAATCCTGACCCTGGAACTGACGGCGAAAGACGCGGATAAAATCGTCGGGAAAGCCACCCATAAGCGCTGCATCGTCACGGCTAAGAAATTCATGGAAAAGTTACAATGAAATGAAAGTCACCTTGCTCAAACCGATCGGCTACTGCCGCGGAGTCATCGAAGCCGTTTCAACGACGTACGCTGTCAAAAAGAAGCATCCCGGATCGGAGATTTACGTATTCGGTCATCTGGTTCACAACGACAGCGTGATCGAAGAACTGGAAAAAAACGGCATTCATTCGGTCGATACGGAACAAAAAAATCCGTATTCCGTTCTGGCACAGTTCAAAAAGGACGACATCGTGATTTTTTCCGCGCACGGTCATGACGAAAAATATGAAGATTTTCTAAGAAAAAGAGGCGTTCGCTTTTATGATACGACCTGTCGGATTGTCCGGGAGAATCTCGCGCGGATCAAAACCAATCTGAAACGGGGCGTGATCTATATCGGGAAAAAGGGACACCCGGAAACGGAGGCGGCGTTAAGCCTTTCAGAACAAATCGTTCTTTACGATATCCGGGAAGGAATCGATTATTCTTTGGTGAAAAATCCCTCTCCGTTAATCGTCAATCAGACAACGCTGTCAGTCGTCGAATTGAACCGGATCTACGAAGAAATCCGGAAACATCTTCCCGAAGCGGAGTTGTCCGATGAAATCTGCAATGCGACAAGAATCCGTCAGGAGACCCTGCGCGATTTTAACGAGGAGGCAGATCTGATCCTCATCGTCGGTTCAAAGCGATCGTCGAATACGGATAAACTGTTTCAGATTGCCGGAACCGCGCATCCGGGTATTCCCTGTCTGAAAATCAACGGAAAAGAAGATTTGAAAGGGATGTCGCTAGAAAACTTTCATCATGCCGTGATTGCCGGAGGAACTTCGACGCCTTATAAGAAAATCGAAGAAATAAAGAAATACTTGGAGGAAGATCGATGAAAGAAACTTTTACGATGACGAAGCCCCTGAGACATCTGGCCGTCATCATGGACGGAAACGGAAGGTGGGCGAAAAAACGCGGACTGCCCCGGACGATCGGACACCGCGAGGGGTGCAAGCGCATCGTCGAAATCTTTGATTTGTGCAAAAAGTACGGGATACAGGTGTTTACTTTATACGCGTTTTCTACGGAAAACTGGAACCGTCCGAAAGAGGAAATCCGTTGTCTTTTCGAGTATCTTGATGAATTTTTTCAGAAGAACATCGAAAAATTCGTGAAAGAGGGAGTCCGCGTGAGCCATATGGGCGATCCGGCTCCTCTGCCCGAAAAAACGCAGAAAATCCTCGCCGACGCCATTGAAAAAACCCGCGATAACGACCGTTATGTATTCAATATCTGCCTGAATTACGGAGCAAGACAGGAATTGACGCGCGCTTGCCGGAAGATCGCCGAAGAGGTCAGACAGGGAACCATCGATCCGAGTCAAATCGACGAAACGTGCGTGAACCGGCACCTTGATTCGGCCGAACTTCCTGCGGTCGATCTGATGATCCGGACGTCGGGGGAAGTGCGTTTATCCAATTTTCTGCTCTGGCAACTGGCTTACAGCGAAATGATCTTTACGCCGACGTACTGGCCGGATTTCAAAGAAAAAGAGTTCGTATCCTGTCTGAAAGAATACTGTTCCAGAGACCGTCGTTTCGGTCGGATCAAAGAATGATCAATTCAGCGTTCTCAAATAGGCGAGGACGTAATCCGGATCGACTTTGCAACGCTTTTGCTGCTGGTCGATCGTTCCTTTTTGGATGAAGCGGTTTTTCAGACTGATGAAGTGAATCCGGTTCCGGTAACCGAGTTCCGTCAGCGCGGCGTTGACGTGGAAAGGGAAGCCTTCTTCGATGCCGTAGGCGTCGTAAACGACGATATGGCGGTAGGAAAGAAGGTCTTTCAGAAGTTCCCTGTCTAACGGAGACTGAAAAAGCGCGTTGACGATCGTCACTTCGGGATGCGCTTCCAGAAGCGTATTCAAAACCGGACCGAATCCGATCACGGCGATGCCCGATGCAGGAAAACGGCACTCGTATTTCCACTTTCCGTAGACGATTTCTTCCTTCTTTTCCGCTTTTTTCGGAAAGGTTTCGACGGAATAACGGATCGCCAGAGGGTGAGGATAGGCGCGGCTGAAATCGAACAGCGCTTCGGCTTCGCCTCGGTCTTTGGCCATGCAGACGCTCATATTGGGCATATTGATCAGAAAGGCTTCGTCGAAAATTCCCTGATGCGTTTCTCCGTCGGATCCGACGAGTCCCGCCCGATCGATCAGAAGCGTAATGGGAAGATTCATCCGCGCGACGTCGTGATTGACCTGATCGTAACTCCGTTGCAGAAAAGTGGAATAAATCGAGACGTAGGCGTGTTTTCCGCTTAAAGCGTATCCGGAGGCGAAGGTGACGGCGTGTTCTTCGCTGATGCCGACATCGAAGACGCGATCGGGATACTTTTTCAGCAGAAAATCGATGCCGCTTCCGATCATCGTGCTCGGATTGATCAGAATCATGTCCGGATTGGACGACAGTTCTTCGTCCAGTTTGTTCGCATAGACGTCTTTGATGAAGATTCTGTCTTCGTCCGGACGGAAAAGCGATTTTCCCGTGCGGATGTCGAACGGCTGAACGCTGTGCCACGAAGAGACGTTTTCGCTTTCGGAGAGGTTGTATCCTTTTCCTTTGATCGTGGTGACGTGAATGACGACCGATGACTTTTTCTTCCGGGCTTTCCGAAAGGCGCTTTCCATTTCTTTGAAATCGTAACCGTCGATGCCGCCGATGTAATGAAGACCGAACATTTCAAAGAGGTTTTCTCGGAGCAGAACTTTTTTCAATAGGTCTTTCGCCTTTTTGGAAAGCGAAAAAAACCACCGGGTAAATCGGTTTTTGTTCATGCGTTTCCGGTATTTCTCTTTCATGCTCATGTATTTCGGAGAAAGGCGGATCGTTTGGAGGATGTTGTGGAAAGCCCCGACGGGTTGCGAGATCGACATGTTGTTATCGTTGATGACGATGATGATCTTGTGCCGGAATCCTTCGAGGTTGTTCAATGCCTCCAAGGCCATTCCGTTGGCAATGGATGAATCGCCGATGAAAGCGACGATCTGATAGTCTTCGTTGTTCTGATCGCGGGCGACCGCCATGCCCATCGCCGTCGAAATGGAAGTCGAGGAGTGCCCGGCTTCAAAAGGATCGTAAGCCGATTCGTTTCTTTTCTGAAAACCGTCGACGCCTTCTTCCTGACGAAGGTGATCGAGACTTCTTCCGGAAAGAACCTTGTGCGTGTAGCATTGATGACCGACATCGAAGAGCAGTTTGTCCTCCGGAAAACGGAAAGCCCGGTGAAGCGCCACCGTCAGTTCGACGACGCCGAGATTCGAGGCGAGATGGCCTCCGTTCTGACTGCAAGTATCGATGATGTAGGCGCGGATCTGATCGCTTAAATTCTGCAATTCGGAAGGTTTCATCTCTTTCAGATTGCATTGGGAAATTTTTTTAAAAAGCGCTTGATACTCTTCCATCGCATCTTCACTCCTTGTGTGCTTTCTGCATTATATCATTTCCGAGACGCAATTTAAAGATAAAAAACGCCGGACGAAAACCGGAAAGGACGAACCGAAGATATTCCGGACCGATCGGGATTCAAAACGGGGAGAAAACGAGAATTTGCGAAAAAAGGAAAGCGCACTTTCTTGTGAGATATTTCGCGGCATTTTATTGGTTTGACGGCGCGGTTATGGTAAAATATCCGCGTAAAAAAAATAGAATCGAGGTAAGTTTATGATTGAATACATCGGAGTCAACGACCATGTCACGGATCTGTTTGAAGGGCAGTACCGGATACCGAACGGAATGAGTTACAATTCGTATCTCGTCGTCGGCGATTCGATCGCGGTCATGGATACGGTCGACGGACATTTCGTCGACGAATGGCTTCTTCGCCTGAAAGAAGCCCTGAAAGGGAAAAAACCGGATTATCTCGTTCTTCTTCATATGGAACCGGATCACTCCGCCGGGGTTAAGAAATTGCTGGAACGCTATCCGGAAACCGAAGTCGTGGGCAATTCGAAAACGTTTGCGATCCTGAAACAGTTTTTTCCGGAACTGAACATCGAACATATGCGGATCGTCAAGGAAAACGACGTTTTATCTCTCGGCGGACACGAACTGAAATTCATCTTCGCACCGATGGTCCATTGGCCGGAAGTGATGATGGCATACGAAACGACGACGCATTCGCTGTTTTCCGCGGACGCATTCGGCAAATTCGGCGCATTGGATATCGACGAAGGCTGGAAGGAAGAAGCGAGAAGATATTACATCGGCATCGTCGGGAAATACGGCGCGCAGGTTCAGACGCTTCTGAAAAAACTTTCCGGAACGGAATTGGAGAACATCTATCCGCTTCACGGGCCGGTATTGCGATCGCCGTTAGACGAGTATCTGGCTCTTTACGACCGGTGGTCCGCTTATCTTCCGGAAAGTGAGGGAGTTCTGATCGCGTACGCTTCGATTTACGGCCATACGAAGCGCGCCGTCGAATACCTCTGTGAATCGCTGAAAGAAGTGAAATGCGAGGTCTTCGATCTGGCCCGGTGCGATCCGGCGGAAGCAATCGCCAAAGCCTTCCAGTATCCGAAGATGATTCTCGCTACGCCGACGTACAACGCGGAAGTCTTTCCACCGGTAAAAGCCTTTCTTTCGGGATTGAAGGAAAGAAACTATCAGAATCGCAAAGTCGGCATCATCGAAAACGGATCGTGGGCGCCGATGGCGAAAAAGTATATTCTCGATTTCTTCGCCGGATCGAGAGGAATCGAATTCATGCAGAATGCGGTTACGATCCGATCTGCGGTTTGTCATCAGGACGAAATTCTGCTGGACGCTCTGGCGGCAGAAATCAAAGCATAGTTCATCGGCGAAAGGAAAAAAGTTTTTCGCTTGCTTTTATGATGAAAACCGAGCGTTCGTGGTAAAATAGAGCATTAGGAGAATTGGGTAGTATGGGAAAAGAAATCGTTGTAAAAGGCGCAAGAGAAAACAACCTCAAAGATGTGACGATCCGGATTCCGAAAGAGAAACTCGTGGTTTTTACCGGTGTTTCCGGAAGCGGGAAATCGACTTTGGCGTTCGATACGATCTATAACGAAGGGCAACGCCGTTATGTGGAGAGTTTGTCCAGTTATGCCCGTCAGTTTTTAGGCGGGGTCGAAAAACCGGACGTCGATTCGATCGAAGGCTTGTCTCCGGCGATTGCCATCGATCAGAAAACGACTTCGCACAATCCGCGTTCGACGGTGGGAACCGTCACGGAAATTTACGATTATCTTCGTCTTCTGTACGCCCGGATCGGCGTTGCCTATTGTCCGACCCACCATAAGCCGATCGTGAAATTCACGCCGAAGCAGATGGTCGATATCGTGCGGAAGCGGCCTTTGGGAAGCAAAATCATGATTCTGGCGCCGATCGTTTACAATGAAAAAGGCACGCAGAAAGACGTCTTGGAAAAAATCAGAAATCTGGGCTACGAAAGAATCCGTCTGGAACGGAAGAATATCCTTCGTCTGAATGAAGTGCCGCCTTTGGAAAAAAACGCCAAGCATTTCATCGACGTGGTCATCGACCGCCTGGTTCTGAAAGAAGACAGCGATTCCCGCCTGTATGAGAGCATCGAAAGCGCTCTGGACGTCGCCGACGGTTACGTCATCATCTATGCCGACGGCGAAGAGACTCTGTTCAGTCAGCATCAGGCTTGTCCGGAATGCGGATTTTCCGTTCCTCCTCTGGAACCGAGACTGTTCTCTTTCAACGCGCCGTTAGGTTGCTGCCCGGAATGCCATGGTTTAGGAATCAAAAGAGAATCGACCGAAAATCTGCTGATACCGAATCCGAACCTTTCGATCAATCAGGGCGCAGTGGCTTATTATAAGAATACGATTCACACGACCAATATCGAATGGCAGGAATTCGATTATCTCTTGAATTACTACGGGATTTCAAAAGATATTCCGTATCGGAAACTTCCTGACGAGCAGAAGAAAATCATTCTTTTCGGTTCACCGAAACTTCTGCACTACCAGTTGACTTCCGCTTCGGGCAATATCATGAACCGGACGGGTATCGAAGGCGTCAAAACCAAAATCGATCGCCTCTACGTTTCGACGAACAGCGAGTTTATGCGCGAATACTACGGTTCTTTCATGTCGGATTCCGTCTGCACCGCCTGTCGGGGCGCGCGGTTGAATCCGAGTACGCTTTCGGTGAGAATCGGCGGACTCAATATTTACGAGATGACGACCTTGTCCCTGAAAGACCTGATGAAATTTTTAACCGACCTCGACCTGACTCCTCAGGAGAGGGAAATCGCCTCTTTGATCTTAAAGGAAATCCGAAACCGGGTGTCTTTTCTGATCGACGTCGGTCTGGAATATCTGAATCTGGCGCGGATGGCGATGACGCTTTCCGGCGGAGAAAGCCAGCGAATCCGTCTGGCGACGCAGATCGGCTCGAAACTGACCGGCGTTCTTTACGTGCTGGACGAACCGTCTATCGGTTTACATCAGCGAGATAACGATCGGCTGATCGCAACGTTAAAGGAAATGGTCAATCTCGGAAATACGCTGATCGTCGTCGAACACGACGAAGATACGATGCTGGCCAGCGATTATCTGGTGGATATCGGTCCCGGTGCGGGCGAACACGGCGGAAGAATCGTCAGCGCCGGAACGCCGGAACAGGTCATGGAAGATCCGAATTCGTTGACGGGACAGTATTTAAGCGGAAAGAAGTTCATTCCGGTTCCGACCTATCGGGCTAAGGGAAACGGGAAGTTTCTGACGATCCGGAAAGCCGAATGCAACAATCTGAAAAAAATCGACGTTCGGATTCCGTTAGGCATTTTCGTCTGCGTAACCGGCGTTTCCGGAAGCGGGAAATCGAGTTTAATCACGGAAATTCTCTACAAAAGCGTCAGAAATCATCTTTACGATACCAAAGAAATTCCGGGTAAATGCGAAGCGGTTCTGGGAATGGACAACATCGATAAAGTGATCAACGTTTCGCAGGAACCGATCGGAAGAACGCCGCGAAGCAATCCGGCGACCTATATCGAAGTTTTCGACGATATCCGCGACCTTTTCGCCAATACGATCGAAGCCAAAGCCAGAGGATACACCAAGAGCCGCTTTTCATTCAACGTCAAGGGGGGCTGTTGCGAAAAATGCGGCGGCGACGGCGTCAAGCGGATTTCGATGAATTTCCTTCCGGACGTGTTCGTCACCTGCGACGAATGCGGCGGCAGAAGATACAACGAAGAAACGCTTCAAGTCACTTATAAGGGAAAAAACATTTTCGACGTTCTGGAAATGACGTGCGAAGAAGCCGAGCGGTTTTTTGAAAACGTTCCTGCGATTCACCGCAAGGTAAAAACGCTGGTGGACGTCGGATTGGGTTACATCAAACTGGGACAGAGTTCCACGACGCTTTCCGGCGGAGAAAGCCAGAGGGTCAAACTGGCGTACGAATTGCAAAGGCGTTCGACCGGAAATACCCTCTACATTCTCGATGAACCGACGACGGGTCTTCACATCGACGATATCCGCGCGTTGCTGAACGTTTTGAATACGATTGTATCCAACGGAAATTCCGTAATCGTCATCGAGCATAATCTCGACATCATCAAATGCGCGGATTACATCATCGATCTCGGTCCGGAAGGCGGCGATCAGGGCGGAAATGTCGTCGCGCAGGGAACGCCGGAAGAAGTGATGCGCTGCGCGGAATCCTATACGGGAAAATACCTGAAAAAAATCATCGAAAGGGATCGCGCCAGGGCGGCGAAATGAAAAACGCAGTTTACTTGCAGTCGGGCGGTCCGACTTCGGTCATCAATGCTTCTTTTTACGGTGTGATCCGGGCTTATCAGGAAAATGCGGAATCCGGAACTCTTTTCGGCGCGAAATACGGCGTTCAGGGGTTGATCGACGATCGGTTGATACCGATCCGGAAGGATCGCGACTATTCGTCGCTTACAGCGATTCCGGGCGCCGTTTTGGGAAGCGCTCGCGTCAAACTCGGCGACTTTTCCGACCCGATTTATTCCAAAATCCTTGCTACGATGCGAAAACGCGATATCCGAGCCGTATTCGTCAACGGAGGAAACGATTCGATGGACACGGCGGAAAGACTTGACCGATATTTCCGTTACGTCGGATACGATTGCACGGTCGTGGGAATTGCGAAAACCATCGACAACGATCTGGAAGAATGCGATTTTACTCCCGGTTTTCCAAGCGCAGTCCGCTATATCGTCAAGACTTTGACGGAGATTTCGCTGGATATCCGCTCTTATCAGAAGGGAAGAATCACGATCGTCGAACTGATGGGACGGGATGCCGGCTGGCTATGCGCTTCTTCTGCATTAGCCATCGATTACGGACTCGGACCCGACTTGATTTACATTCCCGAAATCCCCTTCGATCCATATGCCTTTCTCAAAGATGTAAAGCAGATTTACGGCGAAAAACAGCGCGTTCTCATCTGCGTTTCGGAAGCGCTGAAAGACGCTCACGGTCAATACATTTTCTGCGACGACAATCATCTGGATGCTTTCGGGCATAAGCAACTCGGCTCGGTAAGTAAAAATCTTTGCGATTGGATTTCCCGCTACGGGCATTATCCGACGCGCCATATCGAACTGAATCTGATGCAACGTGCTTCGGCGCACCTTCAAAGTCCCTTAGACGTCCGTTGGGCGGAAGAATGCGGATTTCAGGCGGCAAAGGCCGCCGCGGAAGGAAAGCCGGGCGTCATCTGCATCGAAAGGCAGAACGGCGAAATCCGATGCGCATTGAAAGCATTTCGCTTAGTCGCCAACAAGGTCCGGACGATGCCGCCGGATTTTCTTCGACCGGATCACCGGGATCTGAGCCGAAAGGGGAAAGCGTATTTTTCGATTTTCAAAGATGATTCGCTGAGAATTGATATTCCGGAGGAATTCCGATAGAATGGGTAAGGGTGAAAAAATGAAAAGAGTAGCGAAGTTTGAAAAGGTTTCTTTCGGAACGTTTGCCAAAGCCCTCGATGAATTTTTACCGGATTTGAAAGAGGCGGACAAGCGCGCGCTGTACGATTCGATTTCTCTTCCGAAACGGGCGACGAAATTTTCCGCTGGATATGATTTCTTTTCTTATTCGGACATCACGCTGAAACCCAGAGAAACCATCAAAATTCCTACGGGAATCCGATGCCGGATCGACGAAGATTATGTGCTGATTTTAGTGCCGAGATCGAGTCTGGGCTTCAAATATCGTCTGCAACTGGACAATACGGTGGGGGTCATCGACAGCGATTATTATTCGGCAGAAAACGAGGGGCATATTTTCATCAAATTGACCAATGACGGTCATTCGGGAAAAACGCTGAAAATCGGAAAAGGCGAAGGGTTCACACAAGGCATTTTTCTGGAATACGGAATCACCGTTGACGATGAAGCCGATGCAGAAAGAAAGGGAGGATTCGGTTCGACCAACCGGTAGTATGAAAAAGAAAAAATGGATAGAAGCGGCGCTCGTCGCTTCGGCGGTCGCCCTTTTAGCGGGTTTCTGCATTCCGACGATTCTGACAAATGTCGGAAAAGCGCGGGTTACCGCCTCTTACCTTGCCGCGAAAGCGTATTACGAAGAATATTTATCTTTCAATAATGTTGACAATTTGGGGGAAGGTGAGGTAATATATTATAACGATGGTCATCTGTTTTGGGTGATAGACGATCACGGAAACATTTCGGAGGATACCCAGAAAAACGAGAAAACACCTCTGGAAAAATAACCTTTATTCGGGGATATGGCGAAATTGGCAGACGCGTTAGAATCAGGATCTAATGTTGAGAGACGTGACGGTTCGAGTCCGTTTATCCCCACCATAAAGAAACATTTGTCTTGATGTCATAGAAATATGGCGTCAAGACTTATTTTTTTGGAAGAGGTTCATCGTTTTATGCCCCCCTTTTCACGGAGAAACCGATTCAGTTTGCCATTCGATGCAATACCTCGTTTTGAATTGAAAATACAACCCAGTCAACGATATAATAAAAATTAAGGGAGAGACGGGATCGATGATGAAAAAAAGAATAATTGCGTTTATTTTGCTCTTTGTAGTAGGGCTGAGTTCCTGCGGCTCAAATGCGGTCAAGTATTCTCCCGGAGACACGTGGAAGATTAAACTGACGGATGAATTTTCATTGGAATGCCATTTTGAAGAAATCAATACGGAACGCTTGGTTTTTACACTCAACAAAGTGAATCGGGAAGATACGTATAACTTTGCCATTAAAGGCAGCATACCTTGCGATTGTCTGTTTGTAAATGACGAAAAGGTCTGTATGAAAACTGCCGGTGCAGTACCGATCAGTTATTACGATGTAACGCAATTTCGTGAGACGAATCGCATTACGATCCCTTTTCGGGAAGGAACGGAGGAATATCAAAAAATCGATGTGAAAGCGTATCATTCCTTTTTAAAAGAAGGAGACAGATCGTTTATCGGAGTCGCTATCCTTTTATACAAATACTAAGCGATTGATTACAGTCTCTTTTTTTGCGAAAGCAAAACGGATACAAGGCTGACCCGTGTCAAAATGAAGAAAGGGAGGTTAGGGTGTAGTTTCGCTTTTGCAGGAAAACGAAGAGACGGTCGCGCTGTTTCGGTAAAAAAGGAAAAACGCATGATCGTCGGAGAACGAAGCGTTTTTCGATCGGAATTCCGACGGAATAAACGCAATCGGACAATTACAAGGAAAAATCGCAGAATATCCGAAAAAAATCAAAAAGTTGCGTCAAATATAAAGAGGAACAAAAACATTTTGTGTATAATATTTTTGCTCGGACAGAGGTGCAGTAAATGAAGAAAGTTTTAAAACTGTTATTGAGCCGAATTGTGTTCGTCTTTCTTGCTATTCTTTTGCAAGTGCTTTTTTTGCTTGGAATTTATCTGATCCCGTATTACCTGTTTAGCCAGAGGTTTTATTGGTTTTCCAATGCCTTAAACCTGATCGTCGGCGTTATCGCGGTGATCGTCGCTGTATTCATCATCAACAAAGAGCAGCCGGAGTCGTTTAAACTGCCCTGGGTGGTGATCCTTTTGCTCGTTCCGATCTTCGGATTGTTCATTTTTATGCTGTTCGGCAGGAAACCTCTGTCGAAAAAACAGATCCGTCGGTACGAAAAGATTCGGGGCAAAGTACGCGGCGAAGTTGCGGAAGACCCAGAAGTCGTGGATTCAATCAAGGCGATCAGCCCGGACGCATACGGGCAGAGCCGTTACATCAAAACGAGTTCGATGATGCCTTTGTACGGCAACACCGAAACGAAATATCATCCTTCGGGCGAAAGTTTTTACGAAGAACTGATGATCCGGGTCGGCATGGCCGAAAAGTATATCTTTCTGGAATACTTTATCGTCGCAGAAGGCAAAATGCTCGACGGCCTTCTCGATCTGCTTTATCAGAAAATCGAAGAGGGAATCGCGGCTTATATGATCGTCGATGACTTCGGATCGATGGGAAAGATCTCGTCGATCAAACTTCACGAAATCCGGAACAAAGGCGTCCATCTGGTGATGTTCAACCCGATGATTCCCGTTGTTTCCGCGATACATAACAACCGCGATCACCGAAAGATCATGGTCGTCGACGGGAAATACGGCATGGTCGGCGGAGTGAATATCGGAGACGAATACATCAATCTCGAACATCCCTACGGTCATTGGAAAGACACGGCGGTGAGCATCGAGGGCGAAGGAGTCCGTTCCCTGATTGCGATGTTTATCGAAAACTACAACGTTTCCTGCCGGAAAGGAGAGGAATTGGACGTCGAAGATTTTCTTTCCGACTGGGTCAAAAAGAGTCAGGGCTTCGTCCAGCCGTTTTGCGACGGACCGGAACCGCTGGATCACTATCGCGTAGGCGAAGACGTGTATTCCAACCTGATCTGCACGGCGAAAAAGAGCATCTGGATAACCACACCTTACCTGATCGTTTCGTATGATTTTCTTCAAAAACTTTGTATAGCCAGCGAGAAAGGAGTCGATGTCCGGATCATCACGCCGTACATCGCCGACAAGAAGATCGTCAATATCCTGACGAAGGGAAACTATGAAATGCTGATCAGGCACGGTGTGAAAATCTATGAATACAAACCCGGATTCATTCATGCCAAGAATTTCATCGTCGACGGCGAGTATGCGGTGTGCGGAACGATCAATGTCGACTTCCGTTCGTTCGTCCACCATTACGAATGCGGGGTCTGGATGTATCGCACCTCTGCGGTCGACGAAATGATAGCCGATTTTGAACATCTGATTGAAAACGACGCGATACAGATCGACGAGAAAGATGCGAAACTGAATCTCTTCAAAAAGATCGTCAAAGAGATCATCAACATTTTCGCACCCTTATTTTAACGAGGCGGTTTATGAACGAAAACAACGTATTTGCATATCTGAAATGGCGGGGCGATCTTTCTTTTTCTGCTTCCGAATTCAACCGGATCGACGCTTTGATTCTGAATATGGTCTCTTTTCTCGATTTTGCCGGAGAAGTGGATGGCTTTCCGTGCCGGACGAGCCAGAAACTGTGCAAAGTCATCGATCATTTTTTATCGGTACACGATGAAAAAGATCTCAATCTCGGATTGATCATTCCGAAAGATATTCCGTCTCTTTCAAGAGAAGTCTGCCGGTCGAAGCGGTTTGGCAAAATCCGCGTATGTCATTTCGTCAATGTCGTCGACACGTCTCTTTCCGAACAGTTTTCGGCGGTCTGCTATCTTCTGGATTCTTCACGCCTGTTCATCTCGTTTCGCGGCACCGACGATACGTTGGTCGGCTGGGCGGAAGATGTGAATCTTTTGTCTTGTTTCCCGATTCCCGCGCAGGCGGACGCAAAGAAATATCTGGAAAGGATCGCCGAACTCTATCCCGAACATCAGATCTACCTCGGAGGGCATTCCAAAGGCGGGAATCTGTCGGTATACGCCGCCGTGTATGCGCAAAGCGAAATCAAAAAACGAATTCAGGCGATTTACTCTTTCGACGGTCCCGGATTTGATTGGAACAAAATCGATGCGAACCTGTTAGGCGAAGTCAAAGACAGAATCGATCACATCATGCCCAACAATGCGATTGTCGGACGCCTGTTTCATCTCGACGTGAAACCGACTATCGTGAAAAGCGATTCCAAGGGACTGGATCAGCACAATCCGTTTTCCTGGCTGATCGAAAGGGATGATTTTCTGACCGTCGTGCATTTTACGCATTCTTCCGATGCGATCAAAAAAGAGATCGATCGGATGATCGACGGAATGAGCGAAGAAGACAAGAAGGATTTCGCAGAAGATATGAACCGCTATCTGGATTCGCTGAAACAAAATCATCTGATCGAGTTCCTTAACCTGAAAAATCTGATTTCCCTGATCGGGAATAAATACAAAATGAAGAACAAGAATATCCGCTATTTGCTGAAATTACTTTTGATCTTCCGAAGAAACAAGGCGATTTATATCAAAATTCAGAAATAATGCTTGCAGAATAAGGATGCTCGTGCTTTAATAAAGGTATAAATATGTGTATATGCGCATATTTTAAAGTAAGAGGTATCCTATGAAAAAGTACGATCAGGACGAATTGCTGCTGAGAGTCGCGGAATTCTTCAAGGCTCTTTCGGATTATTCGCGAATGAAAATCATCTACGCTTTGCTGAAAGGCGAATTGTGCGTCAACGACATTACGAAAGAGGTCAATATGACGCAAACGGCGGTTTCCTATCAGTTGAAACTGCTGAGACAGATGCATTTAGTCAAATATCGTCGATCCGGGCAGAACGTGTATTACTCGATCGACGATCATCACGTTTACGAGATCGTCAATCTGTCGATCGAACATCTGGAGGAAGAGTGATATGCTGGTCAAGAGAATAAGAGTCGAGCATCTCGATTGCGCGGACTGCGCTTCGTCGCTTCGCCGTGAACTGCTGAAAGAAAACAACATCGAAAGCATCGATCTTTCTCCGGAAACCGGTGAAATCGTATTGACTTCGCGGGGGAATATCGATGAAGACCGGATTCGCTCCCTGATCGAATCGGTGAAAAAGAATCATCGGTTTCACCTCGAAAACTCGGTTGAAATGATTTTTGAATTCGAGGATATCGATTGCCCGAATTGCGCAGCGAAAGTAGAAGAAAATCTGAATAAAAAGGAAGGAATCCTGCACGCCGACGTGGATTTCCTGAACAAGGAAATCACCGTTCGTTGCCGGAAAGAAGAAACTTCTGTTTTCGAGCGGGTTTCCGATGCGGTGAAAGAGGTCGAACCCGACGCGGTCGTGTTCCCTCATGGAGAAAAACACCGGAAAGAAACGGAGCACGAAACGCATGCGCATTCTCACGAGCATGATCATTGCGATCTGCATCGCGAACATCATCACGATTGCAACCATGAACATGCTCACGATCACGATCCTGACGATGAACCGTGCGCGTGTCACGCGAATAAAGAAGAACACGAAGAACACGTCGTTTTGGAATCTTCGCGAAAAAAGAGCGTATTTCCGATGATCGCCATGCTGACGGGAATCGCGTTGGGCGTTGTCGCCAGCGTCTTCCAGTTTATGGACCGCTATTTTTATCTTCGTCTTCCGTTCTTTATCGCGGCGTATCTGCTTTTGGCTTACGATCTTCTCAAAAGCGCCTTTAACGGCATCAGACACAAGGACTTTTTCAATGAAAACACCTTGATGGTGATTGCCAGCGTCGGCGCGCTTTGCATCGATGAAGGATTTGAAGCGATCATGGTCGTTCTGTTGAACCGCGTGGGCGAATATTTTCAGGATCGTGCGACTGAAAACTCCAAAAAAGCGATCGAGGCGATGATGGAATTGGATTGCGAGACGGTCACGCTGAAAGACGGAAGCGTGGTCCCTGTGGAAGAAGTGACTCCCGGACAGACTGTCGTGGTCCGTGTCGGAGAAAAAATCCCTCTGGACGGAATTCTGCTTTCGGAGGAAGCGACTTTGGATTTAAAGAGTTTGACCGGCGAATCCTTGCCGGTGCATCTCGATCAGAATCAGGAATTGCTTTCCGGCGCGATCAATCTGGAAAGAGTCGTCGAGATGAAGGTCACCAAACCTTACGAGGAGTCGACATTGAGCAAGGTGAAGCAGTTGATTCAGAAAGCGAATCAGAAAAAATCGAAATCGCAGGAGTTCATCACCAAATTCTGCAAGTACTATACGCCGATCGTCATGCTCTTGGCGGTTGCCGTCGGTCTGATTCAGGGATTCGCTCTGAAAAGCGGCGCAGTTGCCAGTCTCAACAGCGTGTTTTCCATCATGGTCATCGCCTGCCCTTGCGCTTTGGTCATCTCCATACCGCTTTGCTATTTTTCGGGAATCGGCCGTTCTTCCAAAGAAGGCATTCTGGTTAAAGGAGGAAACTATCTGGAAGCACTTGTCAACGCGGATACGTTCGTCTTCGATAAAACAGGCACCTTGACGGAAGGAAACTTCGTCGTCAGCAAGGTTTTCTCTACGGAAGGCGATGCAGATGCGCTTTTAAAAAAAGCGGCGCGTTGCGAAATCTATTCCAATCATCCGATCGGCTTGTCGATCAAGGAAAAGGCCGGTAAGGTTGAAATCGACGAAAATGCGAAAGTCGAGGAAATTTCCGGTGAAGGCATTCGGCTGGAAGAAGGGGAAAACGTAATTCTGGCGGGAAATCTGAAATTGATGAGACACTTTCAGGTTGCTTGCCCGGAAGTCGACGAGATCGGCTCGATCGTTTATCTCGCAGAAAACGGCGTCTATTCGGGCTATATCGTCGTCAGCGATCAGGTCAAAGCAGAAAGCAAAGAACTGATTTCCCGATTAAAAGCGAGACATTATCGGACGTGTATGCTGACCGGAGACAGTCGGAAAGTCGCTGAAGCGGTCGCCGGGGAAATCGGTATTGAAGAGGTACACAGTCAATTGCTACCGGAGGAGAAATATCAGATTCTGGAACAGATCGTGCAGAACAAGAAAGGAAATGTCGTTTATGTCGGCGACGGAATCAACGATTCGCCGAGCCTGGCTCTGAGCGATGTGGGAATTTCGTTGGGCGGAATCGGATCCGACGCGGCAAAGGAATGCGCCGATATCGTCATCATGAACGACGATATTTCCAAAATCTCCGACATCTTGTTTTTCAGCCGTTACACCCGAAAGATTCTGGTGGAAAACATCGCTTTCATTCTGTTTGTCAAAGTATTGGCGATCGTCATCGGGGCATGGGGAATTCTCGGCTCGTACGCGATGCTGCTATCGATTTTCTCTGATGTAGGGGTTTGCTTGCTGACGATTTTGAATACGATCCGCATTCTGAAAGTGAAGAAACGCAGATAATCTACAAAACGTCAGATATGTGAGTGAATACTTACTGTATCCGTTCTGCATGTCGGTAAAAACGAAACAATGAGTTTTCCTCGAATTGAAAGGGGAGAACTCATTTTTTATAATATCAGGAAAGGGGGAAGCGGATATGGCGGAAAGGGAATTGTCGACGGTATTGACGGAGTTAAGGAAGGAATACGGATATACGCAAAAAGAAATCGGCGAAAGGATCGGCGTCACCGATAAAACCATTTCAAAATGGGAAAAGGGCAACCTTCTTCCGGATATCACCTATCTTGTTCAGTTGGCGGACGTTTACAATATCACGCTCGATGAATTGCTGAAAGGCGTGAGATATGGGAAGGACAGAAATCAAATTTACGGAAAGATCTGCGCTTCGGGCGAAAAGAACGATCTCATCTTCCTGACGCTGATGCTCTTTGTTCTGATTTTCGGAACGCTGATTGTCATGGAATACATTTCTGATGTCTGGATTTCTTTGTTCTGCGCGACGCTTTTCTTTTCGACCGCGCTGATGTTTCTCGTCGCTTTACTGAAAAGAATTCAAGGTAATTTAAGGCTTTGATTGACATTTGATCGCAAAGCGCTTATCATTATTGTGCTTGGGGCAATAGCTCATCTGGGAGAGCGCATCCATGGCATGGATGAGGTGGCGGGTTCGAGCCCCGTTTGCTCCACCATAAGAAAAGCAATGGTTTGATACGGAAAGTTTCAGACCTTTTTCTTTACATAAAGGAGAATATATGCCCTATCTGTAATGTAAATAGGTAAGCGTAAAAGAAACCCAAGTACGAACTGAAAGACTAAGAAAGAATAAATTTTTTAGCAATATTCCAAGGCAAAAGACTATCTAATTCATCATCAGACATATTCGGTTTAATTAGTTCTAAAACTTTAGCAATATATTTTTCTGGATCTAATAAATTAGCTCTGGCAGTTTGTTGAAGAGAAAAGATAATCGCAGATGAAGAAGCACCATGACTAGTTGCATGGAATAAAAAGTTTTTTCTTGCAATCACAAACGGCTTAATCGCTCTTTCAGAAATATTAACAATCGTTTGAAATAAACTACGATATAATTCTTCACCAATATCATTTTTTAGTTTAATAAGAGCATTATTAACATTAATTGGATTTAATGAATCTAAAAGAATACCAATTTGAAAATGAAAAGTAGGCCAATGAATAGTTAATATCTTTTTCTTATCAATTAGTTTACCTACAACAGTATCTAATTGAACAACTAAAGATTCATTGTCTTTAATATAGTCTAAATAATCTTCATAAGTACGACCAAATAATAAATCAGTATTCTTGATAATTCTTCTTTTTTTTTGATGTTTTAGAAGTAAATCTAGGACGGATAGTATCTAATAAATTAACATCAAATAATCCTTTATTAACATAATTACGAATTGTATTTTCAGAAACCATAATTTCATCTTGATGATTATTATATATAACAGATATAGATTGACCTTGTTTCATTAAAGGGGTGAATAAATTATTTAAGAAATCAAATTGTTCTTGAGTAATACGTGATGGTGTTCTTGATTCAGATATTCTAATATTTAATTAACAAAGAAAACAATTATGATTCAAATAAGATTCAAGATCAATCTTTGCTGAAACAGTATCACAAGTCTATAATGAAAATTAACTACAATAGAATTAGAAGTAACTTTCTCCTTTGAAATTAATTCTATCCTATATCGAAGAATGACTTCCTTTCAAATTGTAGTTGATGCAATATTCATTGGCTTCTTTTTTTTTTTCTTTTGGTAGTTATTCCCTAAGGACTGCATCATCACCGACACTAAAGAAGTAATAAACTTGCTTATCGATACAACATCAAGTGATAAGCAACTAAGTTCTTTAACGGCAGAAGCAGATGTGATAGTTGAAATGGTAAACAAGCTAGTTCAAGAAAATTCTCATGTCGCTTAATCATAGGAAGAATACGAAGTAAAGTACAAAAGCCTCATAGAAAAATATGACAATGTTAAAAGCAAGGTAGACGAGTTCCAACAAAACGGTTAGATAAAATGATAGAAGATGACTTTTTTTTGCGTTAATGGGCATTTTGTGATATACTATTAGTGTATTAAAACCAAATGATAAATAGTAATTTGTAGATATGATAGGAGTTGTAGAATATGGCTAATGAAAGTAAAAAAGATTTTAATGCAATGATGAATAACAATAAGGATATGCCTAAAACACAAATTGTTAAAGATGAGAAAACAATAAAAAAATATGGTGGAACTAAAATGTTTTTTGCACCACCACTTTATTATAATGAGTTAATGAAAAAAGTACCAAAAGGAAAACTAATAACAGTCAGTCAAATGAGAAATTATCTCGCAAAAGAGAACAATGCAGACTTTGCTGATCCTATGACGGCAGGGATATTTGTAAATATAGTTGCTTGGGCAAGTTATCAAAGAAATGCTGATATTACTCCATATTGGAGAACATTAAAATCTGATGGTGAATTAAATGCTAAATATCCTGAATCTATAGAATTACAAAAAAGATTACTTGAAGAAGAAGGACATACGATTATTTCAAAAGGAACAAAGAATATAAAATACTATGTTAAGGATTTTGAAAATAGTTTGATAGAACTATAATTCAAATTACAATTTATTGAACTAGTCAAAACATAGGGGTGCGGAAGAAAACACGGCAAAAGGCAAGGATGCGATAGAAAACACGCCAGACAACTAAGGGTGCGGGAATTGTATCAATTTAGATAACTTTTGCCATAAGAAAAGCAATGGTTTGATACAGAAAGTTTCAGACCTTTTTCTTTACATAAAGGAGAATATATGCCCTATCTGTAATGTAAATAGTTAGTCTTGTAAGAGTAGTATTAGGTACTTTTACAGCCCTTTTTTATGATTAGAATATAACTACGGAACGAAAGCCTTATCAACGAAACGAAAGGTAGTACTACAGAACGAAAGATTTATTAACAAGATGTTTTAAGTAGGTATTAGAACGATTATTTCGGCACCTTTAAAGTCTAAAAAATAGAAAAAACCATATAATGCGTCGGTTTATGTCGGTATATATTGGCAAAAATTTTAAAATTTGATATAATTTTTTGTATTAGGAGGATTGTTTATGCTTTATCAGGAATCAAATGTAGTTGAGTTAAAAGAAAAATTTACTGACGCTATAAGTAAAGAAATTGTTTCTTTTTTAAATTCTGATGGGGGTACTATTTATATTGGAATAAAAGATGATGGTACTATATTAGGAGTAAATAACATAGATGAAACTTGTAGATCTATTGCTGATATTATTACGCAGCAAATTGAACCTAATCCACAAGAATTGATTAGAAATGAATTGATTTTTGAAGGAGATAAAACAATAATAACTATATGTATTAAAAAAGGAACTGACTCGTTATATTGCCAAAAAAAATATGGATATTCTTCAACTGGTTGTACTATAAGAGTTGGTACATCATGTAGAGAAATGACCCAAGAACAAATTAAAGTTAGATATGAAAAAAAATTTTTTAATTCTGATTTATTAATTTCAAGCAAGTCAAATTATCCTAATTTAAGTTTTAAAACTCTTAAAATTTACTATTCTGAACGCGGATTTCATTTAGAAGATAATAACTTTGAAAGTAATTTATCTTTAAAGAATCAAAAAGGTGAATATAATAAAATGGCGGAACTATTTTCTGATAAGAATGACTATTCATTAATATTTGTTAAGTTTAAAGGTGAAGATAAAACATCAATTTCTCAAAGAAGTGATTATGGTAATCAATGTATACTTTTTGCCTATGAGCAATTAAAAAATAGATTGGTATCAGAAAATATATGTGTAACAGATACAACAGTTAGACCGCGGAAGGATATTCATTTATTTGACTTCGATAGCGTTAATGAAGCCATTGTTAACGCAATTGTTCACAATGACTGGAGTATTACAGAACCTCTTGTATCATTTTTTAGTAATAGAATAGAAATTTTATCACATGGGGGATTACCTCATAATCAAACAATAGAAAACTTTTTAGAAGGTATAAGTGTTCCAAGAAATGAAAAATTAATGAGAATTTTTCTAAATATGGGTATTGTGGAGCACACAGGGCATGGAGTTCCTACTATTTTAAAAATATATGGTAGGAAAGCGTTTGATATAAAAGATAATTATATTAAAGTAATTATTCCGTTTGATGAAAGAGTTTTAGAACAACAAAATGTCGGTTTAAATGTCGGTTTAAATGTCGGTTTAAATTTAACACATTCAGAGGATGAGGTAATAAAAATATTATTAATAAATCCGAGTTCTACAGCTGAAACGATATCTAATGAATTATCCTTATCAAAAAGAACGATAGAAAGAATTCTTAGTAGTTTGCAAATAAAAGGTATAATTGAAAGAATTGGATCTAAAAAAATGGGAAGATGGAAAGTTATTAAATAAGATTTATGATGAACTGTATTTAATAAGTATAAATAAACTTAAGTTTCCACACATATTGAAAGTATATCTCTGATACAAAATCAGGGATTTTTTATTTTTGCTCACTTTGTGTAAGTGTGAAAGAAAACCAGGGTACGAACTGGCGAACTATATGTGTCAAAATCCAACATCTAGACAAAAAGAAATACAATTCAGCATAATCAAGTGAAACATATTTTTTTATTAAAAAAGGGAATAATCTCACTAAAAAACGCGATGTAAAAAGCTTTTAATCGTGAATCTATCAAATAATCCCTAATTGACTTCATTTAACTGTGTCAGCCTTTTTTTCTTTAAAGATAGCAGGGATACAAGGTGAATCTATTGAAAATAACGAATTTCTGCGATAGAATAAATTCAACGAAATACAAGAATATACAGGGAGAATTGAGATGATTATTTTAATTACGGGAGCATCGCATACAGGCAAAACCGCACTTGCCCAAAGGTTACTCGAAAAATATAAATACCCCTATTTATCAATTGACCATTTAAAAATGGGGTTAATTCGTAGTGGAAACACTCCGCTTACTCCGACGAGTGATGATAGGGATTTGACCGCATTCCTATGGCCTATTGTCTGTGAAATGATTAAAACCGCTATCGAAAACAAACAGAACTTAGTTGTTGAAGGTTGCTATATTCCGTTTGATTGGCAAAAGGATTTTGGCTCTGAATATCTTGAAAGTATTCAATATTATTGCCTTGTAATGAGCGAAGGTTATATAAGAAGTCATTTTTCTGACATAAAGGGATATGCAAATACGATTGAAAATCGTTTGGATGATGAGGGGTGTACAATGGAAAAAGTGTTAGACGAAAATGCGAAAATGTTAGACCTTGCACAAAAGCATCATGTGAATTATCTACTCATTGAAGATCAATACGAAATCTGCATCGATTTATAACGACAAATTCGAATTTATAGGAGAATGTACAATGAAAATCTACGATATTTCTCAAGAAGTTTTCAATTGTCGGGTGTATCCTGGCGATCCTGCACCGAAGAAAAAAGAGCTTTGTTCGATGGAAAAGGGAGATGTGTATAATTTAACTTCCTTTTGTATGTGTGCCCACAACGGTACGCATATCGATGCGCCGCGCCATTTTATAAAAGACGGAAAAGCTGTGGATGCATTATCCTTAGAGTTCTTTGTAGGAATGGCTTATGTGGCGGAGCATTGCGGGAGTGTTACCGGAAAGGATGCTTTGAAAATAATTGAAAAAGCAAAAACGCAGAATGCAGAAGCGGCAAAAAGAATTTTGATAAAAGGAGATATAGAAGTATCATTGGAGGCGGCAAAGGTCTTTGCGTCTTCAAATTTGTTACTCTTGGGGAATGAGCTTCAGACGATCGGTCCGCAAAATTCGCCAATGGCAGTTCATCTTGAGCTATTGTCCGCTGGTGTTGTTTTGCTTGAGGGGATTTGTTTGGCGACGGTTTCGGAAGGAGTTTATTTTTTGAATGCTGCACCATTGAATTTGGCTGATTCAGACGGCTCTCCGTGCAGAGCGATATTGATAAATGACGAAGAATAAATTCGAATAGGGCCGTACGCACTTTCTATCAACTGTGTCATACTGTTTTTGTTCAAAAAAGGTTTTGCGGAAAATTTTGAAAAGTGTGTGATTTTGTGGTAGGATAAATTCATCGATAAATAAATAATTTGTAGATGAGACAAAGTGCGGGTTAGGAAAATACTATGAAAACTTATGGAGAAGAGTACATGAAAAATAATCTGAGTATAGATGAAATTAAACAAAGCGTAGAATATCAATGGAGAAAAAGTCAGATTAAACTGCTTCTTATGATTTTCTTAATTATGACAGTTACGAGTTTAGTTATTCTATTTCTTATAAATATAACCTCTGGCCTGGATACGGGATTTGACCTATTGGAATTTTTCATATGGTTTTGCTGTATGATCGTTATAGGAATTTTTTTGGGGTGCTTTGTTTTATATTACCATATTAAATGTATGTATTTATTAAAGAATTATAAAAACTTTAATGCCTATGAAGTTATTTTAGATACTTTTTCTACATCATATGCCTATGAGTATTCCATTTATTATACAGTTACGTTTATTGATGACAATGAGACAAAAAAGATAAATACGAATCCTTATTTTTCAAGCAGTTTTTTTTCGAAATTTAAACCCGAAGAGTTTAATAATAAAAAAGTAATAGGACTATACGATAATAACTTGGAAAAATTTTATATCATTAAAAGCGTTGACTAAATGACAATTTATAAAGATACGCACTTTCTATTGACCTTATACAAAAAAAGGGAATTGTATGCATTTTTAGAAGGGATGCGCAAGTTGTATTCAAATAGGTATCGCACACATAAGAAAAGTAGAGGTTTGAACGATTGCGTGTTCAAAAAATGTATTGCGAAGAAATGAAATATTGTGGTATATATAGGTATAGATTAAAAGTTAAATAGCAGGAGACATCGATTATGGGGTGCTTGATTTGTGAAAGAATTCAAAGGATAAAAAATAACAACAATCCATATTTTGTTTGCGAATTAGAAACCGGTTATGTCGTTTTGGGAGATCATCAGCGTTTCAAAGGGTATACCCTATTTTTATGCAAGGAACATACAACCGAATTGCATTTGCTGAATAAAGAATTTTTAACAAAGTATTTAGCAGAAATGACATTGGTTGCCGAAGCCGTTTTTAAGGTATATAAACCGGACAAAATGAATTATGAATTGCTCGGAAACGGAGATTCTCACATTCATTGGCATTTGTTTCCACGATACAATGGTGATTTAGGAACTTATGGAAATAACGGTAAAGGTCCGGTATGGTGGTTGCCTAAAGAAGAAATGTGGAAGGACGAATATAAGCCGAATCCAGAAGAGTTGGCATTCAGAACGGCTGAATTAAAAAAGGAAATTGAAAGATTGATCACAATAAGGGAGGTTTGAAACCATGCATTATATGAGATTAGAAGAGGATTCATTTCAAGCAATAAAAGAAGGACGGAAAACCATTGAAATGAGATTGAATGATGAAAAACGTTCACTTATCAAAGAAGGGGATAGTATTCTTTTTAGTAACGTAAAGACTAAAGAGGAAATTGAATGTAAAGTGATAAAAATCTATAAGTATCCTGATTTTGAAGAACTATACCAACATCATAGCAAATTATCTATCGGTTACAAAGAAAACGAAAATGCCGATCCTAAAGATATGCTCAATTACTATTCTACCGATAAAATCAACAAATATGGTGTTTTAGGAATTGAAATCGTTTTGATGTCGTGAATTTAAAGAGTTTCGAGCTGTATTAAAGTGCATGAACATATCGAACAAGTCAGATGATACGATAGAAAGAATCTTGGTTGGCTAGAAGAAAATTGGATAAATGGAATTAAAAATAAGCTACTAGAAGAAGAATTTAAAATTAAGTAACACAAACTTGCAGAGGTTTTGCATGATTTTAAGTATTGATTTTAATATATGATTCGAGCAATTTCTGGTTATTGGGAATAATTAAAGAAAGGATAATCTATCAATATGAAAAGAAAAATTGAAAATTATCTGAATTCTAAAGAGAAAGATGATTACAGTAATTTAGATAGAATATTTGAATTATACTTGAGTGGAGACATTAAAAAGTTATTATCTAAGTACGATGGAGTAGGAGTTTATCCTACTATCAATCAATTAGATAAAACAATTCAATTCAAATATAATTATCATAATATTCATGTCATTATAGATTTTTTTGAAGATAAATATAATGTTGTAGTATATCATGCAGGTATAAATACAGATGATCTAGAAAAACTTTTTATTGATTATGAATATCCAAATGACTTTAACTTAGAAAAATTAATTCAAGAAATTGATAACAAAATCAAAAAGCATCCAAAATTAAAGGATACAACTTTAATAGAAAAAAAGAAAAAAGCATATACTTTAATTACATGGGTAAGTTGGTGTTTTCCTATTCTAGTTTGTGGAGGTATCGCAATATACGGATTTACCAATGATAAAACAATTAAAATTGATCCACTATTGGCAATTCTATTTATAGCTTTGCCATTAATAATTGGCTGTATCTTTGATGTAAAATCAAAAAGATTAAAATAAAACATGCACAAGGGTAAATGATGAAGATAGCATTTTCCTAAGTGCTTTAATCTAAATAATCGAGAAAATATCAATGACTTCAAGAGAAAAAATTAAGAAAAAATGGCTTTATTGCGAGTAAAAAGTATCCAAATGCTAAAATGACATATTCTGGTAAATTACGTTTTAAACAAATGATGCCGACTCTTATGAAAGTATAATTCGCGATTATGCGGGAAAAGTCTGCACGCATGGATCGGGAAAGAGATTTATTTGAACAAGAAGAGATCGAAATTGAAATCGAATTCCTTTTCTTTGACTTTGTAGGAATCCCGAACGATCGGACCGCACGAAGAAGTTCCGACGCCCCGCATCTTGTAATCGATCGACAAATACCGTTTGGAAGTGTTTTTCATTTCGCTCCGATGCGGTTTGTAGTCCTTTTCGAGGAAGCAGTCGTAGTTAAACGAGAATGGGGCGTCGGCCTTGATGCCTGCTTTATCCGCCTTGAATTGCAGGTAAACCGTTTGAAAATGATCGTTGCTTTGCTGAGGAACCGCGTAGCGGAAATTATCTTCGACGCGAATGTCGAAGAGACCGAAACTGTTTCCTTGATGTCTGTCGATATAGGATTCGCCTTCCAGACCGAGATATTCGATTTCCTGATAGTTGTCCGGCAACTCAAAAATCCATCCGAAGCGCAAAGGACCGTCGTAATCCATCAACCTTTCCAAGTGCGATTCCACGCGAAGGGAAGCGTCTTTCAAAATGTACTTCAACTGCACCTTATAGAAAGGCGATAAAGCCGGACTGGCAAGGTAGCCTTCCAAAGAAATTTCGCGCGCCGAAACGTGCTTTTCCGTGACGAAAAATTCGGCGTCTTTGATTCGGATCTGCTCGTAAAACGGGGCGAAATTCCTGTCGTTGGACAGATAAGGACGGGTTAAATGAAACCGCATGTTCTTCAAAAGCGCTTTCCCGTCCACTTCGATCTTCTGGATCAGATACTTGCTGTCGAAAGTACAGCGTATTTGGCCTTCCCTCGTAGGGCAAAGGAAATTCTGCTTCGGCTTCCGGACGATGCTTTGCTTTGAAATCAGAATACCTTCTTCGTTGTACAGTCGGATGAGCAACGAAACGTATGCGTGGTCTTCTGGATCGGGAAGCGGGCATAATGTTGCTTCTTTTCCCGGCAAAGCAGAAAGTTCCCGGACGCTTGTATGAACGATCTTTCCGTTCACCTGCGTTTCGATTTCAAACCGAAGATGCGATAAAGAGCGGAAATCATAGCGGTTCAAAACTTTCAGATCATCGCCGTCTACGCGGTATCGGATCGGGGCGTAGCACTCTCTCAATTCGTATACTTGAGGCGTGATGCTTCGGTCGGGCTGAATCAGCCCGTCGACGCAGAAATCGTTGTCGTGGAAAGGCTCACCGAAATCGCCACCATAACATTCTTTTCCGTCGATGTCGATCCATTCGTTCAGCCATTCCCACACAAAGACGCCGAAGAAATTATCGTGTTTCCAGAAAGCATCCGTATACTCTTTCAGTTCGCCCAAAGAGTTTCCCATCGCGTGGGCATATTCGCAGAGAACAAACGGCCGATTGAGTTTCGGAACTTCGGTTTCGCAATATTCGATCGGCGGATACATTCTGGAATACATGCCGAGTACGTTCTCTTCGTAAAAGCCTTTTCCGTCGATATTCCGATAAGAGCCCTCGTAGTGTAAAGGCCGTCGGTCGATTTTTTGAATTTCTTCGGCTAAGCGGACGAAAGTTTCGCTGAATCCGGATTCGTTTCCCAAGGAAAAGATGAGGACCGAAGGGTGATTTTGATGCGTGATCACATTTGACAGTTCTCTTTCCAACAGTTGATCGTAAAAGGCGGGAGAGGAGATGACCTGATCCCATTTGTCCATGGCATATCCGCCGTCCTGACGCGTCGTTCCGTGCGTTTCGACATCGGCTTCCGAAAGCACATAGATTCCGTTTCGGTCGCAGAGATCGTAAAAGCGGGGATCTGCGGGATAATGCGAGGTTCGGACGGCGTTGATGTTGAGGCTCTTCATCAAGGCAATGTCCTTTTCCATGTCTTCCGTCGTTTCGCTGTATCCGTATGTGGAAAAGGAATGACGGTTGACGCCTTTCATCTTGAAAAGCCGGTGATTGAGGAGCAAGCGATTGCCGACGACTTCGATCTTCCGGATTCCCACGTTCTGATAGATGACCTCGCCGGCGCATTCGATCTTCAACGCGTACAGATACGGATCTTCGCTGTTCCAGAGCCGGGGGTTTTCGATCTCGAAGACGAAATCTTTTCCTTGTTTTTCTTCGCCTGAAAAAGTCGCCCGGATCGCTTTGGAAGCGTGAACAGACACAATTCCTTTGCGGTCTTTGAGATCGACGTCGACCTTATAGTTTTCGAGATATCCCGGTTTTCGTTTGATTAAATAGATCGGCCGGAAAATTCCGGACAGTCGGATTTTATCCTGGCATTCCAGATAAGAAGAAGGCGTGAATTTCAAAACCAGCAGGCGGAAAGTATTCTTTCCGTCGGTCAGGTATTTCTTGATGTCGAATTTCTGAACGCAGTGCGAAATATTGGAAAAGCCGACGAACTGCTGATTGACAAACAGGTAGTACGCGTTGTCTACGCCTTCGATCTGCAAAAGGTATTCGTTTTCGTCGAGGACGATGTCTTCTTCGTGGACGAAGACCGAGCAGGGCGTTGTTCCCAGAATCTGCGGAGGAAGATAAGGAAACAGGTAACGATCGTTGGCGTACCACGGTTTCCCGTAGCCGTGCAATTCGCCCATAAAGGGAAGACGGATAGCCGTATCGGGTTCCGCACGGAGGGCTTTGTCGAAATCGAACGCTTCCTGATAAGCGTATTTCCAGTCTTTGATCTCCTTTTTGAATCCGCCGTCCACATCGAAGTAATTGGACATCGGCAGAGCGTTGACAGAGGCAGTCGCCGTCCGATAAAGTTCTTTGATTTTCTCCATAATTCACCTCAGCACATCATTCAGCGCTTTCAGAATTCCGGGCGGAATCTTGAATTGCCTTTGCATGGTAACGATTCCGTTCGTTTCCTGATACGTATCGTTATATTGAGTATAACAGATTCCGCGGATAAAGGGAAATTTCCGGATCGCCGTATACATCTTTTGGATCCGGTCGATAAAATCTTCGGTGTTTTTCGCTGCGCCGTAGAAGAACTGATCCGAATCTCCTTTCGGAACGCTTAACCCGTACCCGGCAAATTCGGAGAGAAAAATAGGCTGATTTTCGTACTGATAGTTCTGAGCGAAGGCGAGGTAATTAGCGGCATTGGCATAGAAATTCTTCGTTTTCATCAGCGTATCGTACTGTTCGCTCGTGAAGGAAATAAAAGCTTCGCTGTCGAATTCGTAGTTGTGAATCGAGCAGATGTCGCTTTTCGTATGTTCCCACCCGTCGTTCGAGCAGATCAACCAATGCGGACACATTTTTTTGTAACGCTCGTAGCAACGGACGACGAATTCCTGCATTTCCGGATCGTGGAGAATGCCGTTGATTCCCCACGATTCGTTGAACAGGATCAGCGCGTAAACGGACGGGTGATGATAGTTGTCGCTTACGATGCGGTCGACTTCGGCGAAATACCGTTCCCGGAGGCGATCCGACATTTCAAAGGGGGAAGGAATTTCCAGAGTGGTGTAGATTCCCGAACAATCGCAATAGTACAGAAACAAGGGGTCTTCGATCGTCTGATGAATGCGCAAGGCATTGAATCCGGAGGCTTTGATTTTGGCCAGATCTTCCAGATAGTCTTCTTTCCTCCCCGTGTAAAGATCGTCTTCGTAATAGCCTTGAAACAAAACCGCTTTAATGTAGGTGTCGATGTCGTTTACATAGAACCGACCTCTTTCTATCCGGTAGGAGACAAAGCCCGCGTACGTGTACACGGTATCAAAGACACGGCCTCTGTCGTCGAGAAGCGTGAGGACGACGTCGTATAGAAAAGGGCAGGCATCGGACCAGGGTTTGACGTTGTCGAAAGAAAGAGTGTCTTCGATCGCCCCGTCTTTGACGGCGTATTCCTTGACTTTCGCCAATTTCTCACCGTCGAACACTTCGATTTTCAGCGTGGAATTCGCCCCGTTCAGAACGTCAACGCGAAGAAAGAGCGACCGATCCGAATAAGAAGCGATCAACCGGGCGTTCCGGATATTGTCTTTCGTTAAAAATTCCAGATACACGGAACGGTAGACGCCGGTAACGCCCTCGTAAAAGATCTGAGAGGGTCTTGCGCCGGTAAATTGCTTTCCCCGTATCTGATCTTTGTCCTTTGAATCTTCGACGCGGAAGGTGATCGTATTTTTGCCTTTCTTCACAACGGGCGCGATATTGATCCGGATCTGATCGTATCCGCCTTCGTGAGAGGCCAGAAAAATGCCGTTTACGTAAAGATCGAGTTTATAGTCGCAAGCCAGAATCACCAGATCGATCTGCTCGGCGATTGAATCGATTTCGACGGTTTTGTCGTACCAGACGATATCCTTTTCCTGCGTTTTCGTGTTCAGACCGTTCTTGGCCTGATAGACATAGGGAACGCGGATATCGAAGTGATCGGAAGGAAAATTCTGAAACCATTTTTCGCGGACGCCGATGTTATCCGGATCAAAGCAAAACGACCATATTCCGTCCAGCAAACGGAAATCCGTCCGTGCGAACAGCGGATTGGGGCTATGAGTGAAATAGGATTTCGTGTGCTTCATCGTTGGAATCTCCTCTTATAAGTCAATGGCTTTTTCTGTAATTTCATCGAAAAGGTGGGCTTTTTCTAACGGAAAGGTCATCTCGATCTCGTCTCCGGGCGCGACTTTGACGGACGAAGGAACGATCACCATCGCCTTCTGCTCTTCGATTCGCACGAAAGCGTGGTAATCCATGCCGGAGAGTTCGACCGATTCGACTTTCGCCTTGAATCGGAAAGGAGAAGAGGAATCGGCGAGCGCGGTGTTTTCCGGCCGGATTCCCAGAACGATTTCATATTTTTTCGAGGCAATCGCACGATGAATTTCCGCTTTCGTTTCGGCGAGTTTTTTCGTCTCGATTTCCAGCAATTCTCCCTCAAATTGCCCGGACAGAGCCTGCATCTTTTCTTCCGTTAAGGTAAGTTGCGCCTGATAAAATCTTTCGATTGCTGAAGATGCATGGGCAAAAGGCAACTTTTCTCCGACGAGAGTCAGAACCCCGTTTTCGTACGTTCCTTTCAGAAAATTCATCGTCGGTGAACCGATGAATGAGGCCACGAACAGACAATTCGGACGGTCATACACTTCTTTCGGACTGCCGATCTGAACGATCTGTCCTTTATTCATCACGACCAGACGGTCGGACATGGTCATGGCTTCAATCTGATCGTGCGTGACGTAAATGGTCGTCGCACCGATCTTTTTGTGAAGATCGATGATTTCGCTTCGCATGGACACCCTCAGTTTGGCGTCCAGATTGGAAAGAGGTTCGTCCATCAGAAGCAGTTTCGCGTCGGAAACGATGACTCTGCCCAAGGCCACGCGCTGGCATTGTCCGCCGGAGAGTTGACCGGGCTTTCGGTTCAGCAATTGATCGAGATTCAGAATTTTCGCCGCTTTTTGAACCTTCTCGTTCACTTCCTTTTTGCTCAGTTTTCTTTTTTGATACAGAGGAACCGTTTTGGATCGATATTCGCAGATATCGTGATCGATTTTCGCCAGACTTTCCGTATCTTCCGGCTGATTCCGGACGAGCCATTTTCTTTCTTTTTCGAGTTCGCGTATGGCTTTCCGATCGATTCCGTAAACCGGGTTGCCGGCTTTATCGATCAACGGCATCCGGTATTTTCGTATGGAAATGCCGTATGCGATGTTTTCGTAAACCGTCAGATGCGGAAACAGGGCGTAGTTCTGGAAAACCATGGAAATGCCCCGGTCGCTCGGAGGGATTTCGTTGGCGTATACGCCGTCGATGAATAATCCTCCGGCGGTGATTTCTTCCAGCCCGGAGATCATCCGGAGCGTCGTCGATTTACCGCATCCGGAAGGCCCGACGAAGACGATGAATTCGCCTTTCCGGATATCGAGATTGAAATCGATAACGGAATGGAAACCGTTCGGATAGATTTTCTGAATGTGTTTCAGGCAGACAAAGGCCCCTTCTTCATTCGTCAGAGGCTGGGCTTTTTCCTTCTCCCTCTGCTCTTTGATCCGACGGAGGCTGTTTTTGCGATAGAGCGTTTGAAGCGAATCTTTTTTGTGAAATACGTGGAACATTCCATGTCCTCCTTTCTGTTTAGGCGAAACGATCGGCGTAGACGATATAGGCGATCATCGCAAGGACGATCAGGCACACGAGCGCGATCCACAAAGCGGCGATCAGTCTGTTCTTTTTCATGGTTTCACCCCTTGATGCCTTCGTTGACGTTGGTCTGAACGAAGGACTTGTTCATGATCATAAACAGGAGAATGATCGGTAACGAACTCATGAACGCGGAAGCCATCAGGAAAGGAATATCGGTGGAGGCTTGCGAGGCGGTCGAGTTCAGGGTCATCAACGCGATTTGCACCGTTTTCAGACTCGGATCCGTCAGATAGATGGACGGACCGAAGAAATCGTTCCAGATGCCGACGAACCAGAAGAGCACCTGAGCGATCAGAGCCGGCTTGCAAAGCGGCAGGGCGACTTTGTAATAGATTCGGAACCAACCCGATCCTTCCACGCGGCTCTCTTCGATCAGGGAGTTGGGAATCGAATGCTTCATCGAAGTGATCAGAAAGAGCATCATGCCGGTATTTCCGAAAAATCCCGGCAGAATCAACGGCCACAGGGTGTTGACTAAATTCAGATTCATGAATGCCCGGTATTGCGGAAGCATGACGGCGGCATAGGGAATCATCATGGAAGAAAGCAAGGTGATCAGAATGACCTTTTTTCCTTTGAAACGCATTTTCGCAAAGGCGAAAGCGGCGAGAGAAGAAAAGAAGGTTCCGATCGGAATGACGAGAATTTCGATGATCATCGTGTTTTTCATCGCATTGAGGAAATTGAATTGATCCCGCGTGTATTTGGCGTTTCCTCTGAAAACGTCGATAAAGTTCGTCCATTGCGGGTCTTTCGGCCAGAATCCCTTTAAAATGGAACTGGACAGCATTTCCTGTGGCGTTTTCAGCGCGGTGACGATCATATAGAAATAGGGAAACAGCATCAGAAAAGCGCCGAGGACGACGAGAAGCGTCGAAAGAACGAACGTCGCGGTTTTCCCGGCTTTGCGTGCGCTTTGCTTCTTTCGGTTCTGAACTTCTTTGTACGCACTCATTTTGTCGACTCCTTAATCATCGAGGATTTGCTGAACAGCAGGATCGTGATCACCAGCGTGACGACGGACAGGAGAATCGAGGCGGCGGAGGCATAACCGTATTTCGCCTGATTGATGCCGTACGACCAGATATAGTAAACGATGGTTCTCGCTCCGGGGAGACCGGCACCGAGAATCTGCGAATCGGCGTACGATTGCAATCCGGTGATGATGCCGGTGACGATCAAATAGAACGAAGTGGGGTGAGACATCGGTAACGTGATGTCGACGAATTGTCTCCATTTCGAGGCACCGTTGACTTTCGCGGCTTCGTAGTAGGATTCCGGAATATTTTGAAGCCCGGCCAGATAGAGAATCATCGTTCCGCCGACGGATCCCCAGATGTTTTTCAGAATGATGACGATTTTGATCAGCCACGGGTCGGAGGCGATCCATTTCAGGTCGAGTCCGAACAGGGTGTTGATTAAACCGTTGTCGTTTTTGAACAGGTCACGGAATACCAGCATGATGGCGATGGACGACGTGACGGCGGGTAAGTAATAGATGACCGTCAGCCAGGTGCGCCCTTTGGCGAGACGTTTCAGATAAGCAGCAAGAAGAAGTCCGAGAAAAACGCCGACCGGAATCGAAAGAAGCATGATCACGGTGTTGAGCGCGGCCGTTTTGAAATTGTCTTCCTGAAAGATATCGATGTAATTCTGCAATCCGACCCAGGTATAGGTTCCTTTGATCGGATTGAAGTCGGTGAAAGAGGTATAAAACGAAAAGCACAGGGCGGAAACGGTGAATACGAGAAATCCGATCACGGGAACCGCGATGAACAGATACGCCCAAAGCGCTTCGCTCTTTTTCGAGGAAATCCCTTTTTTCTTTCGTTTCGGGGTATAGACCAGATTCAGTTCGTCCACGGGAAATCACTCCAAATTCGTATGAATCCTCGTCAATCGGTTCTGGAAAGTGTCTGCGTAACTTAAAATCGCGGCTTCGGCGGTTTCCTGTCCGGACCATACGCTGTTGAAACGGTCCATCAGATCGTCGTAGGCGGTTTTTTCGTATGTATAGTAATAGGCTCTGTTCTTGCCGGTCATCGTAGAAGTCGTCTTGATCGGGTCGATAAAGACCTGCTTGCTCGCCGGATAGGTCTGAATACCCGACAATCCCACGTTATTGACCCAGTCGTTTTCGGCCATTTCCTTGATGTTCGGCATGGCCTGACCCAACTGGTAGTTCATTCGCGCGGATTTATCGGAACAAGCCAGCCATTTGGCGAGTTCGACGGCCGCGGCTTTGTTTTTGCTTGACGCGCTGACGCTGTAAGCGACCGTGCCGATCGTGACGGTCGATTTGGCTCCTTCGGCATCACCCTTCGGTACCGGCATGATGTCGAATTCAAAGGATAATCCTTCCCAGAAAGTGGCGATGTCCCAAGGCCCCATCCACGAGAAGAGGCATTCTTGCGAAGCGAATTTGGTAAACGCCGTCGACGAAGTGCTCGACGCGTAATCGGAAGCCAGTCCGGTGAGGGATAAATCGGCGACGAATTGAATGGCGTCGATGAAATTCGGATCCGTAATGGCGGAAGTGGTCGCCGAATCGTCGGTATAGAAATTCGCATTGTTGGAATAAACCGCGCTTTGCACGTCGTAATAGGTGATCGGCGTCAGTTTTTGCCCGTCGACGCTCAGCCCTTTGAAATGAGACAGGTATTCTTTGAATTCGGTAAAGGTCATCGGTTCGCTCGTCGAAGGCAGACCGACGTCCAGATCATACTCTTCGATGAGTTGAAGCATCAGCGTCTTGTTGTACACGATCGCCGATGGTCCCAGATCTTTCGGAAGACCGTAAATCTCATCGCCCGTGCCGACGGTTTTCTTTTCGGAATCCCAACGGAAAATATCGATCGAAGCAGGCCACATTTTGTTGAGTTCCTCCTCCGACAGGTATTCGCTTAGTTCCAGCAGTTTCCCGGAATCGGCCCATTTGATATAGTCCCAGTCCGGAACATAGAAAACGTCCGGCAGATTGTTGGCCCGGTTCACCAGGTTGGTGGAATAAGTGGTCGTGTCGCTGATGGCGTCGTAAAAGACTTTCACGTTCGGATAGTCCTTCATGAATTCGCTGATCAATGTCTGGAAGTTCCTCTGTTCGGCAAGACCGCCCCAACCCAAAAAGTCGATCGTGTAGTTCTGATCCGGGTCGAAAGGTTCGTAGCCCTGAGAGGTTGCCGGAGAATTCGAGCAACCGGAAAGGAATAAGGCTCCCAATAGAATTAGCGTGCTTTTCTGGAATAACTTCATCGCGCGTTCCTCCTCTTATCTGTATTATACAATTCCGCTGTATTTTCCCCTAGTTGTTAAATATAAAAAATATCTGTTTTTTATATTGCATTTTATTTTTTGACAATTTGAAGAAAATAAAATATTCTTCGTTTGAAAACGCTTTAATCTTTGGTTTTTTCGGCAGAACGCCTATTTTTGAATATCATTATTTTTTTAGTAAAAGATAATATTTTTATTAAACTCATTTTCAAATTGAAAAAAATAAACTATAATGAATGCGGATAGAGGAAGTTTTATGGATTTTAAAATCATCAATGTCGGCAGTAAAGTGAAAGAGAACAAAGATTTCATCTGCGAGAGGTTATCGGGGTTTTCCCGCCACGTGTTCATTCATTTTTTGACGGAAACCCTGATGCGCCTGAACGGAAAGGACGAGATTCTTCCGCCGGGAACGGTGATTCTTTACGATCTGACGTTTCCGCAATACTATCGCCCTCTGGGGGAAAGGCTGAATCACGACTGGATCGAATTCCAATGCAACGATGCGCAGATTTTCAACGAGTTGAAGATTCCGCTGAACACGCCTTTGAAGGTGACGAATTCCAAACTCATCAGCCAGATCGTTTCCGAAATTTACGCGTCGTTTCAAAGCAATTCCTACTTCATGAACGTCGAGATGGTTTCAAAACTGTATACGCTTTTGCTGGAATTGTCCAAAAACATTCACTTTACGCACATTTCTTCCAAGATTACCAATAAAAAGAACATTCTGGAAATCTTCGAGCAGATCCGGCTGGACATCTATCAGAATCCGGTGAATACGTCCATTGCGAAGATCGCGCACAAGGCGGGATATACGCAATCCTATTTCTGTTCGATTTACAAGAAACTGTTCGGCACCACGCCGTTAAACGATCTGGACAAATCCCGGATCGAATACGTCAAAAGAGCGATTCAGAACAACGTCAAGACCACGACGATCATCGAAGATCTGAATTTCTCCACGCTGGAATACTTCTATATGTGGTTCAGGAAAAAATTCGGAATGACCCTCGTCGAATACCGAAACGGGCTGGAAAAGGTAGAAATGACGCGATAAAAAGGATATCGGATTCCGATATCCTTTTTTGAAAGGGAACGCGATTATAAGGTTCTGATTTTCAGGTTGTTGTATCGCGCGGAGATGAAGTTCGCATAGATTCCTGCGGCGCCCCGCGTCCGTCCCATCGGCGAAAAGGTTTCCAGAATTTTTTCGCCGTCGATGTACAGAGAAAGGGTTTTTCCCTGTTTGACCGCTTTTAAGTTGAATGGGACATCGCTTGGCAAACTGACGATCGTCCGGCAGGATTCGTCGCTGTACTGGTAATCGGATTGAACGATCGTCGCCTTGTTCGCGTTGACGGCGAAGTAATAGCCTTGAATCGATTTGAAATTATCCAGATCGACATTGTTGAACGCCCAATTGTCGGCGGCGAGAACCAGTCCGCAGGTGCCGGTTCCGTTGACGCCGGTCAGGGTGATGTCGACGCTGATTTCCAGATCTTCAAAATTCACGTTGCCGAAGGTAACCAGATATCGGGCATTGGTATCGCTGTAAAAACCGTCGCCGTCTTTGTTGAAGAACGTCGGATAGGAGATCCCTTCGCTCGGATAAGTCTTTAAATCGTGTTCGTACACGGTGTCTTTGACGTTGTAATTCGGTTCCAGATACATCATCTGATAGGCAAATTCGTCTTCCAGACCGAAGATCGTCAGATTGTGATTGCCTTCGGTGAGCGTCAGATCGCCCAGATGAAGTCGCATATGGCCGGAGTAGCCGTTCGTAGCGGGAAGCGTGAATCGGACGATGTCTCCGCCGTCGATCTGAACGCCGACCTTTTTGCCCGCGTACGAATCGCGGACAACCATATCCAATCCGTAAGAGCCGTTTTCCGGCGCGTAGATCAGATACGTGGCATAATCGCCGCTTTGACCGATTTTCAATTCGTTGGACCCGACGACGATCGTGTCGTTTTCGCTATTCGCGGTGAGACGTAAACCGGAGCGATCGCTTAACCTGGATTGTTTTTCCGAATAGGAAGGAGAGGGAATGCGTTGAATTTTTTCCGTCTTTTTGTCGCTGTCGCCCTGCGCGGTGTTATTGAACGTCAACGTTCCGACGGACGAAAAGGTGTTTTCGTAACCGACTTTTCCTGCGGAAAACGCGCCGACGGCGATGTCGTTTGCGATTTCCAGATTGTCGAAGGAAAGATCCATGAGTCCGTCTTTGTAACCCAGACGGATGCTGTGCATGACGTTTGAAGCGTAAGACCGGTAGGTTTCTGCTTCGCCGACCTGAACGGTTTTGCCGTCCTGGACGCGATGAACGGACAGGGTCGAACCGTCGAAAAGCACATAGCCGTATTGCGCGGGATCGACGTAGGAGAAGACCAGTTTTCCGTTTCCGACGAAGTTGTATTCGACGGTGAACTCCTCGTCGGTGGCAGTTGGCGACAGTCTCATTCCTTCATCGGAGAGCAATCGGTTCGGATCGAATTCCTGATAATCCGGAAGGGCGGGAACGATATTGCCTTCCACACCGATGTGCTGCATGGAAATCTCGGTTCCGTTAAAGAGAAGCCGACCTAAGTTGAACCTTCGTTCGTCGTGATTGCCTTTGCGTAACATATTGTGGAATCCCAGATAGTAAGAATCCAGATCCGGCCCGAGAAAGACGGTGCCGTGTCCCAGCGAATTGAAATCCTCATCGGTGTTGAGCAAGATGTTATGCCCTTGATAAATCGGCGATTCGTCGTAAGTTTTTCCTTCTACGATCGGCGAATAGGAATAGTCGATGCGGTAGGCTTTTTGGGTCACCCCGTTGCCCGTATAGAAATAGTACCGCACGCCGTCTTTGACGAGGTATTCCGGTCCTTCGGTCCACCCCTGCATCGAGGTGTTGGGAAGGACGTACGAATCCAGCACGGATTTCATATCTTCGGACAGGCGCTTGCCGTTGAGGTTGGACGCCGCGGCGTTGAGCATGACCGTCTGCCCGTCGGTATCGAGAAACAGACTGCCGTCGATCGTATCGTCGATCCGGTTGGAGAGAAGTTCAAAAGGACCTTCGGGCGAAGCGGAAGAGAAGATGTAATGCCCTTTTCCGTTACTCGACTCGATCAGGTAGAATGTTCCGTCCAGATAATAAACCTCGCTGGCGTAGGCGTCGAAGGATTCGCGGATCGACGGGCTGACGATGTAGCCTTCCGGACACGCGCCGTTATCGACCATCGTCCACTGCATCAGATCTTTCGACTTCCACCCTTTCACGCCGGTTTCGTTTCCTTTCGTCGAGCAGATCAGATAGTACCACCCGTTGAACCGATAGATGAACGGATCGCCGATGCCGTAATCTTCCCATTGATTCTCGATCCGGTCGTCGAGAAAGATATTCGCGTACTTTTCCGACTCTTTCTGGACGGTTTTCAGGGAATCTTCGGACTTGATTTCGACTTTCCTGGATCCGCAAGAGGAAAGGGATAAGGCCAGCAGGGGAATCAACAGTAACTTTTTCTTCATACATTTTTCTCCTCTTTTATGAACAGTTTCCGTTCCCGTCGATCAGGACGAACGTGGAAGGATTGCCGAAATCGGGCTGTCTGCCCTGATAGGTCAGCCAGTCGTTCGCACTTGCGACGGCGTTCCAGCAGCCGATCGTGAATCCGATCGTATTCGTCGGATTTCCGCCCAGCAATTCATACGATAAATAGATGTACATTTTCCGATCCATCGTGCTGACCCAGGATTGGCTCTGATGAATTTCGTAGATCCTGTTCGCTCTGTCTTCTACGCCCTCGTCCGTATATTTCGTGAGGACGGAAGCCGGGTAACCTTCGTAGATTTCGATATGACCGCAGGAAGCGTCCGGTTTGGTTTTACTCTTCGATGCGTTCATGTCGTAGTAAATGTTCAGGGCGTGCGTCTGTTCCATGCGGCTGAGCGATCCTTCCGGGTTTTCGAGGATCAGGATCACGCCCGTCGATTCCCTTACGAGGGAGATCGCGTATTTCACCGTGTCGTCCACGCCGGCGTATGAACCGATTTCATCGATAAAAGTCGGCGTTTTCGTAAGGGTCGGTTCCTCGTTGGCCGAACCGACGACCAAGCGGGAATCCGACGTCAGCCGAAAGTAATTGAACGTGATTTCCGGGTTCAGCAAATTTCCGTTTTTCAGATAATAGCCTTCCCAGTTATAGAGCGATTTGATGCCGAAATACACGCCGACGCATTCGTCTTTCGCCAGATTCAAAGCGGCGTAAGGAAGATCGATTTCGACGAACCAGGCTTCGTTGATCCTTCCGTAGGTCGTCCGGAAATCTTCGGTGTCAAGCAGGGCGCCTCCGTAGTTCTGGTAGCGGAGCAATCCTTTATCCGACCATTCGATGTCGAAGCGGTAATCCGTTTCGTCCCGTAAATCCAGTCCCGATGAAGTTTTGGTGTCTAAAAACAGTTCAAAGTAACTGCCGGGCGCCTCGTCGGGATTCATGTTCGTCAGCGTTTTCATGACGACTTTGAAGAATTTTCCGTCTTCGTTCCGTGTCACGCGCGCGGTCGCTTTTCCGCATTGCGTTCCGCCGAATTCGATTTCCGAACCCGCGTTTTCATCTAATTGAACGTCGGGAATGAGCGTAGTGCCGTTGATCTGAATGTCTTCGAGAAGAAGCGATCGGGTATAGGCGGTATGGCCGGAAGAGGTAAAGACGATGTCGTTGGAATAGCCTTCCAGATCGGCCGGAAGGGAATAGGTTCCCGAACCATCGGTCGTCGTCTGAAAATCGTTGACCTGAACGACCGCGCCGCCGATCGGAGTCGTTCCGTCTCTTTCGGTCAGTACGCCCGTCAGCGTGGTGGAATACCGGCTTTGACTTTCGCTCAGCAAAACCGGGTCGAAGGAATAGGCATAATTCGCTTTCCGGAGATCGGACTTGGAAAGCGTCTTCGTGTATCCGAAGTAGCCGCTTTTCCGGAAACTCAGGTTCAGATCGCCGGTGAGGTTCGAGAAAGGTAACGAATACGTGCCGTCGGCGTTTGTCATCGCGGAAGCGTTTCCGCCTCCGATGACGACCTGAGAAAGGGGATTTCCGTCCGTATCCGATACTTTGCCGGAGAGAACGCCGTTAATGGGAACTTCGTCCAATGTGTACAGTTTGTTGTCGTTATGTAACACGCGGTAGTTGTCCGGAATCTGCGGGTCTACTTCTCCGTGCCAGACATAGCCTTTATTTCCCGTTTTCGTGACGCGGGCAAAGGCAAAGGAAGTCGGGGTGTCTTTGGTGATGCCCGGACCTAAGGATTCGTAGGAAACGTAACCTTCGATGAAAAAGCCTTCGTCGACGTCGTTGTAGAAGTTGTTGGTTCCGTGAATAAAGGATTTGGCGACGAATCCCGTCAGCATCGAATAGACGCGTCCGCTGGCGGTCATCCGGAATTCGTAGTCCGTGGAACTCCGGGTAAGCCCGCCGTCGCCGTAAGCGTCGATGTAGAGTTCGCAAGAGTCCGATTGCGCGGTCGTGATGTTGATGTCTTCCAGATCCAGCGAAGAGATCGAATCGTCTTCCGCTTCAAAGATGAAATAAATCGCGTTTTCGCCTTTGTAAAGATACACGTACGTATCTTCGTTTCCGCCTTGATAAATTTGAATTTTGCCCGTGCCGGATCCTTCCAGATATTCTTCGTCGACGATCCCGTCGATTTCTAATTCCGGCTCTTTGTATAAGCCCGGTTCCGAAAAGGGATTGTCTCCGCTGGAAGGACGTTGACCGTCAACGATCTTCGGGCCTTCGGAATCGACGATGAAATCCACCTGCCCGGAACAGGAAACGACTGTGGAAAGCAAGGTCAATCCGACGAGAAACTGTCCTATCTTCTTCATTTTTCTCACCTTTGCAAGTCGTCTGTCCCGGTTTTTACTCGAAAACTTCCGGGAATTCAGCCTGCAAGTCTGCGGAATTCTGCTGATAATCGCGGTAGTACAGATCGGAAATCGTGTAACGGGTGTATTCCCAGGTGGTGATGCCGAAACGGCCGACGCAGTAATCGGATTCGACGATCGAAACGATGCGCACGTCGTCGATCAGAATCGTCTTGGTCCAGCCGGAGCAGAGCACTTTGACGTGATAGGATTGCCCGGCTTCGACGGTGAAATCGGTGATTGTCGCCAGAACTTCTTCGCTCCGATGATTATCGGAGCTGTCGCTGTACGTGATCTTTTTGCTGAGAATCCGATCGCGGGAAATTTCCAATTCGTAAGTCGTGTTGCCGTCCCATCTCCGGTACTGAATGGAGAACAGAGACCATTCGCCGGAAGTCCATTCGTCGATCGTCAGATCGAATTCCAGCACGATTTCCGTGTTTAAATCCTGATCGCCGAATATGAACGAAGTGGCTTGCGTGGAACCGTCGCTGACGATGGCGTTTCCTTCCTGCGTCAGGGCGCCTCCGATGTCTTCGGCGCGGTCTTCCAGCGTGATGAGTTTGCCTCTGAGCAGATGAACGGAATCGCCGTCGATTTCGGTCTCGCCGTTTTCGTCGGCATAGTATTGATCGCAATACGCGCAATGATAATGTTCGACGACGCCCGGCGCGGTTGCTGTCGGCGCGACGCTTTCGACGTGGTCGAGTTGATGACCCAGGGCGGCCAGATCCAATGTGGTCAGATCCGAAATTTCGTTTGTCCCCGCATTGTCGGCGAAATGCTTTCCGCAATCCGAACAGGTGTAGTATTCGGCGCGTCCGCCGTCGGTGCAATTCGGAACGACCGCGTCGGTTTTGACTAACGTGTGCCCTTTCGCAGGCACTTCGCCGTCCACATAGGAATCGCCGCATGCGCACGTATACGTGGTGAACCCTCCTTCCGTACACGTCGGTTCGGTAACGACCGATTCGTAGGCATGGACGTGAATGGAAACGGACGTTCCTTCGGAAGAGGCGGCTTCGCTTGAAGAGAGGATTTCCTGTGACGAGGAAATTCCGTCGGAAGACTGGATTTCGCTCGACGGGGTTGTCTTGCCGCTACAACCGGTCATGGCGAAAAGAAGAACCAAAGGGAAGAGATGAGTGAATTTGCTGTGATTTTTCATGGTAAACGACTCCTTTATATCCTTATCATATACCAAGCGGAAGGCAATTTTCATCCGCCATTTTTTTCCATTTCGACAAAAAACGCATATTTCCGATTCAAGAATCCGCGAACCTAATAAGGAAGCATTAAAATATCTAAAAAAATTTGTAATCGCTTACAAACAAATACAAAAAACGTATAGCGATCGAAAAAACGAGGATAAATACGGGATCGTTTTTCGAGGACGCATCGGTTACAGGCTTGAAAAGAGAATCGATAGCCTGTTTCTTCGCACGGAAAAAGAAACGAAAATCTTCCGAATGCAGTTCCCGGAAAAAGAAGAGAGGCATTCTTTTCTTTTTTATCGATAGAAATTTATCCGTTTGTTCGTCGTATCTTTTTGGTTTTATGGTATAATGGTTACGCATAGGAGATTGGAAGATGAATAAGTTTATGAAATGCGCGATCCGGGAAGCGGAAAAAGGAATCCGAAACGGCGAAGGAGGACCGTTCGGAACGGTTATCGTCAAGGACGGAAAGATCATCGCCAAAGGGCACAATCAGGTTGTGAAAAACAACGACGCGACCTGTCACGGGGAAATGCAGGCGCTGAGGAAAGCGTCGAAAAGGTTAAAGAACTTCGACCTGTCAGGGTGCGAACTCTATACGACGGGCGAACCTTGCCCGATGTGTCTGGGTGCGATCCTCTGGTCGAACATCGATAGGGTCTATTACGGGTGCAATATCGAAGATACCGAGAAAATCGGATTCCGCGATAAAAAGTTTTACGCTTTCAGCGGCGAAAAGAAAGCCGAATTCGTTTCGGAACTGGATCGGAACGAGTGCCTGAAACTCTACGAAGAATATCAGCGCATCGATTCAAAGAAGAACTATTGAGGGCGAGCGATGAAACCGATTCATTATCTGAAAGAAAACGGAACGATCGCGCTTGTAGCGCCGAGTTTCGGCTGTGCTTCCGATCCGTATAAAACGCGTCTGGAAGCGGCGATCGCGAATTTTAAGGCCGACGGATTCCGCCTGATCGAGGGAGAGAACATCTTTCTCAGCCGGCATAAAGTGCGAAGCAATACCGCGCGGAAATGCGCGAAAGAATTCATGGAGCATTACCTCAGTCCCGATTCCGACGCGGTGATTTCCGTCGGCGGAGGCGAATTGATGTGCGAGATCTTGCCGTATATCGATTTCGGGAAAATCCGAAAAGCGCCGCATAAATTCTTTATGGGTTTTTCCGACAATACCAATCTGACCTATACGCTGGCGACGATTTCGGAAGTGCCGACGATTTACGGACCTTGTTTTCCTTCCTACGGGCTGAAACCGTACCGCTATCACGTGGAAGACGCTTTGAATCTGCTTCTGGGAAAGACGAAGATCACGCGGGGATATCCGTACTGGGAAAGATACGGAACATCGGGGGAAAATCCGCTGGAAGAGAAGAATTATTCGGAGAAAAAAACGCTGAGAATCTATCCGAACCGGCCTGTCGAAGCGACGGGGAGACTGCTGGGAGGCTGTCTGGATTGTCTGGTTACCCTCTGCGGCACGTCGTTCGACCGGACGAAAGCGTATCTGGAAAAGTATCGGGACGACGGATTCATCTGGTTTCTGGAAGCCTGCGATCTGAACCCGGTCGGCATTCAGCGCGCCTTGTTTCAACTGAAAGAGGCGGGTTGGTTCGACCATTGCCGCGCCTTTCTTCTGGGAAGACCGCTCTGCTATCGGAAACGCGTGTTCGGCATCACGCACTACCGGGCGATCAAAGAGGCTCTGGGAAGTTTGCGCGTGCCGATCGTGATGGACGCCGATCTGGGGCATTTCGCCCCGTCGATGCCGATCATCACCGGCGCTTTGGGGACGCTCAAAGCCTTTGGCAACGACATTTCGATCGAATATCCGGAAATCTGAGCGGTGAAAGCACTATCATTACTGAATGAGTGAAAAATTATCGATAAAAAAATATCGATATGATATATTGAATCTGTATCGGTTGAAGCCGAGAAAGAAAGGAGACTAACATGGGAGACAATATTTCGACAAACACGCGGAATCGGATACCGCTTTATCTGGACTATCTCAACAAGATCGACAAAGAAGGCCAGAAAACGATTTCTTCCGGCGCGATTGCAACGGCGTTGGGATTGGGAGAAGTGCAGGTCAGAAAAGATCTGGCGTCGATTTCTTCTAACGGAAAACCGAAGATCGGATACGACGTTTTGTCTTTGATTCACGATCTGGAAAACTATCTGGGATATCGCGATCTGGACACAGCGGTGATCTTCGGGGTCGGAAAACTGGGCATGGCGCTTTTGGATTATCCGGGATTCAACGATTGCGGATTCGACATCGTTCGCGGATTCGACGTCGATGCGCGGAAATTCGGGCTTTCGGAAACGGGAAAACCGATTTCGGACAACCGCGATTTCGTGGAATTCAACCGTGAACACGGGGTCAGCATCGCGATCCTCTGCGTTCCGGAAAGCCACGCGCAGGAAGTTTCGGATTTCGCTGTGCAGAACGGCATTCGCGCGATTCTCAATTTTGCGCCGATCCACCTGAACGTACCCGACGGCGTCGTCGTCAAGAGCGAAAATCTGGCTTACTCGTTAGCCTTGCTTTCGATCGAACTGAAATCGAAAAAATAGTTTTTCAGGAGGAGATATGGTCAGAGAAATTATTGACAGTGTAGAAAAACTCGAACGAGCCGTCAAGCGTTTAAAAGAGGCTCAAAAGCAATTTTCCACGTATTCTCAGGAACAGGTGGACAAGATCTTTCTCGCCGCGGCAACGGCGGCGAACAAAGAGCGCATCCGATTGGCGAAACTGGCGGTCGAAGAGACCGGAATGGGCGTCGTCGAAGACAAAGTGATCAAGAATCACTATGCGTCGGAATACATTTACAACGCGTATCGCGATACGAAAACAGTCGGCGTCATCGAAGAAGACAAAGCATACGGAATTCAAAAAATCGCCGAACCGATCGGATTGGTCGCGGCGGTCATTCCGACCACCAACCCGACTTCGACCGCGATTTTCAAGACGCTGATCTGTCTGAAAACGCGGAACGCGATCATCATTTCGCCTCACCCGAGAGCGAAAAAATCGACAGCGGAAGCGGCCAGAGTGGTTCTGGAAGCGGCGGTTGAAGCCGGCGCGCCGGAAGGCATCATCGACTGGATCGACGTGCCTTCGTTAGATATGACGTCTCTGGTGATGAAAGAAGCGGACATCATTCTGGCGACGGGAGGTCCGGGTATGGTTCACGCCGCTTATTCCAGCGGAAAACCGGCGTTAGGCGTCGGCGCGGGAAATACGCCGGCGATCATCGACGAATCCGCGGATATCGTTCTGGCCGTCAATTCGATCATTCATTCCAAAACATTCGACAACGGAATGATCTGCGCCTCCGAGCAGTCGGCGATCGTTCTCGATTCGGTTTACGCTCCGGTCAAAAAAGAATTTCAGAAGCGCGGGTGCTATTTCCTGAACGAAGAAGAAAAGGAAAAGGTCCGGAAGACGATCATCATCAACGGCGGACTCAACGCGAAGATCGTCGGTCAGAAAGCGTCGAAAATCGCGGCGTTGGCCGGCGTGAACGTGCCGGAAGAGACCAAGGTGCTGATCGGCGAAGTCGAATCGGTCGAACTGAGCGAAGAATTCGCACACGAAAAACTCTCTCCGGTTCTCGCCCTCTACCGCGCGAAAGACTTTTCCGACGCTTTGGACAAGGCGGAACATCTGATCGCCGACGGCGGATTCGGCCATACCTCGTCGCTGTATATCAACGTGAAAAGCGGTCAGGATAAAATAGCCGAATTCGAGAACCGCATGAAGACGTGCCGGATTCTGATCAACACGCCGTCGTCGCAAGGCGGAATCGGCGATCTGTACAATTTCAAACTGACTCCGTCGCTGACTTTGGGGTGCGGTTCCTGGGGAGGGAACTCGGTCAGCGAAAACGTCGGCGTCAAGCAATTGCTGAACATAAAAACCGCCGCGGAAAGGAGAGAAAATATGCTGTGGTTCCGTTGCCCGGAAAAAGTTTATATCAAGAAAGGTTGCCTTCCGGTCGCCCTTCAAGAGTTGAAAACGGTGATGCACAAGAAAAAAGCCTTCATCGTCACGGACTCTTTCCTGTTTAAAAACGGCTTTACCCGTTGCATAACCGACCGGCTGGACGAAATGGGCATCGTGCATACGACTTTCTTCAACGTCGAACCGGATCCGTCGTTAAAATCGGCGAAAGAAGGCGCGGAGGCGATGCGGCAGTTCGAACCGGACGTCATCATCGCTCTGGGCGGCGGTTCGGCGATGGACGCCGCGAAAATCATGTGGGTGCTTTACGAACATCCGGAAGTTTCGTTCCAGGACATGGCGATGCGCTTTCAGGATATCCGTAAGCGGATTTACACCTTCCCGCATATGGGCGACAAAGCGTATTTCATCGCTGTGCCGACCTCTTCGGGTACCGGTTCAGAAGTGACTCCTTTCGCGGTCATCACGGACGAAAAAACGGGAATCAAATACCCTCTTGCGGATTATGAACTGCTTCCGAAAATGGCGATCGTCGACGCCGATCTGATGATGAGCGCGCCGAAAGGACTGACGGCCGCTTCCGGAATCGACGCGGTTTCGCACGATCTGGAAGCCCTGGCTTCGATGATGGCGACCGATTACACCGACGGATTAGCGATTCAGTCGCTGAAAATGATTTTTGAATATCTGCCGCGCGCTTACCGCGACGGTCAGACGGACGTGGAAGCCCGGGAGAAAATGGCGAACGCCGCGACCATGGCGGGTATGGCTTTCGCCAATGCCTTCCTGGGAATCAATCACTCTCTGGCGCATAAACTCGGCGCGTTCCACCACATCGCTCACGGTATCGCCAACGCGCTGGTGATCGAGTATGTTCTCCGATACAACGCCAGCGAAACGCCGGTGAAAATGGGAACATTCCCGCAATACGACCACCCGAATACGCTGAGAAAATACGCGTCCGTCGCCGAAAATCTCGGACTGAAAGGAAAGAACGATCAGGAATCGTTGGAGAACCTGATCGCCGCGGTGAACCGGCTGAAAGAGGAGATCGGCATCAAGAAAACCATTCGCGATTACGGCGTGGACGAAAAGGATTTCCTCGATACGCTCGACGAGATGACGGAACAGGCGTTCGACGACCAATGCACCGGAGCCAATCCGCGTTATCCGCTGATGAGCGAATTGAAGGAGATTTATCTCAAAGCCTATTACGGCGCTGATTATAAAGGAGAAAAATAATGGAAAAGGAAAACATCATTTCGGTCCGACCGACCAAAGTCGTCTATCGAAACGGAGATAAAATCGTCAAGTCTTTCGTCGAAGGATATCTTAAATCCGACGTCCTCAACGAAGCGTTGAATCAGGCGAGAGTGGAAGAAATCGGGCTCAACATTCCGAAAGTGATTTCCGTCGACGTGATCGACAACCGCTGGACGATCACTTCGGAGTATATCGAAGGCGAAACGCTCGATTCCCTGATGCGGAAGCATCCGGAAAAAGAGGAGGAATACCTTCAACTGATGGTGGATCTGCAATTGGACGTCCTATCCAGAAAATGCCCGTTGCTCCACAAATTGAAAGACAAACTGAGACGGAAACTCAAAGAGACCGCTTTCGACGATACGGTCAAATACGATCTCAACACGGCTTTGGAGGGAACGCCGAAACACGATAAACTCTGTCACGGCGATTTCAACCCGTCGAATATCGTCATCACGGAAGACGGTAAAAAGTACATTCTGGACTGGGCGCACGCGTCGCAGGGAAACGCATCGGCCGACGCGGCTCAATCCTATCTGATCCTTTACCTGAACTACGGCGGAATCATGGCGGAAAAATACCTGAATCTGTTCGTCGCTCAATCGGGAATCGCCAAGAAGACGATTCAGAAGTGGCTTCCTGTCGTCGCTGCAGCGAAAACGCTGAACTGTCAGGAAGAGGAACTCGATTTCCTGAACCGTTGGGTGAACGTCGTCGAATACGAGTAAAATCGATTTTACCGCACGGTGAGATAAGAGGATAAACGAAGAGGCTGTAAAGAAAAGGAATTTGAAATACAGCCTCTTTTTTGATCCCTATCGTCTGTTTTGGCGGAAAAAGTCGCCCGCATGAAGAACGGCGCAAGGAAGATAGAAACGATCATACGATGCGTTCTTACAACGATTTTCAGTTCAAGTTCATCGCAAAAAATGTAATAAGATGACAAAAGTTCGTTAGGAAAAGTGTTGCCGAATGACGAAAGTTCGTTGATAAAATGGGATTCATGATTGAAAAAAGATTACATTTTACGTGTATAATAGAATCGGATTCGGAGGTGCGTTACCTTGTATAGATTAGCGATTGAAAAGTTATATGAATGGAAAAGAAGCGCCAAGCGCAAGCCCTTGATTCTGAAAGGGGCAAGACAGGTTGGAAAGACGTGGTTGATGAAAGAGTTCGGCAAGCAAGCCTATGAGAAAACGGTCTATATCAATTTTGACTCCAATTCAAGGATGACGGAATTGTTTTCTTCCGATCTTGAAATCAGAAGAATTCTGATGGGATTGGAGTTGTATTCCGATGTCCGAATCACGCCCGGGAACACGCTGATCATTTTTGACGAGATACAGGAAGTTCCCCGTGCTTTGACAAGTTTGAAATATTTCTATGAAAATGCACCCGAATATCCTATCATTTGTGCCGGGTCTTTGCTTGGAATCGCCTTGCATCAAGGCACATCGTTTCCCGTGGGAAAGGTCGATTTTCTCAATCTATACCCGCTTTCTTTTAAGGAATTTCTTATGGCTGTGGGTAAGGGAAAATATGTGGATCTGATGAATTCCGGCGACTATGCAATGATGACGGCATTCAAACAGGATTTGATCGACTCGTTAAAGCACTATTATTTTGTCGGCGGCATGCCCGAAGCGGTTTTGTCCTTCGCTGATGAAAAGGATTTTGATGAGGTTCGCAGGATACAAAAAAGGATTCTTGAAGCCTACGAACAGGATTTTTCCAAGCACGCCCCCAACGAATCGGTTCCTAAACTCCGCATGATCTGGAACAGCATTCCTTCACAACTTGCAAAGGAAAACAAGAAGTTTATTTATGGTTTGGTGCGTGAAGGCGCAAGAGCGAAGGATTATGAAAGTGCAATGATGTGGCTGACCGATTGCGGACTCGTTCACAAGGTAAACCGCGTAAGCGTGGGGCGCCTTCCGTTGAAAGCGTACGAAGATATCAAAGCATTTAAGTTGTTTGTATTGGACGTGGGTCTATTGGGGTGCATGGTCGGTCTGAGCAAAAAAGTATTGCTCGACGGGAATGACCTTTTTGTGGAATTCAAGGGCGCTTTGACCGAGCAGTACGTGCTTCAACAATTGGTTACCCATTCCGAATGGAGCATGTATTATTATACCAACGATAACGGGAGTTGCGTAGTCGATTTCCTCGTGGATACAGGTGAGACCGTCGTTCCCGTTGAGGTAAAGGCGGAGGTCAATCTTCGCGCGAAAAGCCTCAGAATGTACGTGGAAAAGTACTCTCCCGTAATGGCTGTCAGAACATCCATGCAGGATTATAAAAAGGAATCCTGGCTCGTCAATTTTCCGCTTTACGCCATCGAAAATCTGACGAAAGAAGGGATTTGATAATCCGGAATAAAGTCAAAAAGAGAAGAGCGATCGTGCGATAAGCAGAAAATCATCGTGAATGAAATGAATGCAGAAAAGCGCGACAGAACGATGAAAACAGGACCTCGTCGGAAGTCCTGTTTTTGATTGATTTGTTTCTTCATTATTGCCAACAAGTTTGCTTTCGTTAATCCCGGTTTTCGATGTGAATTTCATCGCCGTCGACATTGATCGTAAAACTCTTGTTCTTGATTTTTTCCGTTAAATCTTCCACATCGTCATCGTCTTCGATATCCGAGATGTGAATCTTACAGTCGTCGCCTTCGATGCAGATCGAAGGATCTTTCCGGTGAATCCAGTCGTCGATGGGATTCACCAGAATGTAGTACAGCGGAATGGTGAGAAAGAGGAACCAGTAAGGGTGCCATAAGTGATGAACCATGCCCAGATACAGGTACAGCGCGACGATGAGAATCGGAAAGCCGAATTCGGTGAATTTTCTTTTATAGATCGCTTCGATTAGGGTCGCTACCAGCGGAATGAGGAAGAAGAGAATCCATGCCGTATGCCATTGTCCCAGAAAGATGCCCAGCAGAATGTAAGCGATGACCGTTCCGATCGCCACCACGCCGTTGATCGTATTTTCGGCGTAACGAAAGGCCTTGCTCTTTTTTTTGTGCCTGAAACGAATCCCTTTTGGCGAGATATCCACGTGTTCGTCCTTCTTATGGTCGTGGACGTGGATTCCGTCCCACCCGACGTGAACGTGCTCTCCCTCTTTGGAGAGAACGTCGATGCCTTTCAGGCTGATCTGTACGTGATCGCCCTCTTTCTTCGCGTCGGCGTTTTCCGTTTCTTCTTTTCCTTTTTCTTCCTGCTCCTGCTTGATTTCTTCGATACTCTGATCGGTGGAAAGCAATTCGTCGAGCGAGATGCCGTAGAGTTTGGCCAGACAGATCAGGTTGTCGGTATCGGGGGAAGATTCCGCGCGTTCCCACTTGGATACAGCCTGGCGGGAGATTCCCAGCGCGTCGGCCAGTTGTTCCTGAGAGTAACCTTTTTCCTTTCTCAGTTTTTGCAGGCGGTTTGCGATTTCGATGTTCATAAACTTTATCTCCTTTTCTGGTTACTATTGTATGGGGTTCGCCTCGGTTGCGACCACCGATTTTAGGTTGAATTTACAGAAAAATTCCGCAACTAAGGGTTGCATAAGCCTATTTTACCTCTTTTCCGGCGGCATTACCTCTTCTTTTTTGCATTTTCAGAAGAAAAAAACTGCCTTTCATAAAATCAGAGACTGCCGAGAGTTTTTTCTTGTATTGAGCCTGAAAAAGTAGAATAATACCCTTGTATAAACGGAGATAGAAGAGATGAAAGATAACGGTTTTCGCGGATTGCTGGTCGACGATTCAGAAAAGAGCAGAGTCATTCTGACGGGAATCCCTTACGACAAAAACGCTTCGATCGGAAAAGGCGCCTCGGAAGCCCCGTCGCGGATACGGGAACTTTCCCGCTATTTCCCGCCTTTGACGATGGACGGCGCGGATATTTCGGCCTGTAAGATTTTCGATCGGGGAGATATCGTCTGTGAGGAAGAGGACTGCTCAACCTACTTCCGCCGGATCGAAGAGGAAGTCTCTTCGACCTTGCGAAGCGACAAACTGAATCTTTTCATCGGTGGCGATCATTCGGTGGCGATTCCTCTGGAAAAAGCCTTTCTCGAATTTGCCCGAAAGCATGGGAAAAAAGCGGGAATCATTCACATCGACGCGCATCCGGACATCTGCGACGTTTACGAAGGGAGTTCTCTTTCGCACGCCTGCCCGATCCGTAGAGCGATCGATCACGGATATGAGAAGTCGAAACTGCTTCTGATCGGAATGCGGGGTTACGAATTGCAGGAGACGGCGTATTTCAGGCAAAATCCGGAAATCGAAGTGTATCCGTCTTCGTTCATTCTGAAAAACGGCGTTGAGACGGTTTTACAGCGGATCGAAGAGAAGTTCGACGACGATGACTGGATTTATCTTTCTTACGACATCGACGCCAACGATCCGTGTTTCGCGCCCGGAACGGGAACGCCCGAGCCGTTCGGATTGCATAGTCTGGATGTGTTGAAGATCATTCGCCATATTTTCAGAAAGCAGAATGTCGTCGCGATGGATCTGGTGGAGATCGCTCCGCCTTTGGACAAGAACGATCTGACGACGTGGCTGGGCCTTAAAACGCTCTATGAAATTTTTGAAATTCTGATCGACGGGAGAAGTCAACGATGAAAAAGCATTTTATGTTGGATTGCTACGGCGCCAATCAAAACCAACTCAACGATATCCGGCACATCAACGATCTGTTGAATCAGTTGGTGTACGCTTTGAAACTGAATCCGGTCTGCCCTCCGCAGTTAATTCCGTATTATTACGGAAAAGTCAAAGAGGACATCGGCATTTCCGCCTTTATTCTTTTGGAGGGCGGGCACATCACGATGCATACTTTTCCGGTACGCGAATGCTATTTCGTCGATATCCTTTCCGACGGCGATTTCGATGAAACGGCGGCCAAAGAGTTTCTTTTCAAGGAGTTGCCGTATCAGGAAGAAAAGTCGATCTTCAACGTCAGAGATCGGTCTCAGCGGAAATTTGAAATCCTTCCTTACGATTCGGGTTGCGATTTCGGTCCGCATCTGATGAACGAAATCAAGGTGAATGCGGTTCCGACGATGGAAACGATGTTCGATTTTCTCGAACAGTTGGTTTTCAAGATCAATATGGATCCGATCACTCGTCCGTATGTGCTGAAATCGACGCCGAAAAAGCCGAAATATCTTTCGGCAATCATCGTGATCGCCCAATCGCACATCGCACTGCACTATCAGTACAGAACCAAGACCATTTTCGCGGATATCTTTTCCTGCGCGCCTTTCGATTATTCCAACGTCAACGAGTTGTACAAGCCTTTGGGGGAAGTCGTTTCCGACGAACTGACCGCGCGGGGAACCAAACACATCTATAAAGTGAAATCTTCCGTCTCGAAAGATTCGCTTCACGCTTCGATGCGCTGGCAGAAAGCCTTGAAGAAAAAGTGAATCAATCCTGATGTTCTTCAAAATCGGCGTCGATCACTTCGCCGTTTGAAAAGGAAGAATCGTTCAGTTGCCGGTCTCCGGCTTTTTTTTCATTCTTGCGGCTGAACAGCAGTTCGATCAGATCGAAGAGTGCGTCGGCGAGCAGGAAACCGCCGATCAGGTAGCCGATCATCTTCTGCCCGTTGAAGACGAAGAGGAGAATTCCGAATACCAGATTGACTAAGCCGGTGATCAGATTGACCAGATAAAGATTTTTGAAAGGTCGGAGAGACACGGAAAGAAGAATGCGGGAAGTTCCCTGCACGATCAGAAGAATGCCGACGACGACCGGGATCATTTTACCGAGAAAGTCGTTCAGAATGACGACGGGAATTCCGATGAGAATGAACAGAATTCCGAAAACGAGAAGATCGGAAGAACGGATTTTTCCGAAGAGATAAACGAGAATCTGAACCAGACCGAGGAGAATGAGCACCGCGCCGAAGACGTAAATGATGAAATTCTGAAATTGGGTCGGAAAGAGGACAAAGAGAAGTCCCAGGACAAACTCGACGATGAAGCCGACGAAAGATTTTAGCGATTGTTTGTTTTTCATATCAAAAGTCCTTTCTTGATTTTCCATTTTATTCTATTCTTTGCAGAGTTGCAAACGATTTACCCGAAGTTCACCTTATTTTAACTTGATTTTAACTTTGTCGCGGTAAAATATACGAAACAGGCAAAGGAGGAAGACATATGCGGAAGATATGCGCGAAAATCGGATTGGCGGGACTGCTCCTTTTATCTCTGGCGGGCTGTTCCGTATCGGAAAAGAGAGAAGAAAAAAAAGAAGTGGTCACGGTGCAGGTTCAAAACACGCTGAGCGAAAGTTCGCTGACGGAAGTGATCGAAAAAGTCAAACCGTCCGTCGTCGACGTCTATTCTTACGGGGACACTTTCACCAGCGCTGGATCGGGAGTGATCGTATCTTCTTCCGACGAGGGATATTATATCGTTACGAATCATCACGTGATCGATGAGGCGAAAGAATTTGAAGTCGTTACGTACAACGACGTGAATTCCTGCACGTACGATGCGATTTTGATCGGGAGTTCTCCGACGAACGACATTGCCGTTCTGAAAGTGACGACCGACGAGGAATGGACGGTGGCGACTTTCATCGAGGATTCGTCCGAAGTCAAGGTCGGTCAGGAAGTGATTGCCATCGGAAATCCGTTGGGAATTCTCGGAGGAACGGTGACGCACGGCATCATTTCCGCGAACGAAAGGGAAGTCTATGTCGAGGATATCGGCTATATGCGTCTTTTCCAGACCGACGCGGCGATCAATTCGGGGAATTCCGGCGGCGCGCTTTTTACCTCCGACGGAGTGCTGATCGGCATCGTCAATTCCGGTTACAGCGATTATGAAGGGCTGAATTTCGCCATTCCCGCGAATACGGCCAGAGCGTGCGTCGTCTCTTTGACGGAAACCTATCATCAGAACGGAAATCAGTTGGGCTATGTCGAAGGAGAGACCCATTTGGGCCTTGAACTGAAAGAGGCCGCGCTGTATACCGACAATACATTCAGCCAACAGGCTGAAACGGTCTATGTGGCTGATGTGGACGAAAGCGGAGACGCCGCGAATTTTCTCATCAAGGACTACGCGTCCTTTGCGGAAGGAAAGTACAGCGAGTTCTACGCTTTGACCGCGATCGGCGACGAGAAGGTTTCTTCGGTCAAGGATGCGCAGAAGCGGATCCAGTCTTATTCGAGCGGAGAGACGGTTTCGCTGACATTTGAGGAAATCAAATATGCCCGCGTAGGCGGGGGATTGCTTTCCCAGAGCGTGTACTATCTCAGCGGGAATACGGTTGAACTGGATATTCCTCTGAGCCAATTCGTCTATGCGATCTGAAATTATCGCTTTTTGCAAGTAAAGTATTGATAAAATCGCCGAAAAAGCAGAAAATTTGAGTATGGCGAAGATAAGAAAGAGCAAAACGACTGCAACGGAAATTTCATCGGACGCTTACCGGAAAACCTTTAAAAAGAACAAGTGGTTTTTCTCGTTGGGCGCGGTCGGACACGATATGGTCTATTCGCTCGTCGTTTCCTATCTTCTGACGTTCGTGCAGTTCGGCTATCGGCTGAGCGTCCACCAGTATCTGGTCATTTCGTTATGCATCGGCGTTCTGGGACGAATCTGGGACGCGATCACCGATCCTCTGATGGGGTTAATCATACAGAAATGCCATTTTAAACTCGGAAAATACCGGCCCTGGATTTTCATCGGTGCCGTTCTGACCGGCATGTTTACCGTATTTTTATTCAACACGCAACTCGAAGGGTGGTCCTTTGTCGTCTACATCGTGGCGATGAATCTGCTTTGGGAAACGGCATACACGATCAACGATATCAGTTACTGGTCGATGCTTCCTTCTTTGTCCAGCGATACCAAAGAGAGAAATCTGGTTTCCACGATGACCTTGCTTTGCGCCGGTGCCGGTGGCGGCATCATTCAGGGACTGATCACGGTTTTTCAGACCGGCAATCTTTTGCGCGCCTATTCGTCCATCAGCGTCGTATCTGCGGTAGCCATCATCGTAACGCAGGGGCTGACGGCGTTTTTCGTCAAAGAAAAGCCTCAGTTGATCGACAAGGCGAATACCGACGTCTCCTTTAAAAAGATGTTTTCCATCATCTTCAAAAACAAACAATTGCTGGTTGTCGCGCTGGGATTGGGACTCTACGTGATCGGAAACGGGATTTTCGTGTCGTTACTGTACAATATTTACTACATCGAAATCGGGTATAACGGGGATATCTTCATCGTATTGGTCGTCTTCGCGTTCTTTTCGACGCTGTTGCAGATTCTGTTCCCGTATCTGAGCAAGGTGATGAGCAAGAAGAAAATCCTTCTGCTCTCTTCGCTTTCGTCGATCTTCGGGTATTTTCTGTTTCTGATCATCGGCTGGACGAACTGGCTGCCTTTCAATCTGATCACGATCCTGATTTCCGGCTTTTTCATCTATTCCGGAAACAGCCTGATCAATCTGGTTACGGTCATTCACATCACGAATTGCGTGGAATACAACGAGTACATTTCCGGCGAGCGGAACGAGGCGATCGTCTCGACGATCCGTCCGTTCGTCACGAAAATGTCGACGGCGATCAAATACGGCTTCACCAGCCTGATTCTGATCATCTCCGGCGTCTTTACGCTGAGTCAGAACGTCTCGACGATCGAGATTCAGAAAACCTACTTTTCAAAGATTTCCGATACGGAGGAAATGACCCGTTTTGAAGTTCAGAAACTCTATCTTTCCACGATTCAGACGTATGCGCTGGAATTGGAAGAACTGACCGACGAACAGGATCGGGAAACGCGCATGGAGCAGATCGACCGTTTTCTTTCTTCCGATCCGGTGCTTTCGCCGTATAAACTGGAAGCGGAATATCTCGGCAGTTGCGCCCTGATGTATCTTCTGGAAGACGAAACGGTTCTCGGGCAGATCAAGGACGTCGATCTCGGTCTTCTGTCAGAAGAAAAGGCGTATTCGCTGTCGATCACGGGGTATTATTTCGACGAAGAGGGAAACCGGATCCGTTACAATGCGGGCAATCAGTGCTTCAAGGATATCTCCGATCTCAAAGAGCGGGTCATGCTCCGCGCTTTGGCGACGATCCTTCCGATGCTTTGTCTCGGAGCGTGCTGGTTCGTTCAGGAGAAGTATTATATCATCGATGAGGCTTATTACGATCGGATGATCGGGGAATTAGAAGAAAGAAACAGGCAAAAGGAGGAATAAAAGATGAAAAAAAGCGATTTGAAGCGGTATGCCGAACTTCTGGTGAAAACCGGGGTGCATCTTCAAAAGGGACAGGAATTGATCGTCAACGTTTCTGTCGAACAGAAAGACCTGGCGCTGGAAGTCGTTTCTGAGGCGTACAAAGCCGGTGCGAAAAAAGTCACGCTGGAATGGTCGGCGCAGGAAGAAAAGAGACTCCGTTACTATTATCAGAGCGAAGAGATTCTTTCCGGATTGGAGAATTGGGAGATCGAAAGGCTGAAATTCCATGCGGAGACCTTGCCTGCCCGCCTTTACATCGAAAGCGACGATCCGGACGGTCTGGCGGGAGTCGATCAGAAGAAAGTCGCCCGCGCCAACAGGAAGCGGTATCCGTTTATCAAGCCGTTTGAAGATGCGATGGACAATCGATACCAATGGTGCATCGCCGGCGCCGCAGGGGAAAAATGGGCAAAAAAAGTCTTTCCGGACCTGCCGAAGAAACAAGCCGTCGATGCGTTGTGGAAAGCGATTTTTCAGACGGCGCGAATGGAAGGAAACGCGATGGAAAACTGGAAACAGCACAATGAAACGCTTTCTTCCAAAGCCGCATACCTCAATTCGCTTCATTTGAAGGAATTGCATTACCGCGCGGCGAACGGAACGGATCTGAAAGTCGGTCTGATCGATCGGGGAATTTTTATCGGGGGTGCGGAAAAGACCTTAGGAAGCGGCATCGTCTTCAATCCGAATATCCCTTCGGAAGAGATTTTCACTTCTCCGAAGAAAGGGTGTGCCGAAGGCGTCGTGTACGCGAGCAAGCCTTTGTCTTATCGCGGCGAACTGATCGAAAATTTTTCCTTTGTGTTTAAAGAAGGAAAAGTCGTCGAGGTTCACGCGGAAAAGGGGGAAGAATTGCTGAAAGAGATGATTGCGATGGACGAAGCGGCCGGATATCTTGGCGAAGCGGCGCTGATTCCGTACGATTCGCCGATCAACGATACCGGTCTTCTGTTCTATTCGACGCTGTACGATGAGAACGCTTCGTGCCACCTCGCTCTGGGCGACGGGTTTTCCAATTGCATCCGCGACTACGAAAAGTATACGCCGGAAGAAATCAAAGAAATGGGAATCAACGATTCGATGATTCATACCGATTTCATGATCGGAACGCGCGATTTATCGATCGTCGGCGTAACCGAAGACGGCAGGGAAATTCCGATTTTTACAGAGGGAAACTGGGCCTTTTAATACGCGGGGAAAAGAGCGATGTGGATTCTCGCGTCTGTTTTATCTGCTTTTTTCGCCGGAATAACGACGATTCTGTCGAAGTGCGGAATCCGGAACGTTCGTTCCGATGTGGCGACGGCTTTTCGGACGGCGGTCGTTTTGCTTTTCGCTTGGGCGATCGTGCTGATCACCGGCGCGTACCGGACGTTGAGCGACATCGACCTGAAATCATGGGTGTTTCTGATTCTCTCCGGGCTGGCTACGGGCGCGTCCTGGATCTGCTATTTTAAAGCGTTGTCGCTTTCAGACGCTTCCAAAGTGGCCGCGGTGGACAAGTCGAGCGTGGTCCTTTCTGTGCTGCTCGCCATTCTTCTCTTTCCCGACGAACGGACGAACTGGGGACTGAAATTGCTTTTTCTGGCGATCATCGCCGCAGGCACCTATCTGATGGCGGACCTCCGTTTCGGAAAGACAAAGGGAAATTCGGGACTGTTTTTTGCCGCTTTGTCGGCTCTTTTTGCCGCGGCGACTTCCCTGTTGGCCAAAGTGGGGATCGAAAACGTGGATTCCAACCTGGCGACGGCGATCCGAACCGGAGTGGTTCTGATCCTGGCGTGGCTGATCGTGTTCGCGCGGGGAGAAACCAAATACGTCAGGGATTTAAAGGGGAAAGACATTGTTTTTCTCATTTTGTCCGGACTGGCTACGGGGGCGTCGTGGCTTTGCTACTATTACGCGATTCAAAACGGACAGGTCAGTGTGGTCGTGCCGATCGATAAACTGAGTATTTTGATCACGGTTGTTTTTTCAGTGTTGGTTTTCAAGGAGAAACTCTCGCTCAAAGCGTGGCTGGGTCTGGCGCTTTTAATCGTCGGAACGGTTTTGATGGCGGTGCTGACTTAGCGGAACAGGCTTCCGATCTGTTTTCCGATCCAGAGGAAGAAATCCTTGATCGAGCGGAAAACTTTCACGAAGAAGCGGCCGATGCCGGCGAGGAATCCGACGGAAGAACCGGCGTTCTTTCGGACGGTCAGGTGGACGTTGATGTACGATTTATTGAAATTTTCGTCGTAACAGGCGATGACGACGTCGTAGGTTCCCGGATTTTGATAGTTTTCGTTGTACTTCGTATTGGCATATTCGACGATCGCGTAGTTTTTGGATTCGATCTGTTTGGTGTCCATCAGTTGTCGAACCATTTCTTTCGCGCTTAAATAGGCGGAATTGCTTTCCAAAGTCAGATAGACTTCGTCGATGAAGAAGACGGGGCCTTCGGAGTCCCTGACATGAACGGTAATCGTCTTTTCGGAAGTGTTTCCGCTGAAATCGACGGCGTAGATCGTGAACGTGTACGTTCCTGTTTTGGCGAAATTCATCGTGAAATCGTCGTCTTTGATTCCTTTTTCGCTGATGAGATGATTGTCGCTGATCGTAAAGAACCGATTCAGGATTTCATTCGCGCTTTTGTACTGATACGGATAGACGTCGATTTCATCGAAATCGCCCTGAATCGCCGGCGAAATATCGTCGTAAAATTCGACGGTAAAGGTCTGTTCGGCGAGGTTTCCGCTGGAATCTCTGGCGCGGAGAATCACGTTTTTGCTTCCCAATCCGAAGAAAGCGATCGATTGGTTTTCCGGCAAAAGGGAAAGGGTTTCGTCATAATCGTCGGTGATGTCGACGTATTCGTTGAGATCGACGGCCGCGCCGATTTCGCCGCATCGGGAAACGGGGATCCGGATTCTGGCGTCGCCGCTTCGGATATTGATGATCGGTTTGGTGATGTCGACCAGAAGAATCTTTAATGTCAGCGTCGAACGGTTGCCGAAGGAATCCTCGGCGAACAGATCGACCGCACATTCGCCCAGAGTTTTGTTTGCGATGGCTTCCAGATAGTTCCGGTCGGAATACGTGATGTCGACCGAAGCGTTGTCGCCGTAATCGAAGGCTTTGATGTTTCCGACGATTTCATCTAAGGGATACGGATTGGAAATGTTGCTCCGGAAACAGTAGGTTTCGCCGCCGTAATAGACTTTCGACGAGTTGACGAACGATCCGATAGTATGCGGCTGAAAGACGTAGTCCTGGTAATAGGTATCGCATCCGGAATGATCGTTCATCATGAAACGGACCAACCTGTGATCGGTTTCGGATTCGATCTGCACGTAAAAGTATTCTTCCCGGTCGATGCCGTTGATGACGAACGGATCGGAAAATCCGCTTAAATCGTATTCCAGATACAGAATGTTGTCGTAGAGATAATAATCGCAGTCGGGAAGTTGATCGAAAGATACGCCCATATCGCTGTCGTAGGTGTGCGTCCACGTCTTTTTCTGACTCGGGTCTTTGGCGTCGGCGAAAGTCGCGGACAGCGTGATTTCCGCGGCGGTCGGAAAGAGGCTTTCTTCAAATTCCAGCACGATGGTCAGATGCTTCGTGTCGGTCGGATTCAGACAGATCGAGTTGTGAAGCGCGAACGTGTTGGGTTTGAGTTCAAAGAGGGAATTGCCCAGAAAGTAATTTTCGGTTTCGTCCTGATACTGGCACATCTGAAATACGCCGTCGAGATAGTCGTCGGTCAGGGCTTCCGCTTTTTCCCTTTGACCCGAGGCAAAAGGGAGGGTAAAACAAAGAGATAAGATTCCAAGAGGCAAACGGTAGTCGGTTTTCATAAATTTCTCCTTCACACTTATCTAATCGCAGAAAAAAGCGTTTCTTCCCAAAAAAAGTTTTTTAAAATCAAAGGAACAAAATATTAAAATTTGCGTAATAAAAAGTTATAATGATTAAAGCATAGCGCTTGATCTTGGAGGTAGGTATGGAAGAGTTTAAAACGGTTCGGGAATTGTACGAGGCATATTTCTACGGCGATCATCTGGTTCTCGACTCCATCGACAATGTCGAACTGGAAGGCTGGATCCGGACCAACCGCGACAGCGGATCGATCGGATTCATCGAATTCAACGACGGAACGTATTTCCGCAATCTGCAACTGGTCTACGATAAATCGATCGCGAATTATTCCGAAGTTTCGCACCTTCTCAACGGAAGCGCGATCGACGTGAAAGGAAAGTTCGTCCTCACCGAGAACGCGAAACAGCCTTTCGAAATCCGGGTGACTTCTTTGACGTTAGAAGGAAGCGTCGACGCTTCTTTTCCGTTGCAAAAGAAAAGGCATACGTTTGAATATCTCCGGGAAATCGCTCATCTTCGGCCGAGAACGAATACCTTCAATGCGGTTTTTCGTCTGAGAAGCGTGCTTTCGATGGCGATTCACGAGTTCTTTCAGGATCAGGGATTCGTCTACGTGCATACGCCGATTCTGACGGGAATTTCCTGCGAAGGGGACAATATGTTTCATTGCGTGATCAACGATAAGGATCCGGAGAGTTATTTCGGGAAAACGACCCTGCTTTCCGGCTCGGGACAGATTCACGTTGAAGCCTTTGCGATGGCTTTCCGGGACGTCTATACGTTCGGGCCGACGTTCAGAAGCGAGAAATCCAATACGAAAAACCACGCCGCCGAATTCTGGATGATCGAACCGGAAATCGCCTTTGCCGATCTGGAAGACGACATGGAACTCATCGAGGATTGTCTCATCTACTGCATCCGTTACTGTTTTGAAAACGCACCGGAGGAGATGGATTTCTTCGACAAATACATCGACAATACCCTGAAAGAAAGGCTGAATCACGTGATCAATACCCCTTTCCGGAGAATGGAATACACGGACGCGATCGAAATTCTTAAAAAAGCCGTCGAAGACGGTCATCCTTTTGAAAACAGCGATATCCGCTGGGGACTCGATTTGCAGAGCGAACACGAAAAATACATCACGGAGCAAATCGTGAAAGGGCCGGTTTTCCTGATCAACTATCCAAGAGAAATCAAGTCCTACTATATGCGCGACAACGATGACGGAAAAACCGTCGCCGCATGCGACCTTCTGGTTCCCGGCGTCGGCGAACTGGTCGGAGGATCGCAAAGAGAAGAGCGCTACGACGTCCTGAAAAAGAAGATGGAAGAGGCCGGACTCGATTTGAAAGAATACCAATGGTATCTCGACCTGAGAAAATACGGCGGTTGCAAGCATGCCGGTTTCGGCATCGGCTTCGATCGGCTTCTGATGTACATCAGCGGAATGGAAAATATCCGCGACGTCGAGCCGTTCCCGAGAACGTACGGCAGGATCGACTATTGATCGGAGAGCGGCCATGGCGGTGGAATTGAAAGAATTCAACGACGAAGAAAATCTGAAAAAGAAACTTCGGCAGAAAAAAAGAATCCGGGGAGTGCTGATCGTCATCAACGCGCTTTTGCTGTGCTATTTTTCCTATCTCGTCATCGATACGATCGTCCGTTATGCAGTGGAAAAGAATCGGGTCGTCAACAGCGAGATCATCGCGCTGAACGGTCGGTCTTCGTCCAAATCGATGGCGTTGTACGAAGAACACATTTCGGGAAAGGTCGATGTCGCCGATTTCGCCCTTTACGGAAAATATCTGCTGACCGACGATACGCGGGTGGACGGCGAAAACATGCATTACGAAAGCGCGGTCTGGCTCGTCGACCTGTTGAGTTCGCCGTTTCTCGTGAGCGACAGTCTGAAATTCACTCTGGGCGAAAAACTGGATCAGCAGATCGATCTGTTCGCGCTGGACGAGGGCGATTATATGCTCTGCCGTTCCTTCGATATCGCCGAATCCAAAGGGGTCTGCTACCGGTTCACGGGCGAAAAACTGACCGAAACGACGGTGTATTCGTTCCCGGACGCGGACAATCACCGGAAAAAGATCACCGTCAAAGGAAAGGCGTCTTCGCCGGCGCTGATCGTCTCGGTGGAAAATGTCAATCTTCTTCCCAACGGTTATTACGATTTCGTCGTCATGGGAAAAGAGGAAGATTATCCGGCGTTCCAGGACAGCGCTTATCGCGTCCGTTACGTGGATACCTTGAAAGAAGCGTATCTGACGAATGCGAGTTACGCGCTGTGTCTGAGTGAGGAAGAGTCGATCGTCTCGTCCAATTACGTTTCTCTGGAAACGGAAAAATCCGATCGGATCGTTTCTTCTTCGGTTTACGGAAATCTCGATGCCGACAACGCAATCCGCGAATTGGGCGGGTATGTCTTTTCCGCCGGATACGGGGTCAGGGAAGAAGATACCGACGCTTCTGTCGCGGCGGCTTCAAGAGAGATCAAAACGACCGGCACGGAAGTGAGAAACGGAAAAATGACGTTGCGAATTCCGAAGACGACAGCATTGGAAACCATTGAAAATCTGTTGAGCATTCATCGATGAGGAGGAAGAAAAAATGGCAAAAGTTTTAATCGTAGGCGGAGCCGGTTACATCGGCTCGATCAACACGCGGTATTTTCTCGATCGCGGCTATGAAGTGGTCGTGGTGGATTCATTGAATACCGGCCACCGTTCGAGCGTGGATCCGAGGGCGAAGTTTTACCAACTGGATATCCGGAAAAAGGACGAATTGGCCGAAATCCTGAAAAAAGAAAAGGTAGACGCGGTCGTTCACTTCGCCGCTTTATCTCTGGTCGGGGTGAGCATGCAGGATCCGTTAGCGTATTTCGACAATAACGTTTACGGCATGATCGCTCTGTTGGAAGCCATGCAGGAGGCGAAGGTGAACAAGATCGTCTTTTCTTCCAGCGCGGCGACTTACGGCGAACAGGACAGAAGTCCTCTGACGGAAGACACCCCGACGAATCCGAGTTCGGTGTACGGGGAGACCAAACTGATGATGGAGACGATGATGCGCTGGTGCGACCGTTGCATCGGCATCCGTTACGTTTCTCTCCGTTACTTCAATGCCGCGGGCGCGGCGATGGACGGAAGTCTGGGCGAAGATCACAATCCGGAAACACACCTGATTCCTCTGATTCTCCAAGTGCCGTTAGGGAAACGCGATCACATTTCGGTTTATGGCGACGACTATCCGACCCGGGACGGAACGTGCATCCGCGATTATATTCATGTCGAAGATCTGGCTTCCGCGCACGTCAAGGCGGTGGAATACCTTCTCGCCGGTCATGAATCCGACATCTTCAATCTCGGTTCCGGTGAAGGGCAAAGCGTCAGAGAGATGATCGAAACGAGCGAAAAAATCGTCGGAAAACCGATCAAAACGGAGTATGAAGGGCGTCGCGCGGGCGATCCGGCCGTCCTGATCGCTTCCAACGAAAAGGCGAAAAGGGTTCTGGGGTGGCAGAATGAAAAGTCGTTGGAGGATATCCTCTCGTCGGCGTATCTGTTCCACACCAAACATCCGGACGGTTTAAAATAGAACGGCGTTTTCGCCATACGATCGGATAAAGGCACACGGAATGATCCTGCAAGTAGAGGACGGCAAAGAAAAAGAAGCGATCGCCCGGAGGATATTGGAGGCTTTGCCGGAATGGTTCGGCCTTTCAAAGGCAAGGGAAGACTATATTCGGGACAGCGTTCACTCCCTGTTTTGGACTATGAAAAAAGAAGAAAAGCCGATCGGTTTTCTTTGCCTTCGGAAAACGGGAAAAGATACGGTAGAACTGAGCGTCATGGGCGTATTGAAGGAATTCCACCGTCAGGGAATCGGCCGGCAGTTATTTCTTTCGGCCAAAGAAAAAGCGGTGGAAGACGGATTCTCTTTTATTCAGGTAAAAACCGTTCAAACGGGTCGATACGAAGAATATGATCGGACAAACCGATTTTATCAAAGTCTGGGATTTAAAGAATTCGAGGTCTTTCCGCGACTGTGGGGCGAAAAAAATCCGTGCCAGATTTACGTCATGTCGCTGAGATAAAGAAAAAAGGGCAAAAAAAAATCCGGATCGCCGGAAGATTTTTTCGATAAGTGGCTTTATTGGAGTTTCATTTCCAATCAGCCGGTTGTGCCGTTTCGGGACTCAAACCGAAGTTTTAAAGTCAAAACGGTCAGGGTATAAAGATTGGATAGCCGAATGATACGCGAGTATTACATCGGCTTCTCTTTATACTTACAAAGATTATATGCACATTCCGAAGAAAATGCAAATCTTTTTTTCATTTTTTTTCGATCGTTCAGGATTCTTTTTCGATGATCTTTTTCATTTCTTCGCTCGGCTCTTTGACGTGAACGCCTTTTGCCGCTAATTTCGCCTCTTTCAGCGCGTGTACGTCTTTCTTGAAATATTCCGATGAAAGCGTGAGGGTGCGGTAATTTCTCGCCAGATAGAAAATCGAACAGAGCAGGAAATGCACCGTTCCGTAGAGCATGCCCAGATCGAAGAGATAGGTCAGCCACGCTTCGATGCGGTTGAAGTAAAAAACCGGCGTTTTCACGATCTTCGGCCATTCCGCGAAAACGGGAATAAAACCTAAAAGGATATCGCCCGATTCCGACCAGTCCAGTTTGAAGGCCAGTTCGCGGGTGTAGAAGCCGATGAAATCGAGATTGAATCCCGCGACGCAGAGGTAGATGAAGATCATAAACAGGGAGAGCAGAAGGAAGAAAACCGGAAGACGGGCTTCAAAATAGAATTTTCTTCGGTTTTTTTCAAAGGAAACTTTCCGGAAGTGTTTTTTGTTGAGAATGACGTTGGCGTCGAGGAGGTCGTACATCGAATTGTCGACGAAATCGGCCTTCTTTTTCAGTATGTAGCGGATCAGTTTGACCAGATAGCCGAAAAGAACCAGAAGAATGATCAGCACCAGACAAAGCGCGATCAGAACGCGGCGGTCCGATTCGGAGAGTTTGATCAGCGCGTTCATTTCTCTTCGCCTCCTTCTTCATCGACGATCGGTTCGGAAGAAGCGATTTCCGGCGCAGAAGTCGGAGCGATCTGCACCGATTTCAGCACGCCGTTCTGGTCGGTCTGAATGATGATCGGCTGAACGACGGTCGTGACGTTCTTTTCGATGACCGGCGTGACTTCCGAAGATGTTTTTTCTTTTTCTTCGTCCTGATTCTGAATGTGCATTCGGGCAAGGCGATCGATCTTCATGCCTTCTTTCATGTCTTCGCCGGAAAAAAACAGAACCACTCGTTTAAAGAACATGTAAATGAAGACGAAAAGCGAAAAAACCGCGTACAGGGCCACGAAAGCCAGAATAAACGGAGACAGAATCAGATAGAGCAAGCCGAGACCGCAGGTTTTTAAAAAATCGAACATAATTCCAACCTCTCTCTTATTTTACCTATTTCGTCATAATTTATCAAACAATGCCGAAGTGATTTTGCTTTTCTTGATGCATTTCTGATAAAAGACGATTTCCAGAGAAACCAGGATCTGGCTGATCATCGGTAACAGGAAAAGATACGGCTGAAACGGCTTTTCTATCCGGGACAGTAGCGCAGCCATCGCGACAAGAGACATGACGTACAGAGGAATTTGAAGAGCGAGGACATCTTTTTTTCGATAAAAGGAGAAATTATAGTAAGCCAGAATGACGGCGAAATACGCGGAAATTCCTAAAAGGAGATAGCCGAAAGACGAGGAGAAGAACAGCACGACTCCCGTCGATGCGATGCAAAGAGATTCGAGGGTCAGAACCGTCAAAAACCGATTCTTTTTTTCGTTGAATTCCATATTCAGTTTTTTCAGTTCGTTGGTGATGATCAGATAGCAAAGGCAGGCTTCCATGAGCGAAAGCAGAAACAGAAACAGAAAATAGGCGTCCTGAAACGTCGTTTCGCTCAATCTTAAAAGGCGGGAAAGCGCCGATACCAGATCGACGGCATAGAGAAAATTGATGAGTTCCGTCGCCCCGATCTGCATGAGAAGCATGGCCAGTGCGTCGAGGAAGATGATGAAATACCCCTGCATGTAAATTTTGATCAGTTTTCCGAAGATCAGACCCGAAATTAACGAAGGAATGAGAATGAAAACCGCCAGTTGAATGTCGATGCAGGAAATCAGAAAGGTGGCGATGATGTAGATAAGGGCGTACTTCGCGTTGACTTTCGTGGCCACCAGAGCCGAGCAAAGCGGAAGAACCAGAACGAGAAGCAAGCCGATTCCGTCGATAAAATAAGCGATGAGAACGAGCGCCAGCGAGATTCCGCTCATCAGAGAGACGTAAGCGAGGGATCGGGTGTCTTCAAAATGATTCTTTTTCAATTGCATTCACCGAAAACATTTTACCACATTTTGAGATTTTTTACCCTTTTCGGCGAATCATTTGATAAGGAAGGAAGAATATGGACCTTTTGCTCAGATGGTTGTTGACTTTTTGGACGGTACTGTTGATTTATTTGCCGAAGCAGGCCGATGTTTACGATATCCGCGATCATCATGTGCGGATTTCGGAAATCGAAACGATCGAAAAAGAAACATACGCCGTTTTGTTTTATCTCCCGGATTGTTTCAGTTGCCGGGCGGTTCTCGATTACATTCTGCAAAGCCGCGTTTATCTTGTCGTCGATCTGTATTACCTGAACATGGGCGAAGAAGAATATCTTTCTTATCGGTCGGAAGAAAAAATCCTTTCCGCGCCTACGCTTCTGTCTGTTTCCGGTGCTGGTTGCACGCGGATCGAAGGTCTCGATGCGGTGCATCTTTATCTGGAAAAGATGATCGATCGGTAATTTTTATTATACATTTGCTTTTGATTCTCTTAAAATAGGAAAAGAAAAGGACGATACGATGGAAAAATTTGTCAGAATGCTGGAAGAAGGAAACGTGGAAGAAGCCTATTCCGGATTTAAAAAGATTTATGAAGAAGAAAAGAATATCTATGCGCTGTATTACGTGGCGATGATCGACATCGAATATCATCGCGACGCGGACGCGAAACAATTGTTTCGGAATTTTGAAACGCTGGCGCGTTGTTCGGAACGGGAAATCCGCGAAGCGGTTTATTCGCCGTTATTGTCTCTTTGCCTGGAAAACGAAGACTACGAACACGCGTATACCTATGCGTCGAAAGCACTCAGGGAAGATTGCGGAGGCTATTTCGTTTATCTTTCCTATGCGAAAGGGTTGTACTATGTCGAAAAAGACACTTCTTCGGAGGTGGAGGAGTACGTCGAACAGGCATTGGAAGAAGAAAATCTTTCCTTCGATCTGAAAGATCTGGCCTATCGTTTTCTGATCGAGTTTTACGCGGATACCGGTCTTTTTGAAAAAGGAGAGAGTCTGGTTCGTAAACTGTCTCTGACTTATCCTCGACACGATCCGATCGATTTTTTTGCTTTTCAGATCGAGATCCGGAAGAACTACGATCACCCTTCCGAAGAAATTCTCGAACGGGTGCTGGAAGGCGGATACCGGTTCGACGCGCTTGTGGAAATGTCGGACCTGTATTACGACAGAGGCGACTACGAAAGATGCATCCGCTGTCTGAAAATGATCCGCGAGATGAGCGAAGACCCTTATCCTCTGACCCGGCGGATCGCCATTTGCCATATTCTGATGAAAAAGTACGACGAAGCCGTGAAGATTCTCGAAAAAGAAAACATCGAAACAAACGCCGACGCGAATTATCTGATCGGCGAATCCTATTACTACAAAGGATATAAACAGGATTTTGCCCGGGCGATTCCGTATTATCTGAAAGCGTACGCGCTGAGAAAAGACGCCAATTCTTTGAAGTCGGCCTGCGACGTCCTTTACGAAGCGGGAAGCCCGGAAGAATTTAAAAAGTATCTCGACGAACTGGAAAAGGCCTTTCCGGAAGATCCGTATATTCATCAGTTGAAAGTCAAGTATTACCGGAAGAACGGCGAGTACGACCGGGCGATGAAAGAGATTGACCTGTCCAACAAAAGCGGAATCGATAAATCGAATTTCCACGACGAAATCTACGCCTGCGCAAAGAGAACGCGGGATTCGTATAAGTACTATCGGAAATACCTGCGGAAGAAGGACGATTGTTTTGCTTTGCTTCGCGCGTACTATTTCGGCGACTACGGATATCGGCTTTCGATGCGAAAGGTGAGAAAATATCTGAAAATCGCCGAAAACGAGCCGGAATTCAACTGCATGGACAGTCTGATCGGAACGATCGTGCAGGAAAAGGATCCGGCGAAGGCCTTGACGTTCTTTCAGAGGGGAGCGGCGCGCTACCAAAACGGAATCGACGCCTGCACGTGCAGCATCGGCTGTCTCTGCAATGCGTTATGGCGGGGAATCGGCACTGAGAAAAACACCGAAGCGGCTTTCGATCTGGCAAAGAAAACCATCGAGGAAAACTTTTCCGACGTCAGCGAAAATCTCGGCAACGTCTACGCGGAATGCGCGCTGGAACTGAACCGGGATCTGGAAACGGTTTTCGATTTTCTGGTAAAGAATCGGGAAAGAAGGTATTCGCTTTCCCGGCTGTTTACGATCATCAAAGTGGGGAAAGCGCTCGGAAAAGACGTTTCTTCGCATCGGGTTCTTTTTAAAAAGGCGCTGAAAAACGCCGGCCGGCGCGAAAAGAAATATTACAAGAACCACCCGGATACCTTCCTGATGAACGCCTACTGACGCAATAAAATAAAAAAAACAGTTTTTATTGTTCCGTATCTTTGCTATAATAAAAAATGTAGATCAAACTACAAGGTCTTTTACGATATTTGGCCGGACGGATTCCTGACCGTTCGCGCGAAATGGATATTTCATAAGGCTATACGATTTGTTCGCTTCGCTTTCAGTCGCGAAGTTTTAAAATATAGACTGAGCATAAGGAGGATAATGTATGCCGGATTACGGATGGATTATTCTTTGCGTTGTTTTATTTCTCATCGGCGGAGGCGTTTCGTATCTGATCGTTTCCTGGTACAACAGCAAGAACACCGACGGGTCGGTCGCCAAGGCGCGGCGGATCGTCGAAGACGCCAATAAGGACGCAGACGCGATCACCGAGCAGGCGGAAAACAAGGCCAAAAAGATTTTGGCGGACGCCGAAGAAAAAGGTCAGAATATAGCAAAACAACTCAAAGAAGAAGCAAAAAAAGAGGCGGCGGATTTAAAAATCGACGCCGAAAAAGAAATCAAAGAGAGAAAGATCGAACTGGCGAATCAGGAAAATCGGCTCAATCAGAGAGAGCAGAACATCGATCGGAGAGACAATGTGCTTCTCTCGAAAGAAAACGCGTTGGAAGAGAAACAGGAAGCCCTGCTTGCCCGTCAAAGCAAACAGGAAGAAGCGTTCCGAAAGAAAGAGGAAGAAATCCGGAACCGATTCGGACTTCTGGAAAAACGCAATCAGGAAATCGACGACGAACTGGCGAGAGTTTCGCAACTGTCGCTCGAAGAAGCGCGAAAGGAGGTCCTCAAACGCGTAGAGGATCAGATGAGTCAGGAAATCGCTGCTTACATGAAACAGAAAGAAGACGAGGCGAAGGAGGCCTCCGAGGGAATCGCGAAGAATATCATCGGTCTGGCGATCGACAAGTATTCGCAGGAAGTGATTTCCGAAAAAACGGTTTCGTCCGTCAGTCTGCCTAACGACGAGATGAAAGGCAGAATCATCGGACGGGAAGGACGAAATATCCGTACGCTGGAACAGATGCTCGGCGTCGACATCATCATCGACGATACGCCGGAAGTCATCACGGTCAGTTGTTTCGACCCGATCCGGAGAGAAACGGCCAGACTGGCTTTGGAATATCTGATCAAAGACGGAAGAATTCAGCCGGGAAGAATCGAGGAAGTCGTGGAAAAAGCGAAAAACGACGTGCAGAAATCGGTTCACGAAGCGGGAATCAACGCGGCTTTCAAACTCGGTCTGCCGCGGATCAACAAGGAATTGCTGGATTACGTCGGTCGTCTGAAATACCGGACGTCCTACGGTCAGAACGTTCTGGATCATTCGATTCAGGTCGCTTATCTTTCGGGCATCATGGCGAGCGAACTCGGACTCGATCAGAATCAGGCGAAACGAGCCGGCCTGTTACACGATATCGGCAAAGCCGCGGACTTTGAACTAGAAGGCAGCCACGTGGAAATCGGCGCGCGGTTGGCGAAAAAATACGGCGAGGACGACGTGGTCATCAACGCCATCGAATCGCATCACGGCGACGTCGAAGCCAAATACATCATTTCGCATCTGGTTTCCGCGGCCGATACGCTTTCCGCGGCGAGACCGGGAGCAAGAAGCGAGACGTTGGAAAACTATATCAAACGGATCGAAGCGTTGGAGTCGATCTGCAAAAGTTACGACGGCGTGTCTTCTTCGTTCGCGATGCAGTCCGGACGGGAAGTGCGCGTCATGGTCGTTCCGGAAAAGATTTCCGACCACGAGGCATATAAATTGGCTCGGGACATCAAGGACAGAATCGAAAACGAAATGACCTATCCGGGGCAGATCAAGGTTTCTGTCGTGCGGGAAGTACGGGCGACGGAAGTCGCTAAATAAACGGAGAGAGACTTCGGTCTCTCTTTCATCGTTTCGGGAGGTGAGCAAGTGAATATTCTTTTTATCGGCGATATCGTGGGCAAACTGGGGCGGGACGTCGCTTCTTACATGATCAACCGTTTAAGTGGTCGCCGTCCGATCGATTTCATCATCGCCAACGGAGAAAACGCCACGCACGGGAAAGGCCTCAACGAAGAGCATTTCAAAGAATTGCTCGAAGCCGGCATCGACGTGGTGACGCTGGGCAATCATTTCGCTTCAAAAAAGGAGATTTTCAACTTTATCGACCGTTACGATTGCCTGTTAAGACCCTATAACGTGCATGAATCCGTGCCGGGCATCGGAACGAATCTCTTTACCGTGAACGGAATCCGGATCCGGGTGACCAATCTGATGGGGCGTTCGTTCATGGCGATGCAGGTGGGAAATCCTTTCGACGATCTTCAAAAGATTCTGATCGAAGACGAAGGAAAATCCGATCTTCACATCGTCGATTTTCACGCCGAAGCGACCGGTGAAAAATATGCGCTGGCGTATGCCTTCGACGGACAGATTTCTGCCTTGTTAGGCACGCACACGCACGTGCAGACCCGGGACAACCGCATTCTGGAAAAAGGAACGGCGTATATTTCCGACGTCGGTATGTGCGGCCCTTACAATTCGATTCTGGGAACACGCAAGGAAGAAGTCATCACGAGAACGTGGACGGGATTACCTTCTCACTTCGAAATGATCGACCACGACGAATGTCTGTTCTCTGCGGTGGTTCTCGAATTCGACGACGCGACTTTCGAGTGCCTGTCGATCGAACCTCTGTACGAGATTATCGAAGAAGAGGAGTTATAAAACGTTTTTCCGGATCATATTTTTGATTAAAGGAGAACGGAAAAAATGTTACAACAAATCAAAGTTGCCTCATCGAGCAATGTCTCAAACGTTGCCGGGGCAATCAGCAATCTGATGCGCAATCAATCTTTTTTGGAGATTTCCACCGTTGGAGCCGGTTCACTGAACCAGGCGATCAAAGCCATCGCCATCGCCAGGGGCTTTCTCACTCCCAGCGGCATCGAAATCTACGTCATGCCGTCGTTCAAGGAGATCACCATCGACGGAAAAGAGAAGACGGCTATCAAGTTGCGGATCGAAAAGAAATAGAAAGGAAGCCATCTCCGGATGGGTGAAGCACTATGGCCAAAGAAGTTATCATCGAAGCATTGCCGGATCTGAAAGAAGCCAGCCGAAGAAGAAAAAAGCCGACGGAATTCGTCCGGGAAGAACTGATCGTTCCGACCCGGCTGAAAATGCTCGCTTCCGGAAAAACGTATTTCATTCGGACGTACGGGTGTCAGGCGAACGTGCTGGATTCGGAGAATCTGGAAGGGATTCTTCTGGAAATCGGCTATGAACGCGCTTCCGATCCGGCCGAAGCCGATGTCGTGATTCTCAATACCTGCGCGATCCGCGAAAACGCGGAAGACAAGGTATTCGGCGAAATCGGCTCTTTGAAAAAAAGAAAAGCGGAGAAAGAAGACCGCCTGCTTCTCGTCTGCGGTTGCATGGCTCAGCAGCCGCACATCGTCGAAAAGATCCGGAAAACCTATCCGCAGGTCGACATCGTTTTCGGCACGCACAACATCGTTCATCTGCCTCAGTTGATCCTGAACGCTCTGGAAAAGAAATGTCGGATCATCGAGGTTTTTTCGCGGGAAGGCGAAGTGATCGAGCGGATTCCCTGCCATCGCGAGGACCGGATCAAGGCTTTCGTCAACATCATGTACGGTTGCGACAAGTTCTGCACGTACTGCATCGTTCCTTATACCCGGGGGAAGCAGAGAAGCCGCCTGAAAGAAGATATTCTCGAAGAGTGCCGACGGCTGGTTTCTTCCGGCTATCAGGAGATCACTCTGCTCGGGCAGAACGTCAATGCCTACGGCAAAGACCTGAATTTGGGTTATGATTTCGCCACGCTGTTGAAAGAAGTCGCGGAAACGGGAATTCCCCGCCTCCGTTTCACCACTTCGCACCCTTGGGATTTTACCGAAGGCATGTTCGAGGCGATCGGGAAATACCCGAATATCATGCCGGCGATTCATCTTCCTTTGCAATCGGGAAGCGACGACGTTCTCAGGAGAATGGGGCGAAGATACACCGCGAAAGACTATCTCGATTTAGTCGGACGACTTCGCGCGCTGGTGCCGGGAGTTGCCATTTCGACGGATATCATCGTCGGTTTTCCAAATGAATCGGACGAAGATTTCCGAAAAACGCTCGACGTCGTGCATCGGGTCGGCTATGACGCGGCCTTTACTTTCATCTACTCGCCGCGGGTAGGAACCCCGGGCGCGACGATGGAAGACCACGTCAGCGCGGAAATCAAGCACCGCCGTTTGGAGGAACTCAACGAAGCGCTGGCGAAAGACATCGCCGAAAAGGCCGAAGCCTATGTCGGAAAGACCGTTCCCGTTCTCGTGGAAGGCGCGTCCAAGAAAAACGAAACGATGCTGACCGGGTACACCGACACCCAGAAGTTGGTCAATTTCAAAGGGAATCCCGCGCATATCGGGAAGATCGTTCCGGTTCGGATCAGGGAAGCGCACACCTATTCGCTGATCGGAGAAGAAGCCGATGGATAAAGAACTTCAAGCGTATCTGGATCGGTTCATCGAGGAATTCAAGAACGATCCCCTGATCCGGCAATACCTCCTGATCAAAGAGGAAATCGAAGGATCGGAAAGAATCAAAAAGATGGAAGAAGACCTGAATCAGGCGAAAAAAGATCTCGCCCTGTCGCTCGGGAAAGAAAACTACGAGGCGAAAAAAAAGACGTATCTTTCCTTGCAGAAAGCATGGGACGAAGACCCCCTGATCGTCAATTACGGCGTTCTGAAAGACGAAGTGGACGCGGTGATCCGTGAATTGAAAAGAGAACTGGATTTAAGGGAAAAGTAAGAGAAATCGACGGGAAATCCCGCCGATTTTTTCATGCGCCGCCGTTTCCTGCATATACTAGTGCTGAAACGGAGGAACAGCGATGTGCACGGCCGCGACATACAAGACGAAACATTTTTACTTCGGCAGAACGTTGGATTGCGATCAAACCTACGGAGAAGAAGTGACGATCGCACCGAGAAATTTTTCTTTCCGCTTCCTCTTTCAGGGCGAAATGAAAACACACTACGCGATGATCGGCATGGCGCACATTCAGGATCGGTATCCCCTTTACTACGATGCGATGAACGAAAAAGGCCTTTGCATCGCGGGATTGAATTTCGTCGGAAACGCCGTTTATTTTCCGGAAAAAGACGGCTTCGTCAATCTGGCGCAGTTTGAATTGATTCCGTTCCTTCTGGGTAAATGCGCTTCGGTAGACGAGGCGGAATCGTGGCTCAAAAGAATCAATCTCACGCCGCATACGTTCAAGGGATTTTCTCTCGCCGAACTTCACTGGATCATCGCCGATAAAAACCGGGCGATTACGGTGGAATGCGAAAAAGACGGAATCAAAATCCACGACAATCCGATCGGCATTCTCACGAATAATCCGCCTTTTCCGACACAGATGTTCCTTTTGAACAACTACATGATGCTGACGAATGCCTCTCCGTCAAATCGCTTTTCAGATCAGATCGATCTGAAACCGTACAGCCACGGCATGGGCGCTTTGGGACTTCCCGGAGACGGCAGTTCGTCGTCGCGTTTCATTCGCGCGGCTTTTCATAAAGTCCATTCCGTCTCCGGAAAAAGCGAAGAAGAAAGCGTCAATCAGTTTTTTCATCTGCTGGGTTCGGTGGAACAAGTCAGAGGAAGTTCAAGGACCGAAAGGAACCTCTACGAAACGACCGAGTACACCTCCTGTTGCAGTGCGGACAGGGGCATTTACTACTACACCACGTATTCCAATCACCAGATCACCGCGGTGAATCTGTTCCGCGAAGACCTGGAAGAGAAGAAGTTGATTTCTTTTCCGCTTGTAAGAACCGAATGGGTCCGCTACGAAAACGAAAGACCCTGAATAATGAAAAAAGGAGGTTTCCCTCCTTGAACGTCAATTGTAACGATCGTATTTTTCGTAGATTTCCTTGCGCCTTTTTGAATATTCGGCTTCGTTGATTTTTCCCTGATCGAAGAGGTCTTCCACTTCACGGAGTTCCTGACTGCGTTTTTCATAGATTTCAAAATAGGACAAATTCTCCTGATTTACGGTGTTTTGCTTTTCGTTGACGTCGATCACGTCGTCTTCCGGTCGGGAACGGTAATTGCTCCGTGCGTTGGTTTTCCTGAATTTTCCGTTATGATAGAACGGATTGTTTTTGAACTTGAAATAGAGGATCACATCATCGGCTAACATCAGGGCGAGACCGATACCGAGAAGAACGTAAATCACCCAACTTTGAATCGAAACGACGTAATGGCCTCCGGCTTCCTGAAAGCGGTTGGAAAAGACCGCGAGAAGAACGACGATGGCGATCGAAAAGATCGTCGTCAGAATATTCGCCCATTTAAGCCGGTAGAAGATCTGGTTGATTCGGAAACTCGCCGAAATGATCAGAAGGGAAAACACCAGATCGACGGTGATGAAATTGGCGAGGAAATAATAACAACGGTAGAGTTGAATGTGAATGTCCGAATAGAAACTGGTGGATAAAACTTCTTCGAGTCTTCCGATCGATATGCAGATGTACACGAGGAACAAGACATTGATCGCGATATTCACCAACGAACCCGCGATGGCCATCCACTTGAACTGTTTCATTCTCTTTTTTGAAATCATAGGCAGACCTCCTAATAAAATATTATAAGCAATTTTTCTTCAATAATATATCTTTATCTTTCCGATTTTCAAAATATGTCGGCAAAGGAAGGTCTTTTTTTCACAATCGGTTCATTCTCTTCCCGGTTTATTCATCATCGTTCGCTTATAAAAGGACAGCGAAGACACATAGCGTTCAGCGTTACCGTCGCACCGCCGGAGAATGGTCGTATTCGAACGGAGTGCCAAAACCGAATAATTGATCGTAACCTAAGCGAAATACGCAAATAAAATGCCTCTGACGGAAACGCGATCACGGTATTTGCATTTTTGCGGTTTCGGAGAATTCGACCTGCTAAAATTCGTCCATGATATCCGGCGGAAACTTAACCGGAATTTGTTTCTTTTTCTTTCTTTTTCGGATCATCTATGCTAATCTAGATATGCGCGAGGAAACGAAGATGAATCTGTTGACGAACAAATTTACCGATCCGGTCTTTCTGTCTGATTTAGCGATCAGCGTCCTTATCCTTGGGGTAATCTCTTTTTTTCTGATCGTCTTTCTGCGGAGAAAGTTCGTCGTTTTTTCGATTCTGATCGCGGATGCCGTCTATGTGCTGGCCCGCATCTTCGATCTGACCGGCGTCAGCGTTCTTGCCGTCGCTTTTCTTTTCGCTTCGGGCATCGTTTACGTGACGATCAACGCGAGCGAATACCGATATTACATTTTGAACAATGTCAAATCGCGGAATAAAAGACACGCCGAGAAGCGCATGGTCAAAGAGAGTTTTTACAAGATGATTTCCGATACGGTGAAGGAATTGTCCCGGACGAAAACGGGGGCGATCATCACGTTTGAGAAAACGACGAATCTCAACGATATCGTCAAAAACGGCACGATGATCAACGCGCCGGTCTGTTCGGAATTGCTGATGACGATTTTTTATCCGGGCACGAGGCTGCACGACGGCGCCGTCGTCATTCGCGGAGACAAAATTCTGGCGGCTTCGGTCTACTATACGCCGACCACGCGCGCTTTAAGCGGGAAATACGGATCCCGTCATCGTGCGGCTTTCGGCATCAGCGAGATTTCCGATGCGGTTACGGTCGTCGTCAGCGAAGAGACCGGGAGAATTTCTCTGACCTACAAGGGGCAGATGGAAAGTTGTTCGTACGATTCTTTCCTGGAAGAGTTCATCGCCCGCATGGACGACGACAATAATCTGTAAAAAAAAGATTCCTTTCGAGGAATCTTCCGATTGCTTCATGGTGGGTACTGAGAGGATCGAACTCCCGACCTTCTGTACGTCAAACAGATGCTCTCCCAGCTGAGCTAAATACCCATCAGCCGAATAACGATAATAATATAAACAAAATTCAGTCTCTTGTCAACAAAAAAAATATTTTATCGGAAATAGGAAGGAAGATTGCGCTTATGGAACTGCCTGGGATTTATCTGGAATTGGAAAAAGTGTTCGCCGAACACGGTTATTCGCTTTACATGGTAGGGGGAACCAGCCGGAGTCTGCTGTTGAATCAGGAGATCGCCGACTTTGATCTGGTTTCCGACGCGACGCCGGAAGAGATGAAATCTTTTCTGACTTTCGACGATACCTTTTCGGCGATGGGAAGCATACATCTGAAATACAACGGGGTCAAAGCGGACATCACGACGTTACGCGAAGAAAGCGGGTACGACGATTTTCGTCATCCGAAAGAGATCCGCTTCGTCAAAAGTCTCCGGAAAGACGCGAAAAGAAGGGATTTTACGATCAACGCCATCTATATCGACGCGAAAGGGAAGATTTACGATTACTATCACGGAACCGATGATCTGAAAAATCATCTGATTTCGATGATCGGAAAGCCGGATCAGCGCCTGAAAGAAGATCCGCTTCGGATTCTCCGCGCATTGCGCTTTTCTTTGACGTTAAACTTTTCTCTGACGCCTCAGTTGATCAAAGAGATCGACGAGAACGTTTCCGGGCTGAAAAAGATTTCCTTCGTCCGCTGTCTGGAAGAAATCGGAAAGATGAGGGCTTTTTCCGAAGAAAAAGCGATGTGGATGCTGAAAATTCACCGCATCGACGATGTGATTCCTCTGGAATACGTTTCGAAAAACCGTCTGGACGTCATTGACCTTCATTGCGATACGCTGACGAGGGAAGAGGTGAGGGAAAAAGGTCTGTATCAGAATCACCTTCATCTGAATCTGAAAAAGATGAATGAAGGGCAGTATCGGATGCAGACGTTCGCCATCTTTCTCAAAACGGCGAATTACGCTCATCCGTTTTCGGAAGCGAAGAAATATGTCAGTCTGTTCAAGGAGCAGATGGAAGAAAACCGGAACCTCATCGGTCAGGTTTTTGAATATGCGGATATTCTGAATCATCGCGCGAATAAAAGAATGTCGGCGTTATTGTCTCTGGAAGACGGCGAAATGCTGGAAGGAAAAGAGGAAAATCTGGACTATTTTGACGAACAGGGCGTGCGCATGATCACCTTGACGTGGAATTATCCCAATTCGATCGGCTATCCGAACGTCCGCATGGACGCTTCGGGGAAAGTCCTCGATTTCGGTCCCGACGAGAAAAACGGCCTGACGGATTTCGGCATCGCCCTGATCCGGAAGATGAACGAATCGGGCATCATCATCGACGTGTCTCATCTTTCCGATGCCGGATTCTACGATTGCATCCGTTATTCGACGAAGCCGATCGTCGCCAGTCATTCCAACAGCCGCGCGATCTGTCCCGTCAGCCGGAATCTGACGGACGACATGATCGTGAAACTGAAAGAGAACGGCGGGGTCATGGGCATCAATTACTGTCCCGATTTCGTTTCTTCAAGCCGGGTGAATCAGATTCCGGATTTGATCCGGCACATCAACCATATCCGCGATGTCGGCGGCATCGACGTGATCGCTCTGGGCAGCGATTTCGACGGCATACCGACGCCGATCGGCATGAGCGACTGCACGCGCACGCTGGCGTTGAAAGAAGCGCTGGTCAAGGAAGGATACGGACAGGAAGAGATCGAAAAGATCTTTTATAAGAACTTTCTGAGAGTTTTCCGGAAAGTGAGAGAAAGGTAGGAGATAACATGAACGAACTGACTCTGCAACAGATCGATTACCGTTATGTACTGGTCGACAATTACAAATCGCTGGGATTAAGCGAATACGATCTGGCGGTGCTTCTTTGCGTCGATAACGTGCTGAAAGGCGCGCCGGTTCTTGTCACGGCGGAACTGATGGCGTTGAAGATGAATCTGAACGTGAAAGAAATCGATACGATTCTCGTCAGCCTGACTTCCAGAGGATTCATCGAATACCGGAATGTCGAGGGAAGTCTCGTCAGTTCGTTGAAGCCGACCTACGACAAACTGCTGAACCTGTTTCAGAACGACGTCGTGCGGTTGGTGAAAGGGCAAGTCGATCAGAAACAGAGCGAGGAAATGTCCAATGTGTTTCAAATCGTTCAGGGCGAACTCGGACGGAATCTGTCTCCGATCGAAATCGAGAAAATACGGGACTGGATCAGTCAGGGCATCACGCAGGAAATCATCGTCGACTGCATTCACGAATGCCAGCACAAGGTGAAGAACGTGACGGTCAATAAACTCGACAAGATGATTCTGAAATACGTTTCCAGCCGCGATATCGAGCGGGAAGGCTATTCTTCCGCGAACGAGAAGTGGAAAAAAGATCTGGAAAAAACCATTGAAATCGCCAATACGAGGTGGACGGACGACGATGAGTAAGGCGGAAGAAATCCTGAACTTTCTGGAAGAGAGGTATCCTGATGCGCGGTGCCAGTTGAACTACCGGACGGATTACGAGTTGCTGTTCGCCGTCATGCTTTCGGCGCAGGCGACCGATAAAAGCGTCAATCAGGTGACGGAGAAACTGTTCGAGCGTTACCCGGATCTGAATGCGTTCGCAAAGGCGAATCCGGACGAAATCGAGCGCATCGTCCATTCGGTCGGATTGGGGAAAAGCAAAGCGAAAAACATCGTGCTGACGGCTCAGATTCTCATGAACCGGTACGGGGGAAAAGTGCCGGAAAGCAAAGAAGCCCTGACGTCTTTACCCGGCGTGGGGAGAAAGACGGCGAACGTCGTCCGGATCGAGGGGTTCAGAATTCCGGAAATTCCGGTCGATACGCACGTGGAAAGAGTCGCGAAACGCCTGCAACTCGCCGATGAAAAGGACACGCCGTTTCAGGTGGAAGAAAAACTCAGGGAGGCGATTCCGGAGGATCGGTGGATCCGGTCGCATCATCAGTTGATTTTCTTCGGACGGGACTTGTGCAAGAGCCGGAACCCCTTCTGTGAATCGTGCGCCTTGCAGGCGCATTGCCTCTATGCGCGGCAATCAAAGGAAAAGGAATAGGTTTCGCCTTTTTGCTCCGCGTTGTTTCGGAAGCCGACGGAAAAGTCGAAGCGGTAAGTTCCTTTTTCTTTGCAGAGATAGGTGAAACAGCCGTCCGTCGAAGTCATCTCCTCTTCCTGAGCGGAAGGGGTGAGAACGTGCATCCGATAGAGTTTTTCGCCGTAAAGGGCTGTATAGATTTCATCTTCGGTCAAGGGCGTTTGGACCTGAAAGAGCAATTCTTCCGAGGTGGCGAAGACGCTGACGTCTTCGATTTTTTCGATGCTCAGTTCCGGAAGAGGACGCGGAAACGTCTTGCGTGGGTCGATCAGGGTTTCTTCGATTAGATAAGCCGGAACCGTCGGATCCGGAAGATAATCGCCGTCGAGTCCTTTGACCAGATTGATTTTTTTCAGTTGATCCGAATAGGTGAATTCGCCTTTTTTATGGATTTGTTCCAGAATGCTTTTAAACACGTTTTTGGCGATTTTCTTGCGCGGATCGTTGCTGGTGAAATAGTTTTGCCGATCGAGCGCTTCGTCGAATCCTGTCCAGACCACACAGGTGTTTTTCGCGGAATAGCCGGCAAACCAGATGTCCTTGTCGGCGTTGGACGGATAGTGATTCCGGGCGATGGTGACGCTGTCGTAAGCGTTCGTCCCGGTTTTTCCGGCGACGTCGATGCCGTCGGGCTTGGCTACGTTGATGTTCAGATAGTTTTTTTCCATGACTTTCTGTAAGGCGTAGGTGACCTGATCGGCGCTTTCTTCGGCGATCACCTGCTGAGAGGATTCCTCTCTCTGATAGAGAAGATGGCCGTCGGCATCCTTGATCGAGCGGACGGCAGAAGGCTCTTTGTAGCGGCCGTGATTGGCTAACATCGCGTAAGCGCCTGCCATTTGAAGAGGGGATACGCCATAAGTCATTCCGCCCAGAGCGTAACTGGCGGAAAGCGTCCCTTCATCCATCAGAGAAATCTTCCGGAGGTAGTCGTCGATCGCGCTGATGCCGATTTTTTGTTTCAGCGTGTCGAAAATTTTCACGGCGCAGGTGTTTCGGGAATAGCCTAATGCTTCGATGACCGAAAGATTGCCCAGATATTTCTTGTCGGCGTTATGGACTTCCGTATTCGTTCCCGAATAGGCGTAAGCCTCGTCTTTGACGGTCGAAAGCGGGTGTAAACCCAGATATTCCATTCCCAACGCGTAGGAAAGAACCGGCTTGATCGTGCTGGCGGGATTCCGTTTCAGGTGAAAACCGCGGTTGAAAACCTTTTTTCCTGCGTAATTCCGTCCTCCGATAACGCCGATGACTTCCGTTCCTTCGTTGTTCAGAACGACTCCTCCGATCTGCTGATTGTCGTCGGTAAAGCCGATGATACTGCCCTGCTGAATCAGATCGATGTGCTTTTGAAGCGAAGAATCGAGGTAGGTTTCCACGATCAGCGGGTGGGTATAGAGGTCTTTTCCGGTCAGTTGTCGGACTTCTTCGTAAACGAGATCAAGATAGGCCTGATAAGGGTAGACCGAAAGATCGGGATCGTCCTTCGTGTAAAGGATATCTTCGACCCGGACGGCAGAAGCGAACCGGTATTGGGCTTCATCGATGACGCGGTTGTCGAGCATGCTTTTCAGCACGATGTTTTTTCTTTCGGTACAGCGTTCAGGATACGAAAAAGGGTAATAATAACTCGGCGATTTGACTAAACCCGCGAGCAGAGCCGCTTCAACCAGATTGATCTGACCGACCGATTTATTGAAAAAGACGCGGCAGGCGTACTGAATTCCGGGAACGGACTGCTCGAAATAGATTTTGTTGAAGTAGAGTTCGAGGATTTCTTCTTTGCTGTACTCTTTTTCCAGAAGAAAACTGAGGTAGGCTTCTTTGACTTTCCGCGAATAGGTTTTTTCGCCGGATAAGGCGGTGTTCTTGATCAGTTGTTGCGTCAACGTCGATCCGCCCTGCACGGAATTGGAAAAAAGGTTGCTGACGAAAGAGGTCAGAATCCGTTTCGGATTGAATCCGTTGTGATAAAAGAATTCGCTGTCTTCGACCGACAGCAGCGCGTCAACCAGCACTTCCGGAATATCCGCGTAAGCGACGGGTGAAGTTTCCTGACCCAGCACTTCGATTTCATTGGAATAACGGTCGTAAATGCGGGAAGAGTGCGTGATCTGCTCTTCGTCGAACACGATCGTCCTTTTTTCGATATGAACGAAAAAAAACGTTCCGACACCGAGAACGGCGAGAAACGTAAAGATAAAAAACAGCGAAACGGCAATGGAAATTCCACGTTTAAAGTTGCTTTTTTTCATGAAAATACACCCGATCTACCGCGTCTAAATAGCGTATGCGCGGAATGAAGCCCTGTTCGATCAGATATCCTTGTTTCACGATGCTGGCGTAGGACAGCGATTTTCTCTCTTCCTGATGTTCATAAGCCTCGATGACGACCTGAGCGTCGAGAAGATAGATTTCATTCCGTCTGACGAAGTAAATGAGGAAAAAAGCGATGCCGCCGTGGCGGATGACTTTTTTCAGGTGCGCGATCTGATGAGAAGAGATGTTGTGGAAAGCCAACGCGGTTTCCGATTGGGTCTCTTTGCATTCAAAATCGACGTAACGTCCCCGATAAACGCCGTTGTAATCGGTCGTCGACTGCTTTTCAAAGTAGGCGTCGACGATGCGCGCGTTTTTGCTGTAATCCACCTTGACGACGCGGATCGGCGTCGGACGCTTGGTGATGATCGCTCTTCCGGCATCGTCGTAGTAGGCATTCGAGGAATTGATCGCGTGTTCAAAATCCATGCCCCGGTTGGCGGCGGTCAGTTTTCTCCGCCGGCTTTTCATCTCTTCGGATGCGGAATCCGCTTCGGAATTGGCCTTTTTTCTGTTGGGATAATTGATCATTTTCTTAAAGGCTCACGGATAGTATGAGCCGTTCCTTTCTGGTTTATCCGAAGTATTTCCGGATTTCGTCGTAAAAGTCTTCGGGCGCGACGGTGCGACCCTGAATCAGTTGCCGGACGACGCTCTGAACCGGCGGAGGAAGAATTTTCATGCGGGCGAGTACTTTGGTGTATTCTCTGACCACCTGCTCCTTGTCGGTGAAAAAGCAACGGTAAAGATTCATCAGATCGATCGCGTCGTTCAACGGATCGTGCATCTTTCCGCAAGGCTCTTTTCCGAACACTTTCAGATAGTTCACCAAAGAATACGGATTCCCCTTTTCATCCCGGATGTATTGCGAGAGAAAACTCTGAAAATCGATGGTGTTTTTGCAGATTTCGTAGCCGATTTTTTCGTTTGCCGGGCGGGATTGGCGGATTGAATCCAGCATCATCTTCATATCGTTGCTTCCGAAAGCGATGAATGCGCAACGGGAAATATTTTCGCCGATGAATTCGTGGAGATCGGAAAGGAAGGTTTCCATCGGAATACCCTGATCTTTCAGAACGTTTTCGTCGATCGCGGTCATCTCAGTGACGATTTTTCCGATGCGTCCGTAGCACTTCACGTAGCGTTTGAAGAATTGCGGTTCGCCGGTCGGAAATCCGGATTCCGCGCGCGTCCTGACGCACCCTGCGGCGATGATTTCGTGCGAAAACTGCGTTCCTTCAAAATCGATGAAAATCAGGGTGTCGCGCTTTTTGAGCATCCGGTCGAAATTTTCCATAGCCGCCTCCTTTTATAAGTATAGTGGATATTTTTGCAAAATTAAATAACTCATCGCGGTTTTCTTTCATATAAATAAGTGAACAGTTTTTTGTTCAAAAGTAGGTGAAACTATGTATAATTGCCAGAATACCAACTTTGTGCAGTGCATTCCTTCTGCGGATGAATGCGGTGTCAGAGTCGTTGTTTCTTCTGATGTTGCAGTCGCCCGTGTCTGCAATGAAATCAATTACACGGTTACGATTACGAACAATTCCGATCAGGTGATGAGAAATACGGTTCTCACGCTTCCGATCGACAACGCTTTGGCTTTGATGCCGAATACCGTTGTAGTCAACGGCGAAACCGTTTGCGTGAACAGTCTCGATCAGGTTCGTATCGGCGACATCGAAGTCGGCGAAACCGTGACGATCACGTATCAGACTACGATTATGGTCTGTCAGCGATATATTCGGGCGCAAGCCAAGGTCAATTTCCTTGTCTGTTGCTGCTTTATGAAAAGGCGGCTGTGCGTTACGTCGAATACGAACTGCGTTCAGGTCTGTTGCTGCTGCAACTGCAACAACAACGCTTAGGAGAAACAGAGAGGAGAGCGATCTCCTCTTTTTTTTTGATGCGCGCTTATTCGTTTGCGCGGTTTCATCGCAGTTCTCCCGCGTAAAGGAAGTTGCGATGCCTTTTGCTTCTTAAAATCGCCGCGGAATAAGTAAAATATTTACTTATCTTCCGAAAAGATGTATAATGAATGCGGCTTTGAACGAAGGAGTGATCGAATGGATATATCGCTGAATCTGAACGCGCAGAAGATTATGGATAAAGAGTTTCGCGGTAAAAAGCCGGGATATGATCCTCTGGAAGTCGACGAGTTTCTGGATCTGGTGATTCAGGATTACGAAGCGATGGAAAAGTCTTTCTCGGAAATCAACAGAGTCGTCGTCGAATTGCAGAAGACCTGCCGGATTTACAAGGAGCGTCTCGACAATGCGGAAGTGCAGAACGAGATTCTCAACGACCGGCTCAAAAACATCGCCGACAACGACAGCAACGTGACTTTATCGAATCTCGACCTGTTGCAGAAGATCTCCGCGTTGGAAGCCGCCTTGTTCAAAGCGGGAGTCGATCCCAATACGATCAAATAACCTTTGACACGGATAATTGCTGACGGAAAAAATCCGTTAGAGGAAAGTCCAGGCTCGCACGGTCTGCGATGACCGTAGTGTTTGTGCAAAAGGAAAAAATAACTTTTGGCAGATGGGAGCATCTGACGGCAAAGTGAAACCTACGTCTCAGGATACGGTGAAACTTTTGAAAGTGCCACAGTGACGGAGTTTGCGCGAAAGCGCAAAGTGGAACGCGGTAAACCCCTCAAGCGAGAAACCTAAATTCGGTAAGGGAGATCGGAGCGAAGAAATGAATTCAGTTCCGGTATGCCGGCGACGGCATAGATAAATAATTATCCTCGACAAAACTTGGCTTACAGTGTCAAAGACTCACTAGAAAGGAATCTGAAATGAATCTTCCGAACAAGATCACGACTTTCCGCATGGGATGCGTGATCGTCATCATCTTTCTTTTGCTTTTTCCTTGGGAAAGTTGTCACGTCGCCATGCCGGTGCTGTTCGGCGGCGTCCGTCTGGAATACCTGATCGCCTTCGTCATCTTCGTCGTGGCTTCGTTCAGCGACTTTCTCGACGGCTATATCGCCCGGAAATACCATCTGGTAACGACGTATGGCAAATTCATGGATCCGATCGCCGACAAACTGCTGATCGATTCGCTGCTCATCATTCTCACTTGCAGCCGTCTGGATACGAAAGTCCCTCTGATCGTCGCCGTCGTGATGATCGCGCGCGATCTCGTAGTGGACGCGGTGAAACTGATCGCGGCGTCGAAAAACCGGATCGTCGCGGCGAATATCTGGGGAAAACTCAAAACGGTGGCGCAGATGATTGCTATCGCTTTCGTCCTGCTCAATGACTGGCCGTTTTCCTATTTCGACGGAAGCGTCAACGTGTCCGTTCTTCTCTGTTATCTGGCGGGGGCGTTTTCCCTGCTGTCGATGATCGTTTACATCTATCAGAATCGGGAAGTGTTCAAGGATGAATCTGAGAAGGCTGAATGAGATCGTCGGAGATCTGAAAGCGCGCGGGATCACGCTGGCTTCGTGCGAATCGCTGACCGGAGGCCTGTTCGCTTCGACGGTCGCGTCCTGCCCGGGCGTGTCCGCCTGCTTCAAGGGAGCGATCTGCTCGTACGCCACTTCGGTGAAAGAGAATCTCTTGAAGATTTCGCCTGAAACGATCAGCCGTTACGGCGTCGTGTCGGAAGAAGTCGCCGAAGAAATGGCTCGTCGGGGCGCAGAACTTCTGGACGCGGATCTGTGCGTTTCGTTTACCGGAAACGCGGGACCGGCGGCGATGGAAGGGAAACCGGTGGGTTTGGTCTACATCGGAATCTGTCTCCGAGGACGAACGGAAACGAAAAAGTTTTGCTTTGAAGGCGAGAGAAATGCGATCAGAGAGCAATGCGTGGACGCGGGCTTGCTCTTCATCGAAGAAATTTTAGGAAAAGCGTCCGGAAATGACGAATGAAGGGATAGGAGGAGGAATTATGGTCAGTGAAAAATCAAAAGAAGATAAATTGGAGGCGGCGCTGAAAGACATCGAGAAACTGTTCGGAAAAGGCTCGGTAATGAAATTGGGCGACCGGCCGGCGCTCAGCGTCGATACGATCCATTCCGGGTCTGTGCTGGTCGACAATGCGTTAGGAATCGGGGGTTATCCGAAAGGACGGATCATCGAGATCTACGGGCCGGAATCCAGCGGAAAGACCACTTTGGCTTTGCTTGCCGTCAGCGAGTGTCAGAAAGCAGGAGGGCGCGCGGCGTTCGTCGACGCGGAACATGCGATCGATCCGACGTATGCGCAGCAACTCGGCGTCGATACCGACGAGTTGATTCTTTCTCAGCCCGACAGCGGCGAACAGGCGCTGGAAATCGTTCAGTTGCTGGCCAAAAGCGAGGCGATCGATATCATCGTCGTCGACTCGGTCGCGGCTCTGGTGCCGCAGGCCGAACTGGAAGGGGAAATGAGCGATAATTCCGTCGGCGCGCACGCGCGGCTGATGTCCAAGGCGATGCGTAAACTGGCGGGCGTGCTGAATAAATCGAACTGCACCGTCATTTTCATCAATCAGTTGAGAGAAAAAGTCGGCGTCATGTACGGAAATCCGGAAGTAACGACCGGCGGTCGCGCGCTGAAATTCTATGCTTCCGTCCGCATCGACATCCGGAAAGGAGAAGCGATCAAGGAAGGCGACAAGATCATCGGAAATCAGGTCAACATCAAGATCGTCAAGAACAAGGTCGCCCCTCCGTTCAGAAACTGCAAAGTCGATCTGATCTACGGAAAGGGATTTTCCAAAACGGCGGAAATCCTCGATCTGGCGCTGGAATACGGTTTAGCCAGAAAAGCGGGATCGTGGTTTGAGGTTCTCGGCGAAAAGGTCGGGCAGGGGAAAGACAATACGGTGAAGTTTTTAAACGAAAATCCGGAAGTCTACGACCGGCTCTACGCTCAGGTCATCGCTCATCAGGAAGAATTGCGCCGGCAATAAGAACCTATATCCGGGAAGAGAGCCCGACTTCTTTTCCGTTTGAAAAGGAAACCGGGAAAACAAAAATTTTTGGGTGAAAGAGGGCGAAAAATGAAAATTATTCCGTTTACGGCAGATCAACTCGACGAAGTGATCGCTTTTGAAAACGAGTTGAGAAGACAGGAACCGGACACGTATTTCTGGCCGATCGACGACGCGTATGCCGGGAACATGAAAAAGAGTTTCGACGACGTTTCTTTTGAAAAATCTTCGGTTTCTTTTCTGGCATATGAAGGGGAAAAGGTTATCGGAAGAATCGATGCTTCTTTGATTTACAGTCGGTTCGACGGAAGGGTGAACGACGCGTATCTGGATTGGATCTCTGTTTTAAAGAGCGAGCGGCACCGCGGCGTGGGACAAAAACTGATCGAAGCGCTGAAAGCGGAACTAAAACGCCGAAACGTCGGCCGCTTGATCGCCTTGACCGCGGAAAACGAAGAGGCAAAGTCGTTTTACGACGCGCTGAACGAAACGGAATTTCAACGGGCCGCGGTCGTAAAAATCGGATAGGAACGTAAAAGAGGAGACGGATGAAAGGGATTTTAAAGTATTATCGGTTCTACAAGGCGAAACTGGTTCTGGTGATCGTCGTGAAAGTCATCGGCACCGTGATGGACTTAATCATTCCGTTTCTGCTCTCGTTTATTCTGGACGACGTGCTTCCCGGCATCGATCGGGGAAATCTGGGACGGATTTTCGTCTACGGCCTTCTGATGATCGTTTGCAGCGGTCTGGCTTTCGTCCTTTCTTTTAAGGCCAACCAGATCGCTTCCGACATCGGCTGCCACGCCGCCGAACGGCTTCGGAACGACCTCTTTGAAAAGGCGGAAAAACTTTCTCTGGAACAGATCGACGATATCGGAATGCCTTCGCTGATTTCCAGAATTTCTACGGATACCTACAACGAAAATCAGTTTTACGTCATCATGCTTCGTCTCGGACTTCGCGCGCCGGTTCTCTTTGTCGGCGGCATCGTCGCCAGCCTGATTCTCAACGTTCGTCTGACCTTGATCCTTTTAGCCGCGATTCCCTTTATCGTGGTTTTGATCGTCCTGATCGGCAAGTTCGGAATTCCTTTGTTTTCTCAGGTTCAGCGGACATTGGACGATCTGGTCCGGGTCATCCGGGAAGACATCTCGGGAATCAAGGTCATCAAATCGCTTTCCAAAGAAGCGGACGAACAGAAACGGTTCGATCAGATCAACCGGCAGGTCGTCGCATTGGAAATGAAGTCCGGAAAAGTGATGAACATCATGAATCCGTCCGTCAATCTGATCATGAACGCCTGTCTCACCCTGATCATTCTGTGCGGAGCCTGGCTGTATAACCTCAATGCCGATTACGCTTCGTCCGGAGAAATCATCGCCTTCATTTCGTATTTTACGATCATTCTGAATTCGATGCTTTCTCTGGTCAGAATCTTTCTGACGTATTCCAGAGCCAAAGCCAGCGGCGAAAGAATCCGGGCGGTTTTCTTTCTTCCGGAACGGAAAGACGAGTCGAGCCGGGAGGTGTCGGTGCATTTCATCGAATTCGATTCGGTCGATTTTTCGTATAATAAAAAGGAAAGGAATCTGTCGGCGATCGACTTTACGTTGGAAAAAGGAGAAACGATGGGAATTCTCGGTTCTACCGGAAGCGGCAAAACCACGATTCTGAATCTGCTCTTCCGCTTTTATTCGCCGGATCGGGGAAAAATTTTTCTGAATTACCGCGAGGTGGGCGCTTATGAACAAGAAGCGATTTCAAAGATGACCGGCGCGGTTTTTCAAAACGACCTTCTGTTCAACATGTCCGTCCGCGAAAACATTCTCTTTTATCGCGATTTCGGCGAAAAAGAGGTTATACAGGCGCTTTACGACGCGCAGGCGGATTTCGTTTTCGACCTTCCCGAAGGAATCGATACGGTTCTGGACGCGAAGGGGAACAATCTCTCCGGCGGGCAGAAGCAACGGATTCTGATCGCCCGCGCCCTGATCGGGCATCCGCCGTTGATCGTTCTCGACGACGCTACCAGCGCGCTCGACTATAAAACCGATGCGAAACTGAGAAAGGTGCTGAGGGAAAACTACGCGGATTCGACTCAGATCATCGTCAGTCAGCGGATCAGTTCGCTCGCCGGGTGCGATTCGGTCCTGATCGTCGATCGCGGAAAGATCGTCGCGCAGGGAAGTAACGAAGATCTGATGGAGACTTCGCCGCTGTACAGGGAAATCTATTCCTCGCAGATGGGAGGCGATGCCGATGAATAATCCGTTCGGAGGAGGCGTCAACCGGTACAACGCGCACGGAATAGCCCGGGCGAAAAACCGGAAAAAGACCCTGCGGAGATTGCTTCGTTATCTGAAACCCTATCGCGGACAGATTGCGTTGACGATTTTTCTGGTCGTTCTGACCAGCGGGTTGGAGTTGCTCGGACCTTACCTTTCGGGCGAAGCGATCGACATCATCGCCGACAGCGAACTGCACATGACTTCCGTCGACGTCGCTTCGATCGCCCGCATCGCCGCGCTGATGATTCTGATTTTCGTCGTCAGTTCGTTTTTACAGTACCTTTCGGCGTGGATGATGCTGAAAATATCGAAGAAAATCGTCTGCCGGATGCGGGAAGACGCTTTTCAAAGCCTGATCAGGGCGCGGGTATCCTATTTTGACGATCGGTCTACCGGAGATATCCTGTCGGTGATTTCCTACGATATCGACACGGTGAACACTTCTTTGACCAGCGACATCATCAACATTCTTTCCAGTTTCTTCACGATCGTGTTCTCGCTTGTCATGATGCTGATCATTCAGCCGATTCTGGTTCTGATTTTCGTCGTTACGATTCCTCTTTCGTTCCTCATGACGAAGAAACTGATCCGAAAAACGCGCGCACTGTACTCCAAAAGAAGCAAGAAAATGGGCGAACTCAACGGGTTCGGCGAAGAGATGATCAGCGGTATCAAGACGATCAGGCTGTATTCCGGAGAAAAGACGGTCTCAGAGCGGTACAGAGCGATGAACTCGGAGGCGACGGAAGCCTATTATCAGGCCGAGTATTATGGTTGTTACATGGGTCCGGGAGTCAACTTCTTCAACAATCTTTCGCTTTCGCTCGTCTGCATCGCCGGTGCTTTGCTCAACGTTTACCGCGGATTCAGTTACGGGTCGATCGCCAAATTCGTGCAGTATTCGCGAAAGTTTTCCGGACCGATCAACGAAACGGCGAATATCTTCACCGATCTGCAATCGGCTCTGTCCGCGGCGGAAAGAGTGTTCGCCCTGATCGATTGCCCCGAAGAAGACGAAAGCGGTTCTCTGCCGTTGGAAGAAGGGAAAGGAGAAGTGAAATTCGATCACGTCTCTTTCGGCTATTCGGAGGGAATCAAGGTCATCGACGACCTGAATCTGAAAGTATCCGCAGGCGAACAGGTCGCCATCGTCGGGAAGACCGGCGCAGGGAAAACGACGATCGTCCAGTTGCTGATGCGCTTTTATCCGGTATCGGACGGTGCGATTTATATCGACGGAAACGACATTTCCGAAATCGAGCGGAGACAACTGAGAAAAGCGTTCGCGATGGTCTTGCAGGATACCTGGCTGTTTGAAGCCAGCGTGTACGAGAATCTGATTTACGGAAACGAAGGCAAAACCTTTGAAGAAGTGGTCGAGGCCTGCAAGGCCAGCCACATTCACGATTTTATCCTTTCGTTAAAAGACGGATATCAGACCGTGCTGAGCGAAGGAGGAACCCACATTTCCAAAGGGCAGAAGCAATTGCTGACGATTGCCCGCGCGATGCTGTCCGACGCGAAGATGCTGATTCTCGACGAGGCGACCAGCAACGTCGATACGCGCACGGAGATTTACATTCAGGAAGCGATGAAGTCGTTGATGAAAGGGAAGACCTGCTTCATCATCGCGCATCGGCTGTCGACGATCCGCCATGCGGATACCATACTGGTCATGGATCGGGGAAAAATCGTCGAAAAGGGAAATCATCGGTCTCTGATGGAGAAAAAAGACGTTTATTTCCGCCTTTATCAGGCACAGTTCGATTGATTTCAAGCCATTTAGAAAAGAGGGATATCGATGAAATGCATTTCATATAACGTCAACGGATTCCGAGCGATTCTGAACAAGGACTTCGACCGGGTTTTCCGCGAGTTCGACGCGGACATCTTTTCGCTGAACGAAACCAAACTCAACGAAAAGGGATTTAAAGAATATTTCCCTTACCTGCCGGATGGATATCACGTTTTCTGGACGAATTCCAAAGTCAGAAACGGTTATTCGGGCGTCGCCGTCTTTACGAAAAAGGAGCCTTTGTCGGTTCATTACGGCCTTTCGGAAGGAAAGTATGACGACGAAGGAAGGGTGATCACGCTGGAATTCGAGCGCTTTTACTACGTGGCCTGTTACGTTCCGAATTCAGGCGAAGGGCTGAAACGGCTGAATTTCCGCCTGCAATTTGAAGAAGACATCGTCGCGTATTTAAACGGTCTCAACGCCGTAAAGCCGGTGATTTATGCTGGCGATCTCAACGTCGCGCATCGGGAAATCGACTTAAAAAACCCGAAAGCGAATGTCTATAACGCCGGATTCACGATTCAGGAGAGAAACGCGATGACGGCTTTGCTGTCGGAGGGATATCTCGATACGTTCCGTTTTCTGCATCCGGATAAGGTCCAGTATTCGTGGTGGAGTTACCGCTTTCGCGCCAGGGAAACCAACGCCGGTTGGCGGATCGACTATTTTATCGTCAGCGAATCGCTGAAAGACCGGCTGATCTCCGCCCTGATCCACGATCAGATCGCCGGGAGCGACCATTGCCCCGTCGAACTGAACGTCGATCTCGATTAAGCCCCTTGGCTTTCGGTTTTCAGAGGAAGCGCGTTTTCATCCTGATCTTCAAATTGAAGACGGTAGAGATTGTAATAATAACCGTGTTTTTTCAGTAATTCCTGATGATTTCCCTGCTCGATGATCCGTCCGTTCTGCAAACAGATGATGTTGTCGGAATGCTGAATGGTCGAAAGTCGGTGGGCGACGATGAGCATCGTGCCGATATTCATCATCTTCAACAGCGAATTCTGAATGATCTGTTCGGTTTCGGTGTCGATGTTCGCGGTCGCTTCGTCGAGAATCAGAATCTGCGGCTTGTGAACGACGGTTCTGGCGAAAGAAAGCAACTGCCTCTGACCGGAAGAAAAGTTTTCTCCCCGTTCCTGAACCGGTTCGTCGAGCCCTTTTTCCAGTTTATCGATGAATTGATCGGCGTTGACGTAACGGCAGGCTTCGACGATATCTTCCGTCGGAATGTCTTCGTCTCTCAGCGCGATATTGCTCTTGATCGTTCCGGAAAAGAGGAAGACGTCTTGAAGCATCTGACCGATGTTTTTACGTAAAGACGTGACTTTGATGTCGTTGACGTTGATTCCGTCGATCAGGATTTCGCCTTTCTGCACCTCGTAGTTCCGTACGATCAGTTGAAGAATCGTCGTCTTGCCCGCGCCGGTCGCCCCGACGAAAGCGACGACCTGTTTCGGTTCGATCACGAACGAGACGTCTTTCAGAATCCATTCGTTTTCCTTATAGGCGAACCAGACGTTTCTGAATTCGATTTTTCCCTCAAAATGGGTGATTTCTTTCGCGCCCGGCCGATCCAGCACGTCCGGCTCGGTTTCCAGCAGGTTGTACAGCCTTTCGCTGGAAGTGAAGGCTCTTTGCAAAGCGTTGAACTGATCGGCGATCTGCTGAACCGGATTGAAGAGTTTGGAAACGTAAAGGTAGAAAGCGTAAACTTCGTTGATCAGAATCGCACCGGAAAGGACCAGATGCGTGCCGAAGAGAAACGTGACGCCGATCGCGGAAAAGTAGAGAAAGGAGATCAGAGGACGGTAGATCGAAAAGATCCGGATGTCTTTGACTCTCGACTGAATGATGTTCTGATTCAGATGATCGAATTCCTTCGATTTCCGTTCTTCCTGATTGAAAATCTGCGTGATCTTCATGCCGGAAATGTTTTCGTTGAGAAAGGCATTCATGATCGAGAAACTTTTCCGCACTCGCCGGTAATTTTTCCGCGTGTATTTCCGGAAAACGAAGGTCGCGGTGAAGATGATCGGAATGTAGATGCTGATGACGAGAGCCAGCCGGTAGTCGATGCAAAACATCGCGATCACGACGCCGAACAGGAAAAGGAAGTTTTTTAAGAGGTTGACGATCGTGTTGGTGAACAGATCGCACATCGCGTTGGTGTCGCTGGTTAGTCTCGTCACCAGACTTCCGACCGGAATTTCGTTCAACTGGCTCAGAGACAGGCTGTCGATGTGTTCGAAGACGACCATTCTCAGGTCGTAAATCACGCTTTGACCGACTTTTTGCAAGAGCATCGTGTTGATGTAGATGCAGATGCTGTTGCTGACGATCGTGACGAAGTAAACGCCGGAAAGAACGAAAACTTTCACGATATCGATCGGAATCATCTGTTCGAATTCGTCGTACTGAATCGTCAGTTCTTTGAGAATGTCCGAAGTGATGATCGGCGTGATCAGATCGAAAACGACCAGAAGGAGCATGAAAACCATCGCCACCAGCAACCGACTGCGGTAGGGACGGATATATTTCCAGGTTTTTCGGATCAATTCGCGGTCGGACATTTTCCGATCGGAATTTTCATAGAGATTTTCTTCCACGTTTATCCCTCCAATTCCTTTTCGAGCGTCTGCAATTCGACCATTTTCCGATAGGTCGGGGAATGGATCAGACATTCGTCGTTGGTGCCGAAATATTCGACTCTTCCTTCTTTCAGAACCAGCACTTTATCGAGTTTTTCCACCGTGGAAACCCGGGAAGCGATCAGAATCGTCGTCTTGCCTTTTCGGAGTTTCCGGATATTGTTCAGAATGGTTTCTTCGGTTTTGATGTCGACGGCCGAAACCGAATCGTCGAGTACCAGAATCTTCGGATTCTTGATGACCGCGCGGGAAATGGAAATCCGTTGCTTCTGCCCGCCGGAAAGGGTGACGCCCCGTTCGCCGATCATCGTTTCGTAGCCTTCGCTGAAATTTTCGATGTTGTTTCGGACATCGGAAAATTCTGCGGCTTCGGCGATCGCGCTGTCGGGAAGCGTTTCGTCGGCGAACGTGATATTCTTTTTGATCGTATCCGAAAAGAGGAAATTGTCCTGCGGCGCGTATCCGATGCAGTCTCTGACGACTTTGACGGGGAGTTTCATGATGTCGTAGGAATCGATGAACAAGGTGTTTTCTTCGACGTTGTACAGGCGGAAAAGCATATTGACCAGCGTCGATTTCCCGCATCCGATCTTTCCGATGATGCCGACCGTCTCGCCGGCCTGAATCGTGAAATCGATGCCGTCGAGAACCTTGACGTCGGGATCGTCGGGATAGGCGAACGAAAAGTTTTTGAACGTGACGGAGCCTTTGATTTCTTCGGGGATCACGACCTGACCGTCGTCGGTGATTTCCACCTTTTCGTCCAGAAGAGAGGAAATTCTTCTCAAAGATGTGCGGCTTCGGGCCGTCAGGTTGATGATCTGGGCGATGGCGAACACCGGCCAGATGATCGCGTCGAAATAGCCGACGAAGCGAATAATGTCGCCGGAGGAGAATCCGGTTTCGTTTCCGATGGATGTCTGATAGATGAAGTAGCCGCCCAGACAGAAAATGATGATGATGACGCTGTAAATCAACAGATCGATCAGCACGTTCAGAATCGCGTCGAAACGGACGAAAGCGATATTGGCGTCCTTGTTTTTCTTGTTTTCTTTCGCGAATTGCCGGATTTCCTTCGTTTCCTTGACGAATGCCTTGATGACGCGGATTCCGGTGAAATTCTCCTGAGAAAAGTCAGACATGTCCTCAAAGGCTTTCTGCCGCTTCTCGTATTTCATTTCCATGTACTTGTCGATCACGACGGCGCATACGCAGAGAATCACCATCGGAATTAAGGCGATCAGCGTCAGGTAGAGGTTGATTCTGAACATTTTGACGATCGACATCACGCCTAAAAACAAGCCGTCGATCAGTTGAACGATGCCGAACCCGAACGCTTCTTCGACCGTTTCCAGATCATTGCTGAAATAAGCCAGAATCGCGCCGGTTTTGTTTTGCTTGTAGTATCTTTGCGACAGGATTTCGGTTTTCAGAAACATTTCCTGACGAATATCGGCCTGAATCTTGACCGCTTCGGAAAGAATGCATCTCCGCCAGACGAAACGGCCGACAAACATGCAGACGGCGACGAGAAAGATCGTGAGGATCGACTTCATCAGTTTCCAGTCGAAGACGGAAGTGATCGCGCCATCCTGAACGTTATCGACGATGTTCCCGATTTCTTCCGGGACGAGAAGTTGAACGTAATCCACGACGATCAAGGCGAGAATTCCGAAGAAAAAATACCAGAAATATTTCAGATAGTACTTGTTGACGTGTTTTCCGAAGAGCATACTTCCTCCTCCTTATCGTAGGGAACAATGAAAGTTTTTGAAGAACATTAAGGACTTCATTTTAACATATATTCCGGCACTTGAAAACAGGCATTTGGCTTTGCTTCTGTTTTGGGAACGCTTTCACGTAAAATGGAAACCGCGTTTTGCCGGCTTCATGCAGAAAAAACCATTCCGGGTCCCGACCGATCGTTTCTCTTTCTTTCCTCCGTCACTTTTGACTAGACAAAAAGCGTCCCGAAGAGTAGAATGAATATGCAAAAAAAACAGAAGGATAACGGAGGAGTTATGAAACAGTTTGTAATCGAAACCAGTGCCAGACACGTTCACGTCAATCAGGCGACGTTGGAAATTCTTTTCGGCGAAGGCGCGGAACTCAGCGTCAAGAAGATGCTTTCCCAACCGGGGCAATTCGCTTCGGCGCAGAAAGTTCAGGTGATCGGAGAAAGAGGAATGCTCAACTGCTCGATTCTCGGCCCGGTCAGAAAGGACAATCAGGTTGAGTTGTCGTTCACCGATGCCCGTACGATCGGCGTGGTCGCGCCCGTGAGAGAATCGGGCGACATCAAGGGAAGCGCCGGTTGTCGGCTGGTCGGTCCGTGCGGCGAAGTGACGATCGAAGAAGGCGTCATCATTGCCAAGAGACACATTCACATGACTCCCGAAGACGCGGAAGAATTCGGCGTGAAAGACAAGGATGTCGTCAGCGTGAAAGTCGTCAACGAGACGGGCAGAAACCTGACATTCCACGACACGGTCGTCCGAGTCAGCCCGACTTATGCGCTGGCGATGCACATCGATACCGACGAGTCCAACGCGGGCGCGCTGTCGGGAACAGTGATGGGAGAAATCGTCCGCTGATGGAGCATCTGGTTTACACGCCGTCGGGAGTTTGTTCGAGGCAGATTCTCATCGATCACGAGAACGGGAAAATCGTTTCGGTCAAGGTGATCGGAGGTTGTTCCGGCAATTTGCAGGGAATCAGTTCGCTTCTGGTCGGTATGGACATCGGGGAAGTCATCTCGCGCCTGGAAGGAATCCGGTGCGGAATGAAATCCACTTCCTGCCCGGATCAGATCGCCAAAGCGCTGAAAACGATCGAATAATTTAAGTATAGAAATGGATTTGTCGCTCATACTTTAAGGTATGGTGATGAATGTGAAATCAAAGAAAAAGAAAGCGCAGTTTCAGATTGCGGATACTTTGTTCGAAATGGGACTGGATTTTGACATTATCGAAAAGATTTCCGGAGTTACTCCGAGCGAAATCCTGATGAATAAAATCAACCTGATCGAATTTGAAGAAGAAGAAAAGAAAAAAGAATAATCTTTTGAAAGAGGTAGTCATTATGCAGGAAAAAATTTTGTTTACGTCCGAATCGGTTTCCGAAGGGCATCCGGATAAGATCTGCGATCAGATCAGCGATGCGATTCTCGACGCCTGCCTGAAAGACGATCCTCATTCACATGTGGCTTGCGAGTGTTTCGTTACGACCGATTTTCTGATCATCGGCGGTGAAATCACGACGAAAGCCAAAGTCGATTACGAAGCCATCGCGCGGAACGTTCTGCTTTCGATCGGTTACGACTCCGACGAAAAGGGCATCGACGGCGCGCATTGCCGGATTCTGAATCTGATCAAGGAGCAGTCGCCGGACATCAATCAGGGCGTCGTCCGCGAAAACAGCGAAGAAATCGGCGCGGGCGATCAGGGCATCATGTTCGGTTACGCCTGCAACGAAACCGAGAATTACATGCCCTTAGGCATCGGCATCGCTCATAAACTGGTGCGATACGCTTCGAATCTGAGAAAAAGCGGACTCTTTCCGGGCGCCCGTCCGGATATGAAATCGCAGGTAACCATCGATTATACGGGCGGAAAAACGAAGATCGATACGGTTCTGATGTCGATTCAGCATGAGCCGGACATCGATCTGAAAGCGTTCAAAGCGTTTATCGAGCATCGGATTATCGATGTCGTCGCGAAGTCGTACGGATTCGACAACGATTACAAGGTCCTGATCAACCCGACCGGGCGGTTCGTCATCGGCGGACCGGCGGGAGACACCGGGCTGACGGGAAGAAAAATCATCGTCGACACCTACGGCGGCGTGGGAAAACACGGGGGAGGTTCTTTCTCCGGAAAAGATCCGTCCAAAGTGGATCGTTCTGCGGCTTACGCGGCGCGATACGTGGCGAAAAACCTGTGCGCGGCCGGCGTGGCCGACAAGATCGAAGTTCAGTTGAGTTACGCGATCGGGGAAAGCGAACCGCTGTCGGTTTCGGTCGACACGTTCCATACGTCCGCTTATCCGGAAACCCGGATTCTGGAAATCATTCGCCGCCTGTTCGATCTGAGACCGGCCGCGATCATCAAAAAATTCAGCCTGACCGAACCGCCGTTCCGCTATGCGGATCTGGCCTCTTACGGCCACTTCGGACGGCCGGACGTGGATTGCCCTTGGGAACGGCTCGACCAGGTGGAAAAAATCAAAGAATTATTGCAAAACGGATAAATTTTTAAAGTAGTCTTGACCATCTATCATTATATGATAATCCGACGGAGAATACTAGACTACTTTTTTTCTTTTTTTGGCCTTATAATAGTAGCGTAGGAAAACTACGCACTCTAATATTAAACGAAAGGAGACTATTATTATGAGATGTCAGATCGTTGGAAAGAACATTGTCATTACCGAGGCCATGCGGAATGCGGTGGAAGAAAAACTTTCCAGAATGGACAAATACTTTGTCATTACCGACGAAGTGGTGGCGAAGGTTCTTGCCCGCACGTATAAAACCGCGCAGAAAATCGAAATCACGATTCACACCAAAATGATGGATTTTCGCGTAGAGGTCACGGCGGACGATTTTTACGCCGCGGTCGATCTGGCCATCGATAAACTCGAAGGTCAGATGCGGAAACTGAAAACCAAACTGTGCCGCCGGCACAAAGAAAGTCTCGGCGAATCGATCGCGTTCGAGAATATCGTCAACGAAGAGGACGATGAAAACGACGAAATGGTCAGAGCCAAGGAAGTCTATCTCGAACCGATGGATATCGAAGAGGCCATCACTAGGATGGAGGCTCTCGGACACAGTTTTTTCCTCTATAAGGACTCGGAGGACGAGATGACTTCCGTCGTCTACAAGCGTTACGACGGCGGTTACGGCGTCATTCAGGCGCGCGAAAAATAAACGATAAAGAAGCGGGCCTCCGCTTCTTTTTTTTGCCCTTTTTACATATTCTTGAATGATGACGGACTGAAAAACGACTGAATTCCGCTTGAAAATCGAAGAGAAAAGCGCTGTTCCGTTACTGAATTTCCGCTGAATCCGTTATGGAAAAAGAAAGGGGCATTTCATTTGAAGATTATTAAATTTGGTGGGACGGCTTTGCAAACTCCGACCCTGATGAATAACGCCGTCGATATGATCCGGAAGGCGGACGAGAAGGTGGTGGTCGTTCTCTCGGCAATCGGAAGAAAAGGATTTCCCTATGCGACGGAGACCTTGATCGAATCGCTGAAAGGCTCCTATTTAAGCCCTAAGGAAATGGATCGCCTGCTTTCTCTTGGAGAAACGTACTCCGCGCTTCTCTTTTCCAACGAACTGAACAAACAGCACATTCAGGCATACAGTCTGTCTTATCGCGAAATCGGTCTGATTTGCGATAAACAATACGGAAAAGGAACGATCACTTCGCTGAGCAGAGAAAAAATCAAGTCGATTATCAGTCGGTATCAAGTCGTTATCGTGCCGGGTTTTATCGCCAAATCCAGTGAATACGAAGTGATTACGCTCGGAAGGGGAACTTCGGATTATTCGGCGGTACTGATCGGGGAAATGCTGGACGAAAAGGAGGTTACGCTGTTCAAAGACGTCGACGGCGTGTATCCGACAATCCAATATCCGCTGACGAAGCAGAACTGCTTTGAATACCTGTCGTACGAGGAAGCGCTGGCGCTTTGCGACATCGGCTACCCGATCATTAACCGCGAAGCGGTCAAAAGAGCCGAAGAGCAGGAAATCCGCCTGATCGTCCGGAATTTCAATTTGAACGAACGCTATACGACGATCTCCCGCGTTTCCTGCGGTTATCCGATTTTAGGATTCAATCTCAGCAACAATCTGTATAAGATCGCCGCTTTTCATCCCGAAACGCTGTGCGAAGAATTGGACGCGCTGTTTAAAAAACACCATATTTTCATCAAAAACTTTCAGGTCGAAAAGCAATGCCTTTCCTTTTCGATCACGGCTTCGCAAGGTTTGCTGATCCGCCAATTGCTCCTGAACCGCTATTTCCGTCCGTTCCTCCGTTGAGTCCTTTGCCCTTTTCGGACTCGGTTTTTCACGAAGTGAAAGGAGTCCCGAACGACTCGCGGGTTTCTTTTGCATAAAATTGACAGAATCGATCAGTTTGATGGATTTCTGTTTTTGATTTGATTATAATATCTATCGGTGATTAGGGATGATCAAGGCAATTGCGACGGATCTGGACGGCACGCTTTTTTATCCGAAAAGAAAGTTACGCCTGATGAAGTCGAAAAATGTCGCATTTTTGAAAGAAATGATCGCGGAAGGTAAAAAAATTATTCTGGTGACGGGGCGAAATCGTTATGTGAGCAGCAAAGTGGCGAAACGGATTCAGACCGACAATCTGACGATCGTCGGTTGCAACGGAGCCTACGTCAACGACAACGGGATCAATGTCATCGAGAATCCGATCGATGCGGAAAATGCGAAAAAGTTGTATTCTTTATTGGAAAAGGATAAAAAAGTCAAATCTATTTTGATTTTTACTGACAAATACAATATAATACTTGATGATTCACCACTCAACCCTGTCGAAAGACTGCTCGGAAAGATCGGCATGAAAGCGCAGGGCGTGTACAACGAACCTTATGTTTTCGGAAAGGAAAAGGTTTTGCGGATGCTGAATGAAAAAGACGTCAAAATCTACAAAATCATGCCTTGGTACGGATTGCAGAAAAACCGAAACGAACAAGCGCGGCGGGCTTCGATCAGATATTCAGAATCCGTCGGTGATCAATTTGAAATCACCTGGTCGAAAGACGCTGTGGAATTCGTCAGAAAGGGAGTCACGAAAGCCGTCGTGCTCAAACAGATTCTGAGAAAATCCGCGATCGAGGACGACGAAATCATGGTCGTGGGCGATTCGGGGAACGATGTTTCGATGTTCAGAAGTTTTCCGAACAGTTACGTGATGAAACACGCACCGGACGAAGTGAAAAAAGAGGCGAAAGTCGTCGTTGAAAGCGTCGCCGATCTGAAAAAGTATTGCAGTTAAAGGAGAAGAAAAAAATGAATGATGCAACAAGATTTATAATGGGAATCTATCAGGTTTCCTTAATGGTCAGGGATACCTTGGAGTACGTGCAGGGGAGACCGAACCACGATGTGAACTTTTACAATCAGCGAAAGCAGATCATCGCGCACGGGCTGGAAGAAAACTCGCCTCTGTCGCATTTCCTGTCCCAGAACGGAGAAGTAGGAGAAAAAATCCGCTCGAACCTCAACGATTTCGTCGAATTCGCGTATAGCGACGAATCGACCTATCTGACGATCGAAAACGGCAATCTGATCGTCGATCACGCGCAGGATCTGAAAGCCCTCGACTATATCGTCGGTTTGAGAGAAACCCTGATGGACATCGTCAAAAAGTTCGCGGAAAACTCCAAACAAGCGGGAAATCTGGAAGCCTCTCTGGAAAACCTGATCGCTTTGGACGATGCCTTTTACCGGGTTCTGTCTTCCCTGATCATCTTCGATCTGACGCATAAGGAATTTGTGGAATTCAACAAAGCGATGCACGACAACGGAGGGAAACCATCTCCGCAATCCAATTTCGTCATCAACGATATGAAAAAATTGGTCGGCTACACGAAGTTCGTCCACGAACACGCGAACAAGGAAGATACGGTTTACGAAGAAGCGTACCAGCAGAATTTCACCTGCCTGAATTATATGGAAGGTTCCAAACCGTTACCGAATAACAACGGCATGAAGGGCGAAATCGACGCGGTCCACAACAACTACGTTCAGATCCTCTCGCAAAGAGAACTTCCTTGGAGAACCGCCTATAACAACCTGTGGAACGAATTAGTGGGCTACGAACAGGGATTGCGTCAGGCCCGGGCGCAACAGAACGCGGAGAATAAAGAGCAATAAATTTGAAAAAGAACATAAAAACGAGGTGAAAATATGGCAAGAAAATTCAGAACAGCCCGTGAAAAAAAGGAATTGGGCAATAAAATAGCCGAGATCATTTGGACTTCTCTGGCTTCCGCGGTTTTCTTAGGCGGAATCGTTTTTATGGTTCTTGGCGCGATTATCGATTCGATTTCGGGAAATTTCAAAAAGAGTCCGCTGTACTTTCTGATTGAAGCGCAGGATAATTTCTTCGCGTGGGTCAATACCTGGTGGAGCGGATATTCGTTGAAGAGTTTTTCTTTGACCGGTCTGGTCGTCATGCTGATTGGTCTGGTTTTCTTGCTGATCGTTTTGCTGGTTTCTTCCAATCGGCAGGATGCGGTCAGTAAAAAAGACCGGGCGCGGAAATTGCGCGAGCAGAACGTCCGCCGCTTTGAAGCGCAGTTGGAAGCAGAACCGAGCGCAACCGAAACGGAAAATTGATCGAAAAACTGTCGGAAGACAGTTTTTTTATACCGATCCTTGCTGAATGTTACCTTTTTTCAAGAGATAAAGAACGACCAGAGACTGTCCGAATACGATGAACAGACTTCCGATTACGCGCGTCTTTGCCAATCGGTAGTCTTCGGAGCCGGGTGGAAATCGCTGCATTTCCCGATAGTTTCGGATAGCGAACATGACGAAGACGAAAAGAACGAGAAAAGCCGCGAGAATGAACAAGGCGGACGGGTCCCTGACGTTTTTTCCGTACAATTCTTTCCGGGACTGGTCGTCGGCATAGATGTCGATGACGATGGCGACCAAGAAGATGAAATAGAGGAGATCGTCCGCTTTCAGTTGATTCAATTTGCTTGCGAGAGAATCGTTCATAGTAAAGTTTAGTCTGGAAGTCTCGCTTTTTTGCAATAAAATCAGGTTCTTCGGACGAGTCAAAGCGATAGGGAAAAGTTTTGGACAAAAACGGGAAGGATTCTGCTGTTTTTCAGGAGATATCCGGTAAGTTACCGATGATTCTTTTGCGCGGTTTTGATGAGAATTCTGAACGTTTTCTCTTTTATTTTAAAGTCGTTTCATAGTAAAAATGCAAGAAAAATAAGGTCGGAATTTCTTCGGGTGCGAGGATTCGTCAGGGGGAAAAGGAAGTGCATTTTTCGGAAAACATCCCTATCCATATCTGAAAAACGAGAACAGGCAAATCCCGATCGGTTCTGAAATCGCAACCGATCAGTCCTTTATTGACTATTCCAATCGAATCCCGATGGGCAACAGTCAAATTGAGGAAAGCAAAGCGCAAACAGCATCAGGAATTGTATCAAAATTTCGCCAAAACAGAAAAAAAGTGGCTTTTCAGGCCATTTTTTAACGAAAATCCACTTCATGGCGGAGAAAGAGGGATTTGAACCCTCGCGCAGTGTTACCCGCCTACTAGCTTTCCAAGCCAGCCCCTTCAGCCTCTTGGGTATTTCTCCGAAACGTTTTTGATTATACAATATTTTTTCGGCTTTGTCATCAAAAACCATTAAATTAAGGTACAATTATGATATAATCCTTAAATGTGGAGAGATTATGAAAAGTTTTAAGATTTCAAAATCGGAAGAGGGACAGACGCTTTTTAAGTTTGTCAAGAAAGTCCTTCCTCTGGCGCCTCTCGGCTTTATCGAAAAACTTTTCCGTATCCGCGATGTCAAGGTCAACGCCGTCCGCGAGGAAAAAAACCGGATATTGCAAGAAGGCGACCGCGTCGATATCTATCTGAACGACTGGCAGTGGGCGGATTTTACCGAAGAGAAAAGAGAAGTGCGTTTCTTTGTCGATCCCGAAATGGTTTACGAGGACGAAAACCTTCTCATCGTCAATAAGCCGCGCGGATTGCTGGTTCACGGCGATAAGAACGAGAAACGGATCACGTTGACCAATATGGTTTTGAGTTATCTTCACCGTAAAGGAGAATTTTCTTTCGATGCCGGCGGATTTGTACCCGCTTTGGCGCATCGGATTGACCGGAATACGTCCGGTCTGGTGATTTTCGGAAAAAACGTCCGGGCTTTGCAAGCCATGGAAGACATCTTCCGCGAACATACCCGAATCGAAAAAACCTATCTCGCTTTGGTCAAAGGCATTCTTCCTGCCACTGGAACGATCGACAAACCGCTTCTGAAAGACGAGGAGAAAGCACTCGTCAAAGTGGTTTCCGAAAAAAACGGAGGAAAACCGGCGCGGACGCAATATACTTTATTAGAATCCTTTGGCTGGTGTTCTTTGGCGGAAATCCAACTTCTCACCGGAAGAACGCATCAGATCCGGGTTCACTTCGCTTCCATTCAGCACCCTCTTCTGGGCGACGACAAATACGGCGATTTCGGACTGAACAGGGAATTTTCCGAAAAATACGCTTTTCACGGGCAATTCCTTCACGCTTACCGGATCCGGCTGAAAGAAATCGACGGTTTTCTGTCGTATCTTTCCGGAAAAGAATTCAGTTGCCCTTTGGACGAAAAGGAGCAGTCGGTTCTCGACCGGCTCCGCCTGGAAAGAGGTGAAGAGAGATGAGAAAACTGGAAAAAGGCCTTCTCTGCGCGGAATTGTTTTATCCGGAATGCATCGATCCGGAAAACGTCGCCCGTTTCGTGAAATGGATCCGCGAACAGGACTGCTATATCCGTCTCCTCGAAAGCATGAACCGGATAAAAAAGTCCTCTTCGGATCTGGCCGGTTATCTGTACGAAGAATTCGCCGCGATCGATCTGGGGAAGATTTCGCGGATTGAGGACGGTTTGGTTGCCTATGCGAAAATTCTGTACCTCTGTCAACTGGCCACGCCCCATTTTTACATCAATCCGCTGATGGCTCTTTCCGAAGAGGAACGGGAGATCAAGGTCGGCGAAGTTCTGATCGCTTTCGATCAGAAGCACCTGACGCTCAATCAGTTCAGCGAATCGTCGGCGTATTCGTTCCGGGAGAAAAGCGAGCAAATCCGGGAAAAAGTCCGCCTTTGGGAAAACGATGTCTATGACGATACACTTCAACTCGTCGAAAAACTGAACGATTGCCCGCGCAATCTTCCCGTCGTCCGGGTTTTTTCGGCGAAACGGATTTTCATCGCGGCAGCGGATCTTCTGATGGGCGGCATCTTCGCCGCTTCGTATTTCGCGGAAGGATCGATCGTCCGGGAGGGACTGTTCTCGACTTCGATTTCCCGAATGCGATACGATCAGATTTTTACCTGTCTGTTTTTGATTTTTCTGGGTTTGAGCGTTCTCGGCTTTCTCATCGAACTTCTCGTCCGGCTGATCCGTTTCGGGCATTATAAAAGAGCGCGGAAAAACATTCTCACCCGCGCGGACCGTTGGAAAGACCGCATTCATTCCGGAGGGCAGGAACTGGAAAACTATCTTCTCAGAAGCGTTGAAAAAATGACGCCGATGAATCACCCCGTCAAAAAATACGACTGTTGCAGTTCCTTTCTGGACGAGTGGGTTTATCTCTATCGCGTCAATTTCAAGGCGAAATCGATCGGAAAAGATAAAATCAACGTTTTTCATCGAATTGTGTTTTCATTGACCGTGATTTTCTTTATCATATGGTTGAGTTGCCTGGTTATCGAACTCCTGTGAGGTGCGGCATGGACTTTATTATCACTTTGGAAAATCAGAGAATCCATTCGTTGAAGGAACTCGGAGAAAAGATGTATCTCTACGAAGACGCTGCGGAAAAACTAGTGACGTCGGAGAAATTTCTCCGCTTTCTGAAAGAATACGACCGGGAAAAGTACAATCGTCTCGTCGAACTCAATCATCGGACGAGGGAATACGAAGAATTTATTTTTCTGGCGCAGTACATCTTCAACCCCCTGATGAATCTTCGCCACCACGGATATCGGTTCGATACCTTTAAGGAACTCGGCATGCAGATTCTTCGATTCGGGCCGGATATCGACATCTACCTGAAAGATTTCCTGAAATACCGCCTTCTGAGTCAGTATATGGAAATGCTGGGTTTCGATGCGTCTGATCCGACGCTGTATGCGAAAATCAAAGAGTTGGAAAGACTGTATTCCGAAAACGAGAACCGCGCGTACTTTCTTCTGGGATTCACCTTATCGGAGAGTAAGAGCATCGTGTACAGGAATCGGATTTACGACGATATCGGGCTGTTTTTTCAGGATATGATGCGCCCGTCCAATCTCGTGTCCTATTCCGCTTTGATCGAGCAGAACCAGTATGTGCTGAGTTGGCTCATCTATCTGGGACGGCAAAAAGAAGTAGATCGTTTTGAGTCTTTATTGAATTCGATCGAGATGTTGGAGGAGAACTATGAACGTAGAAGAAAAATACCGGAAGTGGCTGAATAGTCCGATTCCCGAAGATTTGAGAAAGCAATTGGAGGAAATGGATCGGAAAGACATTTACGATGCCTTCTACACCGATCTGGAATTCGGCACGGCGGGAATGCGCGGCGTTCTGGGACCGGGAAGCAACCGAATGAATGTCTATATGGTCCGCAAAGCAACGGTCGGATTCGCCAAATACCTGCTGAAAAGCGACCCTGACGTCCGGAAAAAGGGAGTGGTGATCAGCCACGACAACCGCCTTTATTCCCGTGAATTCACGTTGGAAACGGCAAAAGTCTTTGCTTCCTACGGAATCCGCGCCTATATCTTCGACGATCTCCGTCCGACGCCGGAACTCTCTTTTGCTATCCGCTATATCGGCGCTTCCGGAGGAGTGATGATCACGGCGAGTCACAATCCGAAAGAATACAACGGATACAAAGTCTACGACGATCAGGGGTGTCAGTTGACTCCCGATAAGATTCAGCCGCTTCTCCGCACGATCGCTTCTTTGGGAAACGAACTCGACGTCGGATACGGAACCGAGACGGAAAAAGGCGAAATCCTTACGCTTGGAAAAGACGTCGACGAACAATTCGTGGAAAAAGCCCTTTCGATTCAACTCAATCCCGATCTCGACAAAGAAGATTTCCGAATCGTCTTTTCGCCTCAGCACGGGACGAGTCTGGAAAGAGCCAGAGACATCTTTGAACGGCTCGGCTATTCGGTTACTTACGTGAAAGAGCAATGCACGCACGATCCGTTGTTCTCAAACACGTCTTCTCCGAATCCGGAACTTCGGGAGGCTTTCGACTTATCCCTGGAATATGCGGAAAAAATCGACGCCGATCTGTTGGTGACGACGGATCCCGACGCGGATCGGATCGGAATCGCGGTGAAAGACCGGAACGGAGAATACGCATTTTTAACGGGGAATCAGACGGGCGCTTTACTGATTCACTATATCCTGAGTCAGAGAAGAGAGAGAAATCTTCTGAAACCGAACAGCGTGATCATCGACACCGTGGTGACTTCATCTTTCGGAAAGCGGATTGCCCGTTTCTACGGCGTGGACACCGAATCGGTGCTGACCGGATTCAAGTTCATCGGAGAGAAGATTCATCAATACGAACAAAGCGGAGAAAAAACGTTTGAATTCGGATACGAAGAATCGTACGGTTGCCTGATTTCTCCCTACGTCCGCGATAAAGATTCCTTGCAGGCGATGGTCATGATCCTGGAAATGACGAATTACTATCTGAAAAAAAGAAAGACGCTCGACGTCGTTCTCGACGATCTGATGAAGAATCTCGGCTACTACGATAACCGGCTTTATTCGATTTATTTCAAAGGATCGAACGGAAAAGAGAAAATGGAGGCGATTCTCGAACGTTTGCGTTCTGCGCCGATCCGACAACTCGATGGTCGGAAACTGGTTCAGTACGAGGATTATCTTTCTTCCAACCGATACGATTCGACCGGATTGATTATCGAAAAGATCGCTCTTCCGAAGACCAACCTGATCAAACTTTATTTTGAAGACGGTTCATCGCTGGCCATTCGTCCGAGCGGGACGGAACCGAAGTGCAAGTTTTACTTTGAAGCCGTCAGTCCGGGCAGAAAAGAAAATGAGGGAAAATGCGAACGCATGTTTGCCGAATTGAAAAATCTTCTCGGCATCGGCGAATAAATCCAAAAAAATCACCATATATACGAATGGTGATTTTTATTTTTTATCGTATTGTCTGTTTTCTGATCGGAATTCTGCTGACGACGCTCGGACTAAGTTACCTGCTCATCTATTTTTCCCTGTTCGGCTTAGGCTATTCGTTACTCGATTATCTGCGCTTCGTGTTCACGCACAGCGAAATCTATCTGCTGATCTTCGGTTGCTTCTTTCTGGCGTTCAGCCTCTTTTTCGATCCTTTCTGGAAAAGATTCATCGCTTACCGTAAAGCCCGACGACGCGCTTCACGCGATTCAAAGTGATTTCCGCGATCTTTTTGGCTTCGAGCGCGCCTTTGGCCAGCACTTCGTCGAGAATCGGAGAATCGATGTAGGCGTTGTATTTCGCCTGAATCGCTTCCAGGTGGGCGCAGACTTCGTCGGCAACGGCTTTTTTGAACGAGCCGTAGTTGGATCCGACGAATTCGGCTTCGGCCTCTTCGACGGAAATCTCTTTCAAAGAAGAATAGATCGTCAGAAGATTGGAAATGCCCGGTTTGTTTTCCCGATCGTAGCGGACATTACAATCCAGATCAGTGACGGCACTCATGATCTTTTTCCGGGAGACGGCGATGTCGTCTTTGAGGAAAATGTCGCCTTTCGGTTCGGATTTGGACATCTTCTTCGTCGGATCGGAAAGCGACATGATCCGCGCGCCGTTTTTCGGAATGACCGGTTCGGGAACGACGAAAACGTCCTGTCCGTATCGATGATTAAAACGAATGGCGAGATTTCTGGCGAGTTCGACGTGCTGCTTCTGGTCTTCGCCGACGGGAACCTTTTTCGCATCGTAAAGGAGAATATCCGCGGCCATGAGAACCGGATAAGAGAAAAGACCGAATCCGATTTGTTTTTCGGCGAATTTCGCCGATTTTTCCTTGAATTGCGTCATGCGGCTCAGTTCGCCCATATAGGCGTAATTTCCTAAAATCGCGCTGAGTTCCGCATGCTCGCCGACGTGAGATTGCAAGAAGATCGAAGATTTTTCCGGATCGAGACCGCAGGCTAAATAGAAGGCCACGATGTCTTTCGTGTTCTGATAGAGTTCGTCGGGGTCGATCGGAAGGGTCAGGGCGTGAAGATCGGCGATGAAAAGAAAGACGCGGTTTTCGTCCTGAAATTTCGGAAAGTTTTTCAAGGCGCCGATATAGTTTCCGAGCGTCAGTTTCCCGGTGGGCTTGATCCCGCTTAAAACGGTTTCCATGCGCCTATCTCTCCAATGCGTTGAGCGCGCGGGCTTGCTTGCTGATCGTGTTGTACTGGAAATCGGAGATGTTGCAGGAAGCCAGAATACTCCGGATCTCTTCCTGCGCCCGTTGAATGGAGGAACTTTCCACTTCCAGTTCGTAATCGACGATGTCGGAATAGGTGTTTTTATCGAGCGCGAGATCGAATCCGTTGTATTCGACTTCGATCCGTTCGGTGCAGAGGGAAGTCAGCACTTTGAGTTGATCGACCTTGACGCCGAGAATCGACAGAAATTTTTTGATGTTCCCTTCCGGAAACAGGTTTTGGTCATTCAGTTTTTCAAAATCGCGCCAGGAGATGTTTTCGTTCTTTTCCAGAAGACCTTCGCTCAGAGGCGTTTTCAAGGTCAGTTCGTATTCTTCTTCCTTTTCGCGAATCCGAAGAGCGATGCCGTTTTTCTTTAAGTAGCGGTCCGGAGTGTCGATGTAATGGTTGGTCTGACGGATTTTCCGGTATTTGCTCAGATTGAGTTTTTCGATAATGGTATCGTATTCGTTTTTCAAGAGAAGAACTTTTGCTTCAATTTCGATGTTTGAACTCATATTAAAAAATCTCCTTTACACTAAAAGGATAATCTTTTTTCGGAAATTTTTCCATATTTATCACTTTTCTTTGTCACGTTTTAAAAAGCGGGTCACTTTCAGCGAGAAATTTTCCAGTTTGCGGTTCAGTTGTTCGGAATACTTGTAGGCGAAGACGAATCCGATGACGGACAAGATGCCGACGGAGAGAATGACGGCGAGTCCCCAACCTTCGTAAGGGATGATTTCTCCGGACATGAAGAACAGCGTGCCGAGAATGGAAGTCGGACGGGTGATGAGTTGCATCAGAACGAAAATCGGCGTTTTGATGTTGGTGATTCCGGCGACGGCGCACAGCGCATCGTCCGGAAAACACGGGAGAAAGAACATGAAAAACAGCAGGACGATTTCCTTTCCTTTCAGTTTTCCGAGATAGTAATCGACCTGTTCTTTGCTGCCCATCGCCCAGTTGACGAACTTCCTTCCGATGGTTCTGCCCAGAAGAAAGGCGAAAAGAGAGCCGGCGAAAATGCCGATGAACGAGAGGAAGAAGCCCCACCAGAAGCCGAAAAGATAGTTGCCGGCGAGAATGGTAATCGCCGCGGGAATCGGAACGATCGTCACTTGAAGAAAACTGATCAGCACGAAGCAGAGTTTTCCGTAAACGCCGGTTTTTTCGATTAAATTCTGCAATTCTTCCCGACTGATATCCGTATAGCCGAAATGGCGGAGAAGAAGATAAACCGCGAGAATCAGCCCTCCCAGAACGAGAACGCCCAACAGCAATCTCAGAATCGTTTTTTTCCAATCCGTTTTCGGTTCCATCGCCTTTACCTCCGTTTCATTACTTCTATTATAATACTTTCGCCCTCAAATAAACTACAATTGTTCGGATTATCTGAACGGATATCGTCGGCGGGATTGCATTCCCGCGAAGAATCGGATATAGTATTTCCGGAGGAAATGTTATGGAAGAAGTGGGAAAGTGGATTTCGGATCATCTGATTTTGTGCCTTTGCCTGTTAGCCATCCTCGTCAGCCTGATCGCCATCGTCGTCATCCTTTCGGTGAAAAAAAGCGAAAAAAAGAAATCAGCCGGGAAGGAATTTGAACGGCTGATCGAATGTTTCGGAGGAATCGAGAATATCCTTCGGGTTCAGTCTCGTGAAAGCCGTCTGTCTCTGGTGTTGAAAGATTACGACGCGGTGCAGGAAGAAGAACTGAAAAAAATCGGCGTCTCTTCTTCGATCCGCATGAGCAACAAGATCACCTTCGTCGTCGGTTCAAAGGCCGCGCAAATCGAGGAATACATTCAGAACCAAAAAAAATAAACCGTGTCGGGAAGCCTCGTCGAGGCTCCCGCGATACGGTTTTTAATTTTGACCCGGATATGGGGGAACGTTTGCTGTCTGCGGATACGGTGGATAATAGACCGGATATTGGTATTGCATCGGTTGCTGATAAGGAGGATATTGGTAGGAATTCGGTTTCGGTATGAAAAGCCCTCCGACGATCAGACCGCCGATAAACGGCAGGAGAAGTCCTCCGACGCCGAACCGGTTGGAATTTTCGGCGCAATCCGGGCAGTTTTCGTCATAGGCCTGACGGTAGCAGTCCCGGATTTCCTCCTCGCTCCATTCGTGCTGATAATACATAAAATAAAAGCCTCCCGTATAGACTATGAGGCTTTTTTTCTTCGTTTTAGGCGATCAGCCCGAGAGACTTCAAATCTTCGCTTAAAGATTCCAGAGGAAGACCGACGACGTTGGTGTAACTGCCTTCGACGCGTTTGACTAACGGATAACCTTCGTCCTGAATGCCGTAAGCGCCGGCTTTGTCCATCGGAGAGCCGGAGGCGACGTACGAAGCGATCAGTTCGCGACTCAGTTCGTAAAAAGTCACGGCGGAAACGACGATCCGGGTAATTTGAAGCGCGGTTCTGTCGCAATAAAGCGTGTAGACGGTCTTCACTTCATGAGTGTTTCCTGAAAGGGCGAGAAGGAATTCTTCGGCCTCTTCCGCGCTTTTCGGCTTTCCGTAGACGCGTCCGTCTTTGACGACGATCGTATCGGCGGCGAGAACGAGTTCGTCGGGGTGCGCTTTTCCGACTTTCATCGCTTTTTGCAGGGAAAGTTCCTCGAAAGGGAACCGCGTTTCTTCGATTTCCGCGGGAATGACCTCGAAACGGTCGATCAGGCGGGAAAGCAATTCCTTTCTTCGGGGCGATTGGCTCGCCAGAATCATCCGCGCGCCTCGATCTGATTCATGATCAGCGGAATGATCATCGGATTCCGGTGCGTTTTGGAGTAAAAATACTGTCCCAGACAGGTTTTCATCGTATTCTTGATTTCGCCGAAAGTCACTTTTCCCTTCATCAGTTCCGACAGTTCTTCATAGGCGATTTTCTTGGCTTTTTCGATGATTTTCGTCGCGTCGGCGTCCATATAGATGAATCCTTTGGTGACGATTTCCGGCGTCGTGAGAATCGTGTTGGTCCTGGAATCGATGCTGATCAGAATGGCGACCATGCCGTCGTTGGCCAGAATGTTCCGGTCGCGGATCACCGCGGTGGAAAGACCGCTGATATCTTTTCCGTCGATGTAAATGTCGTCGGTCTGAATCCGTTTCCCTTCCGTGATGGTATGCTTTCTTAGTACCAGGCTGTCTCCGTTGCCCAGAACGAAGATGTTCTCTTTGTCGATCCCCAGAGACTGGGCGATTTCACCGTGAAGTTTCAGCATGCGGTATTCGCCGTGCACCGGCATGAAGTATTTCGGTTTGAAGAGTTTGAGCATGATCCGCAACTCTTGCTTGGACGGGTGTCCGGAAGCGTGCAGATTGGAGAAAATGGAGTTGTTGATCACGTCGGCGCCCGAACGGACCAGTTGGTTGACGACCGCGTTGACGCTCGAACCGTTTCCCGGAATCGGGGAAGAGGAGAACACGACGGTATCGCCAGGACTGATTTTGACCAACGGGTGATCGCCGTTAGCGATGCGCGAAAGAGCCGCCATCGGCTCGCCTTGCGAACCGGTGCAGAGGATCACGATTTCGTTATTCTTGTATTCTTTGAGTTTTTCCGGCGTGATCAGGGAAGAATCCGGAATCTTGATGTAGCCGTACTGACGGGAAATGCTGATCGTGTTTTCCATCGATCGGCCGATGATCAGAATTTTCCGGTTGTATTTGACGCAGGCTTCGACGATCTGCTGAATCCGCGAGATATTGCTGGAAAAGGTGCTGATGATGAGCCTTCCGGTCGTTTTGGAGAAAATCTCGAAAATCGAATCGATCACGCTCCGTTCCGAAAGCGTGTAGCCCTCTTTTTCCGCATTGGTGGAATCGCTTAAAAGCAGATCGACGCCTTCGTCGCCTAAACGGGCGATCTTGCTTAACGAGATGTCTTCGCCGACCGGAGTCAAATCGATCTTGAAATCGCCGGTGGTGACGATTCTTCCGTGAGGCGTATCCACCGCGATGCCGTAAGCGTCGGGAATCGAGTGGGTGACGCGGAAGAACTGCACGATAAAATCGTCGATGTGAATGATGTCGTTCTCCGTGTATTCCACCAGATTGATTTTCGCGCTCATGCGATGTTCTTCCAGTTTGTTGCGGATCAGCGCCAACGCCAGTTTCGGCGCGTAAATGACGGGAATGTTCACGTTTTGTAACAGATACGGAATCGCGCCGATGTGGTCTTCGTGTCCGTGCGTGATGAACAGCGCTTTGATTTTGTTCCGGACGTTTTTTAAGTGCGTGTAATCCGGAATGACGTAGTCGATTCCCAGAATGCCTTGTTCCGGAAACATGATTCCGGCGTCGATGATGATCAACGTGTCGTCGTTTTCGATGCAATACGTATTTTTTCCGACTTCCTGCAATCCTCCCAAAGCGTAGATGTTGACGGAAGACGCGGGCAATGATGATTTGGTCATTTTTAAAAAATCCACCTTTCTGACATTATATCTCTTTTTCAAAAGCACTTATTAGTATAAGTATATTTTCATTTTTTGTAAAGAATTTCAAAACGATTACGAAAATTCGCCTTTAAATCAGGCAGGAATTCGGAACCACCTTATACGGGTCTTTCCGATCGATCCGATCGTAATAGAGAATACCGTCCAGATGATCGTACTCGTGTTGCAGGACGATGGCATCGTAATCTTTCGCCGTGATGACGATGTCCTTCCCTTGAAGAACGTCGAACGCGGTCATCACGATCTTCTGATACCGGTACACGTACCCCACCCGGTCTTCATCGACGGAAAGACAGCCTTCGCCCCCTTGAAGCGCCGCTTTTCTCGTCGAATTCTGAATGATTTTCGGATTGACCAGACCGTATTGCACGATCGTTCCGTCGTCGTTCTGATAATAGATCGCGAACATCCGCTTGTTGACGCCTACCTGCGGCGCGGCCAGACCGACCCCGCTTCGGATCTTGTGCTTCTGACAGTATTCGTTATCCTGCGAGTTTTTTAAATAATCCACCATTTCCAGAAGCAAAGCGCGATCCTTTTCGCTTAACGGCATCTCGACCGGAGAGGATTTCCGGCGAAGCGACTTGACCCGATCTTTGACGATTTTCAGCATTGTATTCACCCATTCGATAGTTTAGCAAAAACGACAGGCCAAATAAATTGTTATTGCGAAATTGAGTTAAAAAGTTTGACGTACATCATGAGTTGCATGCGCTTTTCGTTGTTGGTGAAGAAGAACGAATAACACGATTCCCAGATGAAAACCCAGGAAAAAATTTCCATGATGCCGATAAACAGAAAGTTGATGTCCCAATAGTCCAGAAGACCGTATCCGATGAAGATCAGCGAACCGATGATCAGAAGAATCCAGGCGAGGATTTTATTCCGCCGTATGCTTTTCTGACTCGCGCTGACCTTTTGGGCGTAATGGGCTTTCAGAAGCAGAATGATTTTGCGCTGTTCTTCTGCTTTCATCTTTTTGGGAAAGCGGATGGCGATCGCCAGTTGTTTTCTTTTGTCCACATATCGGAACGTGTTCTCGATAAATTCAAAAATCTCGCCGTTGAGCAGAGACTGATTGGAGTAATTCTGATAGATTTCCCCTTCCGTCAGATCCAGATTGATGATGCATTCGTTTTCCTTTTCGATATAGTTGTGAAAGTCTTCGTTCGTCACGTATTCTTCAATGCTTTTCGCAAAGATGTCGATGTCTTTTTTCTTCATAGTTCTAACCGCCTTATTTTCATTATACAACAAAAAAAGTATTTGTGATTCAATCGATCACAAATACTTTGAGAAGCCGATTATAAAACTCCGTTCGCCGTTCCGTTATTCGCGCATCCGCAACCGATGATGACTAACAGAATGAATAAAACCAGAATGACTGCGAAGATTCCTCCCCAAGAAGAATTCGAAGAAGGTTGATAGCAACCGCAGCCTCCCTGTGGATAACCGTATCCTTGGCCATAGTAATACATATAAGGCACCTCCTGACACCCTATATTATGAAAAAGAAAGTCAGAGGGGACAAAAAAACGAATAAATGAGATTAACCTTGCCGGAATTCCGCATATCTTATAGTGGTGATAAGTATGAGCAAAATGGACGATTTCAAGAAGTTCGTCGCCGATAAGCCGTTCCTGAAAGAAAAGATCCGAAACAAGGAAACCACCTGGCAGGAACTTTACGAACATTACGATCTCTATGGCGAATCGGACGAATTGTTTCAGAGTCCGGAGAAAACGTCCTTTTCGGAAAGCGCCGGGAAAAGCGACGAGGAATCGGAAAAGGGAATCAACGGGCTTTTCGATATGCTTTCGGGCATCGACATCGACAAGATCGCCGACGGACTCAACGGAATGCGGAAGGTTCTCAGCATTCTCGGGGAACTGACCTCCACGCAGGACGATCGGAACGCGCAGGGGAAACGAAGCAAACCGTACACGCGGGACGACGACTGATATGCGGAGCGACATCATTCTGCTTCTGGACCGCGATCCGGACTATTTCGTTTATCTGAGAGAAAACCCGCAATGGCATCAGGAACTGACGTTTAATCCTTCTTCTTTGAAAAATTTCGTCGAAGAGTATAAAATAAAGCGTAGGAAGCGTCTGGTCGATAAACTGGAAGACCTTTCGATGATGCTCTCCTTAGCGAAGGAATTGATGTAAGTGGAAGACCTGCACGAAAAAATAGTTCGTCTCAGAGAAGTGCTGATGAGTCGGGAAGAAGTGATCCGATGGAATCAGATCGAAAAAGAGATGGAGAACGACGAGACGGTGTTGCGATTGGCAAACGAATTTGCCATCGCCCAAAGCGAATACAACGCCTGTCTGAATCATTTCTCTGCCGATGCCGAAGAGAGCCGGGTTTGTGCCGGAAAATTATACGAAGCGAAACGGAAACTGGACGATCACCCGTTGATCAGAGAGTATTACGCTTGCTTTCAGGCGGTCAACGAACCATTGAGGTATCTCGAATACCATTTGCTGAGACCGTTGAAAATTCAAAGCGGAAAATGCAAAAAGTAGGCAGTCGCCTGCTTTTTTTGTGGAGAAATCGAAAAGCGAATCCCATTTTTCTGATGCGCGGATATGGAAAAAAGATTCGCAAAAGGCTATACTAAAAAGCGGGGTGGAATGAAAAATGAGGATTGTCGGAGGGAAATACCGCCGTCGGCTTCTCGAATATCCTCCGGAAACGATCACGCGTCCGACGATGGATAAGGTCAGGGAGGCTCTGATGTCGGCCATCGGTGAAGAAATCCGGAACCGAAACGTACTCGATCTCTTTGCCGGTTCGGGAGCGTTGGGAATCGAAAGCCTGTCCCGAGGCGCGGCCCGTTGCGTTTTTGTGGACAGCAACTATCTGGCGACGGAAACGATCGCCCGGAATATCCGCGCACTCGGAGTCGAAGAAGAAACCCGCATCGAAAAAAAGGACGCTGTCCGTTTTCTGGAAGAACAGCGGGAACCGTTTTCTCTGGTCTTCCTCGATCCGCCGTATCGAAACAAGGAAATCTATCCGAAATGCATCGGACTTCTGAAAGAAAGAAATCTCCTTTCGGAAGAGGCGATTCTGGTGGTGGAATCGGAAGAAGAAAGGGAAGAAGACCCGTATTTTTCCCGGGTTCGCACATACAAATACGGAAGAATTCACATCTCAATCTATTGGAGGTCATTATGAAAACTGCTGTTTATCCGGGGAGTTTCGACCCGATTACCAACGGTCATCTCGATATCATTGCCCGGGCGGGGAAACTGTTCGACCGCTTGTACGTCTGCGTGGCCGTCAATCCGGAAAAGACATCGTATTTCACGCTGGAAGAAAAAATCGCGATGTTAAAAAAGGCCACCGAGTCGCTACCGAACGTCGAAATCACCTCCACTTCGGGACTGGTGATGAAAAAAGCGCGGGAACTGAACGCGCAGGCCGTAGTGCGCGGACTCCGCGCGGTAACCGACTTCGAGTTTGAATTTCAGTTGGCCGCCGCGAACGAATACATCGATCCCGAAATCGAAATGGTGTTTCTGATGTCTTCGACGGGAAAAGGCTTCATTTCGTCGAGCAACGTCAAGGATTTCTTCTTTTCGGGCGTCGACATTTCTTCGCTGGTTCCGCCTGTCGTGGTGGAAGCCTTCAAAGCAAAAGAAAGAAACAGGACGCGCTGAAAAGGGCGATGCAGAGACGGGCTTTGACATATTTGAAAATCCGGAAAGACGGATCGACCGATTTGATCTGCACGATGAGAGACAGAGAAGTGAAAGACAGAAGAAAAGTCAGCAGGAGAGAACTCGTTCCGGTTCCGATCTGGCTGAGGCGGATATCGTTGTAAGAAAATTCGATCAATCCGTTTATTGCATAACGGAAGGGTTCTTTCACCCAGTCGAAGAGAAAACCTAACGATGTGAAACTCAACAGGGAAAAGAGAATGACGAACAGCGAATAGCCGGTCCGGCGAATGACGGAAATCGGATATTCTGAGTAGGTGAATTCTCTTTTTTTCGGACTTTTTTCCCGAAAAATGCAGTAATAAAGCGCCTCGGCCGCGAGAAAAAGAAACAAAATTTCTTTTCGGTACGGGTGATCTCTGAGAATAACCAGATAGATGAAAGGAAAGGAAATGCCTCCGAAAGAATGCAACAGGTTTTCCTTTCCCTTTTCGTCGATGATCCCGGTCGCTTTCAGCGAATCGATGACCTGAATGTTTCCCGGAACGCCAATGAGAACGATCAGAAACGCGGAAAAGATTTCAAAGACGAGATCGGCGTTTTTCTTCCGGCACCACCGGTGAAAATCGGAGACGAATCCGGATTTCAGAAGCAGGTTCGTAAACAGAATGAAAGGGAAGAGGCTGATCAGATAACGGGAGAAGTACAGCGTATTCACGACGGAAAGAGATTGCAAGATTCTTTCGTTGAAAAGGAACAAAAAGACGAGATAGAGGAACAGAAGAACGATGTACAATCTTTTCATATTTAAAGGTATGCGAACGCGATTTAGGCTTTTACCTAGTTTTCCGAATTCTTTTCGCATATCTTACTTTGTAGAGAGGTAATTGCAATGAAAAATCCATCTAATTGTTCGTGTCCGTGTAAATTTGATCCGATCGTCCTGCCTGTCAACGAACGAGTATGCCACCGGAATTACTATGTGGAACAGCCGGTGATCATTCCTTGTCAGACGAGGATCGTCAATCACTATATTCCGCGCCCGACCTATTACTATACGTATAATCAAGTGGAAGAAACGGTTTGCCACAATAAAAAGGATCAATAAATCCTAGGGGCATTTAGAGATGTTTTACAAATAAATCTAAATGCTTTTTTTGTGGAAAAACGATAAAAAAAATTCCCCGTCGGGGGAACTTTTTAAAGTCCGGAATGGAAGTTGCTGAGCACCGTCGCGGCGCTGTTGTCGCCGTAATTGGAGGTGATGCTGTCGCAGAAGCGGAAATCGATCAGTTCGCTTCCCTTGTACTTGCAGATCGTCGGAAATTTTAAATCGTTAACGGCTTCCGACGGCGAGGTCGTGGTCAACTCCCACGTATCGGTGTACTTGGCGTAATAGCCGTATTTGTCGTAGAATGCGTCGCTGAACGTCTCGTATGCGTCGGAAGAGTAGAATTCGTAGAGATGCGTGAGCAGATAGTTGAAATAAACCGCGCCCGAATCGTCTTCCCATTCTTTTTTGAGCAGGTTGTATTCGGATTCCTTGTTTTCGTCTTCGCGGAAGTCGATGACGTAGAAGTGCTTTTGTTCTGCGGAAGTCAGCACGTTGGAGTAGAAAGTCTTGAACGTCGATTCGTTGGAGTCGGAACGGATAAACAGCACATAGGTGTATCCGTCGTATTTATCCGAATTCAAAGCGGTGCCGCAACTCTTGCCGTCCGGTTTTTTGCCTTCCTCGCATCCGTATTTCGGAATGCTGGAATAAATGTCGGCGTACAGATCCGAAAACGAAACGCTTTTATGCGCATCGTAAAAATCGCCCGTCGTGTCCGAATTTGACAATCCTCTGATCCATTTCATCAGAGGCGAAGAGGAGGAGAACGAGAAAATCACCGCGAAAACGATGACGACGATCAAAACCGGCTGAATCCACCCGGTGGTCTTGATCCAATCCCATATTCTCTTGAAAAATCTTCCGATCGCTTTAAAAAATTTATCCATGGATTACCTCCTGATACAGTGTTTTTGTATCCCTCGATATACGCTTTATAATGATACCATTATATAATTTTCATTTCAACAACTTAATTTCTTTTTTTTAAATGACGATTTTTTTCTTCCCGACGCTGTTTTTTCTTTCGAAATTGAGAAGAAAAGACATTTTTTTATAGAAAAATCGCAGTGAAGTGCTAAAATAGAAATGTTTTATGAGGTGGCTATGAAAACTTTCAAAAAAATCAGGAAAAAGTGCAGTGATTTTTTCTACGATCACCCCACTCTCCGCACTGTTCTCGAATACCTGTTCACGGTGTTCGGAGCCATTCTTTCCGCTTTGGTGTTCGCTTTCGGCTATAAGGCTTTCATCGATCCGATCATCGACGGCGAAGAGGTCGGAACGTTGATCACCGGCGGTGCCGCCGGATTGGCGCAGATTTTCGTCAAGTTATTCGATTTATGCGGTTTTCCGATCAATTCGATGGCGCCGTTCGGCCATTACTACTGGAATTACATCATTCAATCGGCAGCCTATGTGCTGGTCAACGTGCCGATTTTCATTCTGGCTTACCGGAAGATCGGAAAGAAGTTTGCCGTGTTCACTTTAATCAACGTCGCTTTTTACTTCGTCATCGTCAACCTTCTGCCGTCGGACATCACCAATATGTTCTACATTTCGACCAAATACGAATTCAAAAACGATTTTCTCGCGCGGGCCATTTTCGCAGGAATCTGCACCGGCGTTTCCAACACGCTCGCATTCAAATTCGAGCATTCCGCCGGCGGAATCGACGCGATTTCCGTCTATTTCAACGGCAAGAGAAATCACATTTCGATCGGAAAGATTTCGATGATCATCAACGCCCTGATCGTCATCGGTTACACGGTTCTTTCCATCATCAACGAGGGAGGCGACCTGTCCAGCACGACGATGGCTCTGTACAGTTGCGTCTATCTCTTCACCTCTTCGACCATTCTCGATGTTCTCAGTTCGCGGGACAAGAAGAACCAGTTGCAGATCATCACGTCCAACCCGCAGTTGCCGGACGTGCTGATCAATTACTTTCCGCACAGTTGCACGATCGTCAACGGGAAAGGCGCGTACACCAAGCAGGACAAACTGGTGATCTACATCGTCCTGTCGATCATCGAGGTCAAGAAAGCCATTAAAATCATTCAGGAAATCGATCCGAACGCCTTTATCGAGATTACCAAAGTCGAGCAGGTCGTCGGAAGATTCTTCATTCAGCCGCGCCGCTAAAAGGAGGGAAAGCGCATGTATACGACAGAAGATTTAGCCAATTTGATTTTTCCGGACATCGATCTGACGATCGACGATCTGGAAAGAAAATATCCGGAAAGGGATTTGCCCGCCGGCGCAGAAGTTACCCGTTTTGCCCCCTCGCCGACCGGATTTCTCCATACGGGAAGTTTGTTCACCTCTCTGGTGGCCCGGAAAGTGGCCGAGCAGTCGAAAGGCGTGTTCTTCATTCGTCTGGAAGACACGGACACCAAGCGGGAGATCGAGGGATCGGGAAAAGATCTGATCGAACAACTGAAAGTGTTCGGTGTGACGCCCGACGAAGGGTATCTCGGAGATTCGGAAAAAGGGAATTACGGCCCTTATCAGCAGTCGAAAAGAGGCGACATTTACAAGGTCGTCATCAAGGAACTGATCCGGCGAAACCGGGCTTATCCGTGCTTTTGTTCCTGCGAGGATCTGGACGCGCTGAGAAAGAGTCAGGAGGAAAACAAAATCGTTCCGGGCTATTACGGGCGGTATGCCCGCTGCCGGAATCTGACTTTGGAACAGCAGATCGAGAATATCCAAAAAGGAATGCCGTATGTGATCCGATTCCGGTCGATGGGAAATCACAACGCCCGCGTCGAAGTGCACGACGAAGTGCGCGGACGCCTGTGGCTCAGCCAGAACGATCAGGACATCGTGATTCTGAAATCGGACGGACTTCCGACGTATCACTTCGCTCATCTGGTCGACGATCATCTGATGCGGACGACCTGCGTGACGCGGGGCGAAGAATGGCTTCCGTCGCTTCCGCTGCATCTGGAACTTTTCGACGCGATGAACTGGAAAGCGCCGAAATACGCGCATCTTCCGGTCATCATGAAATTGGACAACGGCAACAAGAGAAAACTGTCGAAGCGCAAGGACAACGAAGCGGCCTGCTCGTATTTCTTGAAGGACGGCTATCCGGTCGAGTCGCTGAAACAATACCTCTTCACGATCGCCAATTCCAATTACGAGGAATGGCAGATCGCGCATCCCGACAAGGGAACGGAGGATTTCGTCTTTTCTTTCGATAAGATGAGTTTAGACGGCGCGCTGTTCGACATCGACAAACTGAAATTCTTTTCCAAAGAGTATCTGAGCCGTTTAAGCGGCGCGGACACGAAGGATTTCGTCAAGGATTACGCCTCGAAGTACAATCCGGAACTGTACGATCTGATCGTTTCCGACGAAGCGTATTTCGTGGAAATCATGAACATCGAAAAAGACCGGGAAAATCCTCGCAAAGACTATGAAAAATGCGGAGATATTCTCGAAAAAGTCAAATTTTTCTATCCGAAGTATTTCGATGAAATCTTTGCCGGAGGGCTGATCTACAACGCGGCAATCGACAGAAAGGTCATCGTCGACGTCCTGAACGATTTCGCCGATACCCTGAATTATCTTGTGTCCGAGCAGGAGTGGTTCGCCAATCTCAAACAATTGGGCGTACGTCACGGTTTCGCCGAATCCAACAAGATTTACAAGGCGGATAAGGCGTCCTATCTCGGCTCGATCAACGACGTCGCGGAAATGGTGCGGATCGCGCTGACCGGATCCCGACAGTCGCCGAATCTGTATTATATCCTCAACGTGCTGAAAGAGGCGGAAATCAAGAGAAGGATCGCTCTTTCCGTCAATTTGCTCCGAAGATAAGAAACCTGCGGGTTTCTTTTTCTTACGGAATCCTTTATAATAGAAACGAACAGGAAGTATTTTTATGGAATCGTATATTTTAGTCATCGATCAGGGGACGACTTCGACCCGGGCGATTCTCTTCGACCGCTTCGGAAAAATGATCGCCAAAGCGCAGAGGGAGATCGAAAACATCTTTCCTCAGGCGGCCTGGGTGGAACAGGACGCACTGGAAATCTATGTCAGCGCGCTGGACGTCATTCACGAACTGGTCGTCAAGACGAACGTCAAAGCCGGGCAGATCGCTTCGATCGGCATCACCAATCAGAGAGAAACCGCGATCGTCTGGGATCGAAATACCGGACTTCCGGTGTACAATGCCATCGTGTGGCAGTCGAAACAGACGCAGGATATCTGCGCAGGAGTCAAAAAGCACGAAAAGACGATACGGGAAAAGACGGGCTTGATTGTGAATCCGTACTTTTCGGCGAGCAAGTTCCGCTTCATTCTCGATCATGTCGAAAACGCTCAGGAACGCGCGGAAAAAGGGGAACTTTTATGCGGCACGGTCGATACCTGGCTCCTTTATAAATTGACCGGGGGAAAGGAATTCAAAACCGATTATTCCAATGCTTCCCGGACACTCCTTTACAATATTCACGATCTGAAATGGGACGAAGAATTGTGCGCGTTGTTTTCCATTCCGCTGAAAATGCTGCCGGAAGTCTGCCCGTCTTCGTCTTTTTTCGGTACGACCGGCGTCATCGATCAAAACGTGCAGATTCCGATCACGAGCCTCTGCGGCGATCAGCAAGCCTCGCTGTTCGGGCAGAACTGCTTTGAAAAGGGCGAAATCAAAAACACTTACGGAACGGGTTGTTTCATGCTGATGAATACCAAAAAGGAGATCGTGAATTCGCAGAACGGCCTTCTGTCCACGATCGCCTGGGGGATCGGCGATACCGTCGAATACGCGCTGGAAGGCTCGGTTCTGATCGGAGGCGCTTCGATGCAATGGCTCCGCGATCAACTGAAACTGATTCATTCGGCGGGCGAGTCGGAAGGCATCGCCGCGCGGGTCGATAACGACGAGGACATTTACGTCGTTCCGGCTTTTGTCGGTCTGGGAACGCCGTATTGGGACAATAACGCACGGGGAGCGATCTTCGGACTGACGCGGGGGACGACGAGCGAAAATCTCGTCAAAGCGACTTTGGAGAGCATCGCCTATCAGTCGAAAGACGTGATCGAGGTGATGAAAAAGGAGGCTAAGACGAGGATCAAAACGCTGAAAGTCGACGGCGGCGCGACGGAAAACCGTTACCTGATGCAGTTTCAGTCCGATATTCTGAACGTGGTCATCAAACGGCCGACGGTCGCCGAAACAACCGCGCTGGGAGCCTTTTATCTCGCGGGTCTTTCCGTCGGTTTTTTCCGGAATCTGGACGAAATCCGCGCCATACACCAATATCAGGATTACTATTATCCGCGAATGAGCGGGACGGAACGAAGCGAAAAGTACCGCAAGTGGAAAAGAGCCATCCGCGCGACCCGAATGTTTTGAGTTGCAAAAAGGCCGTCATCGGATTATAATCATAGTGAAAGCGAGAAAGGAAAACATTTTTATGGATTTAACAAATGAAGTCATCGCGAGTTTTAGCAAGACTGCGAAGAATAAAGAGATCACTCCGGAAAGCAACATCAAAGATCTCGGACTGGATTCTCTGGACATCGTCGATCTTCTGATGGATATGGAAGACAAATACGGAATCGAGTTTGAAAACGAAGAAATGGCATCGATCGTAACGGTTGACGATGTCGTCAAAGCGATCGCGTCAAAAATCAAATAATCAGAAAAATAACTTGAATTCGTTATTTTGATATGATAAACTCGTTTTTGCTCGTAACAGAGCGATAAGTGTGCCTATCTAGCTCAGTCGGTAGAGCAATCGGCTGTTAACCGATCGGTCGTGGGTTCGAGTCCCTCGATAGGCGCCAGTTGGCCTATTGGAGAAGTGGCTTAACTCACATGCCTTTCACGCATGCATTCATGGGTTCGAATCCCGTATAGGTCACCATTTCATGAAAAATCCGGACGCAGGTCCGGTTTTTTTATGCGAATAAGAGACAGAATCGCGAAAACGGGCAATCGCATTCTGCGCAACGCATGAAGCCGATCACCTCAATCCGATGAAACACTCGATTTATCGCCTGATTTTGAAAAATAAATGCAAAAAATGGCGCGATGAAGTTGACGGGGGGGG